>ENA-OUPO01000298-OUPO01000298.1-human-gut-metagenome-genome-assembly--contig:-NODE-298-length-24363-cov-46.7333_pt1 | contig 24363 bp, 22 predicted proteins | sample MGYA00237940_ERZ548809 | MGnify/ENA primary metagenome ERZ548809 (study PRJEB26490, sample SAMN05194695) | human gut metagenome | biome: terrestrial biome; feature: human-associated habitat; material...
TGTACGAGTACGGCATCTTCAAGCAGAAGATCGTGGACGGCTGGCAGCAGGAGCGCGCTGACAACTGGCTGCCCGGCGGTCAGGTCTGGCTGAAGAGCCACCCCGATCAGGCCATCGAGGTCCGCTTTGACGGCGAGATCCGCGAGAACTGGGATCACGGCTTCCACTATATCCAGCACACCAACTACAACAGCGTTATGGCTGTGCCCTCCGACATGTATGTGCAGGGCTACGACGGCAAGGGCGTTGCCAAGCTGCGCCTGTGGCAGGCCAAGGCTCCTGACTTTGATATGTCCAGCTTCTCTCTGGGCAACTACAACACTGCCATGAGCAAGAACGCCAGCGCCGAGCTGATCTCCAAGGTGCTGTACCCCAACGACAACCACATTGAGGGCAAGATCCTGCGCCTGCGCCAGCAGTACTTCCTCTCTGCCGCATCCATCGGCGATATCGTGCAGAACCACCTGTCCACCTACGGCACGCTGGAGAATCTGGCCGACAAGGTTGCCATCCAGCTGAACGACACCCATCCCACGCTGGCCATCCCCGAGATGATGCGCATCCTGCTGGACGAGTGCGGCTTTGACTGGGATAAGGCCTTTGAGATCTGCCAGAAGGTCTTTGCCTACACCAACCACACCGTTATGGCCGAGGCTCTGGAGAAGTGGAATGTGGACATCTTCAAGATGACCCTGCCCCGCATCTACCAGATCGTGGTCGAGATGAACCGCCGTGCCCGCGAGGAGCTGGAGAAGGCATTCCCCGGCGACGAGGGCAAGATCAACTACATGGCTCTGATCGGCGACAACCAGGTTCGCATGGCAAACATCTGCGCCTACACCGCCAACAGCATCAACGGCGTGTCCAAGCTGCACAGCGAGATCATCAAGGAGAGCGTGTTCCACGATTACTACCTGTTCAAGCCCCAGGCCTTCAAGAACGTGACCAACGGCATCGCTTACCGCCGCTGGCTGCTGGCCTCCAACCCTGAGCTGTGCAAGCTGCTGGATGAGACCATCGGCGAGGAGTACAAGCACGATGCTTCCACCCTCTCCAAGCTGAACAAGTATGCGGACGACAAGACCGTGCTGAAGTGCATCAACGAGATCAAGCTGGACAATAAGAAGAACTTTGCCGCCTATCTGGAGAAGAGCACCGGCCAGGTCATCGACCCCAACTCCATCTTCGACTGCCAGGTCAAGCGGATGCACGAGTACAAGCGTCAGCACCTGAACGCCCTGAACATCGCCGCTCAGTACCTGTACCTGAAGGAGAACCCCAACGCCGACTTCATCCCCAAGACCTATATCTTCGGCGCAAAGGCTGCCCCCGGCTACTACATGGCCAAGCAGATGATCCGGATGATCTGCAAGCTGGGCGACCTGATCAACAATGATCCCGCCGTGCGCGACAAGCTGCGCGTGGTCTATCTGGAAGAGTACTGCGTCTCCCTGAGCGAGCACCTGATGCCCGCTGCCGAGGTCTCTGAGCAGATCTCTCTGGCAGGCACCGAGGCTTCCGGTACCGGCAACATGAAGTTCATGCTGAACGGTGCCATCACGCTGGGCACGCTGGACGGCGCAAACGTTGAGATCGCCGATGCCGCCGGCAAGGAGAACGAGCTGATCTTCGGCATGCTGACCCCCGAGGTCAACAACCTCAAGCAGGTGGGCTACCACCCCAGCGCCTTCATCATGGGCGATGACGTGGCAAATGCCACTCTGAACTTCCTGGAGCGCGGCTGGAACGGCGAGGACTTCCACGAGGTCACCGAGAACCTGCGCACCAGCGATCCTTATATGGTCATGGCCGACTTCAAGGATTACCGCCGTGCTCAGGCCGACCTGCAGCGCCTGTATGCTGACCGCGAGAAGTGGGCACAGATGAGCCTGAAGAACACCGCCAACAGCGGCATCTTCAGCGCAGACCGTTCTGTGCTGGATTACGCCCGCGATATCTGGCACGCTTCTGCTGTGAAGTAATTGATTAAACCTCTCCGTCATCTTCGCTTCGCTTGATGCCACCTCCCCTAGTAGGGGAGGCCTTGGCATATCGTCGCGTTTTCGTGTCTCAACGCTTCGCTACTTTTTGCCCTGCTGCCGTTCGCATTTTGTCTTATGGTTGATGCTGTTTTGGGAGCGTCAGCGAAAATAGCAAAGATTGAATCTTTTGCCAAGGGCTCCCCTACTAGGGGAGCTGTCACGGCGGAGCCCGTGACTGAGAGGTTATGCAAAGGCAAAGCTTCCCCCTGAGCAATGTCGCTTTATCAAGCGCAATAGCAAAAGTCCCGGATCGTTCAACGACACCGGGGCTTTTTTTGAGAAAGGAACGACCCCACTTGTCTTGTCTGTTCAACAGTTTTGACCCCTATTTCAAGCAGCCCTTTGGTGCGGTGCGCGCCGGGCAGACTGTCCGGCTGTCGCTCTGCATCCCCGAAGAGCTTGGCTATGTAGACCCGCACCTTGTCCTGAAAAAAGAGGGCAAGTTCGATGTTCCCGTCTACTACCGGATGAACTTCGACGGCCAGACCCCCAGGCAGAACCACTTTTCTGTGGAAGTGCCTCTGAATGACCCAGGCCTCTACTTCTACTACTTCGACCTCTACACCGACTTCCGCCGCATCGTGCGCGGCCCCGACAACTGCGGTGTGATCAGCTGGCAGGATGGCGAAAGCTGGCAGATCACGGTCTATGAGCAGGACTTTGAGACCCCTGAAAGCATCAAGGGCAAGGTGTTCTATCAGATCTTCCCGGACCGCTTCTGCGAAGGGGTGGAGAACAAGCCCATGCCCTTTGCCGACCGCATCTATCAGGCCGACAAGCACGCCGAGCCCTTCTGGCAGCCCAACGAGGTGGGCGGCCACCTGAATGAGGATTATTTCGGCGGTGACCTCAAGGGCATTCAGCAAAAGCTCCCCTACCTGCACGAGATGGGGGTGGATTTCATCTACCTCAATCCCATCTTTGAGGCCCACTCCAACCACCGCTACAACACCGCCGACTACCTGAATGTGGATCCCCTGCTGGGCACCAACGAGGATTTTGAGGCACTGTGCACCGCCGCCCAGAAGTACGGCATCGGCATCGTGCTGGATGGCGTGTTCAGCCATACCGGCTCCGACAGCCGCTACTTCAACCGCGAGGGCCGCTATGGCGAGGGCGGCGCGTACCGGGACCCCAACTCCCCTTACCGCTGCTGGTACGATTTCGGCCCCCAGTACAAGGGCGGCTACCGCAGCTGGTGGGGCTTTGAGACCCTGCCCGAGGTCAACGAGGAGACCCCCTCCTATGTGGAGTTCATCACCGGCCCGGGCGGTGTCATCGACACCTGGCTGCGGCGCGGCGCGGCAGGCTTCCGGCTGGATGTAGCCGATGAGCTGCCCGACGAATTCATTGAGAAGGTGCGCGCCGCCGTCAAGCGGGTCAGTCCCGAAAAGTTCCTGCTGGGCGAGGTGTGGGAGGATGCCACCACCAAGTTCGGCTTCAATAAGCGCCGCACCTACCTGCTGGGCAAGGGCCTGGACAGCGTGATGAACTACCCCTTCAAGAACGCCGTGCTGGATTTCGTCAAGGGCAAGCCCGCCGAGCAGGCCATGACGGAGATCCTGACCATCTGCGAGCACTACCCTGCCCCGGCCATGGATACCGCCCTGAACTTCCTCTCCACCCACGACACCGAGCGTGCCCTGACCGTGATCGCTGACGAGCCCGCCAATGGCCGGGGCCGCGCGTGGCAGAGCGGCCGCTGTGTGACCGGCGATGCCTACGAGGAGGGCCTGCTCCGCCTGCGGATGGCCTACGCCATCATCTACACCCTGCCGGGCGTGCCCTGCCTGTACTACGGCGACGAGATTGCCATGCAGGGCTACCGGGACCCCTTCAACCGGGCTTTCTTCCGGTGGGATGCCCACGAACAGCGCCTGCGCCCCGTGCTGGCACAGCTGGCACAGCTCCGCCACACCTGCGAGGCCTTCCGCACCGGCCAGCTACGGGTCCTGCGTGCCGAGGACGGCATCCTGCACTACCAGCGGGTGGGCAAGGTGGAGACTGCGGAGATCATCGTCAACCGCACCGAGCATATCATCGTGGAGACCCTTGCCAGCGGCAAGAGCACTGAGGTGAATCCCATGGGCTTCACCATCGTGGTGGAAGAGGTGGGGCATAACCCGGACCACAGCTACTATGATTATGTATAAGGAGACGGATTAAACCTCTCCGTCATCTTCGCTGACGCTCGATGCCAGCTCCCCTACTAGGGGAGCTGTCGCGGCGAAGCCTGCGACTGAGAGGTTGGACAGAGCAGCACTCGCCCTTAAATAACAACATATTGTCATTTCCACGCCTTTGTTATATAATAAACGAAGAAGGAGGGATGTTCGATGTCCATTGACCCCATTTTCTGGCTCCTTGCCGCCGTCGGTTTCCTGGCGCTGGAGGGCATGACCTTCAGCATGGTATCCGTCTGGTTTGCGGCAGGCAGCGCGGCAGCCCTGCTCTGCTGCCTGTTCACCCACTCGTTCCGGGTGCAGGCGGTGGTGTTCATTGCGGTCAGCGCGGTCTGCCTGCTGGCATTCAAGCCGCTGGCCAAACGGCTGCACAAGCAGCCCACCCCCACCAACGGTGACCGCGCCCTTGGCCGGGAGGCCCGGGTGCTGACCCCCGTTTCTGCCCAGCAGACGGGCCGGGTGCGGCTGGATGGCGTGGACTGGAGCGCCCGCTGCGCCACCCCCGGCGATACCCTGACCCCCGGGCAGGCCTGCCGGGTCACCGAGATCCACAGCACCCTGCTCATCGTGGAACCCATCCTGACCGAATCCATCAACCACTGAAAAAAGGAGCGTCTCTATGCCTATCATGCTGTTCGTGATCCTCGCGCTCATCTTTGTCATCCTGCTCATCATCGTCACCAACATCGTCATCGTGCCTCAGTCCATGGTGTACGTTGTGGAGCGTCTGGGCAGCTACTCCGACACCTGGTCGGCCGGCCTGCATGTCAAGATCCCGTTCATTGAGCGGATCGCCAAAAAGGTCAGCCTGAAGGAGCAGGTCGCGGACTTCCCTCCCCAGCCTGTGATCACCCGCGATAACGTTACCATGCAGATCGACACCGTGGTGTTCTTCCAGGTCATGGATGCCAAGCTCTACACCTACGGTGTCAACCAGCCCATCGCAGCCATCGAGAGCCTTTCCGCCACCACCCTGCGCAACATCATCGGTGAGATGGAGCTGGATCACACCCTGACCAGCCGCGATGTCATCAACGGCAAGATCACGGCCATCCTCGATGAAGCCACCGACAAGTGGGGCATCAAGGTCAACCGCGTGGAGGTCAAGAACATCATCCCGCCGCGCGAGATCCAGGAAGCCATGGAGAAGCAGATGAAGGCAGAGCGCGAAAAGCGCGCCGTCATCCTGAAGGCCGACGGTGAGAAGCAGGCCGCCATCACCGCTGCCGAGGGTGAAAAGGAAGCCGCCATCCTCCGTGCCGATGCCGTCAAACAGCAGCGCATTCTCGAAGCTGAGGGCGAGGCGCAGGCCATTCTCGCGGTGCAGAAGGCCAACGCCGATGCCATCCGCCTGTTGAACGAGGCCATGCCCAACGACAAGGTGCTGGCTCTGCGCAGCCTGGAAGCACTGGCCAAGGTCGCCAACGGCAAGGCCACCAAGATCATCATCCCGTCGGAGCTGCAAAATCTGGGCGGCGTTGTGCCCAGCATCAAGGAGCTTCTGACCGACCCGAAAGAGGACTGATCCATGATCTACGATACCCTGAACAATCTCCCCAACTATCTGGGCCTGTGCAGCAGTCTGGACAGCGTCATCGAGTTCATCATGGCGCGGGATATCAACAACCTGTCCGCCGGGCACACCCGCATCGATGGTGACAAGGCTGTGGTCACGGTAAGCACCGTGACCCCGCAGGCCAGCGACAAAGCCCCCTTTGTCCGGCACGACAACCACCTGACCCTTGAGACCGACCTCGAGGGCAGCGAGCTGTTTGAGGTGTCCCTGGGCGAGTTCAGCCCCACCCGGCCCGCTGACGAAGCCGCTGATACCACTGTGGGCACCGCCGGCACCAGCATTGCCGGAATGCTCTGCGAGGGCCGCTTCGCCCTCTATCTGGCCGGGGAGCCGTACAAATCCGGCTTGAAGGCCCAGGGCTGCGGCAAGCTGAAAAAAGCCGTGTTCACCATGGAGCTGGACCCGGACGAGGAAGACGAGACCGAAGCTGAATAATTCCTGAAAGCACGAACTCCACGCAGCGTAGGTTGCGTGGAGTTTTTTGTTATGGTATCCTTTGCTCTAACAACAAAGTAAAGGAGAACGACATGAACACATACGTCACAGGCAGCACCATCCGGCAGCTGCGGGAAACCAAAGGCCTGACCCAGGCAGAGCTTGCCGGAATGCTCTCTGTCAGCGCCAAGACCATTTCCAAGTGGGAGACCGCCAAGGGTCTGCCCGATATCTCCCTGCTGGAACCGCTGGCTGCAGCTCTGGGGGTAAGCGTGCTGGAGCTGATGCAGGGAGAGCCCATCATCAACCGAAACCGGGCAGCCAACCTGCTGCGGAGCAAGCTCTACGTCTGCCCTCTCTGCGGCAATGTGCTCCACGCCACCGGGCAGGCTGTGGTGAGCTGCTGCGGCATCACCCTGCCTGCGCTGGACATCACCGAAGCCGAGGATGCCGACGAGCACCACCAGCTGACCGTGGAGCGGGTGGAGGACGAGCTCTTCGTCACCCTGCACCACCCCATGGAGAAAAACCATTACATCTCGTTTCTGGCCTACCTCACCGGCGATAAGCTGCAGCTGGTCAAGCTCTACCCCGAGGGAGATGCCTCTGCCCGCTTCTCCCTGCAGGGCGCGGGTGTGCTTTACTTCTACTGCAACTGCCACGGCCTGATGAAAGCCCCGGATTTCCGCACCGCCACCCGGCGCACCTCGCCCCAGAAGATCCACCTGCGGGAGCCGGATGAGGGCGACCGGGAACAGGTAATGGCCTATCGGGAAGAATTTCTGGCCATCAACTCCCGGATGGACGGCACCTCGGCTCTGGACAAATATGCCGACTTCGATGCCTGGCTGGCCCAACTCCGCAAGCTGAAAGACCCAGCCACAACCCCCGCCGGTCTCGTGCCCGCCACGGAGTATCTGGCTCTGGACGAGCATGAGCATCTGGTGGGCATGACCAACCTGCGCCACCGGCTCAACGATTACCTGCTGACCTACGGCGGGCACATCGGGTACAGCGTCCGCCCCTCGGAGCGGCAGAACGGCTACGCCACCCAGATGCTTCGCCTGACGCTGGAAAAGGCAAAAGAACGAGGCATCGAAAAGGTACGCATCTGCTGCGACCACTACAATGTCGCCTCAGCAAAGACCATCCGCGCCAACGGCGGCGTGCTGGAGGATGAGCAGTTCGATTCCTCCGATGGAACGCTGACACAGCGGTATTGGATACAGAATAAGTGAAAAGAGGCTGTTGCCAAACTCCTTCCGTCATCGCTCACGCGATGCCACCTCCCTCAATGAGGGAGGCTTTCACAGATTGCCATTACGTCAAGGCTCCCTCCAAGAGGGAGCTGGCGCGGCGAAGCCGTGACTGAGGGAGTTGTCGGCAGCAGCCTTTCTCTATTTCAGCCCAAATGGAACATATCGATCAGCACCACGGCGGCCAGGCCATAGTAGACCACCACCGCCACCAGATCATTGATGGTGGTGATGAGCGGGCCGGAAGCCACGGCGGGGTCGATGTGGATCTTATGGAACAGCATGGGGATGACCGTGCCCACCAGGCTGGAGATCACCATAGCCACGACCAGAGATACGCCCACACAGCCCGAGAGCAGGAAGGCTTCACCCCAGGCGTAGGCCTTGAAGAAGTGGATGTAGCAGCCCAAAAAGCCCAGCGCCAGCACGGCCAGCAGTGCACCGTTGGTCAGGCCCACCCGCATTTCCTTCCAGAGCAGCTGGAGCTTTTTGGCAGTGGTCAGGTTCTCGTCCACCAGCACACGGATGGTCACAGCCAGCGACTGGGTGCCCACATTGCCGGCCATATCCAGCACCATGGACTGGAAGCAGATGACGATGGGCAGCACCGCCACCACCGATTCAAACGCACCCACCACCGAGGACACCAGCATCCCGAGGAACAGCAGGGCAATCAGCCAGGGCAGGCGCTTTTTCACACTCTGGAACACACCCTCGTTCAGATCCTCTTCACTGGTCAAGCCGCCGAGTTTTGCGTAATCATCGCCCATCTCGTCGTCCACCAGCTCGACCACATCCGCCGAGGTGATGATGCCCAGCAGCTTCCCGCTGTCGTTCAGGACAGGGAGCGAGCGCTCGGCGTAGTCCACGATGCGGTCGATGCAGTCGCTGATCTTCTCGTGGTCGGTGACGTAGGGGTAGGAACGGGCGATCAGCTTTTCCAGGCGCTCCTCCGCACGGGCCACGATGAGGTCTTTCAGGTCAATGGCACCATAAAAGTGCTCGTTCTCATCCACCACATACAGGGTGGAGATGTTATCATTCTCGCCTGCCTGCTTCACCAGCTCACTCATGGCCTGCCGGATGGTCATATCCCTGCGGATGCAGATGTAGTTGGTGGTCATGCAGCTGCCGATCTCGTCCTCGTGATAGGAGAGCAGCAGCTGCACATCATCGGCGGCATCCTTGTCCAGCTGGTGGACGATCTTTGCCTTATCGTCCTCTTCCAGGTCATCCAGAGCATCCACGGCATCGTCCGAATCCATGTGGGAGATGACCCGGGCGGCCCGCTCGGGGTCCAGCTCCTTCAGGTAAGGCTCTGCGTCGTCCAGATAGGAGAAGATCTCTGCCACCGTATCCACGCCCAGTGCGGTGTACACCTTCTGGCGCTCCTCCGGTGTCAGGGCCGTCAGGGCATCGGCCAGGTCGTTTTCATGGTAATCGGACAGCTTTTCAGCCAGCTCTGCCTGGGGCAGACCGCTGTGGATGATGTCCAGAATCTCCTGCACATAATTTTTCTTCTGCATGGTTTGGTCCCTCCGTTTCCCGTTTTCGGGCATAAAAAATACACCGCATCGGTCTGGTTACAACTCCTGCGGTGTACAAAGGGCATGCAGTTCAGGATGCGGCTAACACGTTTGCACGGCCCGCATCGCAGGAGAAGCGTTGTTTGGGGTGATCCGTATGGTCACTGGACATGGAAACAAACTCCTCCTTGGTGTAAGATTTTTCTTTCAGCCCCGTTATCATACTACGCCGGGCCGGATTTTTCAACCCCTTTTACAGTTTTTTTACCGGATTATTGCTATATTGCGCAAAGAAAAGCTTACTTCTTATACTTTCCATACCACTGCACTGACAGCCTCCAGGAAAGTGCATACAGCACCAGCACCGCTGCCAGCACACCGACGATGGCAATGGCCGCGCCCGGTTCCGGAACGGCATCCATCAGGACCATTCCGCCGCCCAGGGCAGCGCCCATTCCGGCAAACATCAGCATGTAGAGCATCCGCGCCTTTTCTGCGCCAAAACGGTAGTACAGCGGCAGCATGATCCCGTTTATCAGCAGGATGGAAGCTGCGCCCGCCCCCAGCAAAAGGCCGATCGGCATCGCAGGAAGCGGTTTTCCCATCCAGAACAGGATGCCGCAGAAAATTCCATTCAGCGCCGCAGAGACCGCCGTGCAAAGCAGACCCACGAGATATTTTTCTGCCACCTGAAGTTCCTTGCTCAGCGGCAGGGCAAAGCTGTACTCCGTCCACCCGCTGGCGTGGTCGTAGGAAAGCAGGTAGGCGGGCATGAATCCCAGAAAAACAGCTGAATAATTCACCGCAAAACTCGAATCCCCGGAAGTGCTCAGGGTCCAGATCGCCAGCACGGCCAGCACCGTGAGGTACATCATCCGCATATTTGTTTTGACTTGATACCAGTCTTTCAGCAGCAAACCTTTCATCGCACATTCTCCCCTTTCACCATCAAAACGAACAGTTCTTCGATGCTCACCGGTGTCAGGGTGCTGCCCGCCGGGACAAGTTCCCTCTTCACCAGCGCCTCGGCCCCGTAGGCTGTCACCCGACGGCTGACGATGGCGTTTTTATCCAGCTCCTCCAATTGCCCGGCAGTGCCGTGCCAGAGGGCGTACTCCTCCCGCAGCGTGTCCTTGTCCTCACAGAGCAGGAGCTTTCCCTTGTGCAGAAAGGCAATGGTATCGCAGAGCTTTTCCAAATCGCTGACGATGTGGGACGAGATCAAAATTGCATGGTTCTCGTCCCGCACAAAGTCCAGCAGCAGCTCGATGAGCTCATCCCGCACCACCGGGTCCAGGCCGCTGGTGGCTTCATCCAACAGCAGCAGCTTGGGGTGATGAGAAAGTGCCACGGCAAGGCACTGCTTCATCTTCATGCCGGTGGAGTAGTCGCCGTACTTCTTGTTCTCCGGCAGGTCAAAGCGGCGGCACCAGTCAGCATAGGCGGCGGCATCCCAGTTGGGATAGATGCCCGCCATCACTTTACCCACCTGCGGCGCGGTCAGGCAGGTGGGGATGCCCTCGCCGCCCAGCACCACGCCGATATCGGCTTTGGCAAGCGGGGTGATTCCCTCCTGCCCGAACAGCTTCACGGTACCTGCGTCCCCGTCGATCATATCCAGGATCAGCTTAATGGTGGTGCTCTTGCCCGCGCCGTTCTCGCCGATCAGCCCGCAGACTGTGCCGCGGGGCAGTTCGAGATCAATGGGCCCCAGCGTAAAATCCGGGTAGTGCTTTTCAAGGCCGTGCAGTTCTAATGCGTTCATGGTTCATTCCTCCCACAGCAATTCCAACATTTCGGTCAGTTCCTGTTTGGTCAGCCCGCAGGGAGCCGCCAGCCGGACGGCTTCCGTCAGGTGTGCTTCGATCTTTTTCAGGTTTTCTTCCCGGAGCAGCTCGGTGTTCTTCGCCGCCACGAAAAAACCTTTGGCGGGCACGGCGTACAAAAAGCCCTCCTGTTCCAGCTCATCGTAGGCCCGCTTTGTGGTGATAACACTGATGCGCAGATCCCGCGCCAGCCCCCGGATGGACGGCATCGCTTCCTCCGGCTGCAGTTCCCCGCTCAAAATCTGGTTCTTGATCTGGGTGTAGAGCTGCTCGTAGATGGGTGCACCGCTCTTGTTATCGATGAAGAGATTCATGTCCGCCGCCTCCGTTGCATCTGTATATTTACAGTATATACAGTAGATACACGGTTGTCAATAGGCAGACACAAAAAAGCAGCTTTCCCGTTTGATTGGGAAAGCTGCTTTTTCATCTGATCAGGCTCTGACTGTGGGGCGGCTTAGTAGGCCACGCCCCAGTAGACCATCTTGCTGGCGGGCTTGCCGCAGCAAGGGCAGACATCGCTGATGTGTTCCTGCTCGAAGGGCATGCAGCGGCTGGACAGGCCAGCCTCTTCCTTCATCTTCATCTCGCAGGCCAGGTCGCCGCACCACATGGTCTTGATGTAGCCGGTGTTGGCCTTGGCCAGCTCCTTGACCTCCTCCATGGTGGTGGCTGCCCAGGTGCGCTTCTCGCGGTTGGCAAGGGCACGCTCGTACAGGTCCTTGCGCAGGGCCTCCAGCTGGGCCGGGATCGCGGTCTCCAGCTCGTCCAGGCTCACGAAGATCTTTTCACGGGTGTCACGGCGAACCAGCACGCACTGGTTCTTTTCCAGATCCTTGGGGCCGATCTCCAGGCGCAGGGGCACGCCCTTCATCTCCCACTGGGAGAACTTCCAGCCGGGGGCGTTGTCGCTGTCGTCCAGCTTGACGCGGGCATACTTGCTGATCTTCTCAGCCAGCTCGGCGGCCTTTTCGGAAACGCCGGGCTTGTGGGCGGCGATGGGCACGACCACGACCTGGATGGGAGCCACTGCCGGGGGCAGGATCAGGCCGTCGTCATCGCCGTGGGTCATAATGATGGCACCCACCAGACGGGTGGAAACGCCCCAGCTGGTCTGGAACGGGTGATGCAGCTGGTTGTCGCGGCCGGTAAAGGTCACGTCGTAGGCCTTGCTGAACTTATCGCCGAAGTAATGGCTGGTGCCGCTCTGCAGGGCCTTGCCGTCCTTCATCATGGCTTCGATGGTATAGGTAGCCTCGGCACCGGCAAACTTCTCCTTATCGGTCTTGCGGCCCTTGACAACAGGGATGGCCAGATCCTGCTCGCAGACATCCGCGTAGCAGTTCAGCTGCTGCTGGGTCTCAGCCTCGGCCTCGGCGGCGGTCTCGTGGATGGTGTGGCCTTCCTGCCACCAGAACTCACGGCTGCGCAGGAAGGGACGGGTGGTCTTTTCCCAGCGCACCACGCTGCACCACTGGTTGTACTTCATGGGCAGCTCACGGTAGCTGTGCAGCACGCGGGACCAGTGGTCGCAGAACATGGTCTCGCTGGTGGGGCGGACAGCCAGACGCTCTTCCAGCTTGTCGGAGCCGCCCATCGTGACCCACGCCACCTCCGGCGCGAAGCCATTGACCAGCTCGCCTTCCTTCTGCAGCAGGCTCTCGGGGATCAGCACGGGCATGGCCACGTTCTCGTGGCCGGTTGCCTTGAACCGGGCATCCATGTCCTTCTGGATCAGCTCCCAGATGGCCTGACCATAGGGGCGCAGGATGATGAAGCCCTTGACACTGGAGTACTCCACCAGCTCTGCCTTGACGCAGATGTCGGTGTACCACTGTGCAAAGTTTTCTTCCTGGCTGGTGATCGCCTGCACAAGCTTCTTGTTGTCTTTTGCCATTTTGTTATATCCTCCTAAGCCGTGCGCCAAACGCCTGTGTTCCAGCCGTTCCGCACGAGCTCATATTAAAAGCCCCGCTGCAGCGCCGCCGTGTGCAGCGCTGCGGGTGCGGGGCCTTTTTGCAAAACTGTTATCAGCCCTTGTGGCTGTCCACAAATTCCACCACGTCGCCCACGGTGCGCAGATTCTCGATGGCATCGTCCGGCACCTCAATGCCAAACTCATCCTCCAGCGTCATCACCATATCCACGATATCCAGGCTGTCGGCCTCGAAATCACTCATAATGTCGCTCTCCATCGTGATCTTAGCAGGGTCAATATCCAGCTGCTCTGCCAGCAGTGCACGGATCTTTTCAAAAGTATCCATCGTCGCGGTCTCCTTTTGTCAATGATTCTTTCTTCTCTGCCTGCACGCCCTCTCCGGCGCGCAAAAGCACTCTCTCTTTTTATATCCCATGGGCCGTATCTTGTCAAGCCCTGTTTTGCATTCCGGCCCTTTACGGGCAGAAAAAACCGATGAAAATTGCACAAAGCCCTCTTTTTTGCTTGACAGAAGCCCGTTTGATTCTTATGATTATATGTGACGAACCAAACCTCTCAGCCGTGCTGCATCAACATGGCCGCAGAGGTCCCGCCTGTAAAGGAGAATGCTCCATGAAATTGTCATTTACCAAGATGCAGGGCTGTGCCAATGATTACATCTATCTGGACTGCCGTGCATCCGGTGTGCCCGCAGACATTGCCGCGCTTGCACAGCGGCTCTCTGCCCGGCATTTTTCCGTGGGCGCGGACGGCATCATCTGCATCTGCGCCCCTGTGACCCCCGGGGCCGATGGCCGGATGCGCATCTTCAACGCGGACGGCAGCGAGGCCCAGATGTGCGGCAACGGCGTGCGCTGTGTGGCCGAGTGGCTCTACACCCACGGGGTGGAAAAGCCTGTTCTGACCATCGACACCAACAGCGGTGTCAAACGCATCACCCGGCAGGGCGCACAGCTGTGGCAGGTGGAGATGGGCGCTTACAGCACCCTGCCGGCCGACCTGCCGGCCATCCACATGGGCGAAGGCCCGCTGGTGGATCAGCCGCTCACCGTAGAGGGAAAAGTGTGGAAGGTGACCTGCATCAGCGTGGGCAACCCCCACTGCGTGACCGTGGTGGAGGATGTGGACAGCCTGAAGCTGGAAGCCATCGGCCCGGCGTTCGAGCATCACGCCAACTTCCCGGAGCGCATCAACACCGAATTCGTGCAGGTGGTGGATGCCGCCCACCTGAAGATGCGGGTATGGGAACGCGGCAGCGGCGAGACCTGGGCCTGCGGCACCGGCACCTGCGCCACCGTGGCGGCCCTGACCGAGCTGGGCATCTGCCCCGCCGGGCAGGATATCCATGTGCAGCTGCGCGGCGGTGAGCTGGTCATCCGGGTGCTGCCCGGCAGGCAGCTGCTGATGACCGGCAGCGCTGTCACGGTGTACGAGGGAGTTGCGGAAGTTTAACATCCTCGCCCTCTCCGTCATTGCTTTGCAATGCCACCTCTCCCAAAGGGAGAGGCAATTGCGGCTCAACGGTCAGCTTCTGCTGGCGTAGACGCTGCATCGGCTCTCCCTTCGGGAGAGCTGGACGCGAAGCGGCCTGAGAGGGCGGGCAATCTTATAAAGTGAGGGAACAACTTATGAAAATGAATCATCATTACGGCGAGCTGAAGGCAAGCTACCTGTTCGTGGACATTGCCCACAAGGTGGCCGCCTATCAGGAAGCACACCCCGAAAAGGAGATCATCCGCCTGGGCATCGGCGATGTGACCCAGCCTCTGGCAAAGTGCGTGGTCACCGCCATGCAGGATGCCGCCGCTGAGATGGGCACCAAGGAGGGCTTCCACGGCTACGGCCCCGAGCAGGGCTATCCGTTCCTGAAGCAGGCCATTCAGGGCTACTACGCAGGCCGCGGCACCCAGCTGGCTGAGGATGAGATCTTTATCTCCGACGGTGCCAAGAGCGACCTGGCCAACGTGCTGGGCCTGTTCGATGTAGACAACACTGTTCTGGTGCCGGACCCCGTTTACCCCACCTATGTGGACGACAACGTGACCGACGGCCGCAAGATCATTTACGGCCGCACCAACCAGGAGAACGGCTTCCTGGGGATGCCCGATGACAGCGTGAAGGCTGACATCATCTACATCTGCAGCCCCAACAACCCCACCGGTGCCGCCTACACCCGCGAGCAGCTCAAGGCCTGGGTGGACTACGCCAAAAAGAACAACGCCGTGATCCTGTACGATGCCGCCTACGAGTGCTTCATCACCGATCCCGCTCTGGCACGCAGCATCTTTGAGGTGGAGGGTGCCCGCGAGTGCGCCATTGAGATCTGCTCCTTCTCCAAGATCGCAGGCTTCACCGGCACCCGCTGCGGCTACACCATCGTGCCCCACGAGCTGGAGCGCGAGGGCATGAACCTGAACAAGCTGTGGCTGCGCCGCCAGACCACCAAGTTCAATGGCGTGCCCTACGTCGTTCAGCGCGCTGCTGCCGCCGTGTTCACCGAGAGCGGCATGGCTGAGATCCAGGCCAACCTCGATTACTACCGCCAGAACGCCAAGGTCATTGCCGACGCGCTGGACGAGTGCGGCGTGTGGTACTGCGGCGGCAAGAACAGCCCCTACATCTGGCTGCGCTGCCCCGGCGGCATGAAGAGCTGGGAGTTCTTCGACTGGCTGCTGGAGAACTGCGGCGTGGTCGGCACCCCGGGTGTCGGCTTCGGCGAGTGCGGCGAGGGCTACTTCCGCCTGACCGCCTTCGGCGATGCCGAAAAGACCAAGGTCGCCGCCCAGCGCATCAAGGCCGCTATCCAGGCTCTGTAAACTTACACAAGCAAAAAGGCGATGCAGTTTTGAACAGCTGCATCGCCTTTTTCTTTTATTTCCGGCCCGTCAGCCGGTTGAGCAGCATCACTGCCAGAACAATGATGCCGATGACAAGGATGATGCCGACCATCCCGATCAGCATCATCGGCAGCGTGGTCATCCACGAAGTAAGATGAAGCATGCGATCACCTCCGTTAAACCATCAGGGTCAGGATCAGGCCGCCTGCAATGACGGACGCGATCTGTCCCGAAACATTGACGCTGATGGAATACATCAGCAGGAAATTCTGGTTGTCCTCTTCCAGGCCCATCTTGTTGACCACACGGCCGCTCATGGGGAAGGCCGAGATGCCGGCCGCGCCGATCATGGGATTCAGCTTTTTGCCCTCCGGCCGGAAAAGGTTCAGCAGCTTTGCAAACAGCACGCCGCCTGCCGTATCAAAGACAAAGGCCACCAGACCCAGTGCAAGGATGAGCAGGGTGTCGGGCCGCACGAACTTGTCGGCGGTCATCTGCCCGGCAACGGTCAGGCCCAGCACGATGGTGATGAGGTTTGCCAGCACATTCTGGGCGGTCTCGCTCAGCACATTCAGCGCCCCGCACTCCCGCAGCAGGTTGCCGAACATCAAAAAGCCCACCAGCGCCACACTGGCCGGAGCCACCATGCCTGCAATGATCGTGACCACGATGGGGAACAGGATCTTGGTCAGCTGGGAAACACTGCCCTTTTCATAGGACATCCGGATGCGGCGCTCCTTCTGCGTGGTCAGCAGCCGGATCACAGGCGGCTGCACGATGGGCACCAGCGCCATGTAGCTGTAGGCTGCCACCATGATGGCACCGAGGTACTGGGAGTTGAGCGTGTTGGCCACGAAAATGGCGGTAGGGCCGTCTGCCGCACCGATGACAGCGATGGAGGCAGCATCCTTCAGGTCAAAGAAGAAGCCCGCCAGAAACAGGGTGAAAAAGATGCCGAACTGGGCCGCCGCGCCAAAGAGCATCAGCCACGGCTTTTCCAGCAGCGGGCCAAAATCGATCATGGCACCGATGCCGATGAAGAGCAGCAGCGGGAACAGCTCGTTGGACATGCCTGCTTCAAACAATGCAGAGATGGGGCCGACCGTATCCCCCTGCGTGATGGCACCCGAGAGGGGCAGGTTGACCAGAATGGCACCAAAGCCCATGGGCAGCAGCAGGCTCGGCTCCATCTTTTTGGCGATGGCAAGGTAGATGAGCAGTGCACCGATACCCCACATTACCACCATCTGCCAGGTCAGATTCCCAAAATTGGAAAAGAGACTGGCGAATGTGTTCAGAAGATCCATATTTATTTTTCCTCCTTATGTTCCTGTGCCGGGCAAGAAAAAAGAGACCCCTGCCACAGCACTCTGTCTGTGACAAAAGTCTCAAGCCAACACATGACATCGGGCATTTCTGCCGTGATGACGCTGCCATGCAGCACCCCGCAGGCCCTGCGGAATGCCCTTTACTCCCTTTTATCGGTTCTAATTAAATCAGAATGCAGTCCCCTCTGTCAAGGGGTTCCTGCATTTCTTTGCCAAACTTTGCTTCAGCGCTCAAACGTTGTGCTGAGGGTGGTCTCCCAGGTCTGGCCGGGCGCAAGGCAGGCGGCAGCGGCGCGCTGGCTCCACTCCTGGGTATCGGTCTGGGCACTGGGCAGGGAGTGCCACGGCTCAATGCAGACAAAGCGCACAGGCTTTGCCGGAGCCGACCAGATGAGGGTATAGGGGTAACCCTCCACATTGCAGACGATCCCCTTGCCGGTGTCTTTCTCGTAGATGCCCAGCGTGCGGCTGCGCAGACCGGCCATGCAGAAGCTGTCGTTCTCAAACAGATCGTCTGTCAGGGGGATGCTCTGCTCGTTCTTCCACCGGTAACCGCACTTGCCGGTCAGCAGACCGTTGGGATAAGCGTCCAGGATCATCGGGCTTTCCGGCTGGTCGAAGCGGAACTCGTAATCGGTGGTGGTGTGCTTGTCATCAAAGGGGATGCGGAACGCCGGGTGGTAGCCGATGCCGAACTGCAGCTCCTCGGCGGCATCGGCGGGGTTGGTGACGGTCAGGGTGTGGTGCACCGTCCTGCCCTCCAACCGGAAGGTGCTGGTCAGGACAAAATCAAATGGGAAGCGCTCTGCCTTGCTCTTTTCATCCGAGCGCAGCTCCAGCCGGATGGTGTCACCCTCGGCGCAGAGCAGGGTGTGCTCCACGTCCCGGGCAAAGCCGTGCTGACCGCCGGGGTAGGTCTTGCCCTTATGGGTAAAGGCCCCGCCGGTCAGCTTGCCCGTCCAGGGGAAAAGGATGGGGGCGTGGCGCTTCCAGACAGCCGGGTCGGCCTGCCAGAGCATCTCCTGCCCGGCGGCATTTTTCAGGCTGACTGCTTCGGCACCATGGGTATCCACGGTCAGGGTCAGAAATTCGTTGTGAATGGTTGCCTGCATGATTCATCTCTCCTTTTTATCTGTTGACGATGTGCTCGCCGTTTCCTTCCAGCCAGGTGCGCAGGTTCCGGGTGGTAATGTCCATCAGGTTCTGCAAAGCCTCCCGGGTCGTCCACGCAATGTGCGGTGTGAGGATAGCGTGGGGTTCTGCCCGCAGGGGGCTTTCCTGAGGCAGAGGCTCGGTGACAAAGGCATCGGCCCCGTAAAAGCCCAGCTGGCCGCTGTGGAGGGCCGCTGCCACGGCCTCCTCATCCACCAGCGCGCCCCGGGCCGTGTTGAGCAGAATGGCCCCGGGCTTCATCTTCGCCAGCGCCTCCGCGTTGACAAGGCCCCGGGTCCGGGGCGTGGCCGGGCAGTGCAGGCTGAGGATATCGCACCGCCTCAGCAGGGTATCATAATCCACGAACTCCACACCGTCGGCGGCGTATTCGGGCCGGACGGTGCGGGTGCAGACCAGCACCTCCATGCCAAAGGCTCTGGCAATGCGGGCCGACTGCCGCCCGATGCTGCCATAGCCATAAACGCCAAAGGTCTTGCCGTAGAGCTCCATCTGGGGCAGCAGGCCGATGCTCTCCGGGATATCCAGCTGCCAGCATCCCTGCTTGACGGCACGGTTGTAGCGCTCCGCGCACTGGCAGATGGCCAGCAGCAGGCTGAAGGTCATCTGGGCCACGCTGTAGGTAGAATAGCCCGGCACATTGGCCACTGCAACGCCGTGGCGGCGGCAGGCTTCCAGATCCAGGTTGTCGGTGCCCGTGGCAATGATGCCCACCCATTTCAGGTTCGGGCACTGCTGTAAGATTTCCTCATCCATGCGGCACTTGTTCAGCAGAACGATGTCCGCATCTCCAATGCGGGGGGCGATTTCCTCGTAGGTCGTGCGGACATAGCTGGTGGTATCGGGCACCAGCGCCTTTACCCCCGACCAGTCGAGGTCGCCTTCCTCCATGACATAGCTTTCCAGAATGGCAGCTTTCATCTCAGTCCTCCAACAAAACATCCTCGCTCAGCACCTGACCGATGGGCTTTGCAATGCACAGGTCGGCCTGTGCATCGGCCCCGGTGGGCTGCATGTTGATGACCACCAGATGGCTGCCCCGGAAGTACCGGATGAGCCCCGCCGCCGGGTAGACCACCAGACTGGTGCCGCCGATGATAAGCGTATCCGCCTTGCGGATGGCAGACACAGCCCCGGAGAGCACCTCCTCATCCAGCCCTTCCTCGTACAGAACGACATCCGGCTTGACGATGCCGCCGCACTTGGGGCAGCGGGGCACGCCGGTACTGTTGGCAATGAAGTCCACATCGTAGAACGCGCCGCACTTCACGCAGTAGTTGCGCAGGGTGCTGCCGTGGAGCTCGTAAACGGTCTTGGAGCCTGCCGCCTGATGCAGGCCGTCGATGTTCTGGGTGACGATGGCCTTCAGCCTGCCCTCCCGCTCCAGCTTTGCCAGCCGCAGGTGGGCAGCGTTGGGCTTTGCCCCCTTCACAATGAGCTTATCCCGGTAGAACCGGTAGAACTCCTCGGGGTTCTCCTCCCAGAAGGTATGGCTCAGGATGGTCTCGGGCGGGTAATCGTACTTCTGGTGGTACAGGCCGTCCACGCTGCGGAAATCGGGGATGCCGCTTTCGGTGGAGACCCCCGCGCCGCCAAAAAAGACGATGCGGTCGCTCTCGGCAATGATTTTTTCCAGTGCAGGAACCATAAAAGAAACGCTTCCTTTCCGGCAGATTGTTGTGTTTTGGATAGCTCCAGTATAACACAAATCCAGAGGAAGGGAAGCGTTTCTTTTTTGATGGGATTTTCCCTTGCTCAGCGCCCGTTTTCGGCAAACAGGGTCCCCAGCGCATCCAGCAGGTCATGCGGGAGCATCCCGGTTTCCCCGTGCAGGGCAGCGGCACGGTCGGCAGCTGCACCATGGAGATAAACGGCACAGGCAGCGGCCTCAAAGGCAGGCAGACCGCAGGCCAGCAGGGCGCTGATCATACCCGCCAGCACATCCCCGCTGCCGCCCCGGGAAAGCCCCGGGTTGCCGGTGGGATTGACCGCGCAGCGGCCATCCGGCCCTGCAATGACGGTATGTGCCCCCTTCAGCACCACCACAGCATTCCATGCTTTCGCATAGCGCAGCGCCATGCCTTCCCGGTCCGCGTTGATCTCTGCCGCAGAGTGTCCGGTCAGCCGGGCCATCTCGCCGGGGTGGGGCGTTAAAATCAGTTCTCCCTGAGGGTGAGGCATTTTTTCCGTTTGGAGCAGGTCAGCGGCCGCGTTCAGGCCGTCCGCATCCAGCACCGCACTGCCGGAAAAGCCGGGCAGGAGCGTTTTCACCAGCGCCCGGGTCTCGGCGGCACGGGCCGCGCTCTGGGCCGTATAACCCAGCCCGGGGCCAACCAGCAGGACCGAAGCCTTCTGCCGCCGGATATGCTCAATATTTTGGGGCGAGATGCCGCCCCCTGCGCCCGCCTCGCAGGGGCAGAGACAGCACTCGGGCAGGCGTGCGGCCACCGCCGCCAGCACCGGCTCTACACTTGCCAGCGTAACGATGCCGGCCCCGGTGCGCAGGGCACCTTCCACGGCCAGCGCCGCCGCGCCCCGGTAGGACGCACTGCCCGCCACCGCCAGCACGGAACCAAAGGTTCCCTTATGCGCATCCCGGGGACGGGGCTGGATGGCCTGCCAGACAAAATCGGAAGTTATTTCGAACATAGGCGGCTCCTTTCGGGTGAGATTTCGCCCTCTCAGTCAAAGCCTTACGGCTTTGCCAGCTCCCCCAAAGGGGGAGCCTATAGCGGGTCTTGGATAAAGGCAGCATTGCCTCTCCCTTTGGGAGAGGTGGCAGCGCGTAAGCGCTGACAGAGAGGGCGAGGATGTTACCCTTCCCCCTGCAAATACCTCCGGATCTCCTTCTCCGCCTCCTGCACCTCTTCATGGAACATGCGGGCAGAGACACGGAGGGCACCATGGCCCAGAATGATGACCTGTTCCATGCCATCGGAGGTGGCCACGCGGACGCGGCGGCCCTTGCCGATCTCATGGGTGACACGCTCGATGAACATATCGGCGGTCTCGGCTTCCCGGGTGTAGACCACATGGATATTGTGGTACTGCTCTATGCTGCCGGGGCTGCCCGGCACACGGTAGGCATCAAACACAAGGATGAGCACGCACTTCTTAAAGCCCTGATAGTTGCAGAGGATGTCCATCAGCCTGCGGCGGGCCGCTTCCAGGCTCTCTTTGGAGAGTGCGTTCAGCTCGTCCCATGCAAAGATGATGTTGTAGCCGTCCACCAGCAGGTATTCAGGCTGGATCTCCCACTGCTCGGCGTTGAAATCGGGGCGTTCCCGCTTCTGGGTGGGGCGGAACGCCGCCAGCGGGTCCCGCTTGATGGGCCCATAGGTCTGTTCAAAGATCTTCAGCAGCTCAGCATCCTCTTCCAGGGTAGCGCGATAGGCGGCCATCCGGCGGGGACGGGCCTGCACCGCTTCCTCGGTCTTTGCAGTCTTGCCCCAGCCGCTGTCCACATGCATGTGGCTGCGCACCTGCTCCCAGGGCACCACAAATCCGGCCCCGTGGGCGCAGAACACCGAATCTGCCGGGTTGTCGAGGTCGTGTTCCGGCTCATAGCCCGCGGCCTCAATGACCTCTGCTGCATTGTGGCAGGGACGGTAGCCATCCAGCGTCAGGGTCAGGTGTCCCCTGCCCCGGGTGTAGCCCACCACCTCCATGGGGTAGCTGCGCATGGTGGAGGCCGGTGCCGTGCCGGTGAGCAGGGTGGTATCCCCGTCGGCTCCGGTCTCGGGCGGGTCAAAACTTCCGCCCATGTTCTGGATATCGTTCATGGCGCGGCCCACGTTGTCAGAGGGCAGCTCCAGCCGGAAGGCATACCACGGCTCCAGCAGCTGGGTCTTGTGGATCTGGTCTGCCATCATCAGGCCCTGCCGGACGGCGCGGTAGGTCGCCTGCCGGAAGTCGCCGCCCTCGGTGTGCTTGAGGTGGGCGCGGCCCGCAATGAGGGTGATTTTCACATCGGTCAGGGGTGCCCCGATGAGCACGCCCAGATGCTGCTTTTCCTCAAGATGCGTCAACACCAGCCGCTGCCAGTTCTTGTCCAGCACCTCTTCCCGGCAGTCGGCGGCAAACTGCATTCCGCTGCCCCGGGGCAGCGGCTCCAGCTTGAGGTGGACTTCCGCATAGTGGCGCAGGGGCTCGTAGTGGCCCACACCCTCCATGGCTTCGGTGATGGTCTCCTTATACAGGATTCCACCGGGGCCGAAGCTGACCTCCAGCCCGTACCGCTCGGCCAGCAGGCTTTTCAGCACCTCCAGCTGGATCTCGCCCATCAGCTGGACATGGATCTCGCCCAGGGTCTCGTTCCAGACCACATGGAGCTGGGGCTCCTCCTCTTCCAGCCGATGGAGCTTTCCAAGCGCGGCGTGCACGTCTGCGCCCTCGGGCAGCAGCACCTGATAGCTCAGCACCGGCTCCAGCACCGGCAGGTCGCTGTCCCGTTCCGCCCCCAGACCCTCGCCGGGGCGGGCTTTGGTCAGGCCGGTAACGGCGCACACCTGGCCGGGGCCGATGCACTCTGCCAGCGTAAACTTTGCGCCGGAGTAGAGCCGCAGCTGGTTGGCCTTTTCGGCCCATGGCTCCCCGTCGACCTCTCCGGTGAGCTGGGCTTTCACCTTGAGCGCGCCGCCGGTCACCCGCAGCCAGGTCAGGCGGTTTCCCTGCTCATCCTGGCTCACCTTGAACACCTTAGCCCCAAAGGCTTCCAGCGCAGGGGCCGGGCGGGTATAGCGGTCAAGGCCCTCCACCAGCGCATCCACACCCTGCAGCTTCAGGGCTGAGCCAAACCAGCAAGGAAACACATGCCGCCGGGCAATGGCGGGGATGAGGTCGGTATCGGTCAGGCTTTCCCGGTCCAGCATCGTCTCCATCAGCCGCTCATCGCAGAGAGCCAGCGCCTCGTCCCGGTCGGCCTGCTCTGCCCCAAAATCCACAAAGCCATCCCCCAGCCGACGGTTCAGCTGGGTCAGAAGCGCTTCCCTGCCCGGGCCGGGCAGGTCCATCTTGTTCACGAACACAAAGGTGGGGATGCGGTACCGCCGCAGCAGCCGCCAGAGCGTCTCGGTATGGCTCTGCACGCCGTCGGTGCCGCTGATGACCAGCACCGCATAATCCAGCACCTGCAGTGTCCGCTCGGTCTCCGTGGAAAAATCCACATGGCCCGGGGTGTCCAGCAGGGTAAAATCGGTATTGCCCGCCGTGAAGAGGGCCTGCTTGGAGAAAATGGTAATGCCGCGCGCCTTTTCCAGCGCGTCGGTGTCCAGAAAGGCATCCTTATGGTCCACCCGGCCCAACTTGCGGATGGTGCCGGTGCCGTAGAGCAGGGCCTCGGAAAGGGTGGTCTTGCCGCTGTCCACATGGGCCAGAATGCCGATGACCAGCTGCTTGTGCTCTTGTTCCATGCCGCGGCCCCCTTACAGCACGCTGGCGATCAGCGCAGCAGCAACCAGCGGCAGGCCCAGCACCAGATTGGAGAGCAGGCTGCAATAGGTGCGCTCCTCGGGTTCCAGCTCCTCAAAGGAGACGATCTTCTCATCCGCATAGTCGATGATGGAGCGAGTGGAATGGACCTTTTTCTGCCGCTTGCCCATCCCCTTGAATTCCTCCAGCAGGTGGTGGATGGTCACGCCATCCAGCCGCAGGTAGTCCACCCAGGCCCAGATGAGCAGCACCACGCCGCACAGAAAGCCCGGGGCCTCCCAGATGGTAAACGTTCCATCGCTGACATAGCGCTGCCACAGCAGCATCAGCACGGCCACAATGGAGGTGCGGGTCACGGTCTTATATAAAATGGGGTGGAACATGTAGCGTTTGTACATCGAGGTCAGTTTCTTCATGGTGCGCTCCTTATTGATACAGATACATTTTATTGTATCATGTTTTTGTGAAAAAAGATAGCTGTTTTGTCCGCACAAGATCTGGGAGGATCATCCAATGAGCTTCAATTTTGATCGCCGCACCTTCCTGAAGGGTGCAGGTGCTGTGGGTGCCGCCAGCCTGCTGGCAGCCTGCGGCGAGGAGGCCTACACCACCGAACAGTACGATGAGTTTGCCGCCGCATTTGACGCAGCCGCTCAGGCCTGATCGAGTGGACCAATAACCAATCGCAAAAGCAGAACCGGACGTTTTTGAAGCGTCCGGTTCTGTTTTTTGCTCCCTGACAGCACAAAACCCCGCCGCGCGGGAAAGCTCCCAGCGCGGCGGGGTCATTGTGTTAAAATACAGGAAAGCGGTTC
>ENA-OUPO01000300-OUPO01000300.1-human-gut-metagenome-genome-assembly--contig:-NODE-300-length-24121-cov-4.12046_pt1 | contig 24121 bp, 18 predicted proteins | sample MGYA00237940_ERZ548809 | MGnify/ENA primary metagenome ERZ548809 (study PRJEB26490, sample SAMN05194695) | human gut metagenome | biome: terrestrial biome; feature: human-associated habitat; material...
CGGCCGGTCCGCCGTTCGTTAGAACGGCGGAACCTCTAGAGCAGTGTGACGCTAAAGCTACGTTTATCGGTAGCGCCGGGAGCCAAGGTGATGGTGTTGACCTTGTGCTCAAAAACGTCGTCCTCGGTGTCCATTGTGGTGTGACCGGTCCAAGGCTCGAGCGCCACAAACGGGGCGTCGTTGGCGGCAGACCACACGCCGATGTACTTAAAGCCCTCAAAGTCGATCTTGACACCATGGCCCGACTTGCGGCCGCGCAGCGTGAGCGTGGAGCCCGGAGTATCGGTGAACATGATGGCATCGTTATCGAAGCTACGGTGCGTGATGGGCAGCACGTCAGCGTTATTGGGCGCCTTGTAGCTGCCCTCGAACGTCATGAGGCCATCGGGCGTGATGATGGGAGCCTCGTTGGTCCAAGCCTCGGTAAATGCCAGCTCGTAATCCTCGAACGTCTCGTCCTCGGCACCGGGGGCGGGCACGTTAAATGCAGGGTGGCCGCCCACCGAGAACGGCAGGTCCACGTCGCCGGTGTTGGTGACGGCAAAGGTCTGCGTGAGCGTGGCGTCTCCGGTTAGAGCATAGGTCATGTTGAGTTTAAAGTGGAAGGGGAAAGCCTTGAGCGACTCGGGCGTGTCGGTGATCTCGTAAGTTACCGAGGAGCCGTCCTCCGAAACCTCGACCAGCTTGTGCTCGACGATGCGCGCGAGTCCGTGGCGCGGCATCTCGCAGGTGCCGGCTGCAGACGTCGCCGTGTTGTTGCGCAGCGATCCCACGATGGGGAACAGGATAGGCGCGTGCTTGCCCCAAAAGGCGGGGTCGCCCTGCCACAGATACTCGTTGCCGTCGAGGGCAAGGCTCGTGAGCTGGGCTCCCATGGAATCGATGGCCGCGGTGAGGCCGCCGCGCTTGATGGTGGTGACGGTGGACATGCTACTTCCTCCAAAAGTAAACAATAGTGTCGAGGGCTATTGTGCCACTCTTGGCGGCAAGGAGAAGCGGCAGGCGCAGTTATTGAGCGATTGCGTAAAGGTCGAACCCGCCCTGCGGCGTGCTGTCGACCGTATCGGGCGCCTGCGAGTTAAAGCTCACGGGAACCATACGCTTTGAGGCGCGGAAGCGCGTGCCATCGGTGGCGACGGGCGGCTCGTCGACCGTGAGCTCGTAGTCGCCGGGCTTGAGTTCGATGCCGTCGCCAGCGGAGTTGACATATTGATACTCGTCAATCGCCTGCCCCCTGAGTGTGCGGCCCACGATGTGGATGAGCATCTGGCTGTCGCCGCGGGCGGTGTCCCACGTCGCGCCGTCCTTGACCTCGACCGACACATGTACCGAGCGCGTGCGGCTGAGCGATTGTTCGACAGACATCTCGACCTTGGCGGCATCTTTGCGCTGTTGCTCCACATGGCTCCAGACATTTCCGATCGCCGAGCAAGCGATGACGCCGGCCATGAAGGCGATGAGGATGGGGCCGAGTGGCGAGCGGCGGCCAGCATCTTCCTCGCGAGCTAGGTTGGGGCGATGCGTGGGCGCAGGCGCCCGGGCACCCTGCGCGGGCACGTCGAGTATGCTGAAGGATGCCGTGCTGCCGGGGTCGATGTTATGGCGCGGTTGTGGGGTCTTCGCCGGCGAGATGGACATGTCGGCCGGCTCACCCAGCGTGGCCGTGGCATCGGCCTTAGCCTCATCGGCCTCGGCCTGGGCCCAGGCCCGTTCAAAGGTAAGGGGTTCGGCGGAGTCGGAGGCGGCGTCAGACTCGACAGCGGCATCGTTGCCGGTCTCGTCCTCGTCACTCGACACGTCACGCGGCGCGGGCTCGTCCCACTCCTCGTCCGGAGCCTCGCCCTCGCTATACCACCATTCAAAGTTATCGATATCCATACGGGGCGCCCCTTAGGCCTCGCAAATAAACACTTGCTAGCCTTATACCCCCAGACGGCGCTGGAGCTCGCCGGCACAGACAGGAAAACCGTCACAACATTCGACGCTTTTCCTCGATTTCGAGATTTTCGCCAAATGTTGTGATGGTTTGGACGACTGGCTGGCAGCGCAATGTGACAAAGGGACTGTCTCTTTGTCACATTCTGTTAGAGTTGCAGGGATTGAATCCCGCTTATCCATGCGACATTGGAGTGACAACCTTGACCGCCGCAACCACGCCTAAAAGCAAGTCAACCGCCGCCGCGCTCTCCCCCGCGCGCACCAAGCTCTGCCTGGCGCTGCTCGTGCTGTTGGGATTCTCGCTCGGCTGCTCCGAGTTCGTGGTCATCGGCATCGAGAGCGACTTGGCAACGGAACTCGGCGTATCACTCGCCACCGCGGGCCAGCTCATCAGCGTGTTCGCGCTCGTCTACGCTATCGCCACGCCGGTGCTTGCGCTCAGCACGGGGCGATTCCGCCGCTACCAGCTGCTCGTGTGCTACAGCATCGTCTTTGTGCTCGGCAACCTGGTCATGGCGTTGGCGCCCAACTTCCAGGTGCTGTTTATCTCGCGCATTGTCCTGGGCTCCGTCTCGGGCGCACTGCTCGCCGTGGGCGTGACGTACATCCCCGAGCTGCTGTCCCCGCAGCAGACCTCACTCGCCATCTCGGTGGTATATGGTGCGTTTTCCGTGGCAATGGTCTTTGTCACTTCGATCGGCAAGTTTGTGGCCGACACGCTCGATTGGCACGTGGCCATGTACGGCACGCTCGCCTTTGCCGTTTTGATCTGCGGAGCGCTCGTGGCGTTTATGCCGCGCGCTGGGCAAACCGACGAGCCTGCCACCTTCCGCGAGCAGGCGGGGCTTCTACGCGAGCCGAGCATCATCACCGGCATGCTCATCTTTTTGTTTGGCGTAGGGTCGGTCTACGTTTTCTACGGCTACGTGACGCCTTATCTTGAGCAGGTGCTGGGCATGGGCACGGTCGAAGCCAGTACCACGCTTATGGCCTACGGCGTGTTCTGCCTGATCTCGAACATCCTGGGCGGATGGATCGATGCGCGCTTTGGCATGAAGGCGCTGCTTGTGACGTTTGTGCTGCAGGCTGCGGCGTTACTCGGGCTGTTTGCCGCGGGCGGCACCATGCCGCTCGCGCTGGTCTTTGTCTTTAGCCTGGCGATGCTCATGTACCTGTTCTCGGTGTCGTGCATCACGCACTTTATGGACGTGGCACGCAGCCGCCATCCCAAGTCGATGGTACTCGCAAGTTCGGTTGAGCCCATGGCGTTTAACGTCGGCATCTCGTTTGGCACCGCAGTGGGCGGCGCCGTGGTAAGCAGCATTGGCATTGCGTACGTGGGCGCCGTGGGAGCCGCGTTCTCGCTTGTGGCCTGGGCGCTCACGCTGGTGACGATTAAACTGGCACGTTGGGAGCGCAAGCGGACGAGGGCGTAGTCGTAGATGCGATACTCGAACTCGATGATGGCGATCGAAAGGAAACCGCTCATGCAACGCGTACTGTTTATCTGTCATGGGAACATCTGCCGCTCGACGATGGCCGAGTCGGTGTTTACCGAGTTGGTGCACCGCGCTGGGCGCGCGGGCGAGTTTGTCATCGATTCCGCCGCGACTTCGACCGAGGAGATCGGCAACCCGCCACACCACGGCACCGTTGCCAAGCTACGCGAGGTTGGGATTCCCGTCGTCTCACATCGCGCACGTCAGGTGCGTCGCGCGGAGTATGGCGACTGGGACCACATTGTCTATATGGATGCCGAGAACGCCCGTGGCCTGCGTCGCATCTTTGGCGACGACCCCGACGGCAAGATCTCGCGCCTGCTCGATTGGACCGATCGCCCCGGCGACGTGGCCGACCCCTGGTATACCGGCAACTTTGATGCCACCTACCGCGATGTGCTCGCCGGCTGCACGGCCATGCTCGAGCAGCTGTAGGCGCTCGAGCGGCGCGAATATACGGGCCACGCCATCGGTATAAAACGAGCGTGGATTTTCTCCCGCATACAAATTGAGCGTGGACAATCTCCCACTTCGAGCGCGAAACGGCGCTCTAAACGGGAGATTATCCACGCTCATCATCTCGGCGGGAGAAAATCCACGCTCGACTATTCGTCAACGATCTCGGCAAGCCAGACGTTCAGTGTATCGACTTCGGGGCAGCAGAACTTTGCCGTGCCGGGCTCGTTGCCAGGCACGGTTCCGCCATAGCGCAGGATATCGATATAGGGAAAGCCCACATGGCAGGCCATGGCGCACATCTTGCCGCGATCGCGGTCGAAGTCGAAGACGTCGCCCGGCTTGTGACCATGGTGGCAGCGGCACGCACCCAGCTGGTCCACGCAGCTCACGCGGATACGCGGACGCTTGCCACGCGGCGCGCCGAGCGGCTTGTTCTCGCCCGCAGGCTTGATGCCGCCCTCGCCAGCATTACTCATGGTCAATCACATCCAGGCAGGCCTCGATGGGCAGGCCGGCGGACTTGTCCTCTTGGTCGGCATTGCGCTCGATAAGCTCAGCCACCACACGCATGGCATCGGCCGTCGCGCGCTGCAGACTCCAACCGGCCATCACGCGGCCGACGAGCACCGCCGAGAACGTGTCGCCCGTGCCCGGGAAATAAACCGGAATGAGCTCAAAGGGAATCGTAAAGTACTCCCCCGCCACATGGTCGTAACCGATAACCGCGTTCGTGCCATTGACTACGGCGCTCGTAATGACCACAGACTTGGCACCCAGCTCACGCACGGCGTCCACAAGGGCGCGGGCCTCGTCGGGCGTAATTTGCTCGGCGATAGGCGTATCGGTAAGCAGGCACGCCTCGGTATAGTTGGGCACCGCGTAGTCTGCGCACTCCAACAGATGCCGCATAAGGCCAATCGTAGACTCGGGCACGCCGGCATAGAGCTTGCCGTTATCGCCCATGATGGGATCGACGAACACCTTGGTGCCCTTTTGAGCACGGCGGTGGCAAAAGTCCGAGATGATGCGCGTCTCTTCCTCGGTCACGATAAAGCCGGTCGAGATGGCGTCGAACTCAAAGCCGAGCTCCTCCCAGATGGCGAGGCTTTGGCGCACGTACTCGGTGGTGTCGTGGATGTAGAACTTGGGGTAGTTGAGCGTATCGGAAACGAGCGCCGTCGGCAGGTTATGGATACGGTAGCCCATGTGCGACAGCACCGGCAGCATGGCGGAAAGCGCGACCTTGCCGTAGCCGCACATATCGTTAATCAGCAGCAGCTGAGTATTCTTCATGAGTGTCCCCCTTGAGTCGGGCGCGGCGCAGTAGCGCCACAGTGCGACTAAGTGTAGCGCAGGAGGCGTTGTGAACGATCGCTAGGGTCGCGAAGAGCGCATTGTTGCGGAAAGGTTTCGGAAAATGATCCCTTTTCCTCCGTCCCCAAGGGATTACATGCACCGAAACGGACCGTGGCGGAATCACAGGTTGAGGACGGACAGCGAAAACGTTCCTAAGCGAGCAAGGTGGCGTGAAAGAGGAGGGCATAGGCCTTGTGGCCATGCCCGACGATTGAACGCCAGATTGCCGCTTAGGAGCGTTTGCAGCGTCGAGCGGTTACGGCGTTTGGCAAAACGCCGTAACTTAATAAGTTTGGTACCTTGACATTGATTTCTCACGCTCCTAAATTGGTTAGGCACAAAACAATTCCACTACCTAACTAAAGAGAGGAGCGAAGCTTAGATATGTGTGTTGAACCACTCGTCCTTCCGCATGAGCCCGGCGGTGACCCGTCGCAACCGGTAGACATACCCGAAGCGGTCAGCGCTGAAGACAAACTCGCCAAGCGCATCCTGAGCGGCCTGGGCTTTTGCGGCCATTACATGCATTTTCATGGCGGAGGCGTGTCCGGCAAGGCGCCCATTATCTGCCTGCTGGCCAAACAGCCCGACGGCGAGATGTCGCAGCAGGAACTCGGCATGCACTTTGACCTCAAGCCGGGGTCGCTTTCCGAAATCCTGTCCAAGCTCGAGGTCAACGGCCTCATTGAACGCAGCCGTAACCCCAAGGATCGACGGCAACTCACCATTCGCCTGACCGAAACCGGCCGGGAAAACGCCCGCATCGACCAGGCGGCCCGCATCCGCTTTAGAAAACAGGCCTTTAGCGCGCTCACCCACGACGAACGCGAGGACCTCGCCGAAATGCTCGATAAAATCCGCGTAACCTGGGAGGAACTGGATGATTAAAACCCTCATGGGCAGCATCCGCGACTATATGAAAGTCACCGTTGCCACGCCGTTGCTCGTGCTTGGCGAGGTGCTCTGCGAGATGCTGATTCCATTTATCACCGCCAACCTGATCGACGCCATCAAAGACGGCGCCACCGTAGCCGAGATGCTTCCCACTGCAGGCTTTTTGGTGCTCATCGCGCTGACGTCACTTGCTTTTGGCGCCGCGGCCGGCGTCACCTGCAGCCATGCGAGCTGCGGGTTCGCCAAGAACCTGCGTCACGACCTGTTCTACAAGATCCAGACGTTCAGCTTTGCCAACATCGATGAGTTCTCGAGCTCCTCGCTCGTCACGCGCCTGACCACCGACATCAACAACGTGCAGCAGGCCTTTATGATGATCATCCGTATCGCCGTGCGCGCGCCGCTGGTATTGATCTTCGCCTTTACCATGGCGTTTATCATGGGCGGCAGCGTCGCCATGGTCTACCTGGTCATCATTCCGCTGCTGGGCTTTGGACTGTTCTTTATCATCTTTAAGGTGCGCCCCATCTTCTCGCGCGTGTTCCATAAGTACGACGCCCTTAACGAGTCCGTCGAGGAAAACGTCACCGGCATGCGCGTGGTCAAGAGCTATGTGCGCGAAGACTTTGAGAAGGAGAAGTTCGCGACCGCCGCACGCGACGTCCAGATGGACTTCACCCGCGCCGAGAAGCTGCTGGCCTTTAACAACCCCATGATGAACATCTGCGTCAACGGCGCGTTTGTCGTCATCATCTACCTGGGCTCCAAGCTCATCATCACGAGCCAGGGCACGCTGTTCGACGTGGGCCAGCTCTCCTCGATCTTTACCTATGGTTTCCAGGTCCTCATGAGCCTGATGCAGCTGTCGATGATCTTTGTCATGGTGACCATGGCCGACGAATCGGCGCACCGCATTACCGAGGTGTTGGCCGCCGAGCCCACGATCGCCGATCCCGCCGAGCCCGTGCTCGAGGTCGCCGACGGTTCCATCGACTTTGACCACGTGAGCTTTAAGTATTCCGCGCATGCGAAGCGCCAGGCGCTCGACGATATCGACCTGCACATTAAGAGCGGCGAGACCATCGGCATCATCGGCGGCACTGGCTCGGCCAAGTCCACGCTTGTAAACCTCATCGCCCGCCTGTACGACGCCACCGAGGGCACCGTGCGCGTGGGCGGCACGGACGTGCGCGACTACGACCTGGACGCACTGCGCCACCAGGTCGCCATGGTGCTGCAGAAAAACGTGCTGTTTAGCGGCACCATTGCCGAGAACCTGCGCTGGGGCGACCCGAACGCCACCGACGAGGAGGTCCGCGAGGCGGCGCATCTGGCCTGCGCCGATGAGTTTGTCGACGGCTTCCCCAATGGCTACGACACCTGGATCGAGCAGGGCGGCTCCAATGTTTCCGGCGGTCAGAAGCAGCGCCTGTGCATTGCGCGTGCCCTGCTGCGTCGCCCCAAGATCTTGATCCTGGACGACTCCACCAGCGCCGTCGACACCAAGACCGACGCCAAGATTCGCGCAGGGCTGGCAAGCTATCTGCCTAACACGACCAAGCTCATCATCGCCCAGCGCATCAGCTCCGTGCAGGACGCAGACCGCATCATCGTCATGGAGGGCGGCCGCATCGCTCAGATCGGCAACCATGACGAGCTTCTCAAGACGAGCGAGATCTACCGCGAGACCTTCACCTCGCAAAACAAGATGTCTGCCGAGGGCGAAGGGGCCGTCGAGGCCGACACCGAGGCATCCGCAACGCAAGCTCAGACCCAGGAAGGAGGCGAGGCACATGAGTAAGGCAACGACCGCCGAGCGCGCGCTCAACCGCAAGGGCGGCACCATGTCGCGCCTCATCAAGACGCTCTTTGGCTTCTACCCCGTGCTTTTGCCCCTCGTCGTCGTCGGCGTGGTGCTCTGCGCCATCATCAACTCCATCGGTGCGACCTTCCTTCAGAGCGCCCTGCAGATTATTAGCGACTCGTGGCAGTCGGGCGACTGGACGACCGCGCAGCCCAAGATTCTGAAGCTTGTGACCACCCTCGCCTGCATCTACGGCGTCGGCATCCTGTCCTCGCTGTTCTGGAACCGCGCCATGGCCATCGTCACGCAGGGCTCGCTCGAGAAGCTGCGCGAGAAGATGTTCAACCGCATGCAGGACCTGCCGATTCGCTACTTCGACACGCACCAGCGCGGCGACATCATGAGCCACTACACCAACGACATCGACACGCTGCGCCAGATGATCAGCCAGTCGCTGCCCAACCTGCTCATGACGACCATCGTCATCGTCACGGTGTTCTTTATCATGCTGTACTACAGCGTGTGGATGTGCCTGGTCATTGTGGCCGGCGTCGCCTTTATGACCTTTATGACCAAGCTGCTCGGCTCCAACTCCGCGCGCTTCTTTATTGCGCAGCAGACCGAGCTCGGCGTTGTCGAGGGCCATATCGAGGAAGTCATGAACGGCCAGAAGGTCGTCAAGGCATTCTGCCACGAGTCTGCCGCCGAGGCCGATTTTGACGAGCGCAACGAAAAGCTCTTCGAGGTCTCGCAGAAGGCCAACATGTACGCCAATATCCTCATGCCCATCCTTATGAACCTGGGAAACCTGCTCTACGTGCTGGTCGCACTGGCAGGCGGCATTTTCCTGGCGCTAGGCGTGCCCAACCTGAGCATCTCGGGCATGGCGCTGTCCATCGCCGTCGTGGTGCCGTTCCTCAACATGACCAAGCAGTTCTGCGGACAGATCGGTCAGATCTCGCAGCAGATCAACGCCGTGGTCATGGGCCTCGCCGGCGCCGACCGCATCTTTGAGCTCATCGACGAGAAGCCCGAGGCCGACGAAGGCTACGTGACACTCGTCAACGCGCAGGTCAACCCCGACACCTGGCAGCTCGAGGAGGCTGACCACCACACCGGCATGTGGGCGTGGAAACATCCGCACCGCGCAACCGGCGAGATCGAGTACGTGCCGCTGCGCGGCGACCTGGTCATGGACAACGTCGACTTTGGCTACACGCCCGACCACGAGGTGCTGCACGGCGTGTCCGTATACGCCAAGCCGGGCCAGAAGGTCGCATTTGTCGGCGCCACCGGTGCCGGCAAGACGACCATCACCAACCTCATCAACCGTTTCTATGACATCGCCGACGGCAAGATTCGCTACGACGGCATCAACGTCAACAAAATCCGCAAGGCCGATCTGCGCCGCTCGCTGGGCGTCGTGCTGCAGGACGTGAACCTGTTCACCGGCACCGTGATGGATAACATCCGCTACGGCAACCTGGACGCCACCGACGAGGAATGCATCGCGGCGGCAAAGCTCGCCGGAGCCGACGACTTTATCACCCGCCTGCCCGACGGCTACGACACCATGCTCACCGGCAACGGCGCTCAGCTGTCGCAGGGCCAGCGTCAGCTGATTTCGATCGCCCGCGCCGCCGTCGCCGATCCGCCGGCGATGATCCTGGACGAGGCCACGAGCTCCATCGACACCCGCACCGAGGCCATCGTGCAGGAGGGCATGGACAAGCTCATGGAGGGCCGCACGACGTTTGTCATCGCGCACCGTCTCTCCACCGTGCGCAACTCCGACGCGATTATCTGTCTGGACCACGGCCGCATCATCGAGCGCGGCAACCATGACGAGCTGATTGCCAAGCGCGGGTACTACTACCAGCTGTACACCGGCGCGTTTGAGCTGGAGTAGACAGGTTTGTTCCACGGGGGTCTCCCAGGCGGGCCGGGGTGTAACCTCCGTGCTCAAACATTCTCGCTTCGCTGCGAAACTGCGCGCGGAGGTTACACCCCGGCCCGCCTGGGAGACCCCCTGCACGCAATCGCCCGTCACTTAAAACGAAATTAAAGTTGGTGAGCCCCTGGCCAGTTGGCCAGGGGCTCGTTTTGTGTGGAGGCGTTGCGTTTCGTGAAGAATGTGTCGCATGCTTCTGGTTGTGGTATAAACGTAACATGCTACAGAAAGGATGGTGGCTGGAATGGTTCCCGAAGATGCTGTTGGACCCCTGTTTAAGGTGATCAACGAGCGCATGCAGGCGTCTGCCGATGCGGACCTCAAGGAGCAAGGGCTCACCTTTGCGCAAAGCCAGGTGATCGTCTACCTCATTGAGCATGCGGGCCGAGCGCTCCAAAAAGAGATCGAAGCTAACCTCAAGGTTTCCCACCCAACGGTCTCGGGTCTCGTGAGCCGGCTCGAGAAAAACGGCTTTGTGCGCACCTGGGTAGCCGAGGATGACCGACGCAATAAGGTCGTTGAGCTCACGGACAAGGCACACGATGCCGGCGACCGTATGCGTGCCACAATGCGCGAACGCGATCGAGAACTGCTCGCCGGCCTTGATGAGCGCGAGCAGGCAGAGCTCATCCGCATGCTCAGGCGGGTCTACGCCAACGTCTGCAAACAATAGCCTCACCAGCACCCGTCGCCCACTGGATTCGATCCGCCTGCGGCGGGCTTCTTTACACCCTATTCCGTAGCTTGCTACGTAATTTCAGCCCGATTCGTACAGAAAGGAACATGCATGATACGAACGCTTGCACGGAGCCTGCGGCAATACCGCAAGAGCTCCGTCACCGCCATCCTGCTTTCGATCCTGGAGGTGATACTCGAGATCGCGATCCCGCTCGTCATGAGCGACCTCATCGACCGCGGCATCCAAGCCGGCAACATGGGCGAGGTCTGGCGCCTTGGCATCGCCCTGCTCGTCCTTGCCGTTCTCGAATTTGGAGTGGGCACCAGCGGCGCTTGGATGGGCGCACGCGCTTCGGTGGGCTTCGCCGCCAACCTGCGCGACGATATGTACGACAACGTGCAGACTTTCTCTTTTGGCAACATCGACAAGTTCTCTACCGGCTCGATCGTCACACGCGTCACCACCGACGTCACCAACGTGCAGAACGCCTACATGATGATCATCCGCATGGGCGTGCGCGGCCCCGTGATGCTCGCGTTCTGCTGGGTCGTGTCGTTTACCATCAACCAGCAGATCTCGTTGGTGTTCCTAGCCGTGATCCCCATCCTCGCCATCGCACTCGGACTCATCATGTGGCGCGTAAGCAGCATCTTCAACCGCGTTTTCGCCACCTACGACACGCTCAACAACGTGGTGCAGGAAAACGTCGCGGGCATCCGCGTAGTCAAGTCGTTCAACCGCGAGGAGCACGAAATCGGCAAGTTCGAGGCCATCAGCCAACGCATCTACAAGGACTTCGCCCGCGGCGAGCGCCTCATTGCGCTCAACACGCCGCTCATGCAAGCCTGCATGTACGCATGCATGATCCTCATATCTTGGATCGGAGCCAAGGCCATCGTGGCCTCGGGCAACAACGCCGCGCTCGGCCTCACAACAGGGCAGCTCACCGCGCTCTTTACCTACGCCACGCAGATCCTCATGGCACTCATGATGCTCTCCATGGTCTTTACGCTCATCGTAATCGCCCAGAGCTCGGCCAAACGCATCGCTGAGCTGCTCTGCGAACAGAGCGACATCGTGAGCCCCGAGCCCGGCCGCGCCGTCAGGCAGGTCGCGGACGGCTCCGTGGAGTTTGACCACGTCAGCTTTGCCTACGCGAGCAAGGCCGAGAAAAACGTGCTCGAGAACGTAGACCTCACCATCAAGAGCGGCGAGGTCGTGGGCATCATCGGCGGCACGGGTTCGTCCAAGTCGAGCCTTGTGAACCTTATCGCCCGCCTCTATGACGTCACCGCGGGCACCGTGCGCGTGGGCGGCGTCGACGTGCGCGACTACGACCTCGATGCGCTGCGCGGCCAGGTTGCCATGGTGCTGCAGAAAAACGAGCTCTTTAGCGGCACCATCGCCGAGAATCTGCGCTGGGGTGACGCCGAGGCCAACGATGCGGAGCTGGCGCGTGCCTGCGAGCTCGCCTGCGCGAACGAGTTTATCGACCAGATGCCCAACGGTTATCAAACCGCGATCGAACAGGGCGGTACCAACGTCTCGGGCGGACAGAAGCAGCGCCTGTGCATCGCCCGCGCGCTCGTGGCCAAGCCGCGCGTGCTCGTGCTCGACGACTCGACGAGCGCCGTCGACACCAAGACCGACGCGAAGATCCAGCAGGGTCTTGCCGAGTACCTGCCCACCACGACCAAGATTGTGATTGCACAGCGTGTGAGCTCGGTCATGCACGCCGACAAGATCGTGGTCATGGACGACGGTCGTATCAGCGCGGTGGGCACGCACGAAGAGCTTTTGCGCACGAGCGATATCTATCGCGAGATCTTTGAGTCGCAGCAGAAGGGAACGGCAGAGGATGAGTAAGCAGAATAAACGTCCCGCGAAGGGAGCGGCACCAGGTGCCGACATGCCCGCGATGCAGCTCGATATGGAAACCGTCAAGCGTCTGCTCTCGTATATGTCCTGCTACCGAGGACAGCTCGCGCTCGTCGTCGTGTGCATTCTGGTCTCTGCTGTCGCGAGCGCCGCATCGTCGATGTTTTTGCAGACACTTATCGACGACTACATCGTCCCGCTTTTGGCGACCGACGCCCCCGTATGGACGGGGCTCGCGCACGCGCTCATCACCATCGGCGCTGTCTATGTGGTGGGCGTCGCGGCCACGCTCGTCTACAACTGCGCGATGGTCACCGTGGCGCAGGGCACGCTTAAACGCATCCGCGACGACATGTTCTCGCACATGCAGACACTCCCCTTGCGCTACTTCGACACGCACGCGCACGGCGACATCATGAGCCTCTACACCAACGATACCGACACCCTGCGCCAGATGATCGCGCAGTCGCTCTCGCAGCTTGTGAGCTCGGTGTTCACGTTGGTCGCAGTCTTTGTGTGCATGCTTTGGGTGAGCGTGGGGCTCACCGCGGTGGTCTGTGTGCTCATGGCGACGATACTCGTGTTCGTGGGCCGCATCACGGGAATCATCGGGGCGTTTTCTATCGAGCAGCAAGATACGCTCGGCGCGCTCAACGGCTACATCGAGGAGATGGTCGGCGGGCAGAAGGTCATCAAGGTCTTTTGTCACGAGGATGCCGCGCGCATCGGAATGGACAAGCTCAACCGTGCCTGGGCAAAGGCCGCGACGAACGCGCAGGGCATGGGCAATTCGATCATGCCCATGATGAACGCACTTGGCTACCTGATCTATGTGGTGGTGGCCGTGCTCGGTGGCTACATGGCCATCGCAGGAACGCCCAACCTGGGACTTACTGGTTTCGACACGCTCACGCTTGGCGCCATCGCGTCCTTCTTGACGCTCTCGCGCAACTTCATAAACCCCGTGGCGCAAGTGTCCAACCAGCTCAACTCGATCATCATTGCGATTGCGGGCGCCGGGCGCATCTTTACGCTCATGGACGAGGCGCCCGAGTCCGACGACGGTTACGTAACGCTGGTTAACGTGCGCGAGGGCGCGGACGGTGCGCTTGTCGAAACGAACGAGCGAACCGAACGCTGGGCCTGGAAGAACCCGCATCACGAGGGCGACAGTGGGCTCGTACCGCTCAAGGGGCACATCTTGCTCGACCACGTGAGCTTTGGCTATGCACCCCAAAAGCTCGTGCTGCACGATATCGAGCTCGACGCCGAGCCCGGACAGAAGATCGCGCTCGTGGGCGCGACGGGCGCCGGAAAGACCACGATCACCAATCTTATCAACCGCTTTTACGACATTGATGACGGCAAGATCCGCTACGACGGCATCAACATCAACAAGATCTGCAGGGCCGACCTGCGCCGGAGCCTGGGCGTTGTGCTGCAGGACGTGAATCTGTTCACCGGTACCGTCATGGACAACATCCGCTACGGCTGCCCTGGCGCCACGGACGAGCAGTGCATCGAGGCAGCGCGCCTGGCCAACGCCGACGGGTTTATCCGCATGCTACCGGCCGGCTACGGCACCGTACTCGAGGGCGACGGCAGCGGGCTTTCGCAGGGGCAGCGCCAGCTGATCAGCATTGCACGCGCCGCCGTGGCCGATCCGCCCGCGATGATTCTGGACGAGGCCACGTCGAGCATCGACACCCGCACCGAGGCATTGGTGCAGCGCGGCATGGATGCGCTGATGGAGGGCAGGACCACGTTTGTGATCGCGCACCGCTTGAGCACCGTACGCAACTCCGACCTGATCTGCGTGCTGGATAACGGGCAGATTATCGAGCTTGGCAACCATGACGAGCTGATTGCCAAGCGCGGGTATTACTACCAGCTGTATACGGGTGCGTTTGAGCTGGAGTAGGACCGGTTACTGACGGAGGGTGTCCCGGGGGCGGGCGGGGTAATTCCTCCGTGCTCAAACATTCTCGCTGCGCTGCGAAACTGCGCGCGGAGGAAATACCCCGTCTCCCTCGGGGAGCTCCTACGCGCACGGTCTTTTCTCGCAAGCTGAAGAAAAGTGGTGAGGCCCTGGCCGGTTGGCCAGGGCCTTGTTTTGTGTGGGGGGTGTTTTGGCTGGCGGGTGCTGCATATTATTCGTATAATTTATCGTAAGTTCCCGTACATCGATTGGAGCCTTACATGCCTGCCATTAAACCTGTTTCCGATTTACGCAATTACAACGAGGTGCTCTCCGATGTCCACGAGGGCTCCCCGGTGTTTCTGACCAAAAATGGGCACGGTTGCTACGCTGTGCTCGACATGAAAGATTACGACCGATTTTGCGCCATCAGCACGCTGATGTCCGAGCTTGAGCGCGGACGCAGCTCGGGTGATGAGAGCGGATGGGTCTCGTCGGACAACGTCGCCGAGCACTTCCGCCGCAAGGCCGCAAGCCATGCATAGCTTCGAGGTCGTCTACTCTCCGCTGGCTCTGCAAGATCTCGACGACATCTGGGGCTATATTGCCGTCAAAAAGGACAATCCCGCAGCAGCGGAGAGAATCGTAGGGGGCATCCTCGCTCGGATAGACCTGCTCTCCAGCTTCCCGGAGTCGGGCACGCCACTTTCATCGATCCATCCCCTACGCTCCGATTACCGGTTCGTGATCTGTGACAATTATCTCGCGTTTTACCGCTATCACCAGAAGGTCTATATTGACCGTGTTCTCCACGGAAAACGCGATTACCTGCAGATATTGCTTGCCAAATAAAATGATAGCTAATTTGGGACGCTCTCTGAGTGTAGCCGTCAACAGTGGACGCAGCAAAGGAACGCCCCTTTGTCATGCAAAGTCTTTGGAAATCAAAGTGCTCATTGCCTGTGTGGCAATGAGCACTAATTGACGTAGATTAAATATTAGTTCTAACGTGAAATCCTGGAGCTGCTTGAGCAAAGAGGAAATGCCTATAATCAGTCAGCTTCGACTTCATCGGAAGTTGGCTCATCAAGAACAAAAGATGCTGAGCCACCTGTTCGGGTAACTATTCCGCCAAATCCTTGATAAGTTGAGCTGTATACATCATCGCTGGTGTCGCTTTCGATGAGATTAACCTCTCGATTGACGTAGCAGCTGAGGTACGAGTTAGATATGGATTCGTACTTAGTATCGTCATCGGCTCTAAGGAGTGAATACCAGAGCTCCTTTCTGCCCCATGCTGCGGCACCTCCCCCGCTAAGGCTAAGCACCCCAGGATATCCACATGTCGGCAAGCATACTTTCTCATATTCCGTGTTGTTGCCTGTGTCGTCTGTTTGAACCTTAAGCGAATAGGATTTACCCTCTGGTTCCTTTGGCAACGACATAGATTTAAGGTCTTCAAAAAAACGCGAGAAGTAGGCATTTTCAACATTCAAGTCAGGATTATCCGCTGCCTCGGCCTTTAGGTCCTCGTAACTAGAAGAGAGCTCATCGATCACATTTTGCTTTTTGCTTTCAAATTCGTCCTGCGATATGGGCCAATGCTCTTTAGCCATCGAGAGAACTTCTTTATCCGAAAGACCTTCAAGGTCCCTAAATCGAATCACCGAAGAGCCCGTTTCGTCGTATACATTCCAACATGTAACCGTTCCGTCTCCGTAAAATTCAAAGATTGCCGTTATCGATGTGTCTTTAGCAACGCTCTCACGTCCGTCTGCATAGTCATTACCAAAAGTGAACCAAAGCCCCTTTTGTTTGAAAGCGTCGGAGGGCGTATACGTCCCCGTCGCTTCAAGCCAATCGAACTGCTCCTTATCTGATGCAGTGTTATCTGCGGAATCGATTGGCCTGTCGTTTGTTGAGCAGCCACTCAAGGGGGATAGCAGCAAACATCCTGCAGCCAATCCCATATGTTTAACGATCTGCCGTCTTGAATAGCACTGCATAGACACTCCTTTTCTACGTACGTGTAGAAGAAATGGTATCCCCCCCCCGAAAAGACAACCGTGCTCTGCGGTGAGTTTACCGAGCGGCATCTTATATGTCCCGAGCGGTATCTTTCATATCATTAGAAAAAGCTGTCGTGTTTTGACGGGGGGGGTCCTCCGGTGGGAGCTACTCCAGCTCAAACGCTCCGGTGTAGAGCTGGAGTAGCTCCCACCGGAGGCTGGGGCCACGGGGTATAACCTCCGTGCTCAAACATTCTCGCTTCGCTGCGCAACTGCGCGCGGAGGTTATTCCCCGTGGCCCCAGCCTCCTGCGCTGCTCCGCTCGAAACGTAAAACTGAAGGTGAAGCATGTGAGGTCTCGGCCTTATGGCCGGGACCTCATTTGTTTGCTGAGATTTTTCTAGGACAGCGAGAGTAGTTAAAAAAGCCCCGCGCGAAATGAGCTAGTTGAGGAGTTGGGCCATGGCGTTGACGAATTTTTGGACTTGGAGGGTGGGCTCGAGCGGGTAGTGCAAAAAGACCGGCACCTCTCGCCCGCACAGGAACGGTACGCCCACAAAGGCTGGGTGCACGCCCGACCATGCGCCGCAGGTGAGCACCGCGTCGTCCTTTTCCTCTGCCTCGTTAAAGAGAGAAAAGTCAAAGCTGTCCACATCGATCACGTCCACGCCGCCATCGGCCAAAAGGTCGATGCGCAGGCTGTCCATGGCGTCGTTGCCGTGACGGAGTACGCGCAGGCGCATGCCCTCCAGGTCGGCAACCGTGATGCGCGTCTTGCGCGCGAGCTGGCTTGTGCGGGGCACATCGATATAAAACGGCACGTTGACGATAAGGAGCTTTTGGCAGGCGTCGCCCCATCGCGGGGTCGAAAAACTCGACTGCACCACATCCACCTCGCGCCCCAGGCTGCGCATAACAGATTCGCGCTCGTCATAGAGATCGCTCACCGGCACAATCTCAAAGCGCAACGACGGCTCCAGCTCGTGCACGTCCGTCCACATCGACAGCGTCTGGCGCCCCGGACACATCATCGACACGCCCAGGCGCACGGCGCCGCCATCGCCCGCCGCTCGCCGGGCGCGACGCAACGCATCCTCGGACTGGCGCATGATCGAGCGCGCGTCGTCCATCAGAAGCGCCCCCGCCGGCGTCACCTTGACGCCCGAATGCGAGCGCTCAAACAATGTGATGCCAAATTCGGCCTCGAATCCCGACACCTGTTTGACGAGCGCCGGGGTCGACACACGCAGTTTTGCTGCGGCGCGCGAGAAGCTTCCCAGCTCCGCGGCAGCCGTTATGGCCTCGAGTCGTCGATCGTACACGTCAATCTCCCGTTTCCAGAGGTATGGCCATGCACTGCCAAAGGGGGTCGTTTTGGCAGGTCACGCACTCAATTAAGGACAAATCGTCTTGCTGGCTATAAACCATAGGTTTACGCCATTCTAACAAATATGCAATTCACCTGCGTAAATGCAAAGCATACGATAACCAGCGAAAACCACGTGGGTCGATTAATGAGAACGGCCCACAGGGAGGCACAAGAAGGGAAGTTCCTATGAGCAATTGGCTTAAGCTCGAGGGTGATGTCTGCGCCGTGACCGGCGCGCTCGGCGGTATGGGCGTCGAGATTTGCCGCGAGTTCGCCCGCAACGGCGCCAACGTCGTCCTGCTCGACCTGGACGAGGAGAAGGTCAAGGCCGCAGCTGCCGACCTCGCCGCCGAGTTTGGCATCCACGCCGAGGGTTACAAGATGAACGCCACCGACGAGGCCGAGGTTCAGGCTGCCGTCGACGCCACCATCGCCAACTTCGGCCATGTCGACGTCCTCGTCAACACCGCCGGCATCCTGCGCTTCGCCGCCATGGAGGACCTGCCGCTGAGCGACTGGGAGCAGGTGCTCAACGTCAACCTCACCGGTTACTTCATCACCTCGCAGCGCTTTGGTCGCGAGATGATTAAGGCCGGGCAGGGCCGCCTGGTGCACATCTCGACCGTCGCCAGCCACTCCCCCGAGACGTTCTCGGGCGTGTACAGCTCCACCAAGGCCGGCGTCAACATGATGTCCAAGATGCTAGCCGCCGAGTGGGGTCCCTACGGCGTCCGCTCCAACTGCGTCGAGCCCTGCTTTGTCAAGACCCCCATGTCGGCGAGCTTTTACGCCGACCCCGAGGTCGAAAAGAGCCGCAGCCGCCTGATCGCCACGCGCCGCATCGGCGAGGTCAGCGATATCGCCAATGCCGTCATGTTCCTGGCATCCAAGCGCTCGGACTTTACCACCGGCGACGCCATCAAGGTCGATGGCGGTTTCTCCAATATGATGGGCGACCTCACCGCCAAGCCCGGCGGCCGCCGCGCCTTTGCCGACAACTACCTCAAGAACAAGGGTGTCGAGCTTTGGTCCGACGAGTCCGGCGTCGCAAAGCCGACTGATCAGTAAAACAGCCTGACAGGGAGGCTCCGCGGGCGCGCCCGCCCCTCCCCCGCATCGATTAGAAAGAGTCCAATGGCTTCCACCAACTCCAACAAGGGCCGCGCCGTCGTGCTTTCCGCCGCGTGCGTTACCATGTTCTTCATTAGCTCCATCGCACTGTATTCCGTCGTGAGCAAGAACCTACTCGCCGTCTACCCCGAGTGGTCCAGCGCCCTCACCTGGGCCTTCCCGGTCTTTCAGACCATCATGGCCGTGACGGGCATCTTCGCCGGCCGCATCTCCGATAAGATCGGCCCGCGCAACGTCGTGATTGCCGCCGCCGTGTGCTACGGCCTGGGCTGGTTCATGTCCGGTACCGTCACCGAGCCGTGGCAGTTCTACCTGTGGTTCTCGCTCGTCGCCGCCGTCGGCAACGGCCTGGGCTACAACCCGGCGCTCACCACCGGCCAAAAGTGGTTCATCGACAAGAAGGGCCTTGCCTCCGGCATCACCCTGGCCGCTTCGACCGCCGGCCCCGCCGTGCTGTCCCCGGTGCTCGCCTCTCTGCTCATCCCGAGCCTGGGCATCTTTGGCGCCCTTAAGGCACTCGGCGTCATCTTCTTTGTGATGATCGCCGCCTCCGCCCTGTTCCTGAAGGCCCCCGAGGCCGGCTGGCTGCCCGAGGGCTTCGAGGCCCCCAAGGGCGGCGCCCACGCCGGCACCTTCGGCGACCTCACCCCGGGCGAGATGGTCAAGACCCCGCGCTTCTGGGTCCTCATCATCGCCTTCGCCTTTGCCGCCACCGCCGGCACCCTGCTCGTGGGCAAGGTTGCCTCCATCGCCGCCGTCCAGCTCTTCGCCGACCCCACGAGCGCCGCGGCTGTCGCCCTCGGCGGCGTGGTCGTCTCCGTCAACACCTGCGCCAACCTGGTCGGCCGTCTGTCCTTTGGCCAGATCATCGACAAGCTCGGCGCCTACAAGTCGCTGCTCATCAGCCTTGTCGTCACCATCGTCGCCCTCGTCATCATGTCGATGAGCTTTACGCAGAGCATGTTCTTTGTGGCGCTCGCCCTGCTCGGCTTTAGCTTTGGCGCCCTGCTCGTCATCTACCCGCCGCTCACCGGTGGTGCCTTTGGCACCAGCAACATCGGCGTCAACTACGGCATCATGTTTTTGGGTTACGCCGCCTCCACCTGGATCAGCCAGCCCATCACCGCCGTGCTGTATCACGCCGAGGCCGGCAGCGCCGCCTACCAGCAGTCCTTCTATGGCGCCATCGTAATCGCCGCCATCGCCGTCGTGCTCACCGTCTACATGATGGTCTCCGACAACAAGAAGAAGTCCGCCTAGTTTTACCGATGTGACCAAGGGACTGTCCCTTTGTCACATTTCACCGGTCCCCAGTATTAAGGAGTCGAAATGTCTGAGCTCAACCCCGTCCGCATTGCCGTTATCGGCGCCGGCGCCATGGGCCGCAACCACATCCGCTTTGTCACCGAAGAGCCCGAAGCCGAGCTCGTCGCCATCGCCGACGCCTTTGAGGGCGCCCGCGCCACGGCCGAGGCCGCCGGCGTACCGTTTTACACCGATCCCGCCCAGATGATGGATGAGGTCAAGCCCGAGGCCGTCATCATCGCCACCCCCAACGACCTGCACCTGGGCGTTGCCCGCGAGGCCGTCAAGCGCAACATCGTGCCGCTGGTCGAAAAGCCGATCTCCAACGACCTGGAAGATGCCCAGGCCTTCGCCGCCGAGGCCGAGACCGCCGGCGTGCCCGTGCTCGTGGGCCAGCACCGTCGCCACAACCCCTTCGTCAACAAGGCCAAGGAGATCATCGAGTCCGGCGAGCTGGGCAAGCTCACCGTGTCGAGCTTCCACTACATGATCTATAAGAATGACGAGTACTTCGACGTCGAGTGGCGCCGCAAGAAGGGTGCCGGCCCGATCCTGGTCAACCTAGTGCACGACGTCGACCTGCTCCGCTACCTGCTGGGCGAGCCCGTTGCCGTCCAGGGCATGCAGTCCAGCGCCGCCCGCGGTTTTGAGACCGAGGACTCCGCCGTGGTCAACGTCCGTTTTGCCGATGGCGCGCTTGCGAGCATGACCATCTCCGACGCCACCGCCAGCCCCTGGAACTGGGAGGCCACCGCTCGTGAGGATCCGCAGTACCGTCCCTTCGACGCCGACGCCTACTTTATCGGCGGCACTAAGGGCGCCCTTTCGCTGCCCCGCCTGCACCAGTTCTCCTACGACGGCGCCTCCAACTGGCACAAGCCGCTGCAGATGGAGATCCCGGCCGTCGACCCGGCGCTGCCGCACAAGATGCAGCTCAAGCACTTTGTGAAGGTTGTCCGCCGCGAGGTCGAGCCCGTCGTAACCCCCGCCGACAACGTTAAGACGCTCACGCTGCTTAACGCCATCAAGGAGGCCGCCGAGACCGGCCAGCTCGTCGAGCTGTAGCGCCTTAGGGTGGACCACGGTAAAACTCCACGCCGATCACCTCGGACTGCCATCAACAAGCCCCTCTTCTTTGCCCCGCGAACAGCCTCCTGCCCGCGGGGCTTTTTGGTACTTCGCCTACGATTTTTCTGGGGCGGGGGCCATTTTGCACCTCTGCTTGATTCGTTCGCCACGAAATGGGCCTATCTACTACGTTTAACCGATTACCCTCAACCATGCCAAATTTCGCGAAATAAAAACCGCAGGTAGACGGCTTGCGTATTCTCGGAAAACTGGGGGATGGTCGACCCATACGGTTCAAACGTAGTAGATAGACCGTTTTCGTGGCGCGGCCTCAAAACAGTCTTTTGGGACGGGTGGTATCCTTGGTAGCTCTGTGCTGCAAACGCACCTCAAACGCAAGGAGTCCCATGGATCTTATCGCCCAGCTCGCCCGCGAGCTCAACCTTAAGGCCGCCAACGTCGAGGCGGCCGTCAAGCTCATCGACGAGGGCAACACCATCCCCTTTATCTCGCGCTACCGCAAGGAAGCCACGGGCGGCATGGACGACGTCGCCCTGCGCGCACTCGACGAGCGCCTGTCCTACCTGCGCAATCTTGAGCAGCGCAAAGAGGACGTCATTCTGCTCATCGACGCCCAGGGCAAGCTCACGCCCGAACTCGAGCAGCAGATTCGCGAGGCCACACAGCTCCAGCGTGTCGAGGACCTCTACAAGCCCTACCGCAAAAAGCGCATGACCCGCGCGCAGAAGGCCCGCGAGGCCGGCCTGGAGCCGCTCGCCAACATGATCATCATGCAGGCCTCGGCCAAGGGCAGCGCACTCGACGCCGCCGCGGACTACGTCAACGAGGAGGCCGGCTTCGACACGCCCGAAAAGGCGCTCGCCGGCGCCGCCGACATCGTGGCAGAGACGGTGGCCGAGGACCCGGAGAACGTCGCCGACCTGCGCGCCTTTACGCAAAACACCGCCGATATCGTCGTCGAGGCCACCGATCCCGCCGAGAAGACTCCCTACGAGCCCTACTACAACTTTGACGAGCCGCTGCGCCGCATCCCCAACCACCGCGTGCTGGCCATCGACCGCGGCGAGCGCGAGGGCAAGCTCCGCGTGCGCGTGAACGTCGACGGCGCTGCTGCCACGGCGCGCCTCGGCAGCCGTTGGCCCCGACGCCAGGGCGTGTTTGCCCCCATCTTCGATGCCGCCATCGCCGACGGCTACAAGCGCCTCATGGCTCCCTCGCTGGAGCGCGAGGCCCGTGCTAAGCTCACCGTTCGCGCCCAGACCGAGGCCATCAACGTCTTTGCCAAGAATCTCGAGGGCTTGCTCTCGGCACGTCCCGTGCGCGGCGCCCGCGTGCTCGCGCTCGATCCGGGCTACCGCACCGGCTGCAAGGTCGCCGTCATGGACGAGACCGGCAAGCTGCTCGACCACGGCGTGGTCTATCCCACCAAGCCGCGCCACGACGTCGCCGGCACCAAGCGCGAGCTCGCCCGCCTCGTCAAGAAGGACAGCGTCAACACTATCGTCATCGGCAACGGCACCGCCAGCCGCGAGACCGAGGAAGTCGTCTCGGAGTTTATTGCCGAGCAGGCTCCTGGGCTGCGATACACCATCGTCAACGAGGCCGGCGCATCGGTGTACTCCGCCTCCGAGCTCGCAAGCAAGGAGTATCCCGACCTGGACGTCACCGTGCGCGGCGCCATGAGCCTGGGCCGCCGCCTGCAGGACCCGCTGGCAGAGCTCGTCAAGATTCCGCCCCAGTCCATCGGCGTGGGCCAGTACCAGCACGACCTTGACCAGACCGAACTTTCGCGCACCTTGGGGCATGTGGTGGAGGACGTCGTCAACCGTGTGGGCGTCGACGTGAACACCGCGAGTGCAAGCCTGCTGGGATATGTATCGGGCATCACGCCGAGCGTGGCCAAGAACATCGTGGCGTACCGCGAGGAAAACGGCGCCTTTACCGATCGCCGCCAGCTCAAGAAGGTTCCCAAGCTGGGACCCAAGGCATATCTCAACGCTGCAGGTTTCCTGCGCATCAGCGGTGGCAAGAACCCGCTCGACGCGACAAGCGTCCACCCCGAGAGCTACGAGGTGGCCACGTCCGTCCTGGAGCGCGCAGGCGTTAAAGCCAGCGAACTCAGCCGCGGCGGCGTGCCCGACATTGAGCGCCGTCTGGGCAGTATCTCGGCGCTGGCAAGCGACCTGGACTGCGGCACTCTCACGCTCATCGACATCGTCAACGAGCTCAAGAAGCCCGGCCGCGACCCGCGCGACGACGCACCCGAGGTGGTCTTTAGCCGCTCGGCGCTTTCCATCGACGACCTGGAGCCCGGCATGGAACTCAAGGGCACGGTGCGCAACGTCGTCGACTTTGGCGCCTTCGTCGACGTGGGCGTGCACCAGGACGGCCTTGTGCACATCTCCAAGCTGGCCAACCGCTTCGTCAAGCACCCCAGCGACGTGGTACGCGTCGGTGACACGGTCAAGGTGTGGGTCGAAAAGGTCGATCGCGACCGAAAGAAGATCTCGCTCACCATGGTGCAGGGGAAGTAAACCGCCAAAGCAAGGGTACCCCCTGCAGCGACGTGCAAAATCGCGAGTATTCTGCAATTTCCGCCGCTCCGAACGCCCCTCAGAGGCAAAAAAGTCAAAAACAGCCCCCGTTTTAGCGTCGTCAGAGCAAAAACGGGGGCTGTTCCATGCTTCAGCTAGCTGGTAAAAGCCTTTACCTTGCTGAATACTCTCAATTTTGCACGGCGCAGGCGGGGGTACCTTTGTCCGCGGCAGGATATAGAAGCCAATCACCAACCTACTGGCAAGTTCGTGTCGGCAGCCCCGGCCTTTCCTTTGGCTAGCGCGAC
>ENA-OUPO01000303-OUPO01000303.1-human-gut-metagenome-genome-assembly--contig:-NODE-303-length-24053-cov-17.8374_pt1 | contig 24053 bp, 20 predicted proteins | sample MGYA00237940_ERZ548809 | MGnify/ENA primary metagenome ERZ548809 (study PRJEB26490, sample SAMN05194695) | human gut metagenome | biome: terrestrial biome; feature: human-associated habitat; material...
CTTGCCGGTGATCTCTTCCAGACCCTTGAGGTGCTCAAAGATGTCAGCAGTGATGGCGTCATTGATCTGACGGCCGTCTGCGTAATACTGGGTGCAGGCGTCAGTAGTAATGGTAAAGCCCTGAGGCACCGGCATACCGGCGGCGGTCATCTCAGCCAGACCAGCACCCTTGCCGCCCAGAGTGTTCTTCATGGTGACTTTGTCGCCACCGAAAGCATCGTTGCCTTCGCTGAAGTAATACAGATACTTTTTGCTCATGCGTTGTTTACCTCCCATAGTTCACGGCCGTGCCGGAAGGGCCCGTCCGTCTCATCGTTTACCTTTGTCTCAATAGGCGATGAACATTGTTTCGTGAATGCTAAACTATTATACCAGAAATCTCACTGCTTTCCACCATGCAAAATCCCGAATTTGTTTGATATTTTTTATGCAAATCACTTGAATTTTACCAAGTTTTCCGGTAATATAAAATGGGAGAAAGTTCGAGAGGTTTTTCTTTATTTGACGCGATTTCTCAGCCTGTTGGATACAACTTTCTGTCCTTGAAATTTCAACATTCTTTTTTGTCTGTGCAAAGCTCCTGTTGTATCCATCTTTGGATATGCCGGAACGCTCGATTGCAGGAGCTGTGTGCCGGAAAGGAGTTCCTGACCCATGGAAAATTGTGTTTCTTCCGCTGCACTGGATGCAGCGCGTACCCGTCTGGACGCCGCCGAGGCCGCCCGTGAAACGATCCTGCTGCAGCACATCGCCAACGGCGTGATCATCGACAGCCGCACCGTGCAGATCGCACCCGACGTGCAGATCGCACCGGGGGCCGTCATCCTGGCCGGCACCATCCTGCGGGGCCATACCATCATTGGGGCAGGCTGCATCATCGGCCCCAACACTCTCATCGAGGACAGCATCGTGGACGAGGGCACCACCGTCAACGCCAGCCAGGTCTACGGCAGCCACCTGGGCCCTCACAACAACATCGGCCCCTTCACCCATGTGCGGGTGAACACGGTCACCGATTACGGTGTGCATCTGGGTGCCTATGTGGAGACCAAGAATTCCAACTTTGCCCGCGGCAACACGGTGAGCCACCTGACCTACATCGGCGACAGCGACGTGGGCAAGTACTGCAACTTCGGCTGCGGCACCGTCACCTGCAACTACGACGGCAAGGACAAGTTCCGCACCACCATCGGGGACTACTGCTTCATCGGCTGCAACACCAACCTTGTGGCCCCGGTCAAGGTGGGCGACGGTGCCTACACTGCCGCCGGCAGCACCATCACTCAGGATGTGCCCGCACAGGCGCTGGGCATCGCCCGGGAGCGCCAGACCAATCTGGAGGGCTGGGCTGAACCGAAGATGGAAGCCTACATCGCCAAGAAGCAGAAGCTGGAAGCCGACCAGAACAAGTGATTTCCTTCCGGGAGGGCACATTGTATGAAGTCTGAGACGTTCCGTAAGCAGGCCCTGAGCCTGATTGTCTTTTTCGTGGCCATTGCGGCGGTGTTCGCGCTCACCCGCCTGCGCAGCGACCCCGCCGGGAAGCAGGCGCAGACCATCCTGACCCAGCTGCTTTCCAGCTCCGATGCCGTGGAACCGGCGGCGGACGATTCCTACACCGCCAGCGAGCCGGGCCTTGTACAGGTGGATGACGGCGGCTTCATGGCCTTCTATCAGGCGCAGTTCGGGGATTGCATGACGCAACGGTGTCTGGAAAAGCTCCTTGCGAACCGTCTGCCCACCCGCATTGCCTCGCTTTCCGGCCAGCCCGCGGGGCTCACCCTGCAAAAGCGCTCCGGTGCCGACCACTGCTATGATTTTTCCGCAGACCTGCAGGCCGCCGACGGAACCACCACGGCCAGCGTCACCGGCACCATCACCATGGTAAAAGAGAATGGCGCGTGGAAGGCCTCTGACCTCACGCTGAACCTGAACTAAGCATTTTCTGCCTCCGGCCCCTGTATGGTCGGGGGCATTTTCGGTTCTTTCACCCGGAATCCGTTTCTTTTTTCGCGCGCGTATGTTATACTGAATAGCTGTATCCCATTCTATTTTTCAGAGAAAAGGTTAAACAAACAACATGAACACAAACGATATCTGGCTGATCGCCGGCCTGGGCAACCCCGAGGCCAAATACGACGGCACACGCCACAACGCGGGCTTTGCCGCGCTGGACTACCTGTCCGGCAAATGGGGCATCAGCGTGAGCAAGACCAAATTCCAGGGCCTGTGGGGCCAGGGTGAAGTGGACGGCCACAAGGTGGTGCTGCTCAAGCCCCTGACCTACATGAACCTTTCCGGCGATTCCATCGCGCCGCTGGCGGGCTTTTTCAAGATCCCGGCCGACCATGTCATCGTCCTGTGCGACGACATCACCCAGAACCCCGGCAAGCTGCGCATCCGGCCTTCCGGCTCGGCAGGCGGCCACAACGGCCTGAAGAGCATCATCGCCCGGCTGGGCGGCGACGGCTTTCCCCGCATCCGCATCGGTGTGGGAGCCAAGCCCCGCCCGGACTACGACCTGGCGGATTGGGTGCTGGGCAAATTTCCGGCCGAGGACGCCAAGGCTCTGGCGGACCGCTGGCCGGACCTGGAGGCTGCCGCCAAGCTCATCATGGACGGCAAGCTGGGGCTGGCGCAGAGCAAGTATAACGGATAAGAACCCCATTTAAACTGCCCTCCGCTTGCGCTCTGGGCATTTTCAGCGGAATTTTATTTTTATTGTTCGTGTTTGTCGCGGCCTGCGGGCCGCTCCAAACACATTTTCACCGAGTGGGGCAGCACTGGCGAACTGCATTTATGTTCTTTGATGCATTTTGACGTCACACCCCCCTCGTGAAAAAGCAGCAGAGAAAAGCCCGCAGGCTTTTCTCTGCTGCAAATAAAAATAATCATTCCTCTGCCATTGCCAAAGCGAATGCGGCGGCAATTTCAAATGGTCATCCCAACAGGAAAGGAGGTTTTCCATGTACGAAGCCCTGTTGAAAGCGACCCAGGAATACCAGAAGATCGCGGCCAGCTTTGCAAAGCCCGGCCCGGCAGCGCTGTTCGGTCTGCCCCCGGCAGGCCGGGCCCTGCTGTATGCCGCTTTGCAGAAGGACCTGGGCCGGGTGCTCTGCATCGTGACCCCGGGCGAAGCCGAGGCCACCCACTTTGCGGATGACCTCAAGGCGCTGGGCCTTGCCGCGGCGGTGTTCCCGCCCCGGGACTTCATGCTGCGCCCGGTAGAGGGTGCCGGCCGCGAATACGAGTATCGCCGCCTTTCGGTGCTGGGTGCATTGGCGGGCGGGCGGCTGCAGGCTGTCTGTGTCCCTGCCGAAGCCCTGTTGCAGTACACGGTGCCCCGCGATGAATTCCTGAAAAACACCCTCACCCTCAAGCCCGGCATGGTGTACAACCGCGAAGCGCTGGTGGCCCGGCTGTTTGCCGCCGGGTATGTGCGCCGCAGTCAGGTGGACGGCCCCGGCCAGTTCAGCGTGCGCGGCGATATCGTGGACATCTATGCCCCGGATATGCGCCAGCCTGCCCGTGTGGAATACTGGGACGATGAGATCGACTCCATGGCCTCCTTTGACCTGCTGACCCAGCGGCGGGACGGCGCACTGGAAAAGATCTACCTTTCCCCTGCCCGCGAAGTGCTGTTCGGCAGCACCGAAGAGACTGCCGAGGCCCTGCGTGCCGCTGTGAAAAAGGCCCGCGGCAAACACCGCACCGCGCTGGAAAAGGCCACCGAAGCCGACCTGTCCCAGCTGGACTCCGGCCTGATGCCGGAAGCCATGGACAAGTATTACGGCATCCGCTACCCGGAACCGGCCACCCTGCTGGATCATCTGGACGCGCCCCTGTTCATTCTGGACGAGGTGGGCGGCATCCGCGATGCCCAGAAGGCCACCGAATTCCGCCGCAGCGAGGAGCTGACCGGCCTGCTGGAGGAGGGTGTGCTCTGCCCCGGGCTGGATGTGCTGTACCAGACCATGGACGATCTGGTCATCGCCGCCCAGAAGCAGAGCACCCTGCTGTGCGAGAACTTCCTGCGCGGCATGAACGAGTTCAAACTGAAAGACCTCATCAATGCCGAGGCCTTTGCGGCCCCCAATTGGAACGGCGACCTTGCCTCCCTGCGGGAGGACCTGGACCCGCTCATTGCACAGGGGTATGCCATCACCCTGTTTTCCGGCACCCCCAAGGGTGCCGCTGCCCTCACCCGTGACCTGGCCGACAAGGGCTACTCGGTGAGCATGAGCCGGGATGTGCGCCCCGCCAAGAGCATCGTACAGGTGCTGCCGGGCCATCTGACCGCCGGGTGCACCTTCCCGTTTGCTCACGCGGCCGTGCTCTCGTCCCGTCGGCATGGTCTGGACGAAGAGACCACCGCCGAGACCAAAAAGCGCAAAAAGAACAAGAACGCCCTGTCCAGCCTTTCCGACATCAAGCCCGGCGACTATGTGGTGCACCAGAGCCACGGCATCGGCATGTATGCGGGCATCCAGCGGCTGGAAGTGCAGGGTGCCATCAAGGATTACCTCAAGGTGCAGTATTCCGGCTCGGACGTGCTGTATGTGCCCGTCACCCAGCTGGACCTGCTGAGCCGCTACACCGCCCCCGGCGACGAAGAAAAGGTCAAGCTGGCCAAGCTGGGCGGTGCCGAGTGGCAGCGCACCCGTGCCAAGGTCAAAAAGGCCACCGAGGAGATGGCCCAGGAGCTCATCGAGCTGTATGCCCGCCGTCGGCAGGCCACCGGCTACGCCTTCCCGCCCGACGGCGACTGGCAGCGGGACTTTGAGACCCGTTTCGACTACGACGAGACCGACGACCAGCTCAACGCCACCGCCGAGATCAAACAGGACATGGAAAAGGGTTACCCCATGGACCGGCTGCTCTGCGGCGACGTGGGCGTGGGCAAGACCGAAGTAGCCCTGCGGGCCGCCTTCAAGTGCGTGATGGGCGGTAAGCAGTGCGCCATTCTGGCCCCCACCACCCTGCTGGCCTGGCAGCACTACAACACCATCCTTTCCCGCATGGAGGCCTTCCCCGTGAAGGTGGAGATGATGTCCCGCTTCCGCACCGCCAAGCAGCAGAAGGAGACCCTGCGGGGCCTGCAGTCCGGCAGCGTGGATATCGTGGTGGGCACCCACCGGCTGCTGTCCAAGGACGTGAAGTTCCACGACCTGGGCCTTGTGATCATCGACGAGGAACAGCGCTTCGGCGTCAAGCACAAGGAAAAGCTCAAGGAGAACTTCATCGGGGTGGACATGCTCACCCTGTCGGCCACCCCCATCCCCCGCACCCTGAATATGGCCATGAGCGGCATCCGGGACCTTTCCACCATCGAGCAGCCGCCCATTGAGCGCCAGCCGGTGGAGACCTTTGTGCTGGAGTACAACGACGCGATTCTGGCCGAGGCCATGAAAAAGGAGCTGGCCCGCGGCGGGCAGGTGTATTACCTGCACAACCGGGTGGACAACATCGAGGCCTGTGCCGCCCATGTGAGCCAGATGGTGCCCGGTGCCCGGGTGGGCATTGCCCACGGCAAGATGACCGAGGAGGAGCTGAACCCGGTCTGGCAGCATCTGCTCAACGGCGAGATCGACATTCTGGTCTGCACCACCCTGATCGAAACGGGCATCGATGTGCGCAACTGCAACACCCTTATCATTGAGGATGCCGACCGGATGGGCCTTGCCCAGCTGTACCAGATCCGGGGCCGGGTGGGCCGCTCCGGCCGCAAGGCCTATGCCTACTTCACCTTCCGGCGGGACAAGACCCTGACCGACATCGCCCAGAAGCGGCTTTCCGCCATCCGGGAGTTCACGGCCTTCGGCTCCGGCTTCCGCATCGCCATGCGCGATCTCCAGATCCGCGGCGCAGGCAGTCTGCTGGGCCACAGCCAGCACGGCCACATGGAGGCCGTGGGCTACGACCTCTATGTGAAGATGCTGGGGCAGGCCATTGCCCGGGCCAAGGGCGAGCCGGTGCAGCGCGACAAGAGCGAGTGCCTGATCGACCTGCGGGTGGATGCCTACATCCCCGAAACGTACATTGCCGATGGGCCGGGCCGCATTGAAGCCTACAAGCGGATCGCAGCCATCCAGACCCCCGAGGATGCCGCCGATGTGCTGGACGAGCTCATCGACCGCTACGGCGACCCGCCGCCCTCGGTCAGCGATCTGGTCAATGTCTCGCTGGCGCGGGTGCAGGCCACCGCCGTGGGCGTGTACGAGGTGACCCAGAAGAAGGACACCATCGTGCTGAATCTGGAACACCTGGATGTGCCCATGATCCGGGGTCTGCTGGTGGCCTTCAACGGCCGCGTCACCGCCGGGGCAGGCTCAAAGCCTTACCTTTCGGTCACCCTGCACCCCGACGAAAAGCCGCTGGAGCTGCTGCAGAGCATCCTCAAGGCAATGGCGGAGATTTTAAAGCCCGCTGAATAACTCCTTCCGTCATTGCTTCGCAATGCCACCTCCCTCTACGAGGGAGGCTCAAAGGCTCTCTCCCAGAGGGAGCTGTCGCGTCAGCGGCTGAGGGAGTTTTTTATACAATCACAACAACAGGAGCATTACACATGAAAAAGAAACTGCTTGCGCTGGTATGCGCACTCGTCATGATCTTCAGTCTGGCAAGCTGCGGCCTGTCCACCCCGGACACCGTGGGCAAGGTCGGCGACTTTGAAGTGTCCTCCGGCCTGTATCTGCTGGCCCAGTTCAGCGCCTACCAGCAGGCTGCCCAGCTGGCTGGCAAGGACCAGGACGCCACCGACGTGAAGGCCTTCCTGAAGGAGACCATCACCACCGATGCCGACACCGGCGAGACCGCCGTGGTCCAGGACTATGTGACCGACAAGACGCTGGAGACCCTGCGCACCTTTGCCGCCATCGACGCCCGCTTTGCCGAGCTGGGCGGTGAGCTGACCGCCGAACAGACCCAGGTGGCCGACAACTACGCCCAGCAGCTGATGGACCAGTACGGCAGCACCTACACCGCCAACGGCATCGGCCTGGAGACCCTCAAGGCCTTTGAGCGCATCCAGCTCAAGCACACCCTGCTGCTGACGCTGGTGTACGGCCCGGACGGCGAAAGCCCCGTGGATGACAGCGACCTGACCGAGCATCTGGACAGCCAGATGTACGAGCTGGCCTATGTGAACATCCCGCTGTACAACACCAGCACCTTTGTGTTCGCCTCCGATGACCAGAAGGCCCAGATGCTGCAGCTGGCACAGGCGGCCGCCGCAAGCTGCAGTGAAACACAGGACGGCTCAGTGTCCGAGCAGGTCAGCGCCCTGCATTCTGCCGCTTCTGCCGCCCTGCCGGACATCTACGCCGTGCTGGACTCCACCCCCGCCGAGGATGCTTCCAGCGTGCAGACCGAACTGCTGACCGAAAGCGACCTGACCGGTGCCTTTACCCAGGACGGTGCCGCCGACGCCGTGCGCGGCCTTGTGTACGGCGAGGCCGCTGCCGTGCAGTACAATGCCGCTTCCATCATCCTGATGATGCGCATTGACCCGCTGCAGGTGTCCACGCTGGACGCCCTGCGCACCCAGATCCTGAGCGACATGAAGGGCGACGAGCTGGAAGATGCCCTCACCGCCTACAGCAGCACGCTGGAGAATAACCTCAGCACCTCTGCCATGAACAAGATGCCCGCCAGCAAGATCGTGAACCCGTCCTCTTCCAGCAACAGCTGATCTGCCCCCAAACGCACAAAGGCCCCGCTTCCACACCCGGAAGCGGGGCCTTTTTCGGCAGTATCTTTTGTTTGCGGGCGGCGGTTTATGCGCTGTGCTCCCGCTCGTCCTTCAGGACATCCCGCAGGTGCTGCAGGGTGTCCACGGTGCGGCGCAGCTCTTCGTCCCCCAGCTCGGTGCGCAGGCGGGCATAGCAGCGCTTCATGAAATCGCGCTCCTCGGCCATCAGCTCCACGGCCTTGCTGGTCAGCTCCACATAAGTGCGGCCGGCTTCCCGGTCAGTGAGCCAGCGCACATAGCCCTGGTCCTGCAGCTTCTCGATGCCTTTGGACAGCTCGGTCACCTTCACGCCCATCTCGGCGGCAAGGTCAGCCAGATAGAGTTTCTCGTCCGGGTGGCTCTCCTGCCGCATCTTGATGTAGAACAGCACCAGATAATCCGTGCGCCGGATGGTGCTGAACACCCGGTCCACGTCAAAATTGTGCAAGAAGAACCATTCTTCCGGGTGCTTCTGCATGGCTTCCTGTTTCATGGCACAGCCCTCCTGTTATCGTGCATCCCGCGGGATGTAGTCGTGGGTGCCGCCCAGGCTCTTGTAGGCCGGACGGATGATCTTGTTGGCGCTGAGCAGCTCTTCGATGCGGTGGGCACTCCAGCCCATGATGCGGGCCACGGCAAACAGCGGGGTGTACAGCTCCATGGGGATGCCCAGCATATCGTACACAAAGCCGCTGTAGAAATCCACGTTGGGGCTGACGCCCTTGAAGATCTTCCGTTCCTCGGCGATGAGCTGCGGGGCCATGCGCTCGATCTTGGCGTACAGGGCCAGGTCCTTGTCCCGGCCCTTCTCGTGGGCCAGCTGCTCCACATAGCCCTTGAACACCACCTCACGGGGGTCGCTGAGGGAGTAGACCGCGTGGCCCATGCCGTAGATCAGGCCCTTGCGGTCAAAGGCTTCGCCGTGCAGCAGCTTTTTCAGGTAGGTTTCCAGCTCTTCTTCGTCCTCCTGGTCGTGCAGATTCTCGCGGATGTTCTGCATCATCTGCATCACCATCAGGTTGGCACCGCCGTGGCGCGGGCCCTTGAGGGAGCACAGCGCCGCCGCCATGGCCGAGTAGGTATCGGTGCCGGAGGAGGTGACCACGCGGGTGGTAAAGGTGGAGTTGTTGCCGCCGCCGTGCTCGGCGTGCAGCAGCAGTGCCACATCCAGCACACGGGCTTCCAGCGGGGTGTACTGCATGTCCGGCCGCAGCATCCGCAGGAAATTCTCGGCGGTGGACAGCTGCGGGTCGGGCCGGTGGATGTACATGCTGCCGTCCTTTTCGTAGTGGTTGTAGGCGTGGTAGGCATACACGGCCAGCATGGGGAAGATGCTGGCCAGCTGGATGCTCTGGCGCAGCACGTTGGAGGTGTCCAGGTCCCCGGCCTTGGGGTCATAGGAGGCCAGGGTCAGCACACTGCGGGCCATGGCGTTCATGATATCGTGGCTGGGGGCCTTCATGATCACGTCACGGGTAAAATTGGTGGGCATGGTACGGCACTCGCCCAGCACCCGGCAGAATTCTTCCAGCTTTTCCGGGGTGGGCAGCTCACCGAACAGCAGCAGGTAGCCCGCCTCTTCAAAGGCAAAGCGGCCGCCGCGGCTGCCGTTGATCAGATCTTTGACGTTGTAGCCGCGGTAGAGCAGCTGACCGTGGGCCGGGCGCTTGACGCCGTCCACATACTCAAAGGCGCGGATGTCCGAAATGTTGGTCAGGCCCGCCAGCACGCCCTTTCCGTTCTCGTCGCGCAGACCGGCCTTGACGCCATATTCCTGATACAGATCCTTGCTGATCTTATCATGCTGCGCACACAGCGGCTGCTGCTGGTCAAAATATTCCATCACGTTCTGCAGGTAGTCCATGGTGTGTTGCTCCTTTCCCTGGAGGCTGGCAGACGCAGCCGGTGCACCGGCCCGCGTTTCCAGCGGCATTTCATGCAAATTGAATACCCTTTCAGATTACAAAATGGATATTTCCATGTCAAGCAACTATTTGTAAACAAAAAACAAAATCTTGTCCGGTAAAAGATCCCCGGTGCAGTTCTCTGTTTCCTGCACCGGGGATCTTGCTCATTTTTTCGCGGGATTTGTCACTCTTGCAAACTCGGCGGCCAGTGCCGCATTCACCGAGCGCACCGCGTTGGCGTCCGGCTTGACGGCGGCACGGTCGTAGGTGAACAGCCCATTCACCTCGTCCTCCACATCGGTGAGCTGGGTGTACACCAGCGCCGAAAGGCCTTTTTCCAGCTGGGGCAGCACGGTTTTCAGCTGCAGCTTCTTGTAGCGGGCAGTCAGCTCCTTCCGGTCTTTGGCCGTGCCGTAGCCGTAGGTCTTGTGGGGCGGCTCGTGGCCGGGCATGGGCCAGGCAATGCCGCCGTATTCGCTGAGGGCCACCGTGCGCTTCTGCGGGCGGATGCGCAGCGGATAGAAATAATTGTGCAGGGAGTGCACATCGCCCCCGCCCTGGTCGAACCAGCCGCTGGCCTCGTCCACCAGACGGGTGCCATCCAGCGTCCGGAGGGCCTGCACGGCTTTTCCGGCATCGAACTGCCCCCACCCTTCGTTGAAGGGCACCCAGCAGGCAATGCAGGGGTGGCACCGCAGCGCCTGTACCGTGTCGGCCAGCTCGTGGGCGTACTCCTCCCGGCTGGCCGGTTTTGCCCGGCTCAGCAGGCGGCGGCAGGCTTTGCCGTCCGGGAAGCGCCGCAGCAGCGGCTGCAACACATTGGTCAGGTAGGTGACGAACCACAAATTATAGGCGCTGCCGCCGTTGACGATGTCCTGCCAGACGATCAGGCCCAGACGGTCGCAGTGGTAATACCAGCGCTGCGGCTCGATCTTGGCGTGCTTGCGCAGCAGGTTGAAGCCCAGCGCTTTCACCTCGCTGAGCTCCCGCTCCACGGCTGCGTCCGAGGGCGGCGTATACAGGCCCTCCGGCCAGTAACCCTGATCCAGCAGACCGTTGAGCAGGATGGGCTTGTCGTTCAGGCAGAAGCGCAGCACCCCGTGGGCGTCCGGTGCACAGCTCCACTTGCGCAGGGCAAAGTAACTGTGCACCGTGTCGAACTCGGCTTCCTCCCCCTGGTTGGTGCCCACCGTCAGGTCGTAAAGGAAGGGCGTGTCCGGGCTCCATGGGAAGAAATGCTCTTCCGGGATGTTCAGGGTCACTTCACCGTCCTGGTCGGCCTCGTCGCTGCCCCAGTCCTCGGCGATGGTCACGCCCCCGGCCCGCACCATGGCCCACAGGTTGACCGCACCGCCGGGCTTTGCCGTGTGCACCCGCACCGTCACCGTGCGGGCGTCGTAGTCCGGGGTGACGGTCAGGGTCTGGATGTAGTTGTCCGGCACCCGCTCCAGCCAGACGGTCTGCCAGATGCCGCTCTGGGCCGGGTAGAACATCCCGCCGGGTTTCAACGTCTGTTTGCCCCGGGCCTGGGTGCCGTGGCCGGTGGGGTCCTGCACGGCCACCCACAGGCTGTTGCGGCCGGTGCCGTTGAGCAGGTCGGTAATGTCCAGTGTGAAGGGCCAGTAGCCGCCCCGGTGGCCGCCTGCCAGATGCCCATTGACCTGCACGGCGCAGGCATAATCCACGGCCCCGAAGTGCAGCAGCACCCGGCCGCCCTCCCCCGCCGGCGGGGCGAACAGGCGGTGGTAGTGCAGCCACTGCCCCGGCTGCAGGGTGCGCCCCACCCCGGAGGCCGGGGCCTCCGGCGAATAGGGCACCAGAATGCTGCCCTGCCATGCTGCAGGGTGCTCTGCGGTCTGGGTGATGGCATACTGCCACGGGCCGTTCAGGATCTCACAGCTGTCCCGGCGCATGGCCGGGCGGGGATATTCTGCAAGAGGATGCATCCGCTCACCGCCTTTTGTTTGTTGGCTCCATTCTAGCACAGGGCGGGTGGTTTGTATAGCCGGGATGATTTAAAATCGAGGCCGCCGCACCGCATACGCAAAAAGGCTGCCATGCCCTGCGGCACAGCAGCCTTATTTTGCAAGGATCCGAAAACCGGGGACCCAGAATTACTCGTCGTCCTCGTCCTCTTCTTCGTCCTCATCATCGTCATCGTCCGACTTCGGCTTGTAGAAGATGCCGCTCAGGAAGATGCTGATGAAGTACAGCAGCACCATGGGGCCTGCCACCATGCACTGGGACACGATGTCCGGCGGGGTGACAACAGCCGCGATGAAGAAGATGATCACGATAGCCACACCGCGCACCTGCTTGAGGAGCGTGGGGTTGATGATGCCCATCTTGGACAGGATGATGGTGATCAGGGGCATTTCAAACACACAGCCAAAGATGATGAACATCGTCAGGCAGAGGTTGACGTAGCTCTCAATGCTGGTGGTGGTCTGGATGTACTCGGCACCATTGATGCCCGTGCTGAGGAACCGCAGCATGAACGGCATCATGAGCTTGTAGGCGAACAGCACACCGACGCAGAACAATGCTAGGCCCAGCACCATGACCATCTTGAAGAAGAAGCTCTCGCTCTTTTTCAGACCCGGCTTTGCAAAGGCGTAGATGTGGTAGAATGCCACCGGCACCGTGACGATCACACCGGCCAGAATGGACACGCGGAAGTACTGCATCAGCTTTTCCTGCGGTGCAATGGACACGAACTGATAGTAATCGCGGCCCATGGCAGTGAGCAGGTCGATCAGGCGGTCTGCATAAGCCAGCGAGACCACAACACCCACCACAAACACCACTGCGCAGATGATGAGCCGGTTCCGCAGTTCCTTCAGATGGCCGGTCAGCGTCATGCTGCCGTCATCTTCCATGACCTCGGCTTTCTTTTTGCGCTTCATGTTCGTAGCCACAATTACTCCTCGTCTTCGTCCTTCTTAGCGGCCTTCTTCTCAGCCTTCTCCTCGGAATCGTCGGAATCCTCCGGCTCCTCCATGCCCTTCTTGAAGCCGTTGATGGTCTTGCCGAACATCTTGCCCAGCTTCGGCAGGTTCTTGGGTCCAAAGATCAGCAGTGCAACAGCCAGGATGATCAGCAGTTCGTTGGTACCAATACGCATAATAAAAAATCTCCTTTTTACTTTGCCGCGCCGCGTGGCGGGCTTATTGCTTGATGTATGACAACCGCGGGCGCGGTGTATCCAAACTTAAACGGTGGTTTCCTCTGCCGGGGCTGCCTCGGCAGCTTCCGAGGCTGCTTCCGCAGCCGGAGCTTCGGGTGCGGGGGCGGGTGCGGTTTCTTCCTGCACAGGGGCAGTCTCGGGCTTCTCTTCGGCCGGGGCCTCAGCCTTTTCGGCGGCAGGCTCGGCAGCGGGGGCTGCATTCTCTTCCGGCAGCTCCTCCACCGGCTCTTCGGCGGTCAGGTCGGTGACCTCTTCCTCCGCAGCCTTCTTGGCGGCTTCTTCCTTGCTGGTCTTGCCGATGCCGGCAAAGCCCTTGGTCACGTCCTTCACGCTGTTGTCGATGTCCTTCTTGATATCGGTCAGCGGAGCGACAGCTTCCTTGAGGGGAGCCTGGATCTCGTTCAGCGGCTCCACCACGTTCTTCTGGATCTCTTCGGATGCAGCGCCGGTGTACTTCTTCAGCTCACGCAGCATCTTGCCGATCTTCTTTGCGTAGACGGGCAGCTGATCCGGGCCGATGAACACGAACGCCACGATGACGATCACGACGAGTTCCCAAAAACCAATTTTCATAATGATCCAATTCCTTTCCTGTGCCGGTGTGGGTGTGCAGCCCTGCTTGGTGCAAAAATGTGCCGCAGCCTTTTTGCCCGCTGCCTTTTTTGCCCAGACCTGCGTGGGTTCGGCGCCGTTTGCGCCTTTGCTGCCACACTTATACCGAAATTTGGTGGACTGAATATGAATTTATTTTGAACATTTTATGAACGAGCAGGCAGACGCAGCGTTTTTATCAACAAGTAGTATTTTGTGGTTTATATATATCATTCAGGAAATCGCATTTTCTCTTGCTTTTTCGCAGCCTGCGTATTATAGTGGTCTGCAGAACGGCCCCGGCGGGCGAAATTTGCAGCAGCAGAAACGGAACGTGACTCGTATGATCAGTCTGATCCTTGCAGAAAAGATCTTCTCGCTTTTTCTGATGATGTTTATGGGCTATGCGGTGGTGCACTGGGGCCTGCTGCACGCCGAGGACAGCAAGACCCTCTCGCTGATCTCGCTGTACCTGATCTCGCCCTGTGTGATCATCTCGGCCTTTCAGGTACAGTACACCCCGGATGTGCTGCACGGGCTGCTGCTGGCACTGGCGGCGGCGGTTCTGCTGCACGTCGGCATCATCGTGGTGGTGAACCTGCTGGGTCACGCACTGCATCTGGACGCCGTGGAAAAAGCCTCCATGATCTACTCCAATGCCGGCAACCTGATCATTCCCATCGTGACGGCGGTGCTGGGCAAGGAATGGGTGATCTACTCCAGTGCTTTCCTATCGGTACAGCTGTTTTTGCTGTGGAGCCACGCCAAGAGCATGCTCTGCGGCGAAAAGAGCTTTGAGTTGAAAAAGGTGCTCACCAACATCAACATGATCGCCATTCTGGCGGGTGCCGCCCTGTTTCTGCTGCACATCCAGCTGCCGGCCGTCATCGAGGATTCGCTGGACATGGTGGGCAGTGCCATCGGCCCCATCTCCATGATCATCCTGGGCATGCTGATGGCAGGCATGAACTTCAAAAAGATCCTGGGCTACCGTCGGCTGTGGCTGGTCACGGCCCTGCGGCTGGTGGGCATCCCGCTGGCAGCTGTGGCCCTGCTCAAGCTCAGCGGCCTGGCCCATCTGGTGCCGGGCGGCCAGACCATCCTGCTGGTGAGCCTGCTGGCCACCTGCACCCCCTCGGCTTCCACCATCACCCAGATGGCGCAGATCTACGGCAAGGATGCCGACTACGCCAGCGCCATCAACGTGGTGACCACCCTGCTGTGTATCTTCACCATGCCGCTGATGGTGGCCCTGTACCAGCTATAAGTCCCCGCCCTGTTATACAGAACGTCCCCGTGCTCCGAAGAGTACGGGGACGTTCTTTGTTTCTGCCGTCCGGCGGTTTATACGGTCAGGGTCCGGTCCTGCGCCGGGTCCCAGTACACCAGCTCCACCCGGCTGCCCTTCTCCAGAGGCTTGTGGGGCTTTTCGGCGCTCCAGCAACGCTCCAGCAGACCGGCTGCGTCGGCATCCGGGCCGGGCTTTTCCGTGCAGAGGGCCGTGCCCTGCCAGCCGTCCTCGGTGTACAGGCTCAGTGCCCCGGCGCTGCCTGCCAGAACAGCCTGCACGTCCTGGGTCATCTGCGCATAACCCTCCTCGGTGGCCGGGTACTCCCCATGCCACTTTTCAAAAAAGATGGAAAACTCGCCGCACAGTTCAATGAGCAGATCCTCCTCGCTGTGCGGGTTCTTCACCACAAAAGCGACATCCTCGTTTTCCATATAGTCAAAATCATCTTCCGCGCTGGTGTGCACGGTCACCTGCTGGCCGCTCAGCAGCATCAGCAGCTCCCCCTGCTTTTCGGTGGGGTCAAAATCGCCCTGCGGGCTGTTCCAATCGGTGATCATCGGTGTTCCTCCATTTGTAAAGTGTGCGGGCGTTTTTTCCCGCCGAATGATCCGTTCAATCCTTTTCCCCACTGCCGCCTGCGGGCATTGCCGCTGCGGCGCGGGCTTTCAGCTCGTTTTTGGCACAGTAGAGCGCACGGTCGGCGCGGTCTTTCACCGTAACCACGTCCTCCCCGGAAAAGACAGCAGAGCCAAGGGAGAGCGTCGGCAAAAGGGTGATCTCTTTGCGCCGCTCTGCCAGCAGAGATTGCAGCGCCGCTGCGCAGCGGGCTTCATCTGCCGCATCCCTCAGCAGCACGCAGAACTCATCGCCGCCGATACGGTAACAGTACCCGCAGCGGGCATAGGCTTTTTTGATGCAGTCTGCGATCTCGGCAAGGCAGACATCTCCCTGCAAATGGCCGTAGCGGTCGTTGATCTGTTTGAAGCTGTCCACATCGAACACCACCAGCACCCCGCCGCTGCGGCGCATCTCGGCGGTGCGGTTCAGGTAGCTGTTCTGGTTCAAAAGTCCGGTCAGGGCGTCCAGCTGGTTCCACATCTCGCTGCAATAGATATAATACAACACCGACAGCAGGGTGACGCACAGCCATGTGACGTGCAGCGATGGCAGCGCGATCTGGATCACGGTCTCCGCACCCAGAAACAGGGTCAGCGGGCAGATCAGCGTGCGGCTGCGGTTCTGAAAAGCCGCTGCCGTGCGCACCGTAGCCACCATAAGGTACAACATGGCGGCATAGTACATCGCCACATAAATATAGAAGTATTCTCCCCGGGCGTAGAGGTTCTCCCTGCTCACCGAGAATACCAGCCCATAGGGCAGTGTTGCCGCCAGAAAAAGCAGATACGCACCCTCGCAGCAGACCGCCGCCTTGAACCCGCGCCGGATAATGGATTTTTTGTCCAGCACATATACCAGACACAGTGCCACCGCCGGTGTCAGCCCAAAGCCCAGATAGTTGGACAAAATGTTCAGCCAGCGGCAGCCCGTCGGTGCGCCGTCCACCACGATGGTGATGACTTCCAGCACCGAGATGCACGCAATGAGCGCAAAAGCCAGAAGGAACCCGCGCTTCTGCTTTTTGTTCAAAGATTCGCTCAGCTTTGTAAGAAGGCTCATAAAGCCAAGCACAAAAAGATCAATGGTCGTTAAAATAAAAAAATAGCTATCCATTGCAATCGATACCGTTCTGTGAACTGACGCCCCGGACGAGGCAGATACAGTATTATTGTATCACTCTGCAGCACTTTTCTCAACCGGGAACTGCGTATTTTCGGTTTTTCTGGCAGTTTGCGTTTTTAATGCAAAAGCAACATCCGCAAACTGCATCCTGCAAATATGCTAGGTTGCCATTCCTCGTTTATCCTGCACCAGTTCCTCTACGTCCACATCGATGTTGATATATGTTACCGGTTTCTCAGGACCAACTGACATACCACCTCAATGTGCTCCGTCTGCGGGAACATATCCACCGGGGTGCTGCTCTCCACGCGGTAACCCTTTTTTGTCAGCAGGGCGAGATCACGGGCCAGCGTTTCCGGGTTGCAGCTGACGTAGACCACCCGCTTCGGGGCCATGTGGGCCACGCTCTCGATGAACTGCGGGGTGGAGCCTTCCCGCGGCGGGTCCATGAAGATCACATCCGCACGCTCCCCAGCAGCGGCCGCTTCGCTGATCCAGCGGGTAGCGTCGGCGGCAAAGAAGCGGGCATTCTTCACGCCGTTGTGCTTTGCGTTGCCGATGGCATCCTGCACAGCGTCGCGGTTCAGCTCCACACCCACCACCTGCTTTGCGTGGTCGGCAGCCGTCAGGCCGATGGTACCGATGCCGCAGTAGGCGTCCAGCACCACTTCTTTCCCGGTGAGATGCGCCGCTTCCACAGCCAGACCGTACAGCACCTCGGTCTGGCTGTGGTTGATCTGGTAAAAGCTGCGGGGGCTGAGGGCATAGGTCTTGCCGCAGAGGGTATCCAGAATATACCCCTTGCCATACAGCACCTTTTCCGCATCACCCAGCACGACGCTGGTCTTGCGGGGGTTCACGTTCTGCACCACGGTGGTCACGGTCACGCCCCGCTTCTCGGCTTCTGCCAGCAAGGCCCGCACGAAGTTCTTGGCTCCGGGCAGCACCGGCTGGGCCGTCACTAGCACCACCATCACCTGCCCGGTGGCCACGCCCCGGCGCAGCAGGCAGTGGCGCACAAGCCCGGTGCCCTTGTCCTCATTGTAGGGCTGGTAACGGCAGGCGATGGCCGCCGCACGCACGGCCTCCATGGTCTTGTCCAGCACTTCGTCCTGCAGCAGGCAGCTTTCCACCGGCAGCACCTTGTGACTGTTCGCTGCGTAGATGCCGGAGGTGAGTTTTCCACCCCAGCCGGTGGTGAAGGTGGAGATCACCTTGTTGCGGTAATGATAAGGGTCCTCCATGCCCCGGATGGCGTTCACCGGGCCGTATTTGCCCAGCAGCTTTTTCACGGTGGCTTCCTTCTGCTTCAGCTGCTCGGCATAGTCCAGCCCCAGCAGCGGGCAGCCGCCGCAGTTCTTGGCTCTCAGCTTGCAATCCATGTTTCTCTCTCCTTTTACCCGTAGGGGTCATACAGATCGTATTCTTCCGCTTCCAGGTGCTTTTCCTCCAGCACCTTCATGGCCTGTTCCAGTTCGCTCTGCCCGCAGCCACTCTCGCTGACCAGCGCCCGCACGGCTGCGGCAAGGTCCCCGCCAAAGAGGGTGTCCAGCCGCTGGCGCATGCTCCACACACCGTAGGCACGCTGGGTGACCGTGGCCGCATAAATGTTGTGGTTTCCCTGCTTGCCGCTTTTCACCCAGCCTTTTTCTTCCAGCCGGTACAGAAAATTGAGCACCGTGGCCGGGGCCCAGCCCTTACCGCGGAGTTTTTCGTCAATATCCCGCCGGGTGGCGGGTTCCCGGCAGGCCCATACCGCCAGCATGACCTGCTCCTCGGCCGCCGACAGCGGCCGCAGCCGGTCCGGGAGTCCGTACATCTGCGCAGCCCCTCCTTTCGCGTTTTTCTTTTACGTTTGTCTCTGTTATTCCATTATACCGGGTTTTGTCGGAAAAGGCAAGAGGCAGAAATCCCGATGAAATCAGGCTATTTCAGCCTGTTTTTACAGTTGTCTCTGTTTTTGTCTTTGCTCAGCGTACATTTGTGTGCTTTGTGCCTGCACAGGGGCTTTTCCGGCAGTATCTTTGTGCAAAGATGCTCTTGTTTTCGTGCCCGCAAAACCGGTATACTACGGCTACAGAAACGATCCAGAAGGCATCGCAAAACAGTCGATGCTTCGTGATACAGGAAAGGGAGAGTTCATTATGGCACGAGTATACAACTTCAGCGCAGGCCCCAGCATGCTGCCCGAGAAGGTCCTCCGGCAGGCACAGGCAGAGCTGCTGGAATATGGCGACAGCGGCCAGAGCGTGATGGAGATGAGCCACCGCAGCAAGTGGTTCGACGCCATCATCAAGGACACTGAGGCCACCCTGCGCCGCGTGATGAATATCCCCGACAACTACAAGGTGGGCTTCTTCCAGGGCGGTGCCACTCAGCAGTTTGCCATGGTGCCGCTGAACTTCATGACCACCGGCAAGGCGGACTACATCGTCACCGGCAACTTCTCCAATCTGGCCGCCAAGGAAGCCGCCAAGTTCGGCGAGGCCAACATCGTGGCATCCAGCAAGGACAAGAACTTCACCTACATCCCGGATGTGAACACCATCCCTTACAATAAGGATGCCAGCTATATCCACATCTGCCAGAACAACACCATCTTCGGCACCCAGTACGTCGAGGTGCCCCAGGTGGAGGGCGTGCCGCTGGTGGCGGACATGAGCTCCATGATCCTCTCGAAGCCCGTGGATGTGACCAAGTACGGCTGCATCTACTTCGGTGTGCAAAAGAACGTGGCCCCCGCCGGCATGGCCATTGCCATCGTCCGGGACGACCTGCTGGGCCATGCCGCCGACAACGTGCCCACCATGATGAATTACACCACCCTGCTGAACAAGGACAGCATGTACAACACCCCGCCGTGCTGGTGCATCTACATGACCGGTCTGGTGCTCAAGTATCTGGAAAACGACATCGGCGGTCTGGCCAACATGCAGAAGATCAACGAAGCCAAGGCCAAGGTGCTGTATGATTATCTGGACGGGCAGGACTTCTTCACGAACCCCGTGGAGCACCGTTACCGCAGCACCATGAACGTGACCTTCACCAGCCCCAACCCCGACCTGGACAAGAAGTTCTGCGCCGAGGCCGCCGAGGCCGGGTTCGTGAACCTGAAGGGCCACCGCCTGGTGGGCGGCATGCGCGCTTCCATCTACAACGCCATGCCAGCCGAGGGTGTGGACAAGCTGGTGGACTTCATGGAGAAGTTCCGCAAGGAGAACGCATAACAGAGGGGATTCAAGATATGTATACCATCAAAACTTTGAACGCCATCAGCCCGGTGGGCCTGGCTAAGCTGAACAAGAACCTGTTTGACGTGGCGGTGGACGCCGATGCCCCAGACGGCATTCTGGTGCGCAGCGCCGACCTGCTGAACACCACCTTCCACGACAATCTGCTGGCCATCGCCCGGGCCGGTGCCGGCGTGAACAACATCCCCTTGGACCGCTGCAGTGAGCAGGGCATCGTGGTGTTCAACACCCCCGGTGCCAACGCCAACGCCGTGGCTGAACTGGTGATCGGGATGCTGATCGCCGGCAGCCGCAATGTGGCAGACGCCGCCCAGTGGTGCCAGGGCCTTGCCGGAGACCCGGCCATGGCCAAGACCGTGGAAAAGGGCAAGAAGAAGTTCGTGGGCAACGAGATCAAGGGCAAGACGCTGGGCGTCATCGGTCTGGGCGCCATCGGCTCCCGCGTGGCCAACTGCGCCATCGAGCTGGGCATGGAAGTGTACGGCTACGACCCCTACATCTCCATTGAGGCAGCCTGGAACCTGAGCAGCCAGGTACACCACTGTGTGAACCTGAACGACATGCTGCCCTTGTGCGACTACATCACCATCCATGTGCCCTACCTGCCCACCACCAAGGACACCATCAATGCCCAGACCCTGGCCCTGTGCAAGGACGGGGTCAAGATCCTGAACTATGCCCGCGGTGAGCTGGTGAACACTGCCGCCCTGCTGGAGGCCATGGATACCGGCAAGGTGTCCGGCTACATGACCGACTTCCCGTCGGAAGCCATCCTGGGCAAACCCGGCATCGTGTGCACCCCTCACCTGGGCGCTTCCACCCCGGAAGCCGAGGACAACTGCGCCGTGATGGCCGCGCAGGAGATCAGTGACTACCTGAAAAACGGCAACATCACCCACTCGGTGAACATGCCGGAGGTGCACCAGCCCCGTGCCGGCGGCAAGCGCATCTGCATCATCCACAAAAACGAGCCCGGCATGATCAGCCAGATCACCGCCCTGACCACCGAGGCCGGCCTGAACATCGAAAACATGGTGAACAAGAGCAAAAAGAATATGGCCTACACCATGCTGGACGCCACCGGTGCCGTGGATGCCCGCCTGAGCGAAAAGCTGAGCGCCATTCCCGCCGTGATCCGGGTCCGGATCCTGTAAATCCTCCCCTGCCAAAGGAGCCGCCGTGCAGCTGCACGGCGGCTCCTTTTTTTACAGCAGGATGCCGTCCATCTGGGATTGCTCCGGGAAGGAGCGGCTGTATTTCCGCTTGGCGATCTCGATAAAAGACTGCACCTCCAGCCGGGGCGTGTGGCGCATGGCAGCGATCTCCACCGTCACCGGGGGGTAATCCAGCAAAGGCACCTTGGTGATGCCCGGGATCACTGCATCGTCCAGACAGGGCACGATGGACATGGCGGTGCCCATGGTGATCATGATCAAAGCCCCCTCAAAGCTGGGGGTAATCTTGCTGCAATCCACCCCCACCTGGGCCAGCTCCTCCAGGGAGGGGCCCTGGCAGGCAGAAAGGAAGCTGTCAAAGGCTCCGGAGGACACCACGCTCTGGCCCTTCAGGTCCGCCAGGTGCAGGGCCTTGCGGTCTGCCAGGGGGCAGTTGGGGTTCATAAGCACATAATAGGCCAGGGAGAACAGGGGCGTAAAGGAGACATCCCGGTCGCTGGAATGCTCAGTGGCGTAAAAAAAGCCGATATCCAGCTGGCCGGACCGCAGTTCCTCCAGAGGGCGGCGGTTGCTCTGGGGGATCACTTCCACCTGGGCATTGGGGTACTGCCGCTGGTACTCTGCCAGGATGCTGGCAAAGGTGCCGTAATCAAAGAGCTGCCGCAGCCCCACCACCAGATGGGACCGGTCTGCAGCCTGGATATCCTGGGCCTTTTTCAGGGCCTGGCGGCCAAAACTGGTCATCTGCACCATGTCCAGGTAAAAGGACTGGCCGGCGGCGGTGAGCTTGGTGCGCCGGGTGGTGCGGTCGAACAGGTGGAGCCCCGTCTCCTTTTCCAGGGTGTTGATCTGGTAGGTGACGGCAGGCTGGGTGGTGAACAGCCGCTGGGCCGCTGCGCTGAAATTCAGCTCCTCTGCTACGGCAATAAAACACTCCAACTGGTAAATGGTCATAGAAACAGCCCCCCCTCCCTGCAAAACTTGTACTTCTTTTATTATAGCGGATTTCTTTTCTGTGGTAAAGTGGCCATTGATTTATAAACACTTTTGATAAATTCGGGATTTTTTTCAATTTTACAGCAGAGCGAAACTTTGCTATAATCATGTCAATGTTCAAAACATACGATGGAACAGAAGAAAACGAAGAAGAACCTATTAGAAGAACAAGAAGAAAGAAAGGTAAACTGCTATGGCTAAGATCTCTCGCCGTAACTTTATGCGCGGTGCCGCTATGGGCACCATGGGCGCAGCTGCTGCCGGTCTGCTGACCGCTTGCGGCAACACCGCTTCCAGCACCACCAGTGCTCCCGCTTCCAGCGCAGCATCCTCTGAGGCTGCTTCTGTTGTTACCAAGCCCTCCACCCCCGTGGACGGCAAGTACGTCACCAAGGCTATGGGCCACGAGAGCTGGGTCCATGTGGCCACCACCTTCTTTGAGGGCAAGATCACCGCTTGTGAGGTGCTGTCCCACGAGGAGACCATCGGCATCGGCAACTATGCCTGCTCCCGCATCCCCGCCGCCATCGTCGAGCACCAGAGCATCAACGTGCCCAACCTCCGTGGTTCCTCCATCACCTCCATGGCTGTGAAGGCTGCCGTGAAGGAGGCCATCGAGCTGGCTGGCTACAACGTGGACGACTTCTCCAAGGAAGTCACCCTGGAGACCTCCAACGAGGTCATCGAGGAAGAGGCTGATGTGGTCATCATGGGTGCCGGCACCTCCGGCCTGACCTGCGCCTGCCGCCTTCTGGAGGCTGGCTACAGCGTCATCCTGGTGGAGAAGCGGGATATCCCCGGCGGCTCCATGTCCATGACCTACGGCGGCGTGGCCACCGCAGGCTCCAAGCTGCAGTACAACTACGACGTGGACGGCAGCTTCCGCAGCTCTGCCATGGGCACCCTGGAAGGCATGATGAACTTCTGGCAGACCATGGAGCAGTACCACCGCACCGAGTTCTTCAACGGTGAGATGCCCTACATGACCAAGCAGTACACTGTTGCTGGCGATCTGGTGGACTGGATGTCCAGCATCGGCATCGGCTTCAACACCATGGGCAACTACGAGAGTGCTACCCAGTACGGTGCTTCTACCCCCTACCTGGCTCCCGGCTGCTACGAGGGCGGCGCAGGCTACGCTATGATGTTCATGGCACAGCGTGTGGAGAAGTACGAGAAGGGCAAGATCATCTACTCCACCAGCGTCACCGACCTGATCAAGGACGAAAGCGGCCGTGTGGTGGGCTTCCACGCTAAGGGCGACAACGGCGCAAGCTACACCCTCCGTGGTAAGGCTGTGTGCCTGGCATCCGGCGGCTTTGCCAAGAACCCCGAGATGCTGAAGAAGTACAACCCCGACTACGCCGACTTCTTCTTCAACTGCGCTTCCAGCATGACTGGCGAGGGCATCCAGATGGGTATCGACGCAGGCGGCTATGTGGAGTGCGAAAACCGCGCTCTGCCCGCCTTCCTGTCCAGCTACAAGAGCAAGTTCGAGCTGGCCTTCATCCACCAGTCTGCCCCTGGCATCATGGTCAACGTCCGTGGTGACAACATCGGCAACATCATCTCCGACAACCACTACACCATGGCTAAGGCTAAGCTGAACAAGGACAATGGCGACACCTTCTACTATGTGTTCGACGAGGCTTCTGCTGTGAAGCTCCGGGACAGCGAGTCCTACGGCTTCAACGGCTATGTGGCTATGTTTGAGAAGGGCGAGGCTGTCCACTACGACAGCGTGGAGAAGGCCTCTGAGGAGCTGAACCTGCCCAACCTGGCAGACTCCATCGAGGCCAACAACGCCGCTGCTCTGGCTGGTGAGCCCGACGAGTTCGGCCGCCGCAACTGCCCCTACATCGAGACCCGTGACGGCCTGTGGGCTATCCGCGTGGACCCCACCTTCTACCTGACCACCGCTGGTCTGGCCATCGACACCGATTGCCATGTGCTGAACGAGGAGAAGAAGGCGATCCCCGGCCTGTACGCTGCCGGCGACGTCTGCGGCTCCATCGAGGAGAAGGACGCCAAGCAGTACGGCATGGGCTTTGACGCCGCTCTGACCTACGGCTACATCATGGGCGAGACCCTGAAGAAGGAGATCTGATCTCCCCTTCCGGCACCCTGACACAGTCAAAACCACCGGCTGAGCCGGTGGCTTGAGTAAGCCCTAGAAGGGCATAACA
>ENA-OUPO01000304-OUPO01000304.1-human-gut-metagenome-genome-assembly--contig:-NODE-304-length-23945-cov-31.6685_pt1 | contig 23945 bp, 18 predicted proteins | sample MGYA00237940_ERZ548809 | MGnify/ENA primary metagenome ERZ548809 (study PRJEB26490, sample SAMN05194695) | human gut metagenome | biome: terrestrial biome; feature: human-associated habitat; material...
CGTTTCCCGTAAAAGAAAAATACCGCCCATGCAGCATAGCGATGGATTTTGTCGGGTGAATCGGCGGCAAAATGAATCGGGTGTGTTGCGGGACGGTATTTGTGACAGAGAGTATCATGGATTGCAAAGCACGTCAAGATAGTTTTGCAAAATTTATTGTGGGAATGCAGTAAAAGTATGACACATCCTTCAATATATGTATCAAAACAAAACTACATCTTCTGCCCACAGTAGGCACAATAGTATTCACCGGATTTGCCCAGACGGAAAATCTGGTCACAGCCGCTTTCAATGGAAGTGATGCAGCGAGGATTCTTGCAGCGCACCACATTCACCAATCTCTGCGGTGGAACAGGATGGTATTTCTTTACGACTTCGCCATGCTGGACAATGTTGACGGTAATGTTCGGGTCTACTTTTCCAAGAATTTCAATTCGCTTTGGAAGTTCTGTCCCCTCAATTTTGATCAGGTCTTTCCGGCCGCATTTGCCGCTTCGGACATTTTGCAGCAAAGCGACAGATGCCGAACTATCTTCCAATTCCAGAAGCTGATACAGGTCCAGTCCCTTTCCAGCGGGAATGTGGTCTAAAATAAAGCCGTTCTGGATTCCTTCGATGCTCAGCATTCCAGCACCTTCTTTCCAGTCAATGGGTCGGGGATACCCAGCAGGGTCAGAATGATGGCCATACGGATGTATACGCCGTTGTGGACTTGGTCGAAGTAGGCAGCGCGGGGGTCGTTGTCTACATCCAACTTGATTTCATCGATGCGGGGCAGTGGGTGGAGTACAGGCATATCCGGCTGTGCCAGCTGAAGCATTTTGGCATCAAGTTCATAGCATCCTTTGAGCCGCAGATAATCTTCCTCGTTGAAAAAGCGCTCCTGCTGGATGCGGGTCATGTAGAGCACATCCAGATGCGGCAGTTCGGCTTCGAGGTCGGCAGTCTCCTTGTAGGTCTGATGGAGAGGCGTCAATGTCTCGTCCTTGACGTACTGGGGGATGCGCAGTTCTTCCGGCGAGATGAACACGAATTTGTTTCCCTCAAACTGACTGAGGGCTGCGGTGAGGGAGTGGACCGTCCGGCCAAATTTGAGGTCGCCGCAGAAGCCGACCGTCAGATGGTCCAGCCGCCCTTTGCGCTGGCGAATCGTCATCAGGTCGATCATGGTCTGGGAGGGGTGGGCGTGTCCGCCGTCACCTGCATTGATGACGGGCACTCGTGCGTATATTGACGCCCGGAGCGGGGCCCCCTCTTTGGGGTGGCGCATGGCGATGATGTCGGCATAGTTGCTCACGACGCGGGCGGTGTCGGCAACAGTCTCGCCCTTGCTGGCGCTGGAGAGCTGGGCTCCTGCAAAACCCAGCGTCTTGCCGCCGAGGCGGAGCATGGCCGACTCAAACGAGAGTCGGGTGCGGGTGGAGGGCTCGTAGAACAGGGTCGCCAGAATACGCCCGTCGCAGAGGTGCGCATAGGGTGTTGGATTCGCTTCCATCCGGTCGGCAAGGTCGAGGAGGGCCAGCTGCTCGTCCAGAGAAAAGCTGTTCGGCTCGATGAAGTGTCTCACAGCCATTCTCCCTTCAGCACAAATTTTTCGCGCTCAGCGCCGGTGGAGACGAACTGGATTTCGTGGTTCAGTTCTTTTTCAAGGAACTCCACATAGCCCTTGGCTTCTTTCGGCAGCTCGTCCCAGCTCTTGCAGCCGGAAATATCTTTGTTCCAGCCGGGCAGCATGGTAACCACCGGCTCCATCTGGTCAAGGTCGGACAGGGTGTCGAAGCGGGGGACTTCCACGCCGTCCAGCTTGTAACCGGTGATGACCGGAATCTCGTTCATGCTGCTGAGCACATCCAGCTTGGTGAGGGCGATCTTGTCCGCGCCCTGACAGGCCAGACCGTAGCGGCTGGCTACGCAGTCAAAGGGGCCGACCCGGCGGGGACGGCCGGTGGCCGCGCCATATTCGCCGCCTGCCTTGCGCAGCTTCTCGTTCCACTCCTCGCCCATGGCATTCTCGGCGGCGAAGGGGCCTGCACCCACGCAGGTGGAATAGGCTTTCAGCACGCCCACCACATGGTCGAGCTTGCAGTTGGGGATACCGGCTCCCAGCGGCGCATAAGCCGCCAGCGTGTTGGAACTGGACGTGAACGGGAAAATGCCATAATCAATATCGCGCATGGCACCCAGCTGGGCTTCCAGCACGATGCGCTTACCGCTGTCGTGGGCCTGCTGCAAAAAGGCTCCCACATCGCAGATATACGGGGCAAAATGTGCGGCCTGCGTCTTGCACCAGCTGAACAGGGCATCGTAGGACATCTTTTCCTGATGGTAGCAGCCCGCCAGCTCCATATTTTTAGAGTCCAAAATCATGTGCAGACGGTTCTGGGTGCGCTCTTCATCCAAGTGGAGCAGGTCGCCCAGACGCAGGGTCTTTTTGCGGTACTTGTCGCTGTAAGCATAGGCGATGCCGCGGCGGGTGGAGCCAAAAGCACTGCCTTTCTTGGCAAGGCGGTCTTCTTCCAGCCCGTCCTGCACCTTGTGCCATGGCATCGAGATGGTGGCCTTATCGGAGAGCTTCAGGTTCTTGGGGCTGACTTCCACACCACGAGCTTCGATGGCCTGCATCTCGTTTGCGAGGTGATCGAGGTCAATCACCATGCCGGTACCCAGCACACAGATTACATCCGGGTGGAGGATGCCGGAAGGCAGCAGATTCAGGATGAACTTACCCTTTTCGGTGACGACGGTATGGCCGGCGTTGTTGCCGCCCTGATAGCGGGCAACGATGTCAGCGTGTTCGGCCAGCAGGTCGATGACGCGGCCCTTTCCCTCATCGCCCCAGTTGATTCCAGTAACAGCGGTCAGCATAAACTTCATTTACCTTCTTTTTCACTATTTACAATGGCCTGCACCTTGGTGGGCAGACCGTAGATGCTGATGAATCCGGTGGCATCGCTCTGCTTGTAGTCGCCGCCTGCGGCAAAGGTGGCGATGTCCTCCCGGTAGAGGGAGTAGGGCGACCAGACTCCTGCATTGATGAGGTTGCCCTTGTACAGTTCCAGACGGACTTTGCCGGTAACGTGCTCCTGCGTGGAGGTGACGAAAGCACTCAGAGCTTTGCGCAGAGGGCTGAACCACTGGCCATCGTAAACCAGCTCGCCAAAGGTGATGGAAAGCTCGCGCTTCTTGTGGGCGGTGAGCTTGTCCAGCGTCAGGGTCTCCAGCACCTCGTGGGCCTTATACAGGATGGTGCCGCCGGGGGTCTCGTAGACGCCGCGGCTCTTCATGCCCACCAGACGGTTCTCCACCACGTCGTACAGGCCGATGCCATTGCGTCCGCCGATCTCATTCAGCTTTGCGATGATGGCGGCGGGCTTCAGCTTCTCGCCGTTCAGGGCCACCGGTACGCCCTGTTCAAATTCCAGCTCCACGAACTCGGACTTGTCCGGGGCGGTCTTGGGGCTGACGCCCAGCTCAAGGAAGCCGGGCTTGTCGTACTGGGGCTCGTTGCCCGGGTCTTCCAGATCAAGGCCCTCGTGGCTCAGGTGCCACAGGTTCTTGTCCTTGGAGTAGTTGGTCTCCCGGCTGATCTTCAGCGGGATGTGATGCGCCTCGGCATAGTCGATCTCCTCATCGCGGCTCTGGATGTCCCACTCACGCCACGGGGTGATGATCTTCAGGTCGGGTGCAAAGTGCATGATGGCCAGCTCAAAGCGCACCTGATCGTTGCCCTTGCCGGTGCTGCCGTGGCAGACCGCATCCGCACCCTCGGCACGGGCAATCTCCACGACGCGCTTTGCCAAAATCGGACGGGCAAAGCTGGTGCCCAGCAGATAGCCCTCGTAGTCGGCCCCGGCCTGCATGGTGGGGATGACGTAGTCCTCCACGAACTCGTCGGTCAGGTCTTCAATGTACAGCTTGGATGCGCCACTTGCCTTGGCGCGCTCTTCCAGCCCTTCCAATTCGCCTTTCTGGCCCACATTGCCGCAGACGGCGATGACCTCGCAGTTGTCGTAGTGCTCTTTCAGCCACGGGATGATGATGGACGTGTCCAGACCGCCGGAATATGCCAGTACGACCTTTTTGACCTCAGACATAGGAACTGCCTCCGTTCAAAACCAACTTTAATACTTTCAAATTCCCTCTTGCAATTTCCGATTGCAGTTGTTATTATACGAGCGGAGAAAGAATGTGTAAAAAGTATCTTGCACATAGTTGCAATGTGATTTTTACATGGAGGAGGCAGACGCATCATGTATGTGGATTGGGAATACTACAAAATTTTCTATTACGTCGCAAAATATCAGAACTTCACGAAAGCTGCGCGGGTGCTGGGCAACAACCAGCCCAACATCACCCACTCGATGAATCGGCTGGAAAGCCAGCTGAACTGCGTGCTCTTCATCCGCTCCAACCGGGGTGTTACCCTGACACCGGAGGGCGAGATTCTCTATTCTCGCATCGCGTCGGCAGCGGTGCAGATTCAGGATGCAGAGGAAGAACTGAGTGCTAGCGCCACACTGGAACACGGTTCTATCAGCATCAGCGCCACCGAAACGGCGCTGAACATCTATTTATCCGAAAAGCTGCGGGCCTTCCACACCGAGTACCCCGGCATCCGGCTGCGCATCTCGAACCACTCCACCCCGCAGGCCGTGCAGGCGGTGAAGAACGGTGAGGTGGATTTCGCCATCATCTCGACCCCGGCGGAAATCGAGTCGGGGCTGAAACTGGTGGAGCTGAAACCTTTTTATGAGGTTCTGGTGGGCGGAAGGACCTTTACCGCGCTGGCAAGCCAGAGTCTGACGCTGAAAGAACTGGCAAATTATCCCCTCATCTCCCTCAGCGATGAGAGCATGACCCGCAGCTTCTACCGGCAGTTCTTCCTTGACCACGATGCGGTGCTCAAACCTGACACCGAAGCCGCCACCACCGACCAGATGCTGACGCTGGTAAAAAGTGAACTGGGCCTCGCCTTTGTGCCGGAACCCATGGCGAAAGAATCCTTGGAGCGGGGCGAACTGGTCCAGCTGCACCTGCAGGAGATCATCCCCCAGCGCAGCATCTGTCTCGTCTATGACCACCACCGCCCGCTGAACACAGCGGCCCGGAAGTTCCAGCAGATGCTGACAAAAGCGGAGGATCCCCGTCCGGCTGCGTCAAGGCAGACGGAGAGCATCTCTTTCATATCGCAATAAAATGCCGTCGATACAAAACCGATATTTTACATCTCTGCCCGCAGCTCTTATAATAACCATTGGAAATTCAGAGAAAGAGGGCTTGCCCAATGGCAACGATATTTCCAAGAGAAGAAAAAGCAGAAGCACTGTTTGGGGAGATTTTGAAAAATCCCGAAGCCTGCCATCGTCTGATGGAAACATTCAACGATTCACTGGATATGGCGGATGTACTGGATGCACCGACGGCGTCTGCCCAGCAGTTTACGGCAGCGCTGTTCAACGCTTACACTAATAAAGATTTGTCTGCATTTCTGATGGTGCTGTGCCAGCACAGCATGTTCGACCTGTTGCGGAATGCTGCATTGATCCCCTTCAAGTTCAATGCAGACGGCCAGCCGAACCCGGTCATCCTGACCGATGACAATGGTCTGCTGCTGCCGGATAACAAATTTGCCGTCAGCAAAAAAGAATATGACCGGTTCGTCCGGGTCTTTTCAAAGCAGGAAAAGGTGAAAATGTACCTTGCCAGCGGCTACTGCAAGTATCACGGCTACGACGAAGGCTCTATGGATGTGGTGGAGTACCACTATAACCAGCATCTGGGGCTGCTGCTGATCTATGAACTGCCGGACACTGTAAAGCAGAAGGTGACCGAAGCTGAAGCCTATTCCACCGTCTGGGACATCCAGATGAAGCTGCAGCACGCACTGCCCCGTTCCGTGGTCTACTATGGACAGGATACGCTGAAGGACGGCGGCACCCATTACGATGAACTGGGCGTTTTCCTGCCGCTGGAGCACTTTGCTGACCGGCTGGAACGCCATGTAGAAACGGCTACTAAGATCGTTTACGGGGAGTAAGCACCCCGTAAACGGGTTCCCTTTTATGACCTCATACACAGCAAAACAAAACGCAGAGAGCTGAGACAGTTCTCTGCGTTTTGTTTTATAGAGGGAGAGAGGTGACACGCACGTCATGTGCAATAACGGAATGTCTTATCGGTGATGATGCGGGCAAAAATCAGGCCCAGCGGAAGTGACACGATGATGAGGATGGCATTTGCAAACCATGTGGCCGAGTCGGTCAGAGACATGATACCCAGATTGTAAATGGCACGGTAGAAATACAGCCCCGGCACCATGATAACGATGGACGGAACCGTGACAGAGATGCGGGGATAACCTGCGGCGCTCTTCAGGCAGGATGCCAGCAGACCGGCCAGCAATGCGCCCAGAAACGCCGCTACGGCAGGTGGAAACCCTGCAAGGCTTACCAGCTCCAGCCGGAACGTGTTCGTCACCGCACCGATGAGGGCTGCACAGACCGCCAGATTCCGGGGGCTGTTGAACATCAGCGAGAAACCGAACACGCCGCCAAAGCTCGTCAGCAGACGGAACACGATCTCTTCCGGAACCGTCAGGCTCAGTGCCGGGAACTGCACCGGCTGCAAATGCAGCAGCAGTGCCATGATCCATGCCGTCATGGTCGCCACCAGAATGATAAGGACGGCGTAAGCCAGACGCTCCAGCCCGGAGCGCATATCCAGCTTGGCAAGGTCGATGCCGCTCGTGATGAACGGAAAACCCGGAATGATGAAGAGCATGGAGCAGATGTAGCCAGCCTCATGCTGTACCGATACGGCAAACAACACCTCAGCCAGCTTCAGCAGGACGGCATACACAAGGCTTGCCGAACAGACCGAAGCCGTGATGCCCAGAAACAGAGTGAAGTGGTGCTTTGTCAACTTGCAGCGCACAAAGTTGCCGATGCCTGCGCCGCAGAATGCAAACAGCATCTCGATTGGACCGCCGCCCAGTAAAAAGGTGAAGCACCCGCAGGCCAGTGCTGCCGCAAAACCAAGTGCAGTAGGAGAATACAGACCGTGGATGCGCTCGATCTCATCGAGGTGACTGTGCAGTTCTTCGCCAGTCATGAATTTTCCTTCCCGGTCGAAGTCGTTGACGAAATGTTCCAACCGATTCAGGCGGGAGGTGTTCACGCCCGTATTTGTCAGACAGAGCGACTGGGTATAGCACTGGTCGCCATCAAAACAGGTGAACTCGATGGACAGCAGACCGATGTCCGCCGTTGTCGTAACGCCCAGCTCCCGCGAGAGAGTGTTCATAGAACTTCGGACACGCCATGCACCCGTGCCGCATTCCAGCAGCATCAACCCGGTGCGGCCAATGACGGATGCCTTTTCTACAAGGCCCGCTTCGGTGATCGGAACACCCTTGCTGGCCGACGCATAGTCGTGCCAGTAGACTTCCATGTGATTTTTGATGATCTCACTTTGTCGCTGTCCCATACCGGAAAGCCTCCTTTGTGATATGGGAATACTGCAGTCTATCAAGACTGCGGTGCTATTATAAAAGAATTTGCAGGATGGGTAAAACGTATCTTGAATATGCCGACAATATTCGGTTGGTATTGCAAGCAAGAAAAGACGTTGCGTTTTTGTCCGTTCTGCGATAGGATGATAAAAAAGCCATCGGGAGGAATCCACTATGACCTTACAGCAGCTTCGTTACGCTACCGCCGTAGCCGACACCGGTACCATCAGCCGGGCGGCACAGCAGTTTTTCATCGCACAGCCCAGCCTGACCAATGCCATCCGGGAGTTGGAACAGGAAGTTGGACTGACTATTTTTCATCGCACCAATCGGGGTGTGGCTCTGACCCCGGAGGGAGAGGAGTTTCTGGGATATGCCCGGCAGGTGCTGGCCCAGATGGAACTCATCGAGGAAAAATATCTCGGCTCAGCTCCGGTCAAGCATCAGTTCTGCGTGTCGGCCCAACACTATTCCTTTGCCGTGGAAGCCTTTGTGGAGTTGCTGAAAGAATACGACGGAGAGGAATACGATTTCCGCATTCGGGAGACGCAGACCTATGAGATCATTGAGGATGTTGCAAAGCTGCGCAGTGAGGTGGGCGTACTCTATTTGAACAACGACAATGAAACCGTTCTGCGCAAGGTTATCCGGGAGCACGATTTGATTTTCACGCCGCTCTTTACCGCAAAGCCCCATGTGTTCGTCAACACAGCCAGCCCGTTGGCGCAGAAAAAGGCTCTGACACTGGACGATTTGAAGCCCTACCCGCGCCTTTCCTATGAGCAGGGGGAGCACAATGCGTTCTATTTTTCGGAGGAGATTTTGAGCACTCTGGACAGCAAAAAGGACATTCTGGTGCGTGACCGCGCAACACTGTTCAATCTGCTGATCGGTCTGGATGGTTATACCATTTGCAGCGGCGTCATCAGCGAAACACTCAACGGTCCGAACATCCGTGCCGTGCCGCTGTTGGTGGATGATTCCATGCAAATCGGCTATCTGACCCACAAACAGGTGCAGCCCGGACGATTCGGAAAACAGTATATTGAGATTCTGAAAAAGTATACGGAGCAAGTATAGCTTCAAGCTATATCAAACCGCCTGCATTTCGTATTTTACACAAATCAACTCCTGCGGTATACTGTTGCCATCAAGCAACGAGTACTGAAAATTGACGTATAGAGAGGGTTTTACGATATGGCAGAGTTGAAATCACCGTTCCGTTATGACTTTGTGGGCAGCTTCCTGCGGCCTCAGCACTTGAAAGAGGCACGTGCCCAGTTCAAGGCTGGCGAGATCGACCGTGCTGCGCTGACCGCGGTGGAAAATGAGGAAATCACCCGCCTCATCGAGAAGCAGAAGCGTGCTTGTTATCACGCCATCACCGATGGCGAGTTCCGCCGCAGCTACTGGCATCTGGACTTCATGTGGGGCTTCCACGGCATTGAGGAAGTGGAATTGGATCACGGTTACTTCTTCCACGGTGAGGAGACTACCCACGGTTCCATTAAAGTGAGTGGTAAAATCAGCGGTGAGAACCACCCTTTTGTAGAGCACTACAAATTTGTTAAGCAGTTTGAGGATGAGAATTGCATCGCCCGCCAAACTATGCCTGCCCCGGCGCAGCTGCTGGCCGAACTGTACCGCGAGGACAACGGTAAAAACACGGATACTGTTTACCCTGACCACGAACAGCTGATTCAGGATATTGCTGTCGCCTACCGCACCGTCATTCGGGAGTTGTATGCCGCTGGCTGCCGCAATATCCAGTTTGACGACTGCACATGGGGCATGATCGGAGACCCGAATTACCAGAACTTCCTCAAGGAGAGCAATACCAAAGTGGAGGATGTAGCCGCAGAGTACCTGCGTCTGAACAATTTGGCACTGGAAAACCGCCCGGAGGGTCTGACGATCACCACTCATGTCTGCCGTGGCAACTATCATTCCACTTGGGCCAGCGAGGGCGATTACTTCACCGTTGCCCCCTTCCTACTGGCACAGGAAAATGTGGATGCGTTCTATCTGGAATTTGACGATGCGCGTTCCGGCAGCTTTGAGCCGCTGAAGTATGTGGCCGATGGTAAAAAAGTGGTGCTGGGTCTTGTCACCACCAAATCTCCCCGACTGGAAAATAAGGATACCGTCATCGCCCGCATTCATGAGGCAGAGAAGTACATTCCTCTCGACCGTCTCTGCCTCAGCCCGCAGTGCGGCTTTGCATCCTGCGAGATCGGCAATAAGCTGACCGAACTGGAACAGTGGAACAAGCTCAAATTGGTCAAGGAAATCGCCGAGACCGTCTGGGGTAAATAAGAAGTATGACCGGCAGTTCTTTGAAAATAGAGAACTGCCGGTTTTTAATATAAATTCATCTTGCTATCTTCCGCAAAATATGATATATAGATTATACGAAACATTGTTTTGAAAGAACGCTCCACCGTTCAATGATGTATAAATGGGAGGTGCCTGCCATGACCGCCGTGATCTATGCCCGCTATTCTACTGACAGCCAGCGCGAAGAATCCATCGAAGGTCAGATTCGGGAGTGCACTGCCTATGCGGAGAAGAACGGATTCACGGTGGTCAAGCACTACATCGACCGTGCAATCTCCGCCAAGACCGACAACCGCCCGGAGTTCCAGCAGATGATCAAGGACAGTGAGCGTGGAATCTTTGATGTCATCATTGTCTGGAAGCTAGACCGTTTTGCCCGGAACCGCTACGACAGTGCCCGGTACAAGACCCAACTGAAGCGGAACGGCGTGAAACTGGTATCGGCAACGGAAGTCATTTCAGCTGGCCCGGAGGGCATCATTCTGGAATCGGTGCTGGAAGGTTATGCCGAGTATTACTCCGCTGATCTGTCCGAAAAGGTCATTCGCGGCATGACTGAAAACGCCCTTAAGGGAGTATACAACGGCGGTACAGTTCCATTTGGGTACACGATTGATGAAACCCGGCACTATCAGCCGGATCCTTTGCTGGCTCCTTATGTCGAGCAGGCGTTCCAGAAATATGCAGATGGTGCGACGATGACCGACCTGAGAGATTGGCTGAAAGCGCACAATATCAAAAATACACTGGGCGGAGAAATGTCCTATAATACCATTCAGCGGATGCTGAGTAACCGCCGATACATCGGCGAATTGCGTCTGCGAGATGTGGTACAGCCCAATGCGATTCCGGCGTTGGTGTCAGAGGACTTGTTCAACAAGGTGCAGGAAAAGCTGGTGAAAAACAAAAAAGCCCCTGCCCGTCATAAGGCAGAGGAAAGCTATCTGCTGACTACCAAACTGTACTGCGGTAAGTGCGGCGCGCTGATGTTTGGCGAAAGCGGTGTCAGCCACACGGGAAAGGCACACCATTATTATAAGTGTGCTACCGCCAAGAAGAAAAAGACCTGTGACAAAAAGACTGTGCGGAAACAGTGGCTGGAAGATTTAGTGGTCAACGAAACCATGAAGCTGGTGGAAGATGATGCTTCCATGAATGCCATCATTGCCAAGGTCATGGAACTGCAAAATCAGGAAAGCACCGATTTGCCCATCTATGAAAAGCAGCTGAAGGAAACGGAAGTCGGCATCACCAATATGTTGAACGCCATCCAGATGGGCATTTTGACCAGTTCGACCAAGGAACGGCTGGAAGCTCTGGAAGAACAGCGGAAAGAGCTGCAAGCCCGCATTGCAGAAGAAAAGCTGGCAAAGCCGAAGATGAAAGAAGAGTTCGTTCGGTTCTGGCTGCTCCGCTTCCGCAAGTTGGATATGAGCCAGCAGGAGCAGCGGCAGGCGTTGGTGGACACCTTCATCAATGCGATTTATCTCTACGATGATAAGGTTCTCATTACCTTTAATTATAAAGAAGGTACGGAAACGGTCACTTTCGGGGAAGCGGCCAAAGCGGAAGAAAGTTCGGATATGAGTGCGCGAGGTGCACCAGAAAATGCCGTGAAATCGAAAGATTTCATGGCTTTTTTGTTTTTCTGGCAGAGTCTGCACACTTTTGCACATCTCCTGCACACTTTACAAAAAAGCCATGTTATCTTTGAAGTGCCCCCACCCCCCCAAAAAAAAGTTAGACAAAAAACGAATTAAGCGGCCCCAACGGTCTGAATCCTGTATTGCACAGGGCTCAGGCCGTTTCGTTTTAATTTGATTCGGCGGTTGTTGTAGTAGTCGATATACAAAAACACCCCATTTCCTAAACAGTATACCATACTGTCTAACAAATGGGGTGCAGTTCAAAATGAGCAGCGGGCTTTTTGATTTATTCGTGATCGATGTTCTCTTTCGAGCGCTTATAGAAGCCAAACACAAGCAGGCCCGCGCCAGCAAACATTAGCAGGAAAACAGGCCACCATGTCTGGCCGGTCTGGATCAACTTGGGCGGTTTTGCAGAAACAGAGGGAGTCTCTTGCGTTTCTTTTATGGGAGATTCCTCTGGATCGCTTTCAGCCGAGCGTTCTTCCGTTGATTCATCTGTTGATTCCTCCGTTGGTTCTGTTGGAGGTACGCTTGTAGTCTCCTCCGTGGAGGGTGGGTTGGGTTCATTCCCGGTGGTCCCTGGAACAATCGGCGGTGTCACGATCTCCTCTTGCGGGGGATCCACAGGCGGGATGGGGTCAATGGGCTCAATCGGTTCGGGATACAGAGGGCGTTCATATGTATTGGTAATGATGAAACCGCCCGCATCGCTGCGCTCAATCAAGGTCTCATAACCGGGCACAGCGTCTTCTGTTACGGAGTAGGTGCCTTCGGGCAGGTCCTCAAAAATATACGTCCAGCCCATATCTGCAGTCAGGTCTGCTTCTTTGACCTTTGCATCGCCGTTCCACAGAGAAACATGGATGCTTGCAGGGCGTTCCCATTTGTAATCGTTGACCCATTTCTTTTCCACCGGGACAGAGATCGTTACAGCGGGCACATCCGGCGTGGGTGTGGTCAAATAGGTATTGGTAATGATGAAGTTTCCGTCTGCATCCTGATAGTAGGTCGCTTTATATCCTTCTAGCGGCTGCTCGGTCACCGTGTAGTGATCCGGCGAAAGCGGAAGATCGGTGAAGGTATACTGCCATCCATTTTCGCCGGTCAGCTCTGCTGTGCTTACAATATCCCCGGTGTCGCGTTCCTTCAGATGAATCGTCACGCTGGAAGGCTGGGTGTCCTCATAGCCCGGATTATCCCAGGCTTTTTTTACCGAGATCGAATAGGACAGGGAGGTCGCTTCGCCGATGACAACGCCGCCGTTGGCACCAATACCGCCACCACCGTGCGAAGCCTGATTGCCTGTAATGATAAGCGATCCCGTTGCAGGAATCGACACACCGTCCGAAACAACAGATTTCAACGCCAATCCCTTTTTCTCATTCTGTACCCCTGTCACACGCTTGGCGTACTCAACCGTATTGTATCGGGTTCCCTGCCCGGCTGTACCGCGATTTCCATAGGGAGCGTACAGGAAGCCGTCGCTGAACCACTGGATCACTTTGCCATTGGGAAAATAATCCGGCAGGGTAACACCGCCGTTTCCGCCTGCGCCTGTCGCAACCTCTGGCGAAGCGAAGTCGTCGCCTGCCGATGCTGCCGTATTCCCATAGATCACGGCACCATCCTGCATATACAGCTTCGCATCACCTGTGGGGCAGAACCACAGACCGCCGCCTTGGTCCGCAGTATTCCCCGTGATCAGAGCGTTCTCAATGTGCAGGGTCGTATAGATTTCGGTATTGCCCTCACTGTAGACACCGCCGCCATCGTAGGCGGAGTTGTTCTCGATTCGTCCTCCCAGCAAAGAGACATAATTCGAGCAGGAGTAAATGCCACCGCCGGAACAACGAGACCCCGATGCTGTATTGTTCGAGATGGTACCGCCGTTCATCGTAAAGGCGGTGCCATGTTCTTCCGTTGGCAATTCATCCATAACTGCCACACCGCCACCGGCTCCGTCGTGTGCACAGTTGCCGGTAATGGTGCCATTGTTCAAAACAAACTCTGCGGAGTACTTTACAAAAACAGCACCCGTAGGTGTGGAGTACGGCGTATACGAGCGGCTTTCATTGTTGCTTAGGGTTCCGCCATTCATCGTAAAACGGGCTTTTGCGGCATTGCTGGAAGCCGTAAGGTAAACAGCTGTTCCACATTGGCCGCTGTTGTTGCAGATGGAGCCTCCGTTCATGGTAAACGTGCTTGCACCCAGCAGCAGTACTGCGGGGGAGGAGGAATCGCTGGAAGAGGTATTCGCGATGTTGTCCTGAATGGTGCCCCCATTCATGGTAAACGATGCGCCTTCTGTGACTCGGATCGAGGCGCTGAGTGCACCGCGGATCTTATGGTTCTGGATGGTGCCGTTCTCCAAAATGAGTTCTGCACTTGAGCCGTTGTCCTCAATGACACCCATGCTGTCCCCTTCCAGAGTGGACTTTTCGATTACAACATTGCCATCTATCGTCGTTTTGCCATGATTAACAAGAATGCTGCCGGTATTGTTCCAGCCGCCCAATGTCAGCGCGCCGGTCAGCGAAAGCTCACCGCCTTCTTCTACCACAAACAGATTCGTGGGTTTCTCGTCCTTATTGCCAAAAAGGTTGTAGTTCTCATTTGCATTTGCAGTGATTTCGACCTGCTTCCCTTTGGCTATCGTAACGGGTGCATTCAAACAAATGTTTTTTTCAATTTCAATGGTGACTGGCCCATTTGCCTGATCGACCGCCTGCTGTAAGCTCAAGGCACCTTCTGCATTGGAGACTTTGTCGTCAGTAGCCTCCAGAGACGGGATGGTATATGTGACGGTAACCCCATCGATTTTCGGGATGGTCACATCCTCCCGACGATTGTTTACCGTGATCGTTTTTAGATTTGTACAACCAGCGAAAGCATTCGCAGGGATATCCTTGAGCCCTGAGCCGATCTGAATGGCATTGACCTCTTCACATCCACTGAATGCACTCGCACCCAGTTGAGTCAGGCTATCCGGTAGTGCAACGGTGCCGCTCAAAGAGGCCTTATAGAACGTGTAAGTTCCGATGGAATTCAGCGTCTCCGGCAGCGAGATGGTTGAGATATCCGCCCAGATAAACGCCCAATCCCCGATCGATCTCAGCGTGGGGCAGGTAATGACCGAGGTGATATTAGGATCATAGCAGAATGCATGTCCCGGGATTACCTCCAGATTGCTCAGGTCAATCTCCCCGGACAACGCATCACACCCTTGGAAAGCGCCATATCCCATGGTGGTAACGCTGTGAAGGTCAACCGTCTCCAATGCCGAGCAGCCGTAAAATGCACGGTCTCCAATGGACGTGACCTGACTTAGATCCGGGATCTCCGTCAAGACTGTATCGGCGATTTCCTGATCCTTCCAGTCTGTAACGCTTCCAAAGGCGCCGTTGTCAATGGCTGTAATGGTCCCCTTGGCCGTCACACGCTCCAAAGCGGAGCAGCCTGCAAACATATGGCTGGGGATCGTTGTAATGGAGGCCGGAAGCTCGATCGATTCCAGAGAAGTACACTCGCTGAAGGTGGAACCCTCTGTGATCGCAATGCCTTCCGGGAGCGTGATATCCGTCAGCGCCGATGCGCCGGAAAACGTGCCCGTCCCTGAGAGTTTTTGCAGGCTGCTGGGCAGATGGATGGTTGTCAAGTTCTTGCAGCCGGATACGACCGATCCCGAAGCAATCTCCTCCACGCCCTCCTCGAAGGTCAGAGTCTTCAATTCCGTCATGTTTTGCAGAATCGCTTTGAAAACTTTGACACTGCCCGGAATGGTGATCTCCGTTACATTTTTGAAGCTGGATAAATAGCCCCCCATGTCGGTCAGGGTATCCGGCAGCACCAGCGTAGTATAGTCCGAAGTTACACTGCTCGAAAAGGGTAAGCTCAGTTCGGTGACCGTATAGGGGTTCGGATCCTGCACGCCAGCATCGTCTGTGTAATAGATCGTACTTGGAAGGATGCACTCGGCTCCGCCGGAGGAGGAGGTCAGCCTCCGGATTTTTGCCGTGTAGTCCGTGTAGAGGTCCACCATGTACTCTGTACCAGACGACACATCGGTGTATGCGTAGTTTTCGTGCGCCATGGTTTTTCCGGCAGCCGGCAGCGCAATGTCGTCATCCATTTCTTCTTCTGACGCATCATCGTCATAATAAAAAAACGGATCTTCGGAAGCGATGGCTGCCTCCAATTCGCTGTCGATCTTCGGCGTTTCCTCCCACGAGTCCGGCACATCCTCCTCGGTTTCTGCATCGGAGGGGCCTGCTTCCTCCGGGTTCTGCGTGCCTGACTTTGTTTCTTCGTCCGAGTCTTCCCGATCGTTCCGATCTTCGGCAGCATCCGTGTCTTGCACTTCGTCCTCCGGCTCTGTCTCCTCGATTGAATCGGCCGCCCTATCAATCTCGGTGTCGCTCGAATCGTTGGCATCTTCTTCTGCGATGACTTCCGCTGCGGTGTCGTCTACTTCTTCATCCAAGTCAAAGAAGATGATGTCGTCAAAAAGCTGTTCCGAGGAAGAGTAGCCGGAAGAGTAACTGTCGTCTGTGAAGTCGGCAATGTCCTCCCGGTCTTCGACGAAGTCGTCGTTTGTTGCTGCCATTGCAGGGAAAGCTCCCATCGAAATGCTCAGTGCGATACTCGTTGCGAGCAAGCCTGCGAGCAACCGTTTTTTCATTGCGGTATTCCTCTCTTTTGCGTTATCATTGTGTTCGTGTGCAGCAAACCGTATGCCACAAGGAGGAGTATACCACCTCAAAAAAATCGTGCAACATGCCTATATGCAATATTTTTTCATATATAACATATCATCGATTGAAATTTAAAAAAAAAAAAAAATAGCCAACAAACGTCTATTTCGCAAAACAGACTTTCGTTGCAAAACTAGGGCGATGAAACGGTAAAAGCAGCATAAAGAGAAACGGCAAAGCAGATAAGAACCGCTTGGTTGCTTTGAAAAAGGCAACAATCAATCTTCCAGCCTGCTGTGGTCACAGCCGAGGCAGAGATAGCGCTCCATCTCCCCTCTCAGCACCATCTGTGCATACTCCAAGGGCTTATTATACAGCAGCCAGTCCAGTTCTGCCCGCTGTGCCGGGGTGTTGCCGTATTCGTCCTCCACAGCGATGCAGTCGATGGCAAGAGTGGTGCCATCCTCGAACCGGGCTTCCACCCGGTTGGTGTCCATATTGTAGCGGCAGGAAAGCAATTTTGTCATAGTCGTATCCTCCAAGACTTGATTTTTGGTGTGCGGTCACTCGAACCAATGCCGTCAAGCCGTTGTCGGATAAGTCGATTTTTCATTTGTCTGAGAGTAAGTGCACGGTTTCTGCACGGTTTTTGCACGGTCGGTGTTTTCCGTGTCCGATTATGTAGGGCGCTGTATTGCATTGCAATCAGTGCCCTTTTTTGCATCAGGTGAGCAGTGCCAAGCGCAGTTTTGCCTTCATTTCCGGGTCGGCATGCTCGATCTGCTTCTGGCGTTTCACCGCCTCCTCGTTGGTGGGAAAGCTCTCCCATTTGTCGCAGCTCTTGCCGTGCTCGTCCTGATAGGTGTACTATTTTTCAATTTCCTCTTGCAATTTTCGATTGCAGTTGTTATGATACGGGCAGGAATAGAATGTGCAAAAAGTATTCTGCACAAGGCAGCAATGCGATTTTTACATGGAGGAGGCAGGCATATCATGTATGTGGATTGGGAGTACTACAAGATCTTCTATTATGTGGCGAAGTATCAGAACTTTACCAAGGCTGCACGGGTGCTGGGCAACAACCAGCCCAACATCACCCACTCGATGAACCGGCTGGAAAGCCAGCTGAACTGCGTGCTGTTCATCCGCTCCAACCGGGGTGTGACCCTGACACCGGAAGGCGAGATGCTCTACTCCCGCATTGCTTCGGCGGCGGTGCAGATCCAGGATGCCGAGGAGGAGCTGAGCGCCAGTGCCACGCTGGAGCACGGAACCATCAGCATCAGCGCCACCGAGACGGCGCTCAACATTTATCTTTCCAAAAAGCTGCGGGATTTCCATACCGAATATCCCGGCATCCGGCTGCGCATCTCGAACCACTCCACCCCGCAGGCGGTGCAGGCCGTGAAGAACGGCGAGGTGGACTTTGCCATTGTGAGCACCCCGGCGGAGATCGAGTCAGGGCTGAAAATGGTGGAGCTGAAGCCGTTTTACGAGGTGCTGGTGGGTGGCAGGACCTTCACCGCGCTGGCAAGTCAGAGCCTGACCCTGAAAGAGCTGCGCAGCTATCCCCTCATCTCCCTCAGCGACGAGAGCGTGACCCGCAGCCTGTACCGGCAGTTCTTTCTGGATCACGGCGCGGTTCTCAAGCCGGATACGGAAGCCGCCACCACCGACCAGATGCTCACGCTGGTCAAAAGCGAGCTGGGGCTTGCCTTTGTGCCGGAGCCCATGGCAAAGGAAGCTCTGGAGCGGGGCGAGCTGGTGCAGCTCCATCTGCAGGAGATCATCCCGACCCGTTCGATCTGCCTTGTTTACGACCGCCACCGCCCGTTGAACACGGCGGCGCGGAAATTCCAGCAGATGCTGACCAAGGCAGACCCGCCCCGCCCGGCCGCATCGAAGCAGACCGAGAGCATCTCTTTTGTGTCCCAATAAAATGCTGTCAAGATGAGGCCGAGTGTTCGCGGCACTGCCCTGGCTTCTGCCGGTTCTTCTAAGGCATAAAATAACCCCGGAACGCTTGCTGTGATGCATCGCTCCGGGGTTTTGTGATATTATGGGTTACTGGCCGCAGGAGTGCCCGCCGCAATGATGTTCACCGCAATGGTGGCCCTCGCCGTGGTCGTGGTGGTCGCAATGGGCGTTGGGGTCAAAGCGGAGCTTTCCGGCCAGATAGTCCGCAACTGCCGCGTCTGCCGGGCCGCTGATCCCGCCAAACAGCTGGATGCCTGCCTGTGCAAGGGCGTTCTGTGCCCCGGGGCCGATGCCGCCGCAGAACACCACATTGGCATTGTGCTGGGCCAGAAAGCCCACCAGTGCACCGTGGCCCTGCCCGTCGGTGGAAACGACCTCGCTGGCCGTCACCTGTCCATTTTCGACCTCGTAGAACTTGAACTCTGCCGTGTGGCCGAAGTGCTGGAATACCATACCGTTTTCATAAGGAACTGCGATCTTCATGGGAATGTCTCCTTTTTTCTTTTCTTTTATTATAACATAACGCGGGAGACAATAAAACCCCGGAACACGGGGCGATTTGCCGTGTTCCGGGGAAATTGCCATTTACGTATTGGGAAAAGCAAAACTATTGGGACAAGCAGTCAAAGTTACCGGCGATGTTATAAAGATTGAATTTGCGCTCGTTCCGCTGGCGATAGCACCCAAGGTTCCATTATCATAGAAACCATAAGCATATACCCACAACTGGTTGTTTATGGTAACTGCCATTCTTTCCATATAGTATCCGTCCTGTCTGCCCGCCTCAAACTGATTCGGAGAGGAAGGGATTCTGTACAGGTTTTTGAGATTGTTGATAAGATTTTGGGCAATTGCCACTTGACCACTCTCTTTGCATTCGTACCAAGCAGAACCATTTGCGCTTATAAAATATTTTCCGGAATCGTTTTTATAAGCTGCCGCTGAACTTGTACCATTTTTCATGTACGCGTAAATTTTGCTGCCTTTGACAACATATTCAACAGCCGCGGAGTTTTTGGGTGTACCGGAAGAGTCAGTGAGAACGAGCGTTCCAGCTACATAAATGTTTGTATCAGAAATGCCGTTCTTGTTGATGTATGCCTTGGTTTTTGAAGCATTCCAGCTCGTAGGATATGTTGTAGTAGAGCCATTCTCTTCAGAACCACCAGAAGTGTTCCCGGAGTTACCCTCGTCCGGTTTTGCGGGGGTGCTGGTGGATGTGTTGCCGCCGCCAGTAGAACCGCCATTGCCGCCATTGCCGGGGTTGGACGGCCCGTCATCGCCGCAGGCGGTCAGCATCGAAACGGCCATGGCTGCTGCGAGCAGGCAGACAGCTGCTTTTTTGAAAAGTCTCATAGTTGATACCTCCATCGTGTGTCCGGAGTACCCCAAAATGTGCTCCGTTTACCATATAATACCCCCAAAAAAATATATGTGTCAACTACAAAATTTAAATTTGTTATTTTTACGAAAACGATGTCGAATTTTGTGGCAAAATCACAAAAAAGCTCCCCTGCCATTACAGCAGAGGGGCTTTCCCTCAATTACAGTTCTCCCGTTTTCAGCTTGTCCAGCACCTCGTTCAGGCTGGTGCATTCCATGGTATACAGGCCGCGCATCTCATCGTCGGCGGGGAGCAGATCGGGCACCATGACGGTGACAAAGCCGCCGGCGGCACCGGCGCGGACACCGTTGTAGCTGTCCTCCAGCACCAGCGTGTGGGCGGGGGCGGTGCCCAGCTTTTCCGCCGCCAGAAGGAAGATCTCCGGGTCGGGCTTGGAGTGTTTGACCTGCTGGCCGGATACCAGCGCCTTGAAGTAGTGGGTCAGCCCCCAGTTGTTCAGGTTGCCCTCGATGACATGGACCCGGCTGGAGGAGGCCACCGCCATGGGGATGTGGTTGGCATCCAGCCAGGCCAGCAGCTCGTCCAGCCCCGGCTTTTTGGGCACCGGTTTCCGGAACTCCTCATCGGCTACCCGGTGCAGGCTGTCGATGATGGCGTTGGCATCGCAGTCCTCTCCGTAGAACTGCCGCACGATGTTACGGGAAGTTTCACCCGCAGTGCCGCGCTCGGCCTCGGCAAGGCCCTCCTTGTACTCCAGACCCAGCGCCGCCAGCGCCGGTTTCCAGAAAGTAGCCCACATCCGCTCGGTGTCGAACATCAGGCCGTCCATATCAAAAATCACGCCGTTGATCATGGTAGAACTCCTTTTATTATAACCCTCTCCGTCATTGCTTCGCAATGCCACCTCTCCCGAAGGGAGAGGCTGTTCTGCCTCTTGGGAAAGGTTTTCGCAAAACCAAAATCTAAAAGCCGTAATGGGCTCCCCCTTTGGGGGAGCTGGCAACGCCATCGGCGTTGACTGAGAGGGCTTATGGTTTCATTTTATCACAATTTGCGACAACTTACAGCCCCCAAACATGAAAGATTTTGCGTTTCCTTGCAAATCCGGCTCATGCTACTATAATAGAAAACAACATTCGGCATTTCAGGTGCGGGCGCGTGCCGCGCAAAATCTGCTGTGTGAGATCAGAAAAGAGGGAAATATATCATGTTGGATATTAAGATCACTCGTACCACTTCTCCCAAGGAGAAGCCTCAGGACGAGACCAAGCTGGGCTTCGGCAAGAAATTTACCGACCACATGTTTGTGATGGATTATACCGAGGGCGAGGGCTGGCACGATGCCCGCATCGTCCCCTATGCACCTTTCCCGCTGGACCCGGCCACGGTGGTGTTCCACTATGCGCAGGAGATCTTTGAGGGCATGAAGGCTTACCGCACCGCGGATGACACCATTCAGCTGTTCCGCCCTGATTGCAACGCAAAGCGTTTCCAGGATTCCGCCGACCGTCTGTGCATCCCCAAGATCCCGGAAGAGGATTTTGTGCAGGCTGTTGAGGCTCTGGTGGATGTGGAGCGCGACTGGGTGCCCCATACCGATGGTGCTTCCCTGTACATCCGCCCCTTCATTTTTGCAAACGATGTGGGTCTGGGCGTGCACGCTTCCAAGCACTATATCTTCTGCATCATCTGTGCTCCCTCCGGCGCTTACTACGCCGAGGGCATCAACCCCGTCCGCATCTACGTTGAGGATGAATACATCCGTGCCGCTCCCGGCCTGACCGGCTTCACCAAGTGCGGCGGCAACTACGCTGCTTCCATCAAGGCCGGTGAGCTGGCCGAGGAGCAGGGCTACGCACAGGTGCTGTGGCTGGACGGCGTGGAGAAGAAGTACGTTGAGGAAGTCGGCAGCATGAACATCATGTTCAAGATCGACGGCAAGGTCTACACCGCCGCAACCGTCGGCACCGTTCTGCCCGGCGTTACCCGCCGCAGCTGCATCGAGCTGCTGAAGGATTGGGGCTATGATGTCATCGAGGGCAAGCTGGCCATTGCGGACATCATGCAGGCCGCCCGTGAGGGCAAGCTGGAGGAGGTCTTCGGCACTGGTACCGCCGCAGTCGTCTCCCCTGTCAAGGAGCTGGTCTGGAAGGGCGAGCACGCCTACATTGGCGATGGCAAGATCGGCCCTGTGACCCAGAAGCTGTACGACACCATGACCGGGATGCAGTGGGGCAAGATCCCCGATACCAAGGGCTGGATCGTTCCGGTTGAGAAGAAGTACTGATCCTTCCCGTGCTTCTCTCTGTTCAGAATTTTTGCAAACGCCGCCGGGTGGGAATACCGCCGGGCGGCGTTTGCCGTATCATGGGTTTTGTCTCCCGATTGCTTTTCCGCCTGCACAGTGCTAGACTATGTGCAGAAAAACAGAAACGAGAGGGAACTGGAATATGGTCAAAAAATGGAGCGTCAGCTATCCTGCGGTGAACGGCGTGGAGCAGCGCCGGGTGTATGTCTACCTGCCCACTATGTACGAAGCCGACCCGGAGCGCCGGTATCCGGTGCTGTATATGTTCGACGGCCAGAATGTGTTCTTTGATGCGGATGCCACCTACGGCAAGAGCTGGGGCGTGGCGGATTATCTGGACTACACCGATACCCCGCTCATCGTGGCGGCAGTGGAGTGCAATGCAGGCCCCAACAACGAGCGCCTTGTGGAGTATTCGCCCTACCGCTTCGATGACCCGACCTATGGCCACTTTGACGGCAAGGGGCAGGCGACCATGAGCTGGTTCATTCACCGGTTCAAGCCTTTCATTGACCGTAATTTCCGCACCCTGCCGGACCGGGAACACACGTTCATCGGCGGCAGTTCCATGGGCGGCCTGATGAGCCTGTATGCTCTGCTGCAGTATAACGATACCTTCAGCCGCGCGGCAGCCCTGTCGCCGTCGATCTGGGTGTCTCCTGAAAAGCTCAGCGGTCTGGTGGGCCGCGCAAAGCTGGAGCCCGGCACGGTGCTCTACATGGACTACGGTTCCCAGGAGATGGGCAACCACGAGGGAATGCGCAGGGAATTTGCCGAGATGTGCAGCAAGATCATGGTCCGGGGCATCCACCTGACCAGCCGCCTGGTGCCCGGCGGCACCCACAGCGAAGCCAGCTGGGAAAAGCAGCTGCCGTTCGTGTTCCATACACTGATGTATGAACTGGACTGAACCTCTCCGTCATCCCTTCGGGATGCCTCCTCTCCTGATAGGAGAGCCAAGCGGAGCGCCGGAGAGGTTTTTATATAGAGGAGGGAAACTACATGGAAACACAATACTTCAAGGATTACAGCCCCGCACTGGGCCGGGAGATGGAGTGTAAGGTCTACGGCCATGCGGGCCGCCCCATGCTCTTTATTCCCTGTCAGGATGGCCGTTTCTTCGACTTTGAGGACTTCCACATGGCCGGTACGCTGGCACCGTGGATCGAATCCGGGCAGATCATGGTCATCTCCATCGACACCATCGATCAGGAGACCTGGTCCGACACCAACGGCGACCCCTACTGGCGGATCCGCCGCTATGAGCAGTGGATCCGCTACATCGTGGAGGAAGTCGTGCCCAAGATCCAGTATATCGCCAAGGAGCGCAACGGCTGGGACAGCCTCCCCGGCGTGATCGCCTTTGGCTGCAGCCTGGGCGCGACCCATGCCGTCAACCTCTACCTGCGGTTCCCCTATCTTTTCGATGGTTGTCTGGCCCTCAGCGGCATCTACACCGCAAAATACGGCTTTGGCGATTACATGGACGAGGTGGTCTACCAGAACTCCCCTGTGGATTACATGGCCAACTTCCCCACCGATCACCCCTATATGGACCTCTACCGCAGCAGGAAGGCGGTCATCTGCTGCGGTCAGGGCGCTTGGGAGCAGCCCGATACCACCCGGCAGCTCAAGCAGATCTTTGAGCAGAAAGGCATCCCTGTCTGGGTGGACCTGTGGGGCTATGATGTCAAGCACGACTGGGATTGGTGGTATCAGCAGGTCGTATATTATATGCCTTATATTCTAGGATAAAAGAGGAATCATCAAGCTATGCAGAACTTTATCTTTATCTCCCCCAATTTCCCCACCAACTACTGGCAGTTCTGCCGGGAGCTGAAAAACGACGGCATGAACGTGCTGGGCATCGGTGACCAGCCCTATGATGAGCTGAAGCCGGAGCTGAAGGACAGCCTGAACGAATACTACAAGGTCGGCAGTCTGGAGAATTATGACGAGGTCTACCGGGCGGTGGCGTTCTTCGCCTTCAAGTATGGCCGCATCGACTGGCTGGAGTCCAACAATGAATACTGGCTGGAGCGGGATGCGGCCCTGCGCACGGACTTCAACATTAAGTCCGGCTTCCAGACCGAGGATATGCCCCGCATCAAGTACAAGAGCAAGATGA
>ENA-OUPO01000307-OUPO01000307.1-human-gut-metagenome-genome-assembly--contig:-NODE-307-length-23824-cov-61.4285_pt1 | contig 23824 bp, 21 predicted proteins | sample MGYA00237940_ERZ548809 | MGnify/ENA primary metagenome ERZ548809 (study PRJEB26490, sample SAMN05194695) | human gut metagenome | biome: terrestrial biome; feature: human-associated habitat; material...
GCATTTTTCGGCAAAAATCAACTGATTTTCGCAGATTTTTTAGCCCCCCCCCCGAATATTTTATGCATTCATACGTTATTTTTTGTATAAAATACACTTCCACCGGGGGATCGGGTGCGTCCGGTTTATGAAATTGCTTCCGGCAGCTGCATCCATTTGCCCTTCCAGGCGTAGAGCACCATCAACACTGCACCCACAGCCCAGGACACCGGATAGACCAGCAGCACACCCTCAATGCCTGCAAACAGGGGCAGGGCAAACTGGATCCAGACGATGCGGAACAGGCACAGGGAGATCAGCAGCACCACCATGGGCGGCACGCTCTTGCCGGTGCCGCGCACCGTACCGGCAAGGCCCTGCAGGATGCCCAGCATCCAGTAGAAGGGGCAGAAATAGAGCATACAGATCTTGCCGTAGGCAACGACCGTTTCATCGCCGGTGAACAGGTGCATGATGGGGTCCTGGAAGGCGAGCAGCAGGATGCCGGTCAGGATGGTGTAAACGATGCACATGCCCAGGGTGACAAAGGTGCCCTTTTTGACACGGTCGATCTTGCCCGCACCAAAGTTCTGGCCCACAAAGGTGGTGGCCGCCATGCCGAAGCTCAGCACAGGCAGAATGTTGAAGCCATCCACTTTCATATAGGCGGCAAAGCCTGCCATGGCAGCGGCACCATAGCCGTTGACGCTGACCTGCACCAGCACATTGGAAAGGGAGATGACCATGTTCTGGATACCGGTGGGCAGGCCCACCTTGATGATGCGGACCGCCATCTTTTTGTGCACGCGCACTTCCTTTGCCGTCACGCGGTAATCGTCCTCCACCCGCATCAGAAACCGCAGGGAGAGCACACAGGACACCAGCTGGCTGATATCGGTGGCAATGGCCGCACCGGCCACGCCCATCCTGCATCCGGCAATCAGAACAAGGTCGAGGACAATGTTGGTGATGGAGGCAACGCCCAGGTAGAGCAGGCTCCGCTTGGAGTTGCCGGCGGCGTTCAGGATACCGGCTGCCATGTTATACACCACGCTGAACAGCACGCCGCCAAAATAGAGCCGTATATAGAGCACCGCATCCTCCAGCACCTCTGCGGGGGTGTTCATGGCGGTGAGCAGGGCCCGGCTGACGGCAATGCCGCACACGGTCAGGATCGTGCCCAGAATGGCCGAAAGGGCCAGCGAGGTGTGAACTGCGGTGTGCGCGCCCTCCCTGTCCTTGGCTCCCAGAAACTGGGACACCACGACACCGGCACCCACGGCAATGCCCTGGCTGAACCCGATGAGCAGGAAGATGGGCGAGCCGCTGGAGCCGACGGCTGCCAGCGCGTTGCTGCCCACAAAGTTGCCCACGATGATGGAATCGGCGGTGTTGTACAGCTGCTGCAGCATGTTGCCCAGGATCAGCGGCACCGAGAAGAGCAGGATGCTCTTCCAGATGCTGCCCTCTGTCATCAGCCGTGATTTCTTCTTTTCTTCTAAAATCGTCTGTGCCATAATGCTTCCTTTTTCACGCAAAGCTTCCACTCATATATCAATCGTTATACAGATAAACGATACCTTGTTTCTGCCAAAAAGTCAAGCAAAAGCGTAAAAAGGGGCGTTTTCACCGGTTCCACCCTATTTCCACCCTCTCGCCGCTGGGTCCAGCATCTCGGCGGCAGAGTAGACCAGGGCGTTGCAGACTGCAGCGGCCACGGTGCTTCCGCCCTTGCGGCCCATGGCCGCGATGGCAGGCACGCCGTGGGCTGCACAGGCGGCAAACAGCGCTTCCTTGCTTTCCACCACATTCACAAACCCCACCGGCACGGCAATGACCAGGGCAGGCCGCAGCCCGGCCTCGATCTCTTCCGCAATGGTCAGCAGGGCGGTGGGGGCATTGCCCACCGCAAGAATGGCCCCGGGGTGCTCCTGCGCCGCGCGGTGCATGGAGGCCACTGCCCGGGTGGTTCCGGTCTCGGCTGCGGTCCGCGCCACCTCAGGGTCCGCCATATAGCAGAGGGCACTGCCGCCCAGCCGGGCAAGGGCAGGCTTGGAAATGCCCGAAAGTGCCATGTTGGTGTCGGTGACGATAGGGGTCCCGGCCCGCAGGGCGGCCACACCTGCCGCCACAGCCCCCGGCGTGAAGCGCAGATTTTTTGCATAGTCAAAGTCGGCGGTGGTGTGGATGACCCGCTTGACCACAGCGGCAGTCTCGGGCGGCGGGGTCAGGCCCTGCGCTTCCAGCTCTGCCGTGATGATGGAAAGGCTTGTCCGCTCAATGTCGGCGGGCAAATGATGTTGTGGGATCATTGTGCATTCCTCCGCGGGTTCTCCAACCCCATGGCCGCGTAAACGGCATCCAGATCCAGCGCGCCGCGCACGCCATCGGCCAGCAGGTCAAACTGCTGCTGACGGTACTGCTCCATCGGGATGAGGGCGGCACTGTCCGGCGCAATGCCCTTGCGCCGGCAGAGCAGGGCCACCAGCTTCTCGGTAAGCTCCCCGGTATCAAACAGGCCGTGCAGGTAGGTGCCGAACACATTGTCCTGCACGCAGCCCTCGGGTGTACCGTCTGCCAGTGTGCAGAAGGGCACACCCTGCACCTCGGTGCGGCCGGTGTGGATCTGGTATCCGGTCAGGGCCGCACCCGCAAAGGGGGCGGCGGTCACGGCGGCAGTGTCCTGGGTGCGGTGCTTCTGGCCGGTAAAGACCGTGTGGGTGGGCAGCAGCCCCAGCCCCCGCACGGTCTGCGCCGTACCGCTCTCCGTGCCCTCAGGGTCGGCCAGCGTCTTGCCCAGCATCTGATACCCGCCGCAGACCCCCAGCACCGGCGTGCCGTTGGCCGCTAGCTTCAACAGGGCTGCTTCCAGCCCGGACTGCCGCAGCCAGAGCAGGTCATCCACTGTGTTCTTGGTGCCGGGCAGGATGATGAGATCCGGTGTGCCCAGCTGGCGGGTATTCTGCACATACCGCACACCCAGCAGCGGGTGCTGCTCCAGCGGCATGAAATCGGTAAAGTTGGAGATGTGCGGCAGGCGGAGGATGGCCGCATCCAGCGGGTGGACCGTTTTGCCCGCATCCAGCCGGGTGGAAAGGGAATCCTCGTCCTCAATGTCCACCTTCAGGTAGGGCACGACCCCCAGCACCGGCAGCTGCGTTTTCTCTTCCAGCATAGCAAGGCCGGGGCGCAGGATCTCCACATCGCCGCGGAATTTATTGATGAGCAGCCCCTTGATGCGGGCGCGCTCCTCTGGCTCCAGCAGCGCCACCGTGCCGTACAGCTGGGCAAACACACCGCCCCGGTCGATGTCGCCCGCCAGCAGAACGGGGGCATCCACCAGCCGGGCAAGGCCCATGTTGACGATATCGTCCGCCTTCAGGTTGATCTCCGCCGGGCTTCCGGCCCCCTCGATGACGATGATGTCCACGGTTTCGGCCAGACTGTTGTAGGCCGAGAGGATCTCCGGGATGAGCGCTCTTTTCATTTTGAAGTAGGCGGCGGCGGACATCTGGCCCCGCACCTCGCCGTTCACGATGACCTGACTGCCCACGTCACTGCTGGGCTTGAGCAGGATGGGGTTCATCCGCACATCCGGCTCGATGCCTGCGGCCTGCGCCTGCACCACCTGTGCCCGGCCCATTTCCAGCCCATCCCGGGTGACAAAGCTGTTCAGCGCCATGTTCTGGCTCTTGAAGGGAGCCACGCGGTAACCGTCCTGCGCAAAAATGCGGCAGAGGGCGGCACACAGCAGGCTTTTGCCTGCACCGCTCATGGTTCCCTGCACCATGATGCACTTTGCCTTGCTCATTCCAGCACCTCCGCAAGAAGTTTCAAAAGCTGTTCGTTTTCAGGCCCGGTGCGCACGGCGGTGCGGTACCAGCCGGGGCCCAGCCCGGGGTAGTTCGCACAGCTGCGCAGCACAGCGCCCCTTTGCCGCAGGGCTTCTCCCAGCGTCTCCGGGGCCTGAAACAGCAGGTAATTTGCCCTGCCGTCCAGCACCCGCAGGCCCAGCGCCCGCAGCCCAGCCGTCAGGCGGGGCCGCTGTTCGGCAATGAGGGCCCGGACCTTTTCCACATACGCCGTCTCCTCCAGCGCGGCAAGGCCCGCCGCCTGCGCCAGACTGGACACACCCCAGGGCTGGCCGCAGGCCTGCATCTGTTCCAGCAGCGCCGTGTCGGCACTCAGGGCATAGCCCAGCCGCACGCCCGCCATGCCGTAAAGCTTGGTGAAGGCTTTCAGGATGACCAGATCTTCCTCCCCCAGCAGGCCTTTTGCCGTGTGCAGGGCATGGTCGGGCAGGAAATCAAGGAAGCATTCGTCCACCACCAGCAGGGTGCCGCACGCCGCACAGCGGCGGAGGATCTGCTCCACCAGCGGCAGGGCCGTCAGCTGGCCGGTGGGGTTGTTGGGCTGGCAGAGGAATACCATGTCCACCCCCGGGCGGATGGCCGCACAGAACGCATCCGTGACCGCAAAGTCCTCCTGCTCCCGCAAAAAGAAGCGTTCCACCGTGCAGCCGACACTTTCCAATGCAGTGGCATACTCCGCAAAGGTGGGGGCGGTGACCAGCGCCCGGCGGGGCTTTTTGGCCCAGACCAGCCGGAAGATGAGGTCTGCCGCCCCATTGCCGCAGAGGATCTGCTCCGCCGGCACGCCCTCATGGAGCGCCAGCTTTGCCCGCAGCTCCCGGCACAGGGGGTCGGGGTAGCGGTCAGCCGTGGGCAATGCCGCCGTGATGGCCCGGGCCACCCCTTCCGGCAGGCCCAGCGGGCTGACATTGGCCGAAAAATCCAGCGCATCCCGCCCGAACTCGGCCCGGTAACCGGCCCAATCGCCGCCGTGTACTAGTTGCATCTTCGTTCTCCTTTTCCTGGATGGTTCTGGATCCCAGTTCTTGGCTCCCCCTTTGGGGGAGCTGTCATGCAAGGCATGACTGAGAGGGCGAGGTCGTTACAAAATAGCCCGTATTGCCACGCCCCACGCCAGTGCAAAGGCGCTTGCCACGTACATCATCCGGTTGGCACGCAGGATATCCTCCGGTTCAATGGGATGCAGCGGATCGCCGATGGTGGGCTTGGCGTAGTATTCGCCAAAGTAATAGGCGGGCCCGGCCAGCTGCACCCCCAGCGCACCGGCGCAGGCGCTCTCGGTCTGGGCGCTGTTGGGGCTGGCGTGGTTCCGGCGGTCCCGCCGCCAGATCTTCCACGCCCCTTTTGCGTCATTGTGCGTAAAGGCCGCGGCAGCCACCCACAGCAGGGCGGCAAGGCGGCTGGGAAGGTAATTTGCCGCATCGTCCAGCTTGGCCGGGATGCGGCCAAAGTAGAAGTATTTTTCGTTTTTGTAGCCCAGCATACTGTCCATCGTGTTGATGGCCTTGTAGGTCAGGGCCAGCGGTGCCCCGCCGATGAGCATATAGAGCAGGGGCGCGATCACACCGTCGCTGGCGTTTTCGGCCACCGTCTCCACAGCGGCTCTGGTCACTCCCTCCAGCGTCAGATCCTGGGTGTCCCGCCCCACGATGCGGCTGACCGCCCTGCGGGCGGCAGGCAGGTCGGGCTTGACCAGCTCCCGGTAAACATTGGTGCTCTCCTGCGCCAGCCCCTTTGCGGCCAGTGCCTGCCCGCACCAGAACATCTGGACGGCCAGCCCCAGCCACGGGCTGATGCGGGCAGCTCCCAGGCAGACAAGGCTCGTCAGCAGAAAGGTACCCACCGGCAGGCAGAAGGCCACAATGGCCCCGCCCAGCAGTTCCCCCTGAGACGTTTTGGGCAGGCGGGCCCGCAGGCGCTGTTCCAGCGCCGAGATGGCCTTGCCCATGTACACCACGGGATGGGGCAGCCAGGCCGGGTCGCCAAACAGGCAGTCCAGCACAAAACCGCCGAGTACTGCGTATTCGATCATCGGGCATCCTCCTTTGTGTACTGCACAGTCTTCAGCAGGTGCAGCACCCGCTGCTCCGCCCAGTCTCCTGCATCCAGAACGTAGCCGCCCGCGTTGGGGGCGCACCAGTGGTAATAATCCGCATGGGGCAGGGCGTAGCGCTCCATGGCAGCCATCTGGGTGCCGCCGTGGGCCAGAATGACCAGTGTCTCTTCCCCATCGGCAAGGGCCCTGTCCACCAGTGCGGCAAAGGCCCTGCACACCCGCTCCGAAAAGACAGCCTTGGTCTCGCCGTCCGGGCAGGGGCTTTCGCAGTTGGCGTTCACCCAGGCCAGATAATCCGGGTCGTGCTCCATCTCAATGAAATTGCGGCCCTCAAAGCTGCCGAAGCACATCTCCTGCAGGTCTTTCACCTCCACGAGCCTTGCGTCCGGGAAGAGCACCTCCGCGGTCTGCCGGGTGCGGCAGAGCGGGGTGATATAAACCGTTTCCGGCCGGAGGTCAGCCTGCCGCAGCTGGGCGCGGCCCGCGGGGCACAGGGGGATATCCCGCTGGCCCTGATAGCGCTTTTCGGCATTGTAGGCCGTCAGGCCATGGCGCAGAAGATAGATCAGCATGGGGGCAGTTCTCCTTTCAATACTGTGGGGATGCCGCAGAACATCTGCACCACGCACCCGGCCCGGGCCGCCAGCAGGCAGGCCAGCCGTCCGGCGGCTTCCCGGGCGGCCCGCTCCCCTGCGTCCATGGGCACCACGCCGCCGCCCACCTCGGTGGCCATCACGATATCATAAGCGGAGAGCTTCTCCGCAAGCTTTTCCAGATCCTCAGCCTCTGCGGCCAGGGCCTGCACCTCCGCAATGCGGGTGCCGGGCAGGCGCTGGGCAAAGGTGCGCTTGCCGCTGTACAGCGGCCCGGTGATAAAGATCATAACAGTCCTCCCCACTGGCAGGCACACAGCGCCGCCAGCATCCACAGCTCGGCTTTCTGCAAAAACCACCCGGCCAGATCGCCGGTGATGCCGCCAAACTGCTTGTCCGAAACAACATGATAGCGTGCAAACACAAGCAACGCCGCCAGCACCAGCCCCCAGCCGCCCAGTGCCAGCAGGGCGGCGCTGAGCAGAGCGGCCAGCACCATCAGCACCCGGCGGACAGTAGTTCGATCCGCCGCCGTGGCAAAGGTGTGGGCAAGGCCGGTGTTCTTTGCCATCGGGAACGATGCCACGGCCAGGCCCGAGAGGGCCCGTTCCAGCACAAGGGCCAGTGTCCAGCAAAGGCCCACCCGGGGCGTAAAGTCCACGCAGGCGCAAAGGGCAAAGTAGGCCGCAAAATAACTGCACAGCCGGATCACCGCAAAGGCACCGCAGTGGGGGTCTTTGAGGATCTCCAGCTTCTTTTCCCGGTCGCCATAGCTGGAAAGGGCATCACAGGCATCGGCATAGCCATCCAGGTGGATGCCGCCCGTGACCCAGACCGGGATCAGGCAGAACCCCGCCGCCTTTGCGGGCATCGGCAGGGGCAGAGCGCCGCACAGGCACCACAGCCCGCCAATGACCACCCCGATGAGCGGGAAGGCACACATGGCATACCGCATGTTTTTCTGGTTCCACGCGAACTGCGGCACCGGCAGGGCCGAAAACATGGCAAAGGCCACTGCAATGGTCTGCAATCCAATCATTTTTCCACTCCTTTATAATAGACCGGGATGCCGCACACCACCCGCACCACATGGTCAGCCCGGGCGGCAAGGGCATTGTTCACCTGCGCCAGCGCTTTCAGGTAGCGCCCGGTGTCGCCTGCATAGTCGGCACCGCCGCTGAACACCTCGTTGGAGACCACGATGAGGTGCGCGCATTGTCCGGCCAATTGGTCCAGTCCTTCCAAAATGGCCGAAGCCGCATTTTCTCCCGCCCCGGCGGGGTCGTAGAGCTCGTTGGCGGTCAGGTTGCCCAGATCCTCCAACAGCGCAGTTCCCCGGGCAGGCAGACGGATGTTCTCCAGATGCAGGGGACACTCCACGGTCTCAAACTGCTTTGCTGCCCGCATCCTCCGGTGCTTTTCCACCCGGGCGGCACACTCGGCATCCCACACCTGCATGGTGGCGATGTAATAGCGTGGGAGCGCGGTTTTCAGCACCAGGCTCTCGGCATACCCGCTCTTGCCGCTGGCGGCACCGCCCAATACCAGCGTCAGCATTGGGGGGTGTACGGCGTGATGCCGCCCTCCGTGAAGGAATAGCAATCGCAGTAAACGGCCAGTGCCATATCCCACAGCGGGATGCTTGCCACCGCTCCGGTGCCCTCGCCGAGATGGAGCCCGGCGGTGAGCAGGGGCGCTTTGCTCAGCGCTTCCAGCACCAGCCTTGCTGCCGGTTCGGTGGAGCAGTGGCTGGCAAACACGGCCTTTTCCGCGGCGGGGCAGAGCCGCACCGCGCACAGAGCCGCCACCCCGCTGATAAAGCCATCCATCAGCACGGGCAGGCCTTCCAGCGCACCGCCCAGAAAGACACCGCACAGCCCGGCGATGTCGAACCCGCCCAGCTTGGAAAGCACGTCCAGAGGGTCAGCGGCATCGGGCCGATTCCGCACAATGCCCCGCCGGATGGCATCCAGCTTGCGGGCAAGCCCTGCATCGGAAAGGCCCGCACCCCGGCCTGTCATCCGCTCCACGGGCTGACCCAGCAGAACAGCGGCCACGGCGCTGGAGGTGGTGGTGTTGCCAATGCCCATCTCCCCCGTGGCCAGCAGCTGCACCCCCGCCGCCTTCTGCGCCCGGACAAGCCCCATGCCCGCCGCAATGGCATCCACCGCCTGCTGACGGGTCATGGCAGGGCCGGTGGTGAAATCCGCCGTCCCGGCGGCAATGCGGCAGTTCTGCACCCCGGGCACCGGCTCCCCGGCCATGCCAAGGTCTACAGGCACCACTTCGCAGCGGGCCGTTTTTGCCATCTGGCAGACACTGGTGCGCCGGGCGGCAAGGTTCTCGGCCACGGCCCGGGTCACGCTCTGGTCCGTCTGGCTCACGCCCTGCGCCACCACGCCGTTGTCGGCGCAGAGCACCAGCACGGCCCGGCGGGAAAACACCAGCTCTGCCGTGCCGGTCAGGGCGGCGGCATCCTCCAGCATGGTCTCCAGCCTGCCCAGCCCGCCCAGCGGCTTGGCCAGGCTGGCCCAGTGAGCGTGGGCGGCGGTGCGTGCGGTCTCGTCCGGCCGGGTGATCCTGGAAAGAAGCTGTTTCAGTTCAAGCTCTGTCATTGGTCCTGTTCCTCTTGATGATAGTGTGCGGCGGCATCCACGAACCGCCGGGGCAGGGCCGTGCCCGCCCAATACAAATGCGGGAAGCCCGCATAGAAATGCTCATTTGCAAAGCCGCAGTCCCACTGCTTCCCGTTGGGCTTTGCGGCGGTAAAGTCGGTGCCGTTGTCTGTGGAATCCCAGTGGTGGAACTCATGCACGGGCAGACGCTCCCCGGCGCGGAACAGCATACTGTCGGCGTGGGCAGTCAATGCCGCGTATCCAAACCGCACCAGCCTCCCCACCCGGAAGCCCTGCCCCGGCAGAACACCCGCCATGGGCCAGCGTTCCCCGTTGGCATCCTCCAGGCTCTGGCCCAGATAGAGAAAGCCCCCGCACTCAGCCACCGTGGGCAGACCGCGCTCCACAGCCCGGCGCACAGAGGCCAGCATGGAGCGATTCGCGCTCAACTGCCCGGCATACAGCTCCGGGTAGCCGCCGGGCAGGTAGAGCCCGCTAATCTGCTCCGGCAGGGCGGAGTCCTGCAGGGGGCTGAACCAGCAGAGCTCCGCCCCCGCCCGCTCCAGTGCTTCCAGCGTTTCGGCGTAGGTGAAGCAAAACGCCGCATCCCTTGCAACGGCAATGGGAACGCGGGGGCGCTGTTCCTCTCCTCCCTGGGGCGGCAGCTCTCCCGCAGGGAGGAGCCGATCTGTGTACACCAAAGGCGCTGCGCCTTCGGTCAGGATAGACAGCTTCTCCCAATCCATCACCAGCGCATCGGCCATCCGGCTGATTTTCTGCTGCAGGTCCGCGATCTCCCCGGCAGTTTTCAACCCTAAGTGGCGGCTCTCAAGGGCGGCATCCGGCAGGTGGGGCAGATAGCCCAGCACCGGCAGGCCGGTCTCCCGTGCCAGCATGGGAGCCAGCAGAGCATACAGATGGGGGGCGCAGTCATTGAGCAGGATGCCCGCCAGATGGCTGGGGGTGCGGAACTGCTTCAGCCCGTTGATCTGGGCCGCCAGTGTCAGGCTGGCCCCTCTGGGCTGGACCACCAGCAGCACCGGCAGGCCCAGCGTATCGGCCAGATGCCAGGCGCTGGCGGTATCACTCACGCCGCCCAGTCCATCGTAAAAGCCCATGGCACCCTCGCACACAGCTGCCCCGTGCCCGGCTGCGGCCTGCGCATAAAGCGCGCGCACCGTCTCCGGCGCAGAGAAAAACAGGTCGAGGTTGTGGCTCTCCACCCCCAGCACGGCCCGGTGGAACATGGGGTCGATATAGTCCGGCCCGCTCTTGAAGGAGCAGGGGTCCTGCCCCCGCCGCTTGAGCGCCGCCAGCAGAGCGCAGGTCAGTGTGGTTTTGCCGCTGCCGGAACAGGGCGCGGCCACAAGAAATTGGATCATTTGCGTTCTCCTGTGATAAGGAAGATGGGGTTATTGGCCATCAGCAGGTGGAGCCTGCCCGCAGGCCGGGTGCGGCTGACCGCGATCTGCGTCACCTCTGCAGCAAGGCCGTGGGCAGTCAGTGCGGCCACGGCGGCGCTCAGCGTTTCCAGCGCGATGGCAGAGATGCAGATGCGGGCGTTCGGATTCCGGGCAAGCACCGTGTCCACCACAGCCTCCATGCCCCCCTTGGTCCCGCCGATGAACACGGCATCCGGAGCGGGCAGGTCAGCCAGCGCGGCGGGGGCGCGGCCCTCCACCAGTGTCAGGTTGCAGGCGTGGAACGTTTCCCGGTTCTGCCGGATGAGCCCGCAGGCCTCCGGGTCACACTCCACGGCATACACATGCCCCCGGGGTGCAGCCAGTGCCAGTTCCACGCTCACGCTGCCGGTGCCCGCCCCCACATCCCACAGGGTATCGCCGGGCTGCACGGCCAGCTTGGCCAGCGCCGCCGCCCGCACCTCCTGCTTGGTCATGGGCACCTCTCCCCTGTGGAAGGCTTCATCCGGGAAACCGGGCACCCGCCGGGGCGGCTGAGGAAGATGCTCCACAAGCAGAACGCTCAGGCTTGCAAACTGCTTTTGCGCAAACTCCTGCGCCGTGCCGAACAGGATCTTCTCCGCTGCCCGGCCCAGCTCTTCGCCCACCAGCACATGGGCATCGCCCAGCCCGGCGGCAGCCAGCCGGCCGCAGAGGGAGGCAGGCGTTTCTGCCCCGCCGGTCAGGAAAAACACAGGCTTTCCCCCGGCCGTCAGGCACTCGGCCACCGGGTCGCAGGCACAGCCGTGGGCCGAGACCAGCTTCCACTCCTGCCAGGAGCGGCCTACCGCAGCGGCCAGCAGCTGAACGCTGGAAAGCCCCGGCAGCACCCGGCAGGAGATGCCAAAGGCCCGCAGCATCGGCAGCAGCTGGGCCGCACCGGAGTAAAACCCGGTGTCGCCGCTGTACACAAGGGCAGCATCCACCTCCGGGTCAGCCGCCAGCGCGGCAAGGACATCCTCAGGCTGATACAGGGCCTTCCGGTGATCCGTGCAGCCCTGCGGCAGCTGTTCCAGCAGGCGCTTTGCCCCCAGGATCAGTCCGGCGTTCTGCAGGGCGGCAAGGCCTTGCGCGGTCAGGCTTTCCGGCGTGCCCGACCCCATCCCGATGAGTGTGATCATTGCAGCATCTCCTTACAATGTGTCAGGATCTGTTCCGCCGTTTCGCCCTGCTCGGCCGGGCGGCGGATGACGATGAGCTGTGCCCCGGTGTCCTGCGCTGCCCGGGCTTTTTCTTCAAAGCCGCCCGCCGCGCCGCCGTCTTTGGTAACGAGGAAGCGGATGGCAAACTGCTCCATCAGCGCCCGGTTCAGCGCATAGGAGAACGGCCCCTGCATGGCAATGATATTCTTATGGGGGATATCTGCCCCCTCGCAGGCGGCAATGCCCTCCCGGGTGGGCAGGACACGGGGAAAAAGCCGTGCCGGTTCCAGCACAGCAAAGGCAGAAAGCTCCTTGGCCCCGGTGGCAAGCAGGACATTTCCCTGCGTCCGGGCCAGAAATCCCGCCGCATGGGCCGCAGAGGCAAACACCATGCTCCCGGCAGGCAGCGGGCTTTCGGGCCGGAGCAGGCGGCGGTACTCCGTGCCCGCTGTTTTGCAGGCTGCCCGGATGTTCCGGGTGGCCTCCACCGCATAGGGATGGGTCGCATCCACACAGAGGTCAGCCCCCTGCAGCAGGGCGGTCATCTCCTCCGGGGTCAGCCGCCCGCAGTGGACGGTGATGCCGGACCTTTCGCCCTGTTCCTCGGCCCCCAGCGGGGTGGCCACGCTGACCAGTACCTCGGCCCCCAGTGCGGCCAGCTGCTTTGAAAAAATGCGGCCCTCGGTGGTGCCGCTGAATATTACGACCCTCATGCGCGGTACCCCCGCGGCGTGACCATCCGCCCGCTCAGCTGGCGGGTCTGGGCGTTGCCGACAAACACGGTGGTGAACATATCCACCGGGGTAGTTTCCAGCGCAGCCAGCGTCAGAACGCGGCTTTCCTGCCCCTCCCGGCCAATGTTCCGCACAATGCCGCAGACCGTTCCGGGTGCTTTTCCGTTTGCCAGCAGGATGCGCACCGCCCGCGCCAGATAGTCCGGCCGCCCCTTGGAGGAGGGGTTGTACAGCGCGATGCAGAAATCCCCCATGGCTGCTGCCGCCAGCCGCCGCTCAATGATCTCCCACGGCGTGAGCCGGTCAGAGAGGGAGAGTACACAGAAATCGTGGGCCAGCGGGGCACCCAGCACTGCACCGCCGCTCAGGGCGGCGGTCAGGCCGGGCACCACCTCCACCGTCACGTCCGGGAAGTGCTCGGCCAGCTCCAGCAGAGGGCTTGCCATGCCGTAGACCCCGGCATCTCCCGAGCAGACAAGCGCCACCGCCCTGCCGCTCCGGGCCGTTTCCAGCGCCCAGCGGCAGCGGTCGATCTCCTTGGTCATGCCGGTGGAATAATAGAGTTTGTCCGGGAAGTAGGGGCGCACCAGATCCAGATAGACCGTATAGCCGCACAGCACCTCGGCTTGCGTTAAGGCGCTCTGCGCCTGTGCGGTCAGAAACCGGGGATCCCCGGGCCCAAGCCCGACAACAAAAACAACATTAGGCATCCTGCCACCTCCAATCCGGGGCAAAGGGACGAAGCGCCAGCGCAAAGGTCACGCCGCCGCCCGCCTGTTTGGGAAGAATGATCGTGCCGCCTGCCGCCAGCACCGCCGCCCGCTCGCAGACATTGTCCACACCGGTCACGCTCCGGACAAAGGCCGAAGGTGTGAACTGCCCGGGGGCGTTCTGCAGCTGTGCGGCAGAATAGAACTGCACCGGCCAGCCGTGGGCTCTGCAAAATTCCAGCAGGCCCGGCTCATCGGCTTTCAGGTCGATGCTGGCCGCTGCCGTGATGCACGCTGCCGCAAGGCCGTGGGCCGCGCAGAACTGTGCAAAGGCCGCTTCCAGCTGTGCGGCGCTTGTCCCCCGCCTGCACCCGATGCCCAGCACACCGATCTTCGGGATCAGGTGCAGCGCATCGCCCGCCGGGAAAAGGGTCAGGGCAAAGTCGGCACGCTCTGCCTCCCCCGCCGGGACCACCCCGGCAGGGGCCTGCCCGGCAATGGGGAATTCCGAGCGGTACCGCACCGGCCCGCCCGCCAGCAGCCTGCTGCTGACGCGCTTGATGCGCCCCGGCTCCAGCACGGCGCAGTTCTGGTGCCTGGCCCACGCATCCACGGCAAACACACCGTTGGCATCGGTGGCCGTGGTAATGACCGGCACCGCACCGCAGACCGCCGCCAGCGCCCGGGCCAGATCGTTGGCCCCGCCCAGATGGCCCGAAAGGATCGGCACCGCAAAATGGCCGCACTCGTCCAGCACCACCACGGCAGGGTCCACCGCCTTGTTCCGGCAGTGGGGCGCAATGGCCCGCACCGCAATGCCCACAGCCCCCACAAAGATCAGGGCATCCGCATGGGCGAACTGCTCCGCAACCCAATCGGCAAGGCCGGGCCCGCCATGGCCGCAGCGGTCTACGGTGCCGGGCAGGGCACCGGCCAGCTTCTGGGCCAGCGCCAGTCCTTTTTCCGTAAAGGCGAGATAGGCGCGGGTCACTGGTCTGCCCCCTTGCGGAACTCCGTCGTAAAGGTTGGGTCGTAGAGCTTGCTCCGCTCATACCGGGTGCCCAGAAAATCCCCCACCACGATGAGCGCCGTCTTGGTGATGCCGTTGGCGCGGGTGCTCCCGGCCAGCGTGCCCACGGTGCAGCGCACCACCTTCTGCTCCGGCCAGCTGGCCTTGTAGACCACGGCGGCAGGAGTCTCCGGCGTGTAGGCTCCGCCTGCCAGCAGGGCCTGCTGCACCTTGTCGATGAGGCCGATGGAGAGGAAGATCACCATGGTTGCCCCATGGGCGGCAAGGCTGGCCAGCTTCTCCTTTTCCGGCACCGGGGTGCGCCCCTCCATCCGGGTGATGATCACGGTCTGGCTGATGGTGGGCAGGGTGTACTCGGCGTTCAGCGCCGCCGCCGCCCCGCAAAAGCTGGACACGCCGGGGGTATCATCGTAGGGGATGCCGTCCGCATCCAGTGCGTCCATCTGCTCCCGGATGGCCCCATACAGGCAGGGGTCGCCGGTGTGGAGCCGCACGGTGGTCCCGCCTGCGGCTTCCACCCGGCGCATCACGTCCAGCACCTGTTCCAGCGTCATCTCGGCGCTGTTGTAAACGGCGCACTCCGGCTTCGCCAGCCCCAGCAGAGCCGGGTTGACCAGACTGCCCGCATAAATGATGCAGTCGGCTTCCTGCAGCAGGGCCGCGCCCCGCCGGGTGATGAGGTCGGGTGCGCCGGGACCTGCGCCTACAAAATGTACCATCTCAATGCTCCTTCCATTCGTTCAGCAGTTGTGCGGCAGTGTCGGTGGCTCCCAGCGGGCCGTGCTGGTTGGAAAACAGCACCGCCCCCACCCGGAACGCCCCGCAGGCCCGCCGGTCAAGGTGGAGCTGGACTGCCCGCAGCAGGCTTTCCAGCACCGGAGCCCGCAGGCCGGCGCTGTCCAGGAGTTCCAGACAGGCATCGGTGGTGGCAGCGTTCATCAGGGCGGCGCAGACTTCCCGGGAAGCGCCGCAGAGCGCCGCATGGGTGCAGAACAGCTCGGTGCGGCAGTCGGCAGTGTGGGAATGGGTGTTCATAATACCGCCCGCCACCTTGACCAGCTTGCCCACATGGCCCACCAGAAGCACCTCTTCAAAGCGGGCCGCAGCAGCCATATCCAGCGTGTCTCCAATAAAGTTCGAGGTTTTCACCACCGGGACAGCGTGAAACTCCGGGTATCTTTCGTGCAGATAGTCCAGCCCGTAATTGCCGGGGGCCAGGATGAGCCGCCTGGGGCTGCCCGCCCGGAGAGCGGCCTGATTCATTTCCAGCTGGATGGTGTCCAGGATCGCCTGCTGGCTCATAGGCTCCACAATGCCGCTGGTTCCCAGCACCGAAAGCCCGCCCTCGACCCCGATGTGGGGGTTGAAGGTGCGCTTTGCCACCTCTTCCCCGTCCTCGATGGAGATGGTCACGGCAAAGCCGCCGGTGTAGCAGGCGCTCTCGGCTTCCCTTTGCAGGGCCTCAGCGATCATCTGCCGGGGCACATGGTTGATGGCAGCTTCCCCCACCGGCTGGTCCAGCCCGGCCTTGGTCACCCGGCCCACGCCCTTGCCGCCGGAGATACGGATCTCGGTGGTATTGGGCAGCAATTCTACGGCGGCGATCACGGGCAGGCCGGTGGTCACATCCACATCATCCCCGCCGTCCTTCTCAATGGCGCATTCGGCACCGGCTCCGGCGGGGCGGCAGTACAGCGGGGCCACCTCCACCACGATGCCCTTCGGCGTGCGCAGGGCAACGCTCTCCGGGGCATGGCCGGTGAGCAGGAGCCGCGCGGCCCCCGCCGCACCCAGCGCCGCGCAGGTGCCGGTGGTGTACCCGCAGCGGAGCAGCTTCTGCCCACTGCGGACGTAATGTTCAAACTTTGGCCCGGCAGGCTTTTCCGGACCGAACACGGCCTCGTACTGCTCCTTGGTCAGGCTGTACAGCGCCCGGATGTTCTCCGGGGCAAAGGCCTCCTTTGGGGTCAGCACCCCCGAAACGCTGTGCGGGAACACGCAGACCACTGCATCCGCGATCTTCTGCGCCATGTCCAGCTCGTGCAGGCTGACGATCACGGCCAGCCCCTGCTCATGGGCCAGTTTCTGCAGGATGGTCAGCAGCTCGATCTTGCCCTTGACATCCAGAAAAGAGGTCGGCTCGTCCAGCAGCAGAACTCCGGGCTGCTGGCAGATGGCACGGGCCAGCAGAACGCGCTGGCGCTGGCCGTCGCTGATGCAGTTGAAATCCCGGCCCGCCAGAGGGGAAGCCCCCACCAGTTCCAGCGCGTCCCGCACGGCCTGCCGGTCGGCATCGGACAGGATGCCCAGCCGCCCGGTATAGGGGATGCGCCCGGCGGCGGCAAACTCAAAGCAGGAAGTCAGCTCGGTGCGGCGGGTATGGGGCAGCATCAGGGCCAGCTTCCGGGCCCGGGCTGTGCCGGTGTAATCGGTCAGGCTGCGGCCATCCAGCAGGACAGCCCCGCCCAGGGGGGCCAGCTGGCCCGCCAGCGTTTTGAGCAGGGTGGATTTGCCCGCGCCGTTTGGCCCGATGAGGGCCAGGATCTGCCCCGGCACCGCCCCCAGCGTGATGCCGGAAGCAAGGGGCGCACTGCCATAGCCGATGGCCAGTTCTTTCGTTTCACAGCGGTATTTCATCGCACACCCTCCTGACCCCGGCGCACCAGCAGCCAGATGACCACCGGTGCACCAAACACTGCCGTTACGGCGCTGATTGAAAGCTCGGTGGGGGCAAACATACTGCGGGCGATGAGGTCGCACAGCAGGCAGAAGGCCGCCCCGCCCAGGCAGCACCCGGGCAGCACCACCAGCGGCCTTGCGCTGCCGAACAGCTGCTTGACCAGATGGGGCACCGCGATGCCCACAAAGGAGATGGGCCCCGCAAAAGCCGTGACACAGGCGGCCAGCAGGCTGGAAAGCAGCACCAGCAGCCGGGAAAAGGCTTTGACATTGATGCCCACGCTCCGGGCGTAGGCCTCCCCCATCTGGTAGGCGGCCATGGGCTTGGAAAGGCAGAACGCTGCCGCCAGAGCGGGCAGCACCACCAGCGCCGCCGCCCGCACATTGCCCCAGGTCATGCCGGAAAAGCTGCCCTGAGACCAGTTGTGGAGGTTGACGATGTTGCTGTCCTGGGCAAAGGCCACCACAAACTCCGTGACAGCCGAACAGATGTAGCCGATCATTACGCCGCAGATCACAAGGATGCTCATCCGCTGCACCCGCCGGGAGACCGCCAGCACAAAGGCCATGGAGGCCATGGCCCCCGCAAAGGCGGCAGTGATCAGGGTAAGGGAGCTGGTGAGCAGGCCATGGTTCAGAAAAGCCACCATGACCAGTGCCACGGCCAGCTTGGCCCCGCTGGAAATGCCCATGACAAAGGGCCCTGCAATGGGGTTGGCAAAAAAGGTCTGCAACAGGTAGCCCGCCGCCGAAAGCGCCGCCCCCAGCAGCACCACCATCACAGCCCGGGGCAGGCGCAGCTGGGTGATGATGCCCACGCTCAAAGCGTCCTGCCCGCGGCCGGTCAGGGCCGCCAGCACTGCCCCCGGTGTCAGGGACACACTGCCCCAGAACAGGTTGGCGGCAAACAGCACCGCCAGCAGCAGGGCAAGGATGCCGTAAGAAAGGATCAGGCGCTTTTTGCTGGTCATAGGTTACTCTACTTTCCTCAGAAATTGCAGGTCGGCGGGGTCGTTCTCCGTAAAGACACGGTGCAGGTCGAGCACAAAATCGACCAGCGCCGTACTCTGCTGGAAAAAGCTCTGGGTGGTGCACCAGACACTGCCGCTCTGCACGGCCTTGAACTCGGCCAGCAGGGGGCATTTTGCCACCAGTTCCTCCGTGGTATGCACCACGCCCTCAATGGTGCTGTTGTAAAGGAGCACATCCGCATCCTTTGCACCGGCATAAAAATCCTCCAGCGGCAGGTTCATGGTGGAAAGGTTGTTGCCGTTGTCGGTCAGGTCCGCAAAAACATAATCACCGCCCGCCATCTCGATCATCTGGGCCACATAGTCGCCGCCCTTGCGCACATTGGCAAGGTTGTTGGCTGTGATGGAGAAAAAGGCACAGCGCTTGCCGGTGGGAGCCTGCCCGGTCAGCGGTGCAAGGCGCTCCACCTGCCGGGCAAACTCCTGTTCCGCCAGCTCCTCTTTCCCCAGCAGGATGCCCCAGAACTTGAGCCATTCCAGCCGGGCCAGCGGGCCGCTCTCATAGCTGGAGCGCTCCACCAGCACCGGGATGCCGAACCGTTCCAGCTGCTCCTTGACCTCCGGGGTGTGGTAGATCATGGTGTTCTCGATGGCAAGGCCGCAGTTGGCCGCAAGGATCTTTTCGTAGTCCGGGGCGCTGTACTTGCCCGCATAGGCAATGCGCCCGTCCTCCATGGCAGCTCTGGCCTCATCCAGATACCAGCCCTCCGCCCGGGTGCCGGAAAGGGTCACGCTGTCCAGCCCATCCAGCGCGAGGAACAGGTCCATCACCGAGGTGGAGACAAGGTAGATGTTCCGGATGGGCTGACGCAGCACCGTCACGCTCTCGGGCAGGCCTTCCACCGCAGCGGCATCCTCCGGGGTCACAAGGAACTGCTCCCCCGATTCGGTCAGGGTCAGCATGGTATAGCCGCCCTCATAGCAGTCGGCAGTAAACTGTGTGGCGTAATCCAGCGGACAGGCATAGTCAAAGACCAGTTCTTCTGTGCTGGCGGGCGCTGTCTCGGAGGCGGCGCAACCCGACAGGGCCAGTACTGTAACAGGCAGAACGCGCAGGAATTGTTGTCTCGTCAGTTTCATCAGTTCAGCGCAAAGGTCAGCGTATACTCGATCTCATGGGGGGTGCTCATGGCTACGGTATCGGCAGTGACAGCCAGCGGGGTGCCCAGTGCAGAAACAGGGATCTCAAAGGTGGAGTTGCCCTCGGTGTTGGTGGGCAGATACTTCTCACCGTCCACGATCATGTAATCATAATTGGGGCTGCTCCACAGGATGACAGCGGTCATTTTGCCGTCCGCCACGGTCAGGGCGGCAGGGCTTTCCACGGTGGCACGGCCAGAGCCGCCCTCCAGGGTCACATTCACGCTGTATTCACCGTCCGCAGGGGTCTCGGCAGCCTCCTCAGCCTTGGGCTGTGCATTGCGGATGCTCACAGTGTGGTCATACCACTTGCCCTTGGTCCCGAGGAGTGCCAGCTGGAAGTCCTGGTCCACAGCGGTCACGGGAATATCATAGCCGTAGACCTCCTCCGAAGTGCCATCAGAGTAGGTGACGGTGTCGGTGGTGGGCAGCAGCCAGTCTGCCTTGTTGGCCTCGGCATCGGCGGCCATGCCAACATACAGGTTGACGATCTTCTTGGAGGCCAGACTGACGTGGAAGGTCATCTGCCCGTTCTCCACGGTCAGGGTGCCCATGCCATTGCAGGCTTCGTTGGCGTGGAACATGCCGCTGTCGGTATCGAACTCAGCCGTGTACACGCCGTCCGGCAGGGCGGCCTCGGCAGGCTCGGATGCGGCGGCAGCGCTCACGGCAGAAGCAGCTTCCGAGCTGACAGCAGAGGAAGCAGTGGAAGAAGCCCCGCCGCAGCCGGTGAGGACGGCGGCCAGCATCAGAGAAGCAACGGACAGGGAAACAAACTGTTTGCAGTGCATAAACAAAATACCTCAAAATTTCAGAATTTGAAATGGGAGTGTTTCTCCTCATGCGGGGAAGCTCTCCATAAAAAATGCCCGAAAAGATTTCTCCCTTCGGGCATTGGAATGCGGAATATTAGCCGTTCAGGGAATCAATGGCGGCTTTGGTGTGCTCAATGTAGCGCTGCTGGATGTCCTCGATCTCACCCAGACCGGCGATCTGGCACTCCACGGACGCGAAGTCACCGGAGGCCTGGAACTGGCTCAGCCAGGAATCGTCATCCGCACCGGCCATATCGTTGTTGGCGTGGTCACCGGCAACGACCATCAGGGGGCGCAGGATGACCTTGGTGTAACCGGCGGCCTTGACAGCCTCGATGACGTTCTCGCAGGCGGTCTCCTCGGGCTCACCCTCCACCGTGCCGATAAACACGTTGCTGTAGCCCAGGGTCTGCATGGCGGTCTGCATCTGGCTGTAGCTCACCTTTGCGGTGTGGGAGGTGCCGTGGCCCATAAAGACAAAGGCAACCTTCTCCTCAGCAGCGGCATCCAGGCTGTCGAAACCGGCATCCTTCACAGCGGCAGCGGTAACGGCCTTGGCAACAGCTTCCTTGTCGGCGTTGATGACGGCAGCGTCGGCACCAACCTCGCCCAGCAGGGGCTCAGCAACGGCGACGCTCTCGAACTTGTCCTTGTACTCGTCGATCATCTCCATCATCTCGTCGTACTCTGCACCGTGCATCAGGTGGGTGGGCTGGACGACCAGGTTCTTCACGCCGTTGGCCACAGCGCGGTCCAGAGCCTGCTGCATGTTGTCGATCTTCTCGCCGTCGCGGGCCTGAACATGGTTGATGATGATCTGTGCGGTGAAGGCGCGGCGGACAGACCAATCGGGATAAGCGGCCTGCAGCGCATCCTCGATGCCCTTGATATCCTTCACTCGGCTGTCGTTGAAGGAGGTGCCGAAGGAGACCACCAGCAGCTCATTCTCGCCGATGTCGTCCTGATTGCGGCTGTCGTCCTTGGAAGCATCGCCGGTGTCGCGGCCAAAGTAGTCCGGGTCAGCCTCTTCGCCCTCGACCAGCTCCTTCTGGGCATCGGTCAGGGCATCCCACGCGGCCTTGGCGGCCTCACACTGGGCATCGGTGTCATCGGTGCGTTCCTGCACATAGATGGCATCGATCAGGTCTGCAACATTCTTTGCGGCCAATTCGTCAGCCTCCTCACCGGAAACCTCGCTGCTGGCAGCAGATCCTGCGGTGCTGGAAGCAGTGGTGCTGCTTGCGGCACCGCCGCAGCCGGTCAGTACACCGGCGCAGAGGGCCAGAGCGGTCAGGGCGGCCGCTGCTTTGTGGATGGTGTGTTTTCTCATTTTTGTTCGTTCCTTTCCTGTTTTTGAACATGATTTTTGCTGAACAGAAGGTACAGGAAAGAGTGCCCGGCAAAACAAAAGGGGCCTTTCTGCTTGCGGGACGGCAAAGCAAAAAGGCCCTTTTCAGTTTTTTCAGGCTTTTTGGGTACAACCAATTCCTCGTGATCTGGGGCTTGCGCCCCCGTACCAACAGCGGGCAGGTTTCCTGGCTGAAAGCTCAACATCCACCGCCGCCTTCCCGGAACATGGGCTCCAGTGACCGGTGCAGCTGCACCCTGGCGGTAAACTCCCTTATCACAGTGACGAGATCGTGCGGGATTTGCACCCGCTTCCCTTTTAACGTGCCTGCCCCCGGCCAGAGCCGCGGGCGGTACGCACCTGCTGTTTTCTATTCAGTTCGCTGTTCAGTATAACATACTCAACGGAGGAATGCAATCACAACTCCGGGGAAACTTCCGGGCCCACAGGCGGTGTTTCTTCCCCGATCAGGGCCACCGCCACATCGTTGACATTGGTGCCCGTTGCCCCGGTGATGATCAGGCCATCCACCGCCTTCAGCGCGTGGTAGGAATCGTTGTTCTGCAAAGCTGCGTATCCGCTCCAGCCCCCGGCCTCCAGCGCGGCAAGGGTATCCCCATCCACATAGCCGCCGGCGGCATCGGTGGGGCCGTCTGTGCCATCGCTGCCCACAGAGAACACCGCCGCGTTCAGCCCGGCAATGGCAGGCGCAGCCGCAAGGGCCAGCTCCTGATTTCTTCCGCCAAGCCCTTTTCCGGTCAGGTGAACGATGGTCTCGCCGCCCGCGATGTAGGCCAGCTTTTTCCCCTGCCCTGCCTGGGTGCGGACAATGGAGCCAAGAAAGCTGCCTGCTTCCCGTGCTTCGCAGCAGAGTTGGTCGGTCAGGAGAACCGGTTCATATCCCAGATTCCGGCAGGCACTGGCCGCGGCACGGCAAAGCTCCCGCACGCTGCCGGTGATCCGGGTGGTCACATTGTCCAGCGTTTTGGGCGTTTCCTGCGCCAGCAGGGCCCGGGCCTGTGCTGAGAGCGCCAGATGATACTTTTCAGCAATAGCAAGCGCCTGGGCGCAGGTGGAGGTATCCGGCACCGCCGGGCCGCTGGCGATCATATCCAGCGGGTCCCCCAGAATGTCGCTCAGCACGATGCTGAACACCTGCGCAGGGGCACAGCGCTGCGCGAACCGCCCGCCCTTTACACCGGAGAGCCGCTTGCGGATGGTATTCATCTCCACAATATCGGCCCCGCTGGCCAGCAGCTGGCTCGTGATCTCCTGCAGCTCTGCCCCGGGAACGAGCGGCTGCTCGAACAGCGCACTGCCGCCGCCGGAAAGCAGGAACAGCACCGTATCCCCGGCGGTCAGCCCCTGCACCAGCTCCAGCGCCTTTTGGGTGGCCGCAAAACCGTTTGCATCCGGCACCGGGTGGCCCGCCTCATAGCAGGTCACCCCGGGGATCTCACCTTTCACATGGCCGTACTTGGTCACGACCACGCCGCCATCCACCCGGCCCAGCGTTTCAACCGCCGCGTGTGCCATCTGCCAGGCCGCCTTGCCCGCCGCCACCAGAAGCACCCGGCCCTTCCCGGGCCGGAGATCCCGCAGCGCGCGGCGCACCGCCTCATCCGGCAGAACAGCGTTCAGGCTGGAACGAAGGATCACATCCGCATCCCGGCGCAGTGCAGCATTCATAGACTCGCCCTCCTTGCAGCGGTGCCCGCCCCTCCGGGACAGCGCACCAGAAACAGCCGAATAAAAAATCAAGACCGACGATCTCTTTTGAAATCGTCGGTCTTGTTCCAATCCGAGTGGCGAGAATCGAACTCACGGCCTCTTGAACCCCATTGTGCTTCTCTCGAAAACACAATGTACAATCCGATACTGCCTAGACTCAGTATCGTTAAATTTCAAATGTATTATATCATTCTGTTTCATTGGATGTCAAGACGTTTCATTCCTTTTGTGGTCAAATTGTGGTCAAACGACCCCGACAAATGACTTTTCTCCCCCAGCTAAGTTACATCGCGCAATTTCGATTTTCATCAATCGAAGTTGCGCTTTTTGTTTGCACGAATTATCTATAAGGAGGATTTGTCAACCATGTCAATGAATCATCGTTGTTTTTTCATCCTTGACACAACCGTATGACCCTTGACTACTTTTACGGACAGGCCGGAGAACTCTTTTCGTTCTTCCGCATTCCAAAGGCTCTTTTTCAGGAGCCACGGTTCCAGAGCCTGTCAACCGATGCCAAAACGCTGTACGGCATCCTGCTTGACCGCATGAGCCTGTCCGTGAAAAACGGCTGGCTGGACAAGCAGGACCGGGTGTTCATCCTCTTCACGATAGAAGATGTCAAGAGGGCATTGTGTTGCGCAGACAACAAAGCGACCAAGCTGCTCCGGGAACTTGAAAAGTTTGGTCTGATTGAACGAAAACGCCGAGGACAGGGAAAGCCAAGTTTGGTGTATGTGAAAAACTTTTCGGCAGAATCTTCAAAAGAGAGTGTCAAGAATCGTGATAATGACGATTCTTGTGGCTTCAAAATCGCGTGTCAAGACCCTGCAAAATCACGATGTAATAAGACTAAAGAGAATGATACTGAAATGAGTGAGACTGATCC
>ENA-OUPO01000336-OUPO01000336.1-human-gut-metagenome-genome-assembly--contig:-NODE-336-length-22732-cov-26.9652_pt1 | contig 22732 bp, 19 predicted proteins | sample MGYA00237940_ERZ548809 | MGnify/ENA primary metagenome ERZ548809 (study PRJEB26490, sample SAMN05194695) | human gut metagenome | biome: terrestrial biome; feature: human-associated habitat; material...
TTGCCACGAGGGGGTTCCTCCTGTTGTTTGGATTTTCATTTTCTATTGTATCACATTTTTCTGCAACGTTCATCTCAATTCATCGCTATTTTCTTTTTGGGCTGGAAAAAGTTGTTTACCAATGGCTGGCAAAGATTCAGGTTTGACACACTTGCCCAATAGTGGATCGTTCCGCAACGGGTACGATACGTTTTTTCTTCCATCGGGTTTTCCTCCACAAATTCCAAGTTGTTTTGTTCAGTATGCCACGCTTTTTTCCTACAGAAAAGATACCGAAAAACAAAAATGTCCCCGGATGGCTTGTTACAACTCTCCGGGGACAGATCCTGTACACCGGTATCTTTCATCTTGTTCCCAGCATTTCCATCCATTATAATAGAGCCGGTGTCATTTTGAAGCACGGGAAAAGCAGTAGGACGTATGAAACCTCGGCGGCGCTGCACAGACCCAAGCTACATTTGAAAAGCTGAGAAATCATACTGGCAGAACAGCAAAACACCCGCCCATGTATCGTGTGCAAAGCACAGTATATGGGCGGGTGTTGTTGTTTGATTGTGGTTTGTTTGCACTGTCAAAACAGGTCGAAACAAAGTTTTTGCGGTGTTCCACCCAGCAGATACCGGATATAGAGACGGCCGTTTTCCATTTCCACCTGCACTTGCGTGGCACGCTCAAAGAGGGTGCGCAGGCGGCGGTACTCTGCCCGCTGCGCTTGTGTGTAGCGGGACGGCATATCCGAGGTAAGGAACACATTGCCCAGCAGGGCATTGAGCGTGGCAAGGGTGTGCTTTTGTTCTGCCGTCAGCTTGCAGTTTTCCTCCCGGAGAAAGAACACATCCGGGTCGCTGCCGTAGGCGCGGCCATTGAGCTGCCGCCGGAATACAGTGTTGTTGATGGCCTGTTTTGTGGACACCCGCTCCCGGTGGAACAGGCGCATATACCACACATCGTTCCAGTCCAAGCTCACGTCACAACTGACACGGCAGTAATCCACCAGCCCGAAGGCAGGCATCACCGGTACACCGCAGCCGAGGATGGTCTTTTGCCCGCACCAGCTGCGCAGCAGCTCCATAGCACGGTACATTCTGCCCGCCCGGCTCTCGCGGGCGTTGCCAAAGGGAGCAGCGCCGTATAGAAAATCCAGCTTGACAAGGTCGAAGCCCCAATCGTTCAGCACCCGGTCAAACACCCGGCGCAGATAGTCCAGCACGGCCGGGTTGTCGATATCCAGTGCATAAAAGCTGCTCCAGTTGCTGCCGCAGCACCATGGCGCACCGTTCACCTTCAGCAGCCAGTCCGGGTGCTGCCGGAAAAGGGCAGAGTCCTTTTCGCACACAAAGGGTGCAAGCCATAGCCCGGCCTGAAAGCCAGTGGCATGAATTTCCTCCACCATGCCTTTCAGCCCGTGGGGGAATTTCTGTGCATCTGTTTCCAGCCAGTCGCCCACCTTGGGCTCCCAGCCATCGTCGATCTGGAACAGGTCTCCCAGACAAAGCAGGCTGCGGCATCCGGTCAGGTCCTCCCGAATGGTATCCTCGGTGATGTCCTGATAGCGGTTGTACCAACTGGAATAGCCTGCCAGCTTCTTTTCAGTCCGGGGCTTGATGCCCATAGCCTGAAACCAGCCGCCGAACACCTCGGTTTCGCCGCCCTCGGCAAAAAACAGGTCAAGGAGTGGGAAACTGCCGCCGGGATGCTCCACCCCGGCGCAGTCACGCTCCAGCGTCAGCAGGGCTTTGCCGCTGTCGTAGCGGAGGATGGTGTAGCCCGGCTTCTCGTCCAGCGATGCCACCAGCCGGAACTGTGTGCCCTTGCGGAAATAGCAGTAGGAAAAGCCGTGGCTCTGCCCCTTTTGATGCCCATAAGGCGTAAAATGATAATCGCCGTAGCGGTCAAAGGCATATTTTTTGCGCAGAAAGCCGGGGATGTGGTCGGTGCCGCGCAGCTTGCCGTTCCGGTCCAGCTCCGGGCTGTAGGTCCATGTCTGGTAGCCGTTCATGAACAGACGCTCGTCTGCTTCCATCGTCCACGGCAGTTCGGCACGCACCGCCTTCAGCGTCCCGGCGGGCAGGTCTGCCGTCAGATGCAGCGCACCGCCATTCTCCGTGACCGTGCAGTTGCCTGTCTGTACGCCGCCGGAAGTTTCCGCGTACCAGTGCAGCGTTTCAGTCATGGTGCGCTTCCTCCCCGTGGAGCTGTGCGCTGATTTCGGCAGCGCGGGCATCGGTCAGAACAAACTTGCGGCGGAACAGCACCAGCGCACCAGCCAGCACCAGCATGGGCAGAACGGTCATCATCAGGCGCAGACCCAGCAGGGTTCCGGCGCTTTGTACTGCCACCGGGCCGGTCTCCTCCGTGTTGCCCACAAGACCGATGAGGTCCAGCCCGATGCCGGTCAAGAATACCGCCACACCGGAGGCAGCCTTGACCACAAAGGTCTGCATGGAAAAGATAACGCTCTCCTCCCGGCGTCCGGTCTTGAGCTGACCGTAATCCACGCTGTTGGAAAGGAACAGGGTGGTCAGCACGGTCAGCATTCCGTTGCAGGCGAACACCACCACGCCCGGAATGCACAGCAGGGCAAGGCTATGGGAAAGGCCGGTCAGGCAGAACACCAGCAGCATGCCGTAGCCGCACAGCGCCAGCAAAAGGCTCAGGTAAAATACCTGCGTACTGCTGAACTTTTTGCGCAGCAAGGGGTAAAGCACCATCATGCCAAGAATCTGCGCCGCACCGCCCACGGTGGAAAACAGGGTGTAGGTGGCTTTCCAGCCTGCACCGCCAAGGTCGTATTTGAAGAAATAGATGATGAAGTTGGAGGTAAGGTACAGCGCCGAGTTGATCAGCACGATGCTGCCTACCACTACCATAGCCTGATCGTTGCGGAACAGGGCGGAGAACATCTCCTTTACAGTGGCGGTCTTCATCTCACTGGGGGTGGTTTCTTTCATGGAAATGCAGCACACCAGCTCTGTCACTGCAAAAATTGCCGCTACGATCAATGCCACCCAGCGGAAGCCAGCGCGCTCGCTGTCGCCGCCAAGGGCTCCCACCAGCAGCATGGTGAACATGGCGATGAGGGCAGAGCCAACGCCTGCACAGGTGCGCCCCACCATGGAGAGGTTCTCCCGGTCTTTTGGGGTGCGGGTCACGGCCGGGATCATGGACCAGTATGGAATATCCATCATGGTATAGGTGACGCCCCACAGGATGTACACCACGCAGAAATAGATCATCAGCGCTGCTTCGTCTAGTACCGGGGCGGCAAACAGGGCGTAGAGCACCAGCGCATTGAGCAGCGTACCGGAAAAGATCCACGGCCTAAAACGCCCCCAGCGGGTGCGGGTCTTTGCCACCAGAACGCCCATAAAGGGGTCGTTGAAGGCATCGAAGAACCGGGCTGCCATGAGCACGACGCCCACAAAGCTGGCCGAAAGCCCCAGCACATCCTGATAATAATACATGACATAAGAAGCCGACAGGGCATATACCATATCCTTGCCCACGGCGCCAATACCAAATGCGGTTTTCTGTTTCAGGGTCAGTTCCATACAGCGTCCTCCTTTTCAATGGTGAACTGCAGCACAACGGGCTGGGTCTGCGGGGCAGAAACGGTCAGCAGGGCTTCTCCGGCAGTGCCCACGGTGCGCAGATAGGTTCCGGTCATGCCGCCCTCGGCAACGGCGGTCTGTGGACCCACAAGGGCAGCGCTGCCCTCCACCGCAAACTGCACCGGGAACTGTGCGTAGGGGGCTGGGGTGCCGTTCTCGTCCAGAATGCGCACCCGGACAGCGGCCATATCGTAAGTATCTTTTTCCCGAAGAGCCGTCCGGCTGACCTTGACTTCCAAGTGCAGCTTTGCACTGGGGCAGAGGGTCACGCTGCGCACCACGTTGCCGTCCTGCACGGCATCGAACCGCCAGCGGGTAGCTTCGCCGCCCCAGTTGCCCACATATTTGCCGTAAAGCGCCACGCCATCTTCAAAGCTCATTTTGTAGTGCAGCATACACCAGCCGAATTTAACCTTGTAGGCCAGCGGCAGTCCCGCCAAGCCGTATTTTCCGGCGGCCAGCAGGCAGTCCCGCACAGCGGCTGCCTTGGCAGGGGAAAAGTGCTCCTGCGTTTCCAGCAGCTCGCCAATGGAATCGTCCATCACAAAGGGAGGGTGGGGCAGCGCCGTCCACTCGCTTTGGCGCAGGGCGGTGACGAACACATCGTTTTTGTAAAGCCTTACCTGTTGGGCATTGCTGAAAACATAGGCCGTGCCCAGCTGCCCGGCGGGGTTATCGCCGATGTCCATGGAGGAGCTGACCGCCAGCACCGGGTCAGCGTCACCCTGACTGGCATAGACCGCAGCCGCCAATTTGGGGTTGCGGAAGCTGTCCAGCACCCCGTGGTAGCAGATGCGGTCACCGGAGCCAAAGTCCTTGTGGGTCTGGTAGTCGAACATACACCAGCCAAAGCACCCGGCGTGCTCTCCGCTGGCATAGGCGGCGTTCTGCACCCGGACGTGCCGCAAGGCGTGCTCCTGCCGGTGCGGGCCATCGTCAAAGGCTTTGGTGGGGTACATGTGACCGTTGCACTCCGAGATGAGCAGCGCCTTGCCCATATCCGGGGTCACGTCCTTTTTGGGCTTTGCGCCGGGCGTTACGCCGTTGTGGGAAAAATCGTTGTAGGCATAGACATCCTCCAGCAGATGGCTTTTTTCCAGATACCGCACACCGGAGGTGGCGCGGCTGGGGTCCAGCTGATGGGCAATTTGATTGGTGCGAGTGTAGAAGGCATCGTCGTCCACGCTCTCGTTGATGCGCACGCCCCACAGGATGATGCTGGGGTGGCTGCGGTTCTGCAGGAGCATCTCTTGTAACATCGTACAGGCAGCATCCTTCCATGCCGCATCTCCGATGTGCTGCCAGCCCGGCAGCTCGGTGAACACCAGCAGCCCCCGCCGGTCGCACTCATCCAGAAAATATGGACTTTGGGGGTAGTGGCTGGTGCGCACGGCGGTGCAGTGCAGCTCCTCCTGCAAAATGCGGGCATCCTCCCGCTGCAGGCTTTCCGGTGCGGCATAGCCGATGTAAGGGTAGCTCTGGTGTCGGTTCAAACCCCGCAGAAAGGTCTTTTTGCCGTTGAGGTAAAAGCCATCCGCCCGGAACTCTGCGGTGCGGAAGCCAAAGGTCACCTGCCTGCGGTCGATGGGTTGTCCGGCTGCGTTCAAAAGCTCTGCCACGGCATGATGCAAAACCGGGTGCTCGGTATCCCACGGCTGTGCATCCGGCACAGAAAGCTGGATCTTCCCGGTTTCTGCCGCCTGTGCGGTCTGCTCTGCCAGCAGGGTGCCGTCTGCGGTCTCCAGCCGAATGCGGACCGCCACGGCTGCGGGTGTGAGCTCTGCCGTCCACTGCACCACAGCCTCATGCAGGGTGGGCGTGTAGACGAACAGGTCGGTCAGGCGGCTCTCTGCCGTAGCTTCCAGCCAGACCTCTCGGTACAGCCCGCCGTAGGTCAGGTAGTCGATGACAAAGCCAAAGGGCGGGATAGCCGGGTCTTCACGGGTATCCAATTGCACGGTCAGCAGGTTTTCACCCTCCCGGTCCACAAGGTCTGTGATCTCCACCGCAAAGCCGGTATAGCCGCCCCGGTGCTGCCCGGCAACCCTGCCGTTGACCCGCACCACTGCCTGATGGGCGGCTCCGTCAAAGCGGAGGAACAGCCGGGGCGCAGCCTGCACCGGCGGCACCCGGAACCGTTTGCGGTAGCCGCAGACCATCTCGTAATCGGCGGGGGAGGCATAGTGCAACGGCACCTCCCGGCAGGTATGGGGCAAGCGGACGGCTTGCTGTTTTGGTACAGGCAGCCCCTTGCCAAAGGCTTCGGTCCAGTGGTGGGTAAACTCCCAATCATCGCAAAAACTGTGTTTCATCGCGGCAGCACTCCTTCCAGTAAGATCGAGATCATTTCCTCCAGTACAGCCACATACTGCACCCCGCTTTCTGCCAGACTGCGGTCTGCCAGAAAGCTCTCGATGGATGCGGTGATCATCTGCCGCAGCACCGGCAGGGATACCGGACGCATGACCCCCTCTGCCACAGCCTGTTCCAACAGCGCCATGGTGGGTTCCCACCCGTTTTCCAATTGACTGCGCACCCGCGCCGCCACCACCGGGTATTTCTCGTCCAGTTCCTTCATCTGTCGCAGATCCAAAGCGGCGTATTCTGCCGGCATAGCAATGATAACTGCCCGCAGCTTTTCCTGCAAAGTACCGCTGCCCGCCAGAATCTCCTGCTTGCAGCGGTGGATGTCTGCAAAGGCGTGGTCTACCATGTCCAGCAAAAGCGTCTCCTTGGAAGGATAAACGGTGTAGATGGTCTTTTTGCTGATATGCAGCGGCTCTGCCACCTGCTGCATGGTGAAATGCAGCCCCTGTTGACGGAACAGCTGCATAGCCTGCGTGCGCACCAGCGCATCGAGCTTTTCCTGCATAAGCATCCTCCTCGTGGAAACCGTATTTGCTTTTCAGGTTTCCATTCTAGTGTGGAAACCGAATCAAATCAAGCGGTTTCTGCATTTTCTGCGTTATGCCGAAGAACCGTCGAAAAATTGCAGCAAAATGACAATAAAAATATCCTCAAAGAACTTTTTGCCCTTTGAGGATTAGTATATAAAACGTGAATCTAAGTGAATTGGGTTCTGCAATCTCACTTGACGAGTCAACCAACACTGTACAGACCGAAAATCTTCGTCTACTGCAAATCATTCTGACCGAAGAAATCACTACAAAAGGCTTGACTCCAGATCAGCAAAACATCACACAGTACGGCAAGGAGTTAGAAGCCTTGTACGATGAAATTCTGGATTTGACATCCAAAATCATCACCTAAACCACGATGCACACGCACCGTGGTTTTTGTTTGCCCATTTTTAGCACGATGCAGTTTGCACCGTGCTTTTTTCATGCCGTTTTAGCTCATGTTGGTCAGAGCAGCTGCCTTGTAAGCAGCAGGCCGCCGGTTCGATTCCGGCAAACGGCACCATCGCAGCAGGCAGTGCGTCCCCTGCCCTTGCCCCATCATGTTGCGGTTTTTCCGAAACCTCAATTTTTCGAAAAGAAAAAATCCCGCAAAATCTTACGTTTCAAACGTAGTTTCGCGGGATTTTTGGAGCTACTGACCTGATTCGAACAGGCGACCTGCTCATTACGAGTGAGCTGCTCTACCAGCTGAGCCACAGTAGCACATTGCACATCTGCTGCAACAGGCAATATTTTACCATATTTCTGCTGCACTGTCAAGGCCGGATTTCCTGTAAGCGGGGCAGCTTTTGCAGGGCGTTTCACAAAAAGTTATTGCATTTTAGCCCGGCTGCTTTATAATAGAATTGATTGCGCAAAAGGCTGCGCCTTTTGCCGGAAAGGACGAGCTGCACCATGATCTTTGTTCCCCTGCTGCACTACTTTTTGTGCAAGAATGATTACAGCGGCAACGAAGCCGGACTGCGCTACCGGCTTACGCCGGGCAAACGCACCGTGCCGGATCCGGACAGCGGCGCGGATGCCACCAAGGAGGAAAAGATCCTCACTGTGGACTACTGGCCCGCGCCTTGGACGATCGACAAGACCGACCCCGCCCTACGCCGCCGGGAGGTATTTCCGCTGACCGACGAAGGGCGTGCCGCCGCCGCGCAGTATCTGAAGGACGCCTACGATGCCGAGCCGGAGCGCTGGAACAACTGCCCGGACATGATGGACTGCGACCCTTGGGAGCCGCCCGCCGAGCCGGATACTGCCAACGAATGAACCGAACGAGGAAACCATGATCTACCGTTTGAAAGAACTGAAGGGCGATACGATCGCCGTGCCGCAGCTGGTGTTCTCCAAGCTGGGCATTGCCGAAGAATACAATGTGCGGGTGGCGCTGTATGTGCTGGCCACCGGCGTGACCGACCCGGACAAGATCTGCGCCGACCTCAAGCTGCGCAGCCGCATCAGTGCAGAAAGTGCGCTGGCTTTCTGGGCAGGTGCAGGGCTTTTGGAGCGCTACGAGGAAAACGCCGCGCCGGGCGCAGAGCCCAGTGCTCCCGCCCCCATGCGCTGGGCGGAGATCGCCGCCGCCAGCCGCACTGACCCCATGATCTCCAGCCTGATCGACTGCGGGCAGACCAGCTTTGCCCGTCCGCTGACCCACACCGAAATGGAAAAGCTGGTGAACCTGTATGTGCAGGAAGGCTTTGCGCCTGAGACTGTGATGCTCTGCGTGGCCTATGTAGCCAGCCGGGGCAAACGTACCATGGCCGCTGTGACCCACGAACTGAAGGTCTGGCGCGCCGAGGGCGTGGAGACCGGCGAGCAGGCCGATGCCCACTTAAAGCTGCTGGCGCTGCGCCAGAGCCGCGAGGAGTACGTCAGCAGCCTGCTGCAGGTCACCCCCGAGGAGCTGACGCTGGGCGGGCGCAAAGCCATTGCACGCTGGTACGAGGTGTACGGCTACGATGACGCCATGGTGCAGGAAGCCGCCGTACAGGCTGGTCCCAAGCGGGATCTATGGTACTGGAACAGCATCCTTAAAACATGGAACGCCAAGGGGCTGCGCAGCATCCACGATGTGCGCGGCCCGGTGGCCGCAGCCGGAGCAAGCCGGAATATCCGGGTAGACCGCGACACACCCAGCGGAAACGATATCCTGAAAAACGCCACCCGCCGCCGTTCCCTGATCAAGAAACCGGAGTAAGGAGCCTTTATGCGTACCAAAAACGAATTGTATCAGCAGGCATTGCGCACCGTGGCCATGCGGCGGCAGACCGCCCGCGCCTTGGCACAGGATGCACAAGCCGAAGCCGAAGCCGCCATTCCCGGGCTGCGCCACGCCGAGGAGGAAGTGCGGGTACGGGGCATCCGCTGCGCCATTGCCGGAGCTTCCGGCAAGGACCGTACCGAGACTGCTGCTGCCCTTGCGGCGGCAAAGCAGAAGCTGACCGCCCTGCTGGCCGGGAGCGGACGCCCTGCGGATGCGCTGGAGCCAAAGTTCACCTGCAAGCGGTGCGAGGACACCGGCGCGGTGGACGGCCGCACCTGCGACTGTGTGCGCCGGGTGATGCAGCAGCTGCGCCGGAAGGAGATCGAGGAACTGTCCAGCCTGTCTGTCTCCAGCTTTGACACCATGCAGCTGGACTACTACCCCAACACGGTGGACAAGGCGCTGGGCGAGAGCGTGCGCAGCTACATGGCCGAGGTTCTGGCTGACCTGCGGGATTACGCCGCGGACTTTTCCCCTGCCACCCGCGAAAGCCTGCTGTTGGTGGGCAACGCGGGTCTGGGCAAGACCCATGCCGCCCTTGCCATTGCCGGGGAGGTGCTTCGGCAGAACTATGATGTGATCTATGTCTCCTGCCCGGACTTTTTCGGCAAGCTGGAAGCGCTGCATTTCGGCACAGACCCCGGCGGTGAGGAAGAGACTTTGTTCCAGACTGCCTGCAACTCTGACCTGCTGATTTTGGACGATCTGGGCACCGAGTTCAATTCCAGCTTCTTCCTGACGAATCTGTACAGTCTGCTGAATAACCGCTTGGGCGCAAAGCTGCCCACCATCGTCACAACCAACATCACGGACGGTGCGCTGCTGGAAAAGCTGTATACAGAGAAGATCTCCAGCCGCCTTGCAGCCTTTGTACAGATCCAGTTTTTGGGCAGTGATATCCGGGTACAGAAGGCCGCGGAATAAGTCGTTTTATTTCTGCCGGAGTTGTACATCTTTTGAGAGAAACCATCACAAAATAAGTGCGAATCGCCGCGCAAAGAAAAAGCCATCTGCCGCAGCATGACCGAGATTTGAAACCCTCGGGATCAGCTGTTGCAGATGGCTTTATTGTTTGACAAATCAGAACGTCAATGCAGGGCTTACCTCGTTGCGGCGCTGTGCCTGCACGATGCAGTCTTTTTCCGGCACGACACCGGCTGCACCCAAGGTGGTGAACACGGTCTGCAGGGCAAGGCTGGGCGTGTTATTCTCCTGCGAGAGATGGCACAGAGCGAACTTTTTGCAGCCGCTCTGGATCAGCTCCAAAAGCTTTGCGGAGCACTCATCGTTGGAAAGGTGTCCCCGCACGCTCTCGATGCGGGCGCGCAGATAGTAGGGGTAGGGCCCGCTGCGCAGCATATGCAGGTCGTAGTTGCTTTCCAGCGCCACAAGGTCGCAGCCGGAAAGCGCTTCGTGCACCGGCGGGGTCAGGGTGCCAAGGTCGGTGGCGATGGTCATGGTCTTATCGTCCGGGGTGTGGATGCGGTAGCCCACACAGGGCACGTCGTGGCTGGTGGGGAAAGACTGCACCCCGAAGCAGCCGATGTCCTCTTCCCTGCCCTCCAGCGCGTTCAGCGCACAGTTGGCGGGCACGATATCGTTGGCATCCAGAAAATCCAGCGTAGCCGCTGCGCCGTACACCGGCAGCGGGTTCTTTTTCAGGAAGGTGGAAAGCCCCTTGACGTGGTCGCTGTGCTCGTGGGTGACAAGGATGCCTGCGCAATCGCTGATAGCAAGCCCCAGCGATTTGAGCGCTGCCGTGGTGGTGCGCACCCCCTTGCCCATATCCACGATAAGGTACTGTGCGCCGCAGCGCACCACGCTGCTGTTGCCGGAGGAGCCGGAATACAATGAAATGAACTCTGCCATGAAAACCTCTTATGTTACCACCTAAAAACAGCCCGCCGCACAAAGTTTACGGCAGGCTGTTTGTTTTTGTATGTGTTACAGAGCCTGTTCCAGTGCAGCGGGCATCCGCTCCACCTTGCTGATCTCTGCACCCAGACCGCGCAGCTTTTCCACGATATTCTCGTAGCCGCGCTCGATATGACCGATCTCCTCGATCTCGCTGGTGCCATCGGCCATCAGAGCAGCCACCACCATAGCGGCACCGGCACGCAGGTCGGAAGCGCGCAGCGGTGCGGGGCTGAGCTTTTCCACACCCTCAAATACGGCCACCTGACCGTCCACCTGCACGCTGGCACCCATCTTGCGCAGCTCGTCCACATAGCGGAAGCGGTTGTCCCACACGCTCTCGGTGACGGTGGAAGTCCCCTTTGCCACGCTGAGCAGAACGCCCATCAGGGGCTGCATATCGGTGGGGAAGCCCGGGTGGGGCATGGTGTTGATCTTCAGCGGCAGGATATCGCCCTTGCGAGAGACGCGGACGGAATCATCGAATTCCTCCACATCCACACCGGCACGGCGGAGCTTTGCCGTGATGGGTTCCAGATGCTTGGGGGTGACATTTTTGATCAGAACGTCGCCGCCGGTGGCAGCAGCGGCAACCATGTAGCTGCCCGCCTCGATCTGGTCAGGGATGATGCTGTAGGTGCAGCCGTGCATCTTTTCCACGCCGCGCACCTTGATCACATCGGTGCCGGCACCACGCACATCCGCGCCGCACATATTCAGGAAGTTTGCCAGATCAACGACATGGGGCTCCTTGGCGCAGTTTTCCAGAATGGTCTGGCCCTGTGCCATCACAGCGGAGAGCATACCGTTCATGGTAGCGCCCACGCTGACCTTATCAAAGAAGATATGGGCACCGGTCAGCTCCTGCTTGGTGCGCACGGTGATCATGCCGTAATCCACGCTGTCCTCTGCGCCCAGCGCGCTGAACACCTTCAGGTGCTGGTCGATGGGGCGGGGACCCAGATTGCAGCCGCCGGGCATGGCAACCTGTGCCTTGCCGAAGCGGGAGAGCAGTGCACCAAGGAAGTAGTAGCTGGCACGCATCTGACGGGACAGATCGTCCGGCACATTGGTGGTGACCAGATGCCGCGTATCGATCTCGTAGGTGTTGCGGTTGAGCATCTTCACCTGTGCACCCAAGGTGCTCAGGATCTTGAGACTGACCGACACATCGCTAATATCAGGCAGATTTTCGATCACGCAGACATCCGCTGCCAGAATGGTAGCAGGCAGAATACCCACAGCCGCATTTTTTGCGCCGGAAATAGTCACTTCTCCGTGCAGGGGCTTACCGCCGGTAATAACAAATTTCTCCACTTTTATGATCTCCTTGTCAAAGGCCTGTGCCACAGGCCTGTTAAGGCTACTGAAAGCATTCCATCTCGTTACTTATACCGCCGGGGTGTACAGATTCACCAACACCGGGGCAGATTTATAACTATCCTATTATACACTACTTCCACAAAAAAGCAAAGCCCGATTTGTATCTGTTTCATTATTTTCTGTTTTGCCCAGATTACACGCGGATATTCCAAAAATTTATTGAATTTTTCATCAATTTTGACGAATGCCGACCCAAATTTTACCCTTTGGCGATATCACCAAACGTGATCCTCGCATCGCGCTTCCGGGATCCAGCCCAGCTGATAGGCCGTTACCAACTGCTTCAGGTCATGCACGCGCTCCCGCAGCACCTCGCCCTCGTCCGTATCTTCCACGAGGATGCGATGATTTTCGGTTTCCAGAATGTTCTTCTGGGACAGGATATCCAAATTCTCCCGCACCGCTTTTTCGGCGCTTTCAAAGGGCTGATGGGTGCGCAGGGACATGGTGCGGCTGGAATACACCAGCGTGTACCCGGCAATACCGGTCTTTTCGTGGTAGGCGCGGCAGAACCCGCCGTCAATGACCACCAGCCGTCCCCCGCCCTTGATGGGGCTCTCGCCGTTTTTCTCCTGCACCGGCACATGGCCGTTGACGATATGGCTCGTGCCCGGCAGGCCGAACTCTGCCAGAATGCGGCGGCAGGCGGCTTCATCGTTGTACCAGCTATAATAGGGATCCTTGACCTCCGTATGGGTGGCGGGGTCGGCGATATACAGCCGCTCAAAGGTGGTCATGGCGCTGCGTCCAAACAGCGGCGAAAGCTTGCCGCACCACAGATACCACAGAAAATCCTGTCCGCTCTGGCGGGCGGCGCTGCCCTCTGCCCCATAGTAGCCCCGGCGGGCGCGGGCGTCGCAGTAATCCATCAGGGCACGGCCAGAGTAGCGGCGCCCCTCGAAGTGCTCCACCGCAAAACCGCCCTTCGTGTTCATGGGCACAGCGCCGTGGTAGAGCAGATTGCCGTTTTCAATGTGGTACACGCTGCCCTTGGCATACAAAAATTCAATATGCTGTTGTAATTTCTCGCTCTGCCGGAAGGACTGCACCAGTTTTTGCAGTACCAGCTGCTCGTCCGGGTTCAGCTTTGCGGGGTCTGCCGGGTCTACCGTGGGGAAGGCGGTGTCCCGCAGGGGGTAGCTCTTCTCCCCTACCTGCACGGTGTGGGCGTCCCAGTCGATGCGGCGCAGATAATCCCTCCCCTGCATCTGGAAATCCGGGTTGCGGTCGATAACCTGACATTCCAGCTTGAACATGAGGATGGAGATGGCCTTGTGCATCACGGCACAGCGGTGGAGCATTCCTTCCGTATAGGGGCCGCGGGCGGCGTCCGTGTGGGGCATCCAGATGGAAAGATCATCCTCGCCGTAGAACTGCTCCGCCATACGCTGCAAGTGCCGCAGATTGATGCCGTAGCAGTCCTCCAGCATCCCGTGGTTGTGGTAGGCCAGCGTGGTTTTAAGTACGGTGCAGATGCAGATGGGACTGCCGGCGGCAGCACCCATCCATACCACGTCATGGTTGCCCCACTGGATATCCACGTTATGGTGGCGCATCAACAGATCCAGAATGATGTCCGGGCGCGGGCCGCGGTCAAACAGGTCGCCCACGATATGCAGCTTATCCACCGCCAGATGCTTGATCAGCTCACACAGCCGCACGATAAAGCGGTCGGCGCGGCCGTTCTCAATGATGCTGCCCACGATCTGGCCGTAGTACAGGTCTTTATCGTGATCCTCAAAGTGGGCATGGAGCAGCTCGTCCAGAATATAGCCGCAGCTGGAAGGCAGACAGCTGCGCACATGGTCGCGGGTGTGCTTGGAGGACACCAGACGGCAGATATCGATCAGCTGGAGAAGGGTTTGGGTGTACCACTGCTCCAGCGCATCCTCGGTGGTGCAGCGCGCCTTGAGCTGGGGCAGCTTTTCGGTGGGATAGTAGATCAGGGTGGCAAGCTCGGCACGGGCTGCTTCCGGCATGGTATCGCCCAGCACGGCATCTACCTTTTCCCGGATGACGCCGGAGGCAGAGTTCAGGATATGCACGAAGGCTTCGTTCTCGCCGTGCAGGTCGCTCATGAAATGCTCCGTACCCTTGGGCAGCTTGAGCAGCGCCTGATTGCTGATGATCTCGCTGGCGGCCGCCGCCTGCGAGGGGTAATCTCTGGCCAGCAGAGCCAGATACTTCAGATTATCGCGGATCTCATCGGTTTCGATGCGCATGGTCTCCTCCATCACAACGCATTCCTTGCCCTGCAAAGATGTTGCGTTTTTTGTATTATCGTTTCTCTGTATTTCAGTATAGCACGAATGGCACCAAAAGTGGTATACTGAATACGAAAATTTTAAGCAAAGGACTTTGGATATTATGCCGAAAACCATTTCCATTCCCACCTGCTGCACCCTCTGCCCCCGCCGCTGCGGTGCAAACCGTGCCGCCGGGCGCACCGGCTTCTGCGGGGCAGGCGCTACGCTAAAAGCTGCCCGCGCCGCCCTGCACCACTGGGAGGAGCCCTGCATCAGCGGCACAAGGGGCAGCGGCACGGTGTTCTTTTCCGGCTGCACCCTCAAGTGCTGCTTCTGCCAGAACTACCCCATCAGCGCCGAGGGGCTGGGCAAAGAGATCACCGTGGAGCACCTGGCTGAGATCTTCTTGAATTTGCAGGCGCAGGGTGCACACAACATCAATCTGGTCACCCCGGGTCAGTGGCAGCCGTGGATCATTGCCGCGCTGGACATTGCCCGCGCCAAGGGGCTGCGGCTGCCCATCGTGTGCAACACCGGCGGCTACGAGACCGTGGAAAGCGTGCAGGCGTGGCGCGGGTACATCGACATCTGGCTGGCTGATTTAAAATATGTGTCCTCTGCCCTTTCCGCAGAGCTTTCCGCCGCGCCGGACTATTTTGCCGAGGCAAAACCCGCCATCGAAGCCATGATGGCACAGGCGGGGCATCCGGTGTTTGATGCAGACGGCATCCTGCAAAAGGGGATCATCCTGCGGCACCTCGCGCTGCCGGGTCATGTGGAGGACAGCTTTGCCGTGCTGGACCAGATGGCTGCATGGAACGACGCCGACCCCGGGTGCTTTCTGCCCAGCGTCATGAGCCAGTACACCCCTTTCTACAAGGCCGCAGAGCATGGCATCGGGCGGCGCATCACTACCTATGAATACCGCCGGGTGGTGAACTACGCCATGGACAAGGGGCTTGTGCAGGGCTATATGCAGCAGAAGAGCAGCGCCAAGGAGGAATACACCCCAAGCTTTGACCTGACTGGGGTATGATCCTGCGGCAGGGCAGTTTTTTCGGCAACTTTACCAAATTTTATGGTTTATTTTCTCTTGTCTGCGCGTGCAAACGCTTGCATTCTGTCCGGGAACGCACTATAATGGATACAACGATGTGTTAATAGTTGCGAATTTCCGCAATGTCATCAGGAGGAGCTTTATGGAACATTTCAATCCGATCCTTGGCAGCGAACCCAATGGCCAGAAGTTCATCACCTGTGGTGAGATCATGCTGCGCCTGACCCCGCCGAACTACGAAAAGATCCGCATGGCATCGGCTTTTGAGGCCAGTTATGGCGGCAGCGAGGCCAACATTGCGCTGGCGCTGGCAAACCTTGGCGTGGACAGCACCTTTTTCAGCGTAGTGCCCAACAACAGTCTGGGCAAGAGCGCTGTGCGCTGGCTGCGCTCCAATGACGTGCACTGCACCCCCATGATCCTGACCGAGCCGGACGAGACCCCTTCTAACCGTCTGGGTACTTATTATCTGGAGACCGGCTACGGTATCCGCGCTTCCAAGGTCATCTACGACCGCAAGCACAGCGCCATTACCGAGTACGATTTCTCTCAGGTGGATCTGGACGCCCTGCTGGACGGCTACGACTGGCTGCACCTCAGCGGCATTACCCCGGCACTGGCGCCCAACTGCCGCAGCCTGATCCTTGATATGCTGAAGGTTGCCAAGAAGAAGGGCCTGACCGTGAGCTTTGACGGCAACTTCCGCTCCACCCTGTGGACTTGGGAGGAGGCACGGGACTTCTGCACCGAGTGCCTGCCCTATGTGGACGTGCTGCTGGGTATCGAGCCCTACCACCTGTGGAAGGACGAAAACGACCACAGCAAGGGCGACTGGAAGGACGGCGTGCCCCTGCAGCCCAGCTACGAGCAGCAGGACGAGATCTTCCAGCACTTCATTGAGCGCTACCCCAACCTGAAGTGCATCGCCCGCCATGTGCGCTATGCCCACAGCGGCAGCGAGAACAGCCTGAAAGCCTTTATGTGGTATGACGGCCACACCTTCGAGAGCAAGCTGTTCACCTTCAACATTCTTGACCGCGTGGGCGGCGGCGACGCCTTCGCCAGCGGCCTCATCTACGCCATGCTCCACAACTACAAGGCCATGGACATGATAAACTTTGCGGTGGCAAGCAGCGCCATCAAGCACACCATCCACGGCGATGCCAACATCACCGACGATGTCAGCTCCATCCGCAACCTGATGAACATGAACTACGATATCAAGCGGTAACATTCCTTTATACGCAAAGATCCCCTCCGGTACGCGCACACCGGAGGGGATCTTCTTATTATGCTTCAATCTTACAGAAACACATCCAGCATCTTTTCCAGCGGGGTGCGGGTGTCAAGCCCCAACCCGGCTTTCTGTTTCAGTATCAGGATGCGGCGGACGCTCTCGTTGAGGCGTTCCTCACTGATGGTTCCATTCTGCACAGCCTCCAGTACACCGTCAAAGGCTTCCGGCAGGTCGGGCGGCATCAGCAGAAGATCAGCCCCGGCGTTCAGCGCCGCTACAGCCGCTTCTGCTGCAGAATAGTGGTCACGAATGGCTTGCATGGACAGCGAATCGGTGCAGATGACCCCTGTAAAGCCCAGCTCCCCCCGCAGACGCTCGGTCAGCATAGTGTAGGAGAGCGACGCAGGCAGGCCGTCCTGCGTTGCATTGGGGGTGGTGATGTGGGCGGTCATTACTACGTCGGCCCCAGCTGCGATTCCAGCCGCAAAAGGCTTCAGCTCCGTCTCCCGCATCTCTGCCCAAGTCTTGGTGCTGCTGGCCGTGCCGTAGTGGCTGTCCTCTGCGGTATCTCCGTGGCCCGGGAAATGCTTGAGTGTGCAGAGTATGCCCGCATCGTGAAACCCTTGTACAGCGGAGGCCACCATCTGTGCCGCCACTGCCGGATCCGACGAAAATGCTCGGTTCCCGATCACGGTATTGGCCGGATTGGTGTTCACATCTGCCACTGGAGCAAAGTCGAGATTCAGGCCGTAGGTTTTGAGGTAGCCTCCGACGAACTGCCCCATGGCACGGGCATTGGCCGGGTCCCCTGTTGTACCTACTGCCTGGGCACTCTGGTATTGGGGCAGATCAAAGCCGGAAGCATTGGCCAACCGGGCCACGCTGCCGCCCTCCTCGTCCACGGCGGTCAACAGACCAGTCCCGGATGCTGCCTGAAAATCTGCCAGAAGCTTTTTCAACTGCTCCGGGCTTTTCACATTCTGCCGAAACACCACAATGCCGCCCACCGGATACTTTTTCAGCCCCTGCCGTTCTGCCCAGGTCAGCCTTGTGCTATCAGACTGTCCACTGGGGTCCAGTGTCTCGACCCGCACCACGAACAGCTGCCCCACCTTTTCCCGCAGAGACATGGCAGCAAGCCGTTCCTCTACCGGGTCAATCTGGGCTGCTGCCGAAGCCGTTCCCATCAGCAGCAGAGCCGCAGACAACAGCACAGCAGCTGCCCGCCGGATGATTTTTCGCACGAGAGACACCTCCTCTTTCTCTCAGTGTAGCACACCCTGCAAAGGTGCACAAGATGCAAAGATCCCCTCCGATACTCACACACCGGAGGGGATCTTCCATATCAGAAACGCATCAGGAAAGGATCATGCGGTCGTTGGCGAACTCGCCGCCAGACGCGATCTGGAACTTGGCCAGCAGGTCGGAGACGTGCAGGTTCTTCTTCTCTTCCCCGGAGACATCATAGATGATGTGGCCCTCGTGCATCATGATCAGGCGGTTGCCGTACTTGATGGCATCCTTCATGTTGTGGGTGATCATCATGGTGGTCAGGTGGTTCTCCTCCACGATCTTGGCCGAGAGGGTCAGCACCTTGAGCGCCGTCTTGGGGTCCAGCGCAGCGGTGTGCTCATCCAGCAGCAGGAGCTTGGGCTTGTTCATGGTAGCCATGAGCAGGGTCAGTGCCTGACGCTGACCGCCGGACAGCAGGCCCACGCGGGCGGTCAGGCGGTCCTCCAGGCCCAGGTCCAGGCTCTTGAGCAGTTCACGGTAGCGCTCCCGTTCGGCCTTGGTGATGCCGATCCTCAGGCCGCGGCGCTTGCCGCGCCGGGCGGCCAGAGCAAGGTTCTCCTCGATCTGCATGGTGGCGGCGGTGCCGGTCATGGGGTCCTGGAACACGCGGCCGATGTAGGCGGCGCGCTGGTGCTCCCCCAGTTTGGTCACGTCGGTGCCGTCAATGATGATCTTGCCGCTGTCCACGGGCCACACACCGGCCACAGCGTTCAGCATGGTGGATTTGCCCGCGCCGTTGCCGCCGATGACGGTGACAAAATCACCTTCGTTCAATTTCAGGTTCAGACCGTTCAGGGCCGTTTTCTCGTTGACGGTACCGGCGTTGAAGGTCTTGGAAACATTCTGGATCTCAAGCATTTTTTGCATCCTCCTTCTGTGCCTTCTTTGCCGCGGGCTTTGCGAAGTACTTGCTCTTCCAATAGGGCACGGCCAGGAACACGGCCACCACAGAGGCGCTCAGCAGCTTGAGCAGGTTTGCATCAAAGCCAAGGGTCAACACCAGCTGGATGACGATGTAGTAGATGATGGCACCCAGCGAGACGGACACCAGCTTGAGGGCAAAGTTGTGGAAGATGCGGCTGAACAGGGCCTCGCCGATGATGACAGCGGCCAGACCGATGACGATGGCACCACGGCCCATGCTGACATCGGCAAAGCCCTGATACTGGCTCAGCAGTGCGCCGGACAGGGCCACCAGACCGTTGGAGACAGCCAGACCCAGCACCACATTGAAGCTGGTGTTGATACCCTGGGCGCGGCTCATGGCGGGGTTGGAACCGGTGGCGCGGATGCCGCAGCCCAGCTCGGTGCCAAAGAACCAGTACAGCACGCCGATGACCACGGCGCTGACCAGAATGACCATGATGATGGGGTTGTGCAGGGCAAGCTCCTTGACCCAGCGCAGGGAGATCAGCAGGTCGTACTTGTCCACGTTGATGGACTGGTTGGCCTTGCCCATGATCTTCAGGTTGATGGAGTACAGCGCCAGCTGAGTCAGGATGCCGGCCAGAATGGCGGGGATGCCCATAAAGGTGTGCAGCAGGCCGGTGACAAGGCCGGTGGCCAGACCGGCCAGCACCGCCACCAGCAGTGCCAGCCAGACGTTCATGCCGGAAAGCAGGCACATGACGCACACGGCGCCGCCGGTGCCGAAAGAGCCGTCCACGGTCAGGTCGGCCACGTCCAGAATGCGGTAGGTCAGGTATACGCCAATGGCCATGATGCCCCAGATCAGGCCCTGCGCACAGGCACCCGGCAGAGCACCCGGCAGGTTGGCAAGTCTTGCAATGATCTCCAAAACAATTTCCTCCTAAACGTTACACTTTTTTATCTCCCGCTTTGATACGGGAAAGCGGAGAAGAGCAAGAATCCACTCTTCTCCGCTATTTTTATATTGTTCCGGTTTTGCTGTTATCAGGCTTCGATCTCAACATAGCCTTCCGGTGCGGTCAGGCCAAGGTCATCGCAGACAGCCTTATTGTACTTTTTGGTCACATCGGTGTACTCGATGGGCATGGTAGAGATATCGCTCTCGCCGTTCAGGATCTTGACTGCCATCTCACCGGTGGTGTAGCCCAGATCGTAGTAGCTGATGGACAGAGTAGCCACGCCGCAGCCGGAGCAGATGCCCTCCTCACCGGCGAACACAGGCTTCTTAGCCGGGCGGCAGATGCCGTCCACGATGCCGGTGTTGGCGGCAACGGTGTTATCGGTGGGCACATACAGTGCGTCGTTCTCGTCCGCAGCCTTCTGGCAGACGGAGGACAGATCGTTGGAATCCGAGAAAGCGTACTGGGTAGCAGTTACGCCCTTAGCCTCCAGATACTTCTGCACTTCATCCACCTGATACTGGCTGTTGGCCTCGGCAGAGCAGTACAGCAGGCCAACCTTCTTGATCTCGGGCATCCACTCCACGATCATATCTGCCTGCTGATCCAGCGGTGCCAGATCGGAGGTGCCGGAGACGTTGCCGCCCACGGTGCCGGAGAAGTTGTCCAGACCCAGTGCCACGCCGTACTCGGTAACGGAGGTGCCCAGAATGGGGATGGTGTTGGTAGCAGCCTGTGCAGCCTGCAGAGCAGGGGTAGCGTTTGCCATGATCAGTGCCACACCGGAGGAAACAAAGCCGTTGGCAATGGTGGCGCAGGTAGCGGAATCGCCCTGTGCATTCTGGAAGTCGAAGGTGACGTTCTCGCCAAAGGAAGCGGTCAACGCATCCTCAAAGCCCTGCGTAGCGGCATCCAGTGCAGCGTGCTGCACCAGCTGGCAGATACCAACGGTGAACTTTTCGCCGTTGGAAGCGGCAGCGACCGATGCAGAAGCAACCGTGGAGGATGCTGCCGCAGAAGATGCGGAGGAAGAACCGCCGCAGGCAGAAAGAGCAGCGGCTGCGCCGCAGGCAGCGGCAGCAGTCAGAAAGGAACGACGAGTGATTTTACGCATATTGATGATCTCCTCTATCTTCAGCCCTTGCAGCCAACAGGACACCGCACTCCGGGCCGATATTGTAAGCGGATCAAATAAGGTTCGCTTTACACTCGTGAAGTATATCACAGAATCACTGGCAAAACAATCCACTTTTCCCTGAAAACGGCCTTTATTATCGATTCAAGTAAAGACATCTATCAATTATTTTGAACGATTATTTCGCTTTTTCTGATACTCCGTCAGTTTACGCAGCTCCGTGTCCAGCGTTTGCAGGTTTGCTTCCAGCTGCGGCAGATAGTCCTGCGTATAATCGTAGCCAAAATACAGTGCCTGCCAGAGCTTTGCCTGCATCCTGCGCACCAGTACCGGGCTGAGCACTGTCTCCAGCTGTTCCACCGTATCTTCCAGCGCCATGCAGGTCTGCGCCCAGCGCACATCAATGGCTTCCCGGGCAGGCACATCGTAGCGGGCAAGATAATCCTGTACCCTTGCTTCGATCACCTGCCCGCCGCAGCCGGTGGGCTGTAAAAAATAGTGCACCTCCCCTGCCCGGCTGATCTCCTGCGCCAGCGGATACAGCGCACATACAAGCGGCTCTGCCTCATGGATGGCGCAGTGGTTTTCGGTCAGAAAGGGGCAGTTGTTGCGGTTTTCCTTCACCGGAGCAAGCCGCAGCACCGGTAAATGGCTCACTCTGCCTATGCTGCTGCGGCAGTAGCCCCGTGCCACGATCTGCGGCGGCAGACGCAGCCGAGCAGCAATACGCCACAAATCATAGCCGGACAGCACGATATCCTCCCGCCCGCGGCAGCAGTTGCCGCAGCCCGCACAGGCAAAGCGGAACTGTGCATCCCGTTCCAGCAGAGGCATGGCATCGGTACGGGTAAAATTTATCTGTCCGCACAGGTCAATGGCTTCGTCTCGCATAGTCAAACATCCTTTTCCATGATAGAATGTCCCTATTGTACCGCCGAAGCACCCGGTTTGCAAGGCAGTCTCTATACTGTGCAGTTATTTTTTATCTGCCAGTTTCCGGTACACATGCACTGCATCGCGGATGTTATATTGCTCTGTCCCGTGGTCTCCGGGTGCGGCAAGTGTAACAAGGATGTACTCTTTTCCGTTCACGGTGGCAAGGCTGGCCAGACACAGCCCTGCGGCGGCGGTATATCCCGTTTTGCCGCCCTCGATCTGTGTTCCCGCCGGAAGCTCTGTTCCGTCCAGCTTGCCCAAGAGCGTGCTGGTCAGCGAAACGCCCTCCGGGTGCTGCGCAGTCGCTGTGGTGGTGTAGTGCTCCGCAGTAAAAATGGTGCGAAAGGTCGCATTGCGTAATGCTGCCTGCAAGAGCTTTGCCATATCTGCCGCACTGGAATAGTGCTCGGTATCCGTCAGGCCGGTGGGATTGGTAAAATGGGTATTCTTCATACCAAGCTCTGCGGCCTTTTGGTTCATCAGTGCGGCAAAGTTTTCTTCACTGCCGCTCACCAGCCGCGCCAGCATCTCACAGCATTCTGCGCCGGAAGGCAGCATCGCGCCATAGAGCAAGTCCCGCACCGTGACTGTCTCCCCGGGCGCAAAGCCTGCCATAGATGCTTTTTCAATCTGCAAGGCCGGGAAAATACCCTCCGGCAGTGTTACCTGCTTATCCAAATCCGGCTCTGTCTCAATTGCCAGCAGTATGGTCATCATTTTTGTCAGAGATGCCGGCGCAGTGCGCTCGTCAGCACGTTTCTGCGCCAGTACCCGCCCGCTTTGGACATCCAGTAAGATCGCGTGTCGACTGGCTGTATCCAGCAGAACATTCTGCCGCAGAAATAACACCAGCAGCACAAGCAGCGCTGCCAGAATACATAGCCGCCGACAGCGGCGGTGGAATCGTTTC
>ENA-OUPO01000339-OUPO01000339.1-human-gut-metagenome-genome-assembly--contig:-NODE-339-length-22624-cov-15.313_pt1 | contig 22624 bp, 20 predicted proteins | sample MGYA00237940_ERZ548809 | MGnify/ENA primary metagenome ERZ548809 (study PRJEB26490, sample SAMN05194695) | human gut metagenome | biome: terrestrial biome; feature: human-associated habitat; material...
AAGCAGCAGATTTACAGTCTGTCCCCATTGGCCACTCGGGAACACGCCCATATTCATTTGTTGCACATCCGTACGCCGGACGACTTGTTTATTTTAGCATGAGAAGGGAGATTTGTCAACTGTCTTTTTTACTTTTTTTCAGCGAATTCAAACAGCATCCGACAAAGGCAGGAAAGGATGCGATGACAGGTGGTTTTTACGGGAACAGGGCGCTGCTTTGGTGCAACTGCCGAAAAGAGAAGGCAAAAATTATATAAATCACATAATTTGTTGCACTATAGTTGCAAGAAAGGTGGAAAGGTGCTATCATAAAACTGTATCGCCGAGAAATGCGGCGGTGGGAAAGTAAACGACAGCTGAAAAAGAAAGGCACGGCGTAAGCTATGACGATACAGGAATGCTATAAAAAAATGGGTGCGGACTATCAGGAGGTGCTGGAGCGGCTGTATAACGAGGCCATGATCTGCAAATTTGTGCGGATGTTTTTGCAGGACGACAGCTTTCAGATCCTGGAGGAAGCACTGCGCAGGGGAGATGTAAAAGAGGCGTTCCGCGGGGCGCATACCCTCAAGGGCGTCTGCCAGAATCTGGGCTTCTCCAACCTATACGCGCCCACCTATACCCTGACCGAGACCCTGCGTGCAGGACAGCTGGAGGGTACACAGGAGCAGTTTGCAAAGGTGGCAGAGCAGTACAAGCGCACGGTGGACGCTATCCGCGCGCTGGACTGAAAGATAATGCGGTGCCGGGCAGCTTTTGGGCTGTCCGGCATTGTTCTTTTATAGGGTGCGGTTGAAAAACGGCAAAACCGCCCCTTGTACCACCGCGCAGTTTGCGGTATGATAGACAAAAAGAGGGAAGGAGACCCTATTATGTCTAAACATATCCTTGTCTGCCTGCCCATCAGTGCAGAGCAGAGAGCCCGCATTGAGGCGGTGCAGGGCTTTGAATACCGTTTTACCACCCCGGACACCGCCACGGCAGAGGATGCTTTGTGGGCCGATGCCGTGCTGGGCAACCTGCCGGTGCCGCTGATCCGGCAAAACGATCATCTGGAGTGGTTCCAGTCCAACGCAGCCGGCCCTAATAACTATCTGGAGCCGGGGGTGTTGCCGGAGGGCTGCATCGTGACCAACGCCACCGGCGCTTACGGGCTGGCCATCAGCGAGTGTATGCTGGCGCTGTGGCTCAGCCTGCTCAAGGAGCTGCCCACCTACCGGGATAACCAGCGGGAGCACCGCTGGGCACCCACCGGCCACTCTGTGGGCAGCATCGCGGGCAGCCGGGTGCTGTGCGTGGGCATGGGCGATATCGGCTCTAACTTTGCCCGGCGGGCTCATGCGCTGGGAGCCGAGGTGGTGGGCGTGCGCCGCACCGTGCACCCGGACACCCCCTGCCCGGACTACTGTACCCGTGTGGTGGCGCAGAGCGAACTGGACGCAGAGCTGCCGCAGGCCGACCTTGTGGCGCTGAGCCTGCCTGACACGCCGGAGACACGGCATCTGTTCAACGCCGGGCGGATGGCGCTCTGCAAGCCCGGCGCCATCCTGCTCAATGTGGGACGGGGCACTGCTGTGGACGGCGAGGCACTGGCGGCGGCGGTGCACAGCGGGCAGCTCTCCGGTGCAGGGCTGGACGTGACGGACCCCGAGCCGCTGCCGCCGGAGCATCCCCTGTGGGCAGAGCCCAACGTGATCATCACGCCCCATGTCACCGGCGGCTTCAGCCTGCCCAAGACGCTGGACAACATCGTGGATATCTTTGCGCACAACCTCAGGCGCTATGCCGCCGGTCAGCCGCTGGATAACCAGATGGACCGCCGCACCCAGTACGCCAGCGGCGCACGGCTGCAAAGCACACTGTAAAACAAAAAACTGCCGCACGACTGTGCGGCAGTTTTTGTTTCTGTGGTTTACAGCATCACTGCGCCTGCGCAAGGCAGGCGTCCATGGCGGTAAAGATGGCCTCGCTGGTCAGGGTAGCACCGGTAATAGCGTCTGCACCAGCGGTGGAGCCGGTCTGTGTCAGCTGCGCAGCCAGTGTCTCAGCGGCTTTGCCGCCCAGCTCCGGGGTCTCGGCAGAAGCGTCCACCTGCACGGCGGTCACCTTGCCGCCGGTCACGGTGACTGTGACAGTCACCTCGCCCATGCAGCCCTGTGCAGCAGAGGTGTAGCTGCCGTCGGTCAGGGGAGCGGCGTTGTCGGCAGCGGGTACGGTGCCGGTGTTGTGGATATACAGGTTCAGCACAATGCCCATCAGCACGGTGGCCACCAGCATGAGCAGGATATTACGGGTCATTTTTGCGGTCATGGTATGGTATCTTCTCCTTGCGGGTGATTATTTTGCGGGCTTGAAGCTGTCACGCAGGGTGACCACACGGTTGTACACGCCGGGGTTCTTGCTGTCCGGGGTAAAGAAGCCGGTGCGCACGAACTGGAACTTTTCGCCGGGCTTTGCGTCCTTCAGGCTCTCTTCCAGCTTGCAGCCGGTGCGTACGGTAACGCTTTCCGGGTTCAGGTAGTCCTTGTAATCGCTGCCCTCGGGGATGCCGTTCATGTTGGCTTCGGTGAACAGCTTGTCGTACAGACGCACCTCGGCGTCCACGCAGTGCGCAGCGCTTACCCAGTGGATGGTGCCCTTGACCTTGCGGCCGTCGGCGGGGTTGCCGTTGCCGGTCTCGAGGTCGGCGGTGCAGTGGATGGCGGCAATGCTGCCGTCGGCGTTCTTGTCCACGCCGGTGCACTTGACGATATAAGCACCCATCAGACGCACCTCACCGTCCACGGTCAGGCGCTTGAACTTGGGAGGCGGCACCTCGGCAAAGTCCTCGGCATCGATCCACAGCTCACGGGTAAAGGCGACCTTGCGGGTGGTGGTATCGTTGGCTTCACGGTTGGGGTTGTTGGCTACGTCAAAGTACTCGGTCTTGTCGGCGGGGTAGTTGTCCACCACCAGCTTGACCGGCTCCAGCACGGCAATGCGGCGCTGTGCAGTCAGATCCAGCTCGCTGCGGATGCAGGCCTCCAGCTGGCGCATATCGATCAGGTTGTCAGACTTGGAGATACCGGCCTCCCGCACGAAAGTGAAGATGGAGGTGGGGGTGTAGCCGCGGCGGCGCAGACCGCACAGGGTGGGCATACGGGGATCGTCCCAGCCGTCCACGATGCCCATCTCCACCAGCTCGCGCAGGTAGCGCTTGCTCATGACCGTGTTGGTCATGTTCAGGCGGGCGAACTCGCGCTGCTTGGGGAACTCGGCACCGAAGATGTTCTCAATGACCCAGTTGTACAGCGGGCGATGGTTCTCGAACTCCAGACTGCACATACTGTGGGTGATACCCTCGATGGCGTCCTGAATGGGGTGGGCGAAGTCGTACATGGGGTAGATGCACCACTTGCTGCCCTGACGGTGATGCTCGGCGTACTTGATGCGGTAGATGGCCGGGTCGCGCATATTCATGTTGGGGCTTGCCAGATCGATCTTGGCGCGCAGGGTCTTTTCGCCTTCCTTGAACTCACCGGCACGCATCCGGCGGAACAGGTCAAGGTTCTCTTCCGGGCTGCGGTCGCGCCACGGGGACGGGCGGGAGGGCTTGCCGGCATCGGAGCCGCGGTACTCGCGCATCTCCTCGCGGGTCAGGTCATCCACATAGGCTTTACCCTCGGTGATCAGCTTCTCGGCGTACTCATAGCACTTATCAAAGTAATCGCTGCCGTAGAAGATGCCGCCGTTGGGGTCGGCACCCAGCCAGTGCAGATCCTCGATGATGCTGTTGACATACTCCTCGCCTTCGCGGGCGGGGTTGGTGTCGTCCAGACGCAGGTTGAATTTGCCGCCGTACTGGTTGGCAATGGACCAGTTGATATAGATGGCCTTGGCGCTGCCGATGTGCAGATAGCCGTTGGGCTCCGGCGGGAAGCGGGTGTGGATCTGCTGCACCTTGCCCTCGGCAAGGTCGGCATCGATGATATCTGTCAGAAAGTTTTTATCAGCCATATAGGTTCCCCCTGTCAGGGCACACAGCGTGCCCCTTATACTCATAATACTATATAATACACTATTTTGCGTTTTTCTTCAAGTATGGACTTGTGCGGCGGGGGATGGCGCGGTGCTGAAGGAATGTGTTTTCCGTTTACCGCCGGAGCGGAGGGTCCGGCACAAAGATCATGGTGCCCCGGGCGGAAAAAAGCAGCTGCGGCATCATGCAGCTGTACCCCAGCCACAGCACCGCCAGAATGCACAGCACCAGCAGCACCCGGCGCAAAAGTACCGGGTGCCGGGCGGGGGGATGTCGTTTTCTGCGGTCGCGCTGCATAGGCTGTGCCCTCCTTTTTCAAGGCTCTGCCCAGCTTATGCCGCAGCAGAAAGAATTGTGCACCGGCGGGGTTTGTGGTAAGATAACAGGGAAGAACCACGGAGGAACTGCTTATGCTGACCATTACACTGCTGGGCACGGCTGCCACCATGCCGCTGCCGGAGCGCGCCCTGACCGCCGCGGTGGCAGAGTGCGGCGGGCACAGCCTGCTGCTGGACTGCGGCGAGGGCACCCAGACCGCCGCCCGCCGCGCCGGGGTGAACCTGATGCGTGCGGACGCCATCTGCCTGACCCACTACCACGGGGACCATATCTTTGGCCTGCCCGGGCTTTTGCAGACCCTTGGGGCGCAGGGACGCACCCGCCCGCTGACCCTGCTGGGGCCGGAGGGGCTTTTGGAGGTCTGGCGGGCGGTGTATGCCCTGACCGGGCCGCTGCCCTATGCGGTAAAGCCGCTTATCTGCCGCGCCGGGCAGCCGGTGGCGCTGGATGCTCTTTCGGATGGGTGGCCCGCCGGGGCAGCGCTGCTGCCGGTGGCAACAAAGCACCGGGTACGCAGTCTGGGTTACCGGCTGGACTTGCCCCGGGCGGGCAGGTTCGACCCGGAAAAGGCGCGGGCATTGGGCGTACCGGTGACCCAATGGCGGCTTTTGCAGCGGGGACAGGCTGTGCCGCTGGCAGAGCGCATGGTGCAGCCCGCCGAGGTGCTGGGCGCACCCCGCAAGGGGCTGCGGTTCGTCTTTTCCGGCGACAGTGCGCCCTGCCCGGCGCTGGAGCAGGCGGCGCAGGGCGCAGACCTGCTGCTCTGCGATGCCACCTATGCTTTGCCGGAGCAGCAGGAGCAGGCCGCGCAGTGGGGGCACAGCACCTTTGGCCAGAGCGCGGCGCTGGCAGCAAAGGCCGGGGCAAAGCGGCTGTGGCTGGTGCACTATTCCCCCATGATCACCGACCCGGAACAGCAGCTTGCACAGGCACAAAGCATCTTCCCGGCGGCAGAATGCGGCTTTGACGGCAAACGCATCACCCTGCATTACGAGGAGAACGAGGAATGAAGCTGACACTTGACCCTGGGGCAGCTGCCCTGCTGGACACCCTGCACGCAGCGGGCTACGCAGCCTACGCCGTGGGCGGCTGCGTGCGGGACAGTCTTTTGGGACGCACCGCCCACGACTGGGATCTGTGCACCAGCGCCCTGCCGCAGCAGGTGATGGAACTGTTTGGGGCAGAGCAGTGCATCCCCACCGGGTTGCAGCACGGAACGGTCACCATCAAATACGGCGGGCAGCTGTACGAGACCACTACCTTCCGCACCGAGGGCAGCTATACCGATGGCCGTCACCCGGACGCGGTGCAGTTCGTACCGGACGTGCGGGAAGATCTTGCCCGGCGGGATTTTACCATCAACGCTATGGCTTATAATGAAGCCGAGGGTCTGGTAGACCCCTTTGGCGGGCAAAAAGATCTGCAGAACGGTCTGCTGCGGGCGGTAGGCGAGCCGCAGCAGCGGTTCACCGAGGATGCGCTGCGTATTCTGAGGCTGTACCGCTTTGCCGCAAGGTTCGGCTTTGCACTGGACGCAGCCACCGCCCGGGCGGCGCGGCAGCTGGCACCGCACTTGGACTGCATCTCTGCCGAGCGCATTCAGGAGGAACTGGCAAAGCTGCTGGCTGCCCCGCAGCCGGGGGCGTATCTGGAACCCGCAGTGCTGGCGGTGGTACTGCCGGAGCTGACCCCGGCGGCACTTGATGCCGCAAAGCCGGTGCTGGATGCCTGCCCGGCGGGGGAGAAAAACCTGCCGGTGCGCTGGGCGGCGCTGCTGGGCGCTCTGGGCGAGACCGACACCCGCCGTGTGCTCAAGCGTCTGCGCTGCTCTAATGCCTGCATCGAGGAGACCGCCGTGCTGGTGCGGGAAACGGCAGGGAAGGGCGTGTGCAGAAGTTTCTCCGAGGACCGTCCGCTGGGGTGGGACCCTGCTGCCGCAGGCAGTAGGGCGGGCGATGGAATGGCCCGATTCGTGTCCGAGGAGAAAGCTTCTGCACACCCCGGTGATATCCACATCCGGCGGCTTTTAGGCCGATATGGGCTGTGCACTGTGGAGCGGCTGTGTGCGCTGTGCGCGGCGCTGCACCCGCAGAATGCCCCGGATTGCGCCCTTGCAGCGCAGCGGGCGCGGCAGCTGGAAGCCGACGGCGTATGCTGCCGGGTGAGCCAGCTGGCGGTGAACGGCCGCGACCTGATGGCGGCGGGCATTCCGGCAGGGCCTGCGCTGCGCCGGGTGCTGGAAGCGCTGCTGGACGGCGTCATCCACGCAGAATATCCCAACGAAAAACCGGCGCTGCTGGCTGCGGCGCAGAAAATTATAGCGTCTTGACAAGCGGTTTATGCTGCGGTAGTATTATACTACTGCTTTAGTATGTTGAACCCATAAAAGGAGAATCTATGACCACTCAGAACCCTGCAAACCGTCCCCGCGCCCTCATTGCCATGAGCGGCGGCGTGGATAGCTCGGTGGCGGCCTGCCTGATGCAGCAGGCGGGCTACGACTGCACCGGCATCACCATGCGGCTTACCCACAACGAAACGCTGGGACAGTCCGGTTACCAGACCTGCTGCTCGGAGAAAGATATTGAGGACGCCGCCGAGGTGGCCTTTGCGCTGGATATGCCGTATCAGGTACTGGATTTCACCGCCGACTTCCGGGCACAGATCATTGAAAAATTTATCCGCGTCTACGAGACGGGCGGCACCCCCAACCCCTGCATCGACTGCAATAAATATATGAAGTTCCGCCACCTGCTGGACTGGGCTGCAGAGCACGGCATGGAGTATGTGGTCACCGGCCACTATGCCCGGGTGGAACAGGACGCAGCCACCGGCCGCTGGCTGCTGAAAAAGGGCTTGGACGAGGGCAAGGATCAAAGCTATGTGCTGTATAACCTTACGCAGGAGCAGCTGGCGCATATCCGTCTGCCGCTGGGTGCGCTGCACAAGACCGAGGTGCGAAAGATCGCGCAGGAGCACAGCTTTATCAACGCCCAGAAGCACGACAGTCAGGATATCTGCTTTGTGCCGGACGGCGACTATGCCCGCTTTATGGAGCAGTTCACCGGCAAGCACTACCCCGCCGGGGATTTTCTGGATCAGAGCGGCAAGGTGGTGGGCACCCACAGCGGCGCGGTGCGCTACACGCTGGGACAGCGCAAGGGGCTTGGTCTTGCGCTGGGCGCACCGGTGTACGTCTGCAGCAAGGATATGCAGGCCAATACCGTCACCGTCGGGCCGGAAAGCGAACTGTTTGACCGCATCGTCTACGCAGAGGATGTGAACTGGATCGCCATCCCGGCGCTGACCGAGCCGCTGCGGGTTACCGCCCGCACCCGGTATCATCAGGCCGAGCAGCAGGCCACCGTTTACCCCGCAGAAAACGGTTTCCGACTGGAATTTGACCAGCCCCAGCGTGCCCCCACCCCGGGGCAGGCTGCCGTGCTGTATCAGGGCGATGTGGTGCTGGGCGGCGGCACCATCACCCGCGTAGAAAAGTAAGGAGAACAAAATGCAGGATCAGTATTCCCGCACCCAGCTGCTGCTGGGTGCAGAGGCTATGGAAAAGCTGCACCACGCCCGGGTGGCAGTGTTTGGCATCGGCGGCGTGGGCGGCTACACGGTGGAGGCGCTGGCACGCAGCGGCGTGGGCGCACTGGATCTGATCGATGACGATAAGGTCTGTCTGACCAACCTCAACCGTCAGATCATCGCCACCCGCAGCACGGTAGGACAGTATAAGGTAGATGTGGCGGAACAGCGCATCCACGACATCGACCCCAACATCAAGGTGACCACCCACCGGTGCTTCTTTGGCCCGGAGACGCAGGACGATTTCGATTTTACCCAGTACGACTATGTGGTGGACGCCATCGACACCGTTACCGGCAAGCTGGCGCTGGTGATGAAGTGCAAGGAAGTGGGCACCCCCATCATCTGCTCCATGGGCGCAGGCAACAAGATGGACCCCACCCGCTTTGAGGTGACCGACATCTACAAGACCTCGGTCTGCCCGCTGGCCAAGGTGATGCGTACCGAGTGCCGCAAGCGCAAGATCAAGCACCTGAAGGTGGTCTACTCCAAGGAGCCTGCCATGACCCCCATCGAGGATGACTCCATCAGCTGCAAGAACCACTGCATCTGTCCCCCGGGCACCCAGCGCAAGTGCACTGCACGGCGCACCGTGCCGGGCTCCAACGCCTTTGTACCCTCGGTGGCCGGTCTGATCATCGGCGGCGAGGTCGTCAAAGACCTTGTGGGCTTTGTACCGCTGAAGGGGTAAAACCGACCGCAGCTTCCTTGCGGCGTGGGACGATTTGGAATGCGCTCCGCGTTGCTCTGCGCATAAATCAAGGAAAAAAATATTTATAATTTTGGAATACCGGAGCGTCTGCGGACGCTCCGGTATTCCATTTTCACGGGTGGAGTCGTGGAGAAAAACGGCATTTGCAGCGCCGCTTTCTGCGAAAGCGCGGCGCTGCGGGCGGGCGCTCGCTCCCCCTTGGGGGAGCTGTCGCGCAGCGACTGAGGGGTTATAGATGGAGAAGCGAAAAAAGCGTTAAAGCGATAGCGCCGACTGGCGCAGCGCTAGCTTTTTTGTGCTTCGACTTCTTCTTTAGGTTTGTCAAGGGCGAGCAGCCCTTGGCCCGTTGCGGGGTGGGTGGAGTCCAGAGGTAGGGAGGGGGGACTCGGAACACCCCTCCCTGCCTCTGGCCCAGCGGAGCGTTTTTGCACGCTAAAGGTAGGCAGAAAGCTGTCCCGGCAGCAACGCTGCAAATGTAGGGTGCCGCAACCCGTAAGACGCGGAGATCATTCGAAGTCACGTTTTTTTGCACGCAGCAACGTTCCATAACATAAAATTGCAACCAATTTGCAATTTGGTATTGCAATTGGGAAGCATATCGTGTATAATCTTCCCTGCACGAAAATGCAAACTGATTGCAAATTATTGAGAGACGACCCCCTGCGGGTCTTTGGAGCGATTATTTATGGAACTGTTTCTGGATGTTCTGGGCGAAACCTTGGTGGATACCGCCAAGATGCTGCCCTTTCTGTTTCTGGCCTACCTGCTGATCGAGTATATCGAGCACCGCCACGGCGAGCGCATCGAAGCGCTGCTGGCAGGCGGCGGGCGCTGGGGCGCTGTGCCGGGTGCGGTGCTGGGCTGTGTGCCGCAGTGTGGCTTCTCCGCCATTGCATCCAACTTCTACGCCTCCCGGGTCATCACGCTGGGTACGCTGATGGCAGTGTACCTTGCCACCAGCGACGAAGCCATCCCGCTGCTGGTATCCATGCCCGCCTACTGGGATAAGCTGGCTGTTCTGATGGTCATCAAGGTGTTGTACGCCATCGTGGTGGGCTTTGTGCTGGATTTTGTGCTGCGGGGCGTGCTGCCCAAGGGGCTGCGGGGCGGCTACACCGGCCATGCGGACGAGGTGGACTGCCACGAGGAACACAGCGATGCCGAGGGCAACGAAAAGCCCATCTGGCAGGCGGCGCTGCGCCACACGCTGGAGATCTTTGTGTTCATCTTCGTGTTCAGTCTGGTGTTCGGTATGATTGTGGAAGGCGTGGGCGAGGACGTATTCGCCGAGGTACTGGGCGGCATGGGCTTCTTCCAGCCGGTGGTGGCGGCTCTGGTGGGGTTGATCCCCAACTGTGCCGCCAGCGTGCTGCTGACCCAGCTGTATGTGGAGGGTGCGCTGCGCTTTTCCAGCCTTGTGGCGGGGCTGTGCACCGGTGCGGGTGTGGGTCTGGCAGTGCTGTGGCGCGCCAACCCTTCGTGGAAGCAGAACCTCTTTATCACCGGCCTGACATGGGCCGCCGGTGCCTTTGTGGGCGTAGCCATGCAGGTGGTCGTGGCGGTATTTGCCTGATTTCCCGTAAAGAAAACGATTTGAAATGCGCGCCGCGTTTGCTTTGCGCATAAGCTAAGGAAATATTATTTTTATCGCAATTTTCAAAAATAGTGCCCATTAAAACGGCATATTTGCGATATGCAGTTTGCGGATGTTGCTTGTGCATTAAAAACGCAAACTGCTATAATTTTGGGGTTCAGAAACGCCTGCGGGCGTTTCTGAACCCCTTTTTCACAGGTGGGGTCGTGGAGGAAAACGGCATTTGCAGCACCGCTTTCTGCGAAAGCGCAGCGCTGCGGGAAAGGCTGTATCTTGTCTTTACGACCCTTTCCGTGAAAAATGCGTTTGGAGCGCTCCGCAGAGCGCGACAAACGCCCTATATCAAAAGAAGTTTCCGCTATATTTGCCCAGAGCGCAAGCGGAGGGCATTTTTAATATTCCCCCTCTCCCGCTGGACTTTGAAATGTGTTATACTGGGAGAAAACGATGCACACAGGAGAGATGACCATGCAATATAAGATTCTGGCAAGCGATTACGACAACACGCTGATGCCCTTTGGCGAAGCAAAGCCCCACCCGGCGGTGGTAAAGGCGGTAAAAAAGCTGCAAGCCGCCGGGGGCAAATTCGTGCTCAGCACCGGCCGCTCCTACCCCGGCATCCGGGATAAAAACCAGCTGGGCGGCATCCGGTACGACTACGCCATTACCTGCAACGGTGCCTGCGTGGTGGACAGGCAGGGCAACGTAATAGCCGAGCATCCGCTTACCAGCGAGGAGATGTATGTGCTGGTGGATTTTTGTGAGGATTATAACTACCCGCTGCAATTCAACTTCCGGGATGCCTATTACGCCTACTGTGAGTACGAGTATCTGCACACCGGCTATCAGATGATGAACAGCCCCGGGCTGGACTGCGTGGACGGCGAGGATCAGGACAGGCATCTTTTGGATATGCCCCACGCCGCCTTTGCCGCCATGCCGCCGCAGGAAGTGGAGCGTTTCCACGAAAAATACGGCTACCTTGGTCTGCACTGGATGCAGACGGGCGCGCAGAACGCGGACGGCTACTGCTACTACGATATCGTGCGCGGCGGCATGGATAAGGGCGTAGGACTTGCCGACCTGTGTGCACAGATGGGGCTTACGCTGGCAGATGCCGTGGCTGTGGGCGATTCTGCCAACGATGTGGGGATGCTGAAAGCTGCGGGTCTGAGCGCCTGCATGGCGAACGGCACCCCGGACGCCAAGGCAGCTGCCGACCGGATCATCGGGGACGTGCGGGAGGACGGCGTGGCGGCGCTGATCGAGGAGCTGTGGTTCGACGGCCCCCGTGCGGAGCCCTCCGGCAAGGACTTTGGCTCTGCATGGGGCAATATTGAAAGCGCAGGCGGCAGCTTATGAGCTTTGCGCCGGTGTACGATGACCACAGCCGGGCGCTGATCTTGGGCACATGGCCCAGCCCCAAAAGCCGGGAGATGGCCTTTTACTACGGTCATCCGCAAAATCGGTTCTGGCCGCTGTTGGCGGCGCTGACCGGGGAGCCGCTGCCCGCACGGGAGGATATCGCCGCCAAAAAACAGCTGCTTTTGCGCCACGGGCTGGCGCTGTGGGATACGCTGGAAAGCTGCACCATCACCGGGGCATCGGATGCCTCCATCCGGGATGTGGTGCCCAACGATATCGCCAGGCTGTTGCGCAAGGCGCCCATCCGGGCGGTGTTCTGCAACGGTGCCACCGCTTACCGTATCTACACAAAATATCAGCAGCAGCTTACCGGCATCCCGGCTGTCCGTCTGCCAAGTACAAGCCCCGCCAACGCCGCCTGCAGCCCCGCCCGGCTGGAGGAGCTTTGGGGCGCTGCGCTGGCAGACTGGATCGTAAAATGATGACAAGGCTGTAAATTCTTTTGCGGGATACTTGCGTTTTTTTGCGGACGTTGTATTATGGATATCATAAGGGGCGCACTGCCCCGGACAAGGAGAAATGACCATGAGCAAGATCATCCGCACCCAAAAGCCCAGCGTGCTGCCTTTTTACGCCATGGCGCTGGTGTTCGTGGTACTGTGCGCGGTGCTGCCGGTGTATAAATTATGGGCGCTGCTGGTGGCGCTGGGCGGTGCCGCTGTGGCCTTTGGCGTGGCAAAAAAGACCTGCCCGCCCCGGGTGGTGGAGCACGAGGTACCCTTTCACACCGGTGTGGAGGATGTGGATCAGATGCTGACCGATATCCAGCAGAAGCTGGACACCCTGCACGCGCTGAACGAGACACTGCCCGACCCGCAGCTGTCTGCCGCCATGACCCGCATGGAAAAGGCAGGACGCTCCATCGTGGAAGCGGTGGAAGCAAACCCCGCCAAGGCAAAGCAGGTGCGCCGGTTTGCTAACTACTATCTGCCGGACGCCGTAAACGTTTTGCAGCAGTACGCAAAGCTTGCAAAGCAGGGTGTGCGGGGCGAGAACGCCGCCGCCATCCGCGCCGAGGTGGAGCACAACGCCGCCTCCATTGCCACCGCTTTTGAAAACCAGCTGGATGCCCTGTACGCGGCAGAGAGCATGGACCTGTCCGCAGACCTGACCGTTTTGCAGAATATGCTGAAAGGGCAGGGTCTGAGCAAGTAAAACTGGAATATCCCCTCGGGATTTTGAAAGGAAGGAATCACTTATGGCTGACAATACCCTGAACTTTGATCTGGATGCTCCCGCAGTGCCCACCCTGACGCTGGACCCCACCCCCGCTGCTGTGCCGCAGGAGGAAAAGCCCGCCGCTGCTCCTGCCCCGGAAGCACAGGTGAGCCTGACCCCCGAGGAACAGGCCATGGTGGATCAGTTTGCCCAGAAGATCGATATCACCAACAGCCAGCAGGTGCTGCAGTACGGCTCTGCCTGCCAGAAGAAGATCGGCGATTTCTCCGAAGCAGCCCTCTCCAAGGTGTCCACCAAGGATCTGGGCGAGGTGGGCGATATGATCACCGACCTCATCGGCGAGCTGAAGAGTTTTGACGCCAACGAGGAGCAGCAGAAGGGCATCATGGGCTTCTTCAAGAAGAAAACCAGCCAGCTGGATGCCCTCAAGACCAAGTACGACAAGACCGAGACCAACGTGGAAAAGATCCAGTCCATGCTGGAAGCTCATCAGGTGCAGCTGCTCAAGGATATCGCCATGCTGGACAAGATGTACGAGCTGAACATGGCCTACTTCAAGGAGCTGAGTATGTATATCCTTGCCGGCAAGAAAAAGCTGGCCGATGTGCGTGCTAACGAATTGCAGCAGGCCATGGACAAGGCCAAAGCATCCGGCCTGCCGGAGGATGCACAGGCCGCCCGCGACCTTGCCGACCAGTGCGAGCGTTTTGAGAAAAAGCTGTATGATCTGGAGCTGACCCGCAATATCAGCCTGCAGATGGGCCCCCAGATCCGTCTGCTGCAAAACAACAATACCATGATGGCGGAAAAGATCCAGTCCACCATCGTGAACACCATCCCGCTGTGGAAGAACCAGATGGTGCTGGCACTGGGTCTGGCACACAGCCAGCAGGCCATGCAGGCAGAGCGCGCTGTGACCAACATGACCAACGACCTGCTGAAGAAGAACGCCGAGGCGCTGAAGCTGGGAACCATCGAGACCGCCAAGGAGAGCCAGCGCGGCATCGTGGATATCGAGACCCTGCAGCAGACCAACAAGAGCCTGATCGAGACGCTGGACGAGCTGAACAAGATCCAGAGCGAGGGACGCGCAAAGCGTGCCGCCGCCGAGCAGGAGCTGACCCGCATCGAGGACGAGCTGAAAACCAAAATGATGGAGATCCGGAGCTGAAATGGCAAACGCTGATTTTTCTCAGAACGATAAACAAACCGCTCCCGGCGGCTTTGACGCGGGCAGCTACCGCGAAAAGACAAAACCGGAGCAGACCGTAAGGCTGACCCCCCGCCAGCAGAAGCTGGCCGCACTGGAAGCAAAGCTGCCCGCTGCGCTTTCCACCCGGGCGGCGGCGCTGGCTTTGAGCGTAGTGGTGATGCTGGCGGCTTTCTTTGGCTTTGGCAGCGCCAAGCTGCGCGGCAAGTACAACACCGCCCGCCAGTGGTTCACCGCAGGGGTCGCCGCCGACAACGGCTATAACCTGAGCGAGGAACTGACCACCCGGGAGAACACGGCCGCAAATATCCTCACCACCGCATCCAATACCCTTGGCGCAGACAGTGCCGAGGTGCTGGCTGCACAGACGGCGCTGAACGATTTTTCCGCTTGTCTGCAAGCGGTGCAGAACGGCGGCAAAAGCCAGTCGCTGACCTCGCTGCCCTATTATCAGGGCAGCACGATGCACGCGCTGTATCAGGCCGATCAGGCACTGGGCACTGCCATCGACCAGCTGTATGCAAAGTTGCAGGAGCAGGCCGCAGACCCCATGAAGATGGGCGCGGTGCAGGGGCAGTACGGCCAGTTCAACAGTGCAGCCACCATCATCGGCACCTTGCAGTACAATACGGCGGTGTATGAATATCAGAAGGATGTCGGCGGCTTCCCGGCCAGTGTGCTGGGCGCTTTGTCCGGCGTAAAGGAGGTTGAGCCCTTCGCATGAAAAACTTTGCAAAACGCATCAGCGCACTGGTGCTGGCCGTGGTGGTCAGCGCGGCGGTGCTGTGCCCGGCGGCCTTTGCCGCCCAGCTGCCCAGCCTGCCCAAGGGCGAGTGCGTGGTGGACGATGCCGGTGTGCTGAGCAGCAGCACCGTGCAGACCATCACCGAGCTGAACGCGCAGCTGGAATCCAGCTGCAGCGGCGCGCAGATCGGTGTACTGACAGTAGAATACACGGGCAATGATTCCACAGAGGATTACGCCACACAGGCTTTCAACGCTTGGGGCATCGGTTCGTCCTCCCAGAATAACGGCGTGCTGATTTTGCTGGTAATGGAATCGGCGCAGTACGCGGACGGCGACTACTACCTGACCTATGGCGATGGTTTCCGCAACACCACGCTGGCAAAGCAGTCCAGCGCCATCGCCCAGACCATGGAGGATCAGTTTGCCGCAAAGGATTATGACGGTGCAGTGACTACCTGTGCCCGCAACGTGGCAAACACCATTGCGGACATCTACGGGGTCAGCCTTTCCGGCAGCGTGGGCAACGGTAGTACCGTGCAGCCCGGGTATCAGGGCAGCCAGAGCAGCGGCGGCAGCACCCTGACCGACATCCTGACCCTTGTGGTCGGCGCTGTTCTGCTTATCGTCATCATCCGGTCAATGGCCTATGTTTTTGCCAGCCCCTGCGGCTGGCTGTGGTGCTTCGGCGGACCCCGTCCTCCTTACAGACGACGTGGCCGCCGCGGCCCGCCGCCGCCCCCGCCGGGCGGCTACTACGGTGGCTCCCGTGGCCCCCGGCCTCCGCGCGGCGGCAGCTTTGGCGGCATGGGCGGCGGCTCCTTCGGGGGTGGTGCCGGGCGCGGCGGTTTCGGCGGCGGCAGCTTTGGCGGCGGCTTCGGCGGCATGGGCGGCGGTTCCAGCCACGGCGGCGGCGGTGGCCGTGGGCGGTAATGAAAATAAAAAGAGAAAGGCAGTGGCTTTGATATGTACCCCCAATACTGGACACCCAGTATGGGGGTATTTTTATGCGATACAGTTATGAGCACAAAAAGAAGTGTGTTGAATTGTACCGATATTTTACAAAAAATTCACGCTGGCAGGGTTGCCGCCGCATACCGGATGTGCTATGATGAAGTGCAAAATTTCAAGCGGAGCGATGAATTTTGATTTGTCAAGCTCGCGGAATCAGGAGGAACTACCATGCAGAAGAATTATGTGCAGGAAATTCTGAGCATCATTCACAGCGGTCTGCCCAAGGCAGAGCTGGCCGAAAAACTGTCTGATTACCATGAAAAGGATCTGGCGGATGCGTTGGAGTCACTGACCCCCGCCGAACGTCAATCGCTCTATTCCATTCTGGGCGTGGATACTGTTGCCGAGATCTTTACTTATCTGGACGATGCCGAGCCGTACCTGAAAGAGCTGCCCAGCCACGAAGCCGCAAAGGTCATTTCCAACATGGACTCGGACGATGCGGTGGACGCGCTGGAAGACCTTGACGATACCGATAAGAACGAGATCGTCAACAAGCTGGACAAAGACTCGGTTGAAGATGTGAAGATGCTGCTCTCGTATGACGAGGATGAGATCGGCAGCAGAATGACCACCAACTACATCTCCATCAAAAACGATATGACCATCCGGCAGGCGATGAGCGAGCTGGTGAAACAGGCCGGAGAAAACGATAACATCTCCACGCTGTATGTGGTGGACGAAAACGAGCACTTCTATGGTGCAATCGACCTGAAAGACCTCATCATTGCACGTGCAGAGGAAAGTCTGGAAAGCCTGATCGTCCGCTCTTATCCCTACGTCACAGACCGGGAGCAGATCAGCGATTGTATCGACCGCATCGTGGACTACGCGGAGCGCAGCCTGCCGGTGCTGAACGATGCCGGCAAGCTGGTGGGCATCATCACATCGTCCGATGTGGTCGAGCTGGTCGATGATGAGATGGGCGATGATTACGCAAAGCTGGGCGGTCTGACCGGCGAGGAGGATCTGAACGAAAGCGTTTTTGAAAGCGTGAAAAAGCGTCTCCCGTGGCTGATCGCTTTGCTGTTCCTCGGGATGCTGGTCTCCTCGGTCGTCGGCGCGTTTGAATCAGTGGTGGCGGTGCTGCCGGTGGTCATCTGCTTCCAGTCCATGGTGCTGGATATGGCCGGTAACGTTGGCACCCAGTCGCTGGCAGTGACCATCCGTGTGCTGGTGGATGAAAACCTGACCCTTTCCAAAAAGCTGCAGCTGCTCTGGAAGGAGACCCGCGTGGGTCTGTTGAACGGTGCAATTCTGGCCGTGATGGCCTTGGGTTTTCTGGGCTGCTACATCCACTTTTTCAAGGGCTATGTCTGGACCTCGGCGTTTTTGCTGTCCGGCTGCGTCGGGCTGTCGCTGATCGTGTCCATGGTCATTTCCAGTCTGGTGGGCACGCTGATCCCGATGCTGTTCCACAAGATCCATATCGACCCGGCGGTTGCCTCCGGCCCGCTGATCACCACGATCAACGATCTGGTGGCGGTTGTGGTCTACTATGGCCTTGCCATGGTCGTGCTGATCGATCTGTTCCATCTTGCATGATAAGAAATAAAACAGGAACCGGTGCACCAAATGCAATGTGTGCAGGTTCCTGTTTTTCTTTGTGCAGGGGCTTATAGCAATTCAATTTTTTATCGCAAATATGCTGTTTGAATGTTGCGCTAATTCTTGTCTTGCGATAAAAAAGATTATTTGCCCAGATGCCAGATGTCGCGGTCGTACTCGGCAATGGTGCGGTCAGAGGAGAACATACCCGCCTTGGCAATGTTCACCAGACACTTGCGCCGCCAGCCCATGGGGTCGCAGGCGTAATCGCTGAGGGCCTGTCCCTTGCGCACAACGTAGGCATTGAAGTCCGGCAGGGTCTGGAACCAGTCTTTATGGATCAGCTCGTCGTGCAGGCGGGTCAGGTTTTCGGCATGACCGGCGGCCAGCATCTCCGGCCCGGTCAGGAAGCTGATGGCGCGGCGGATGTTGGCATCGCCCTCCACCCACTGGGCGGGGTCGTAATCGCCCACGGCGTAGCGGTGGATGACCTGATCGGAGGTCTGACCGAAGATATAGATGTTCTCTTCGCCCACCTGCTGGCTGATCTCCACGTTGGCACCGTCCATGGTGCCCAGCGTCAGCGCACCGTTCAGCATGAACTTCATGTTGCCGGTGCCGGAGGCCTCCTTGGAGGCAAGGCTGATCTGCTCAGACAGGTCACAGGCAGGGATGAGCTTTTCGGCAGCGGTGACGTTGTAATTTTCCACAAATACCACCTGCAGCCACTTGGACACCTCCGGGTCTGCGGCGATGACCTTGGAGAGGGTCAGCAGCGCATGGATGATGTCTTTTGCAATGGTGTAGGCGGGCGCGGCTTTTGCACCGAAGATGCTCACCAGCGGAGCGGCGGGCAGGTGCCCGGCCTTGATCTCGTAGTACTGATGGATGAGGTACAGCAGGTTGAGCTGCTGGCGCTTATACTCGTGCAGGCGCTTGGACTGGATATCGAACACGGCATCGGTGTTCACAGTCACCTTCTGGGTGTGCAGCAGCCAGTCGGCCAGTGCTTCCTTGTTGGCCTTTTTCACAGCAGTCAGCTCGCTGAGCACCGTCTCGTCCTCGGCAAAGGCCAGCAGTTTTTCCAGCTCGGCGGCGTCCTTGCGGAAGCCGGAGCCAATGTGCTTTTCCAGCGTGGCGGTCAGGCGCGGGTCGCACTCCAGCAGCCAGCGGCGGAAGGTGATGCCGTTGGTCTTATTGTTGAACTTTTCCGGGTACAGCTCGTAGAAGCCGTGCAGCTCGGAATTTTTCAGGATCTCGGTGTGGAGCGCTGCCACGCCGTTGGTGGAATGGGTGAAGTGGATGTCCATGTGGGCCATGTGCACCCGGTCGTCCTTGTCGATGATGGCAAGGCTCTCGTCCTCGGTGCGGGTGCGTGCCAGTGCATCCAGCTTTTCGATGATGGGCATCAGCTGGGGCACCACGGCGTCCAGATAGGTGCGCGGCCACTTTTCCAGTGCTTCGGCCAGAATGGTGTGGTTGGTGTAGGCGCAGGTCTTGGTAACGATCTCCACCGCTTCCTCGAACTCAATGCCGCGCTCGCCCAGCAGACGGATCAGCTCCGGAATGACCATGCTGGGGTGGGTGTCGTTGATCTGGATGGCGGCGTAGTCCGCCAAATTATGGAAGTTGCAGCCCCGGGCGGCGCACTCGGCCAGAATGAGCTGTGCACCGGCAGAGACCATCAGGTACTGCTGGTATACCCGCAGACGGCGGCCGGCTTCATCGGAATCGTCCGGGTAGAGGAAGAGGGTCAGATTCTTGTCGATAGCGGTCTTATCGAAGGCAATGCCGTTATGGACGATGCTCTCGTCAATGGTGTCCAGATCGAACAGGTTCAGGGTGTTGGTGCGTCCCTCGTAGCCGGTGACCGCCAGCTTGTACAGCCGGGCGGTGTACTCCTTGCCCGCCAGTTCCACCGGGTAGGTGGTGTCGGTCTTTTCCGCCCAGCTGTGGGCAGTCAGCCACGGGTCAGGCTTTTCGTTCTGCACGCCATCCTCAAAGGACTGATGGAACAGACCGAAGTGGTACCGCAGACCCACGCCGTCGCCGGGCAGGTTCAGCGTTGCCAGAGAGTCAAGGAAGCAGGCAGCCAGACGACCCAATCCGCCGTTGCCCAGAGAAGGTTCCGGCTCTACCTCTTCAATGTCGGAAAGGCGCTTTCCGGCAGCAGCCAGCGCAGACCGGGCTTCATCGTACAGCCCCAGGTTGATGAGGTTGTTGGACAGCAGCTTGCCGATAAGAAATTCGGCGCTGATATAGTACAGCTTGCGCCCGGTGACCGGCTGCACGCGGTCGGCGCTCTTCTGCCGCACAAGTTCCAGCAGTGCCAGATACAGCTCCTGGTCGGTGCAGTCTGCCAGCAGCTTGCCGGTAATACTCTGTAACGTTTCGGTAAAGCTCATAAAAGCATCCTCCTTTGCTAGGGTGTATCTGAAAAGTCGAAAATTCAGTCTGTTTCTTTGTTTTCAGATACACCTTACGGAAAACAGGTTTGACATCTGTACTTCAAGATATACCACATAGAACGTTCAAAATCTTGCCTAAATAGTGCAAACTATGGTACAATCCTATCATCAGGGGGTGAGACGATGCAAAATCAGGCTTCTTTGCAGGAGACAAAACAGCACGGTGCAGTGCGGTTTCCGTTCAATCTGTACCCCTGCACCATTCCGGGGGATTTTCAGCAGGTGGCACTCCACTGGCACGAGAGCATGGAGCTGGTCTTTGTCAAGCAGGGCACAGGGCTGGTGCAGGTGGGCGCTGTGACCTACCCGGCCTACCATGGGGATATCTTCCTTTTTGCCCCGGGCACGCTCCATGCGCTGCGGCAGGCAGAGGAGCAGCGCATGGAATACGAAAATATCATCTTTGAGCCGGAGCTGCTGGGCGGCGCGGAGGACCTTTGCGCCGAAAAGTATCTGCTGCCGCTGCAAAGCGGGCGGCTTTCGCTGCCGGTGCGTCTGACCCCGAACGATTTGTGCTATCTGCAAGCCGCCGCCTGCCTGCGGGAGCTGGAAGATGCCAACCGCGCCAAGCGCCCCGGCTACGAGCTGCTGGTAAAAGGGGCACTGCTGCGCTTTCTTGCCCTGCTCATTGCGCAGGGCAGGCAGTGTCTCCCCACCGAAACTGCCGACACCCAGCGGCTGAAAACGGTGCTGCAATGGCTTTCGGCACATTATGCCGAGCCGCTCCGGGTGGCGGATGCAGCCGGGGTCTGCTCCTTCAGCGCCAGCCATTTTATGCGCTGGTTCCGGCAGATGACCGGGCAGAGCTTTATCTCCTTTCTGAATGAGTATCGGCTGAACACCGCCGCCGAGGTGCTGCAGACCACGGACGAGACTGTGCTGACTATCGCCACCCGGTGCGGGTTTGAAAACCTTTCCTATTTTAATCGGGCGTTCAAGGCGCATTTTGGCATGACCCCGCGGGAGTACCGGAAAAAATAAGTAGACCGGGTCTGATGGGAAAGCGAGAACAGCCTGCATTCCGGTGCGCTCTGCACGTTCTGAAAGACGTCAATCTTGAGGTCGCCGAGGGCGAAAAGCTGGTGATCATCGGGCCGTCCGGTTCAGGCAAGTCCACCACGGTGCGCTGCATGAATTTTCTGGAAGAGCCCACCAGCGGCCATGTCTACATAGACGGGCAGGAGCTGACGGCCAAAAACAAGACCAAGCTTGTGCGCGAGACCACCAGCATGGTGTTCCAGCAGTTCAACCTGTACCCGCACATGACGGTGCTGAAAAACCTGACCCTCGCGCCCATGAAGCTGCACCACAAGACCAAGCAGGAGGCAGAGGAGCTGCCGCAGCACAAGCGGCACCCGTTGTGGATAGAGCAGCCCATGGGGGACGGAAGGGAAAGCCGTCCGGGCTGCGGACTTTATAAATAAAAGAAAAAGCGATGACCCGTGCAGGTGGGTCATCGCTTTTCTCGTCCCTTGCGGGACAGGCAGGGTAAATGATAAGAAGGTAAATGAAGAAAATAGCAAGGTGAAAAACAAAGGCGTGTGCGGAGCCGAATTTGCTGCTCCAAAGTGAAGATGTATCCAAGTTTCGCTTTTGTTGGATACAACATACCACTTCAGAACAAAAATTGCAAGAGGTTTTTTAAAATTTTTGCCCGAAATTACGCGGGAAATCGCATTTTTGTAGAAACGCACAAATTTTACGGAAAGTTCCCAGCAAACTGACGAACAAGCATAAAAACGGAACAACAGCCGCAAGACCGCACAGGGATACCTTTATAAAACCGGCGGGCAATGGAACGCAGGCGTGGAAAGCTGATTTTCGTGGGATATAGCCTGCACCGCTTTACAAGCAGCCGGGGGTGTGTTAAGATGGACACATCTGCTGTAACCGGAAAAATGCACGCGCCGGGCAGCGGCGGCGTACCGGGAAAAGTGCCCGGTGCCGGGAGGGGAGAAACGAATGACAAAGCTACTGCATGGCAATGAAAAAATCAGACTGACCGGCGGGCGCGAGCCGCTGTTCAGCCAAAAGGAGCTGCTGGTACTGGCCATCCCGCTGCTGGTGGAGCAGCTGCTGGAAGTGACGGTGGGCATGGCCGACACCATGATGGTGTCCCGCTGCGGCGAGGCGGCAATCTCCGGCGTCAGTCTGGTGGATATGATCAACAACCTTATCATCGTGCTGTTTGCGGCGCTGGCTACCGGCGGCGCGGTGGTGGTAAGCCAGTATCTGGGCGCAAAGGACAGGCCGGATGCCGACAAAAGCGCCGGTCAGCTGCTGCTGCTCAGCGGCTTGTCCGGTGCGGTGATCGGCGCGGTATGCTTTGTGCTGGCACGCCCCATGATCCGGCTGTTCTACGGCTCGATTGATACCGACGTGCTGGATGCGGGCGTGAAATATTTGCAGATCATCGCCCTCAGCTACCCGTTTCTGGCGCTGTATAACGGCGGCGCGGCGCTGTTCCGCAGCATCGGCAACTCCAAGATCTCCATGCAGATCAGCTTTCTGATGAACATCATCAACATCGTGGGCAACGCAGTGTGCATCTTCGGCTTCAAAATGGGAGTGGACGGCGTAGCGTGGCCCAGCGTGGTGTCCCGCGTGGTGGCTGCGGCGCTCATCCTGCGCAAGTGCTACCGGGAGGATGCGGTGCTTACCGTGCCCAAGACCCTGCGGCTGGACGGCGGCATGGCAAAGCGCATTCTGGGCATCGGCATTCCCTCGGCCTTTGAGAACAGCCTGTTCGAGGCCGGGCGCATTCTGGTGGTGAGCATGATCT
>ENA-OUPO01000354-OUPO01000354.1-human-gut-metagenome-genome-assembly--contig:-NODE-354-length-22043-cov-9.82818_pt1 | contig 22043 bp, 23 predicted proteins | sample MGYA00237940_ERZ548809 | MGnify/ENA primary metagenome ERZ548809 (study PRJEB26490, sample SAMN05194695) | human gut metagenome | biome: terrestrial biome; feature: human-associated habitat; material...
TGGTGCAGGCCTACGTCATGGACGAGATCTTTGATAAGATGATCGGCGGCGAGGCTGCTATCGGCGTGTACTACTCCGGCGATGCCATCACCATGATCGATGATAACCCGGATCTGGCTTGGGTGTTCCCGGAGGAGGGCAGTGTGCTTTCGGTGGACTGCATGGCTGTGCCTGCCGCCAGCGAGCACAAGGAAGCCGCCGAGATGTTCATCAACTTCATGTGCGAGACCGACATCGGCAAGGCCAACAGCGAGTATATCGGCTACACCACCCCCATGCACGATGTATGGGAGGTGCTGGACGAGGATCTGAAAACCAGCGAGATCGCCTACCCGTCTGAAGAGGACGCCGCCCGCGAGAAGGTGTTCACCGCCCTGAGCGACGAGGTGAACAGCGAACTGGATCTGAAGTGGAGCGAGATGAAGAGCTACGATGAAGGCGGCGGCAGCTACCTGTTTTTACTGCTGCTGCTGGCTATGCTGGCGCTGGCCTGCTTCAATATCTGGCGCAAGGTGCGCAGAAAGACCCGCAATCAGTATTGATCGTTCAACCAAGGCTGCCGTCCCGGACGTGGTGCGGCGGCCTTTTTCCGATAGGAGGGAAAGACTATGGAACAGTTTTATTATCAAGGCACCGCCGTGGTAGAAAATGCCGATGCAGACTGCCACAGCCTGCTCAAGGCCAGTGCCCTGCTGCGTTATGTGGAGCAGATCTCCACCATGCACGCCCGCCACTTTGGCATGGACGATAAGTTCTTTGAGGATCACGGCGTAGCGTTTCTGGTGGGCAAGCAGGCGCTGCGGTTCAGCCGCGTGCCCCGCCGTGGCGAGACTTTGACCCTTTGCTCCCGCTCAGAAAAGGCTCTCCGCGGCTCTATCAAGCGCGTCACCACCCTTACGGACGAAGCCGGGCAGGAAGTAGCCATGGTGGACAGCCGCTGGATCATGTCCAGCCTTGAGAATGGACACATCCTGCGCCAGCCGGGCTGGACGGTAGAGGGATACTGGAACGAGACGGTGGAAGAGGAACTGCCCCTTTTGCTGCATAAGCGCCGGGACAGCCTGACCAGCGCCGGTCTGGTTACGGCGCGCTACTCCCAGTGCGACCTGCACTATCACATCAACAACGCTTTTTATCTGGATATCGTCTGTGACGCGCTGCCGCTGGAGATCATGCGCGATCACGTTGTAAAGTTCGCTTCCATCAACTATCACCGCGAAGTCCCCATGGGGCAGCAGGTGGAGGTGTTCTACACGCCTTCGGATGATGGCTGGTACTTTATTGCCAAGCGCGCGGACAAAACGGCTTTCGAGTGCTATCTGGAACTGGAGCCGGTCAAACAGTAAGTGCCCGGAGGAAAAATGCCTATGTCCAAGACCAAGGAACTTTTTTGCACCTTTTTTAAGATCGGTGCCTTTACCTTTGGCGGCGGCTACGCCATGGTGGCGCTGCTGGAGCACGAATTTGTAGAGGAAAAGCGCTGGCTCACCCGGGAGGAGTTTCTGGATATGGTCGCCATTGCCGAGTCCACTCCCGGCCCTGTGGCGGTAAACAGCGCCACCTACATCGGCTATAAGCTGGCTGGTGTTGCCGGTGCGGCGGCTTCCACTCTGGCAGTGTGCCTGCCGTCCTTTGCAGTCATCTACCTTATTTCGCTCTTCTTCGACCGCTTTTTGCAGCTGACGGTGGTAGCCAATGCTTTTAAGGGCATTCAGGCCTGCGTCATCTACCTGATCCTATCCGCAGGGGTCAAGATGCTCAAAAACCTGCAGCGCACCCCTTTCAACACGGCAGTGGTGGCGGTGGTGCTGGCGGCCATGGTGGGGTGCTCTATGCTGGCGGTAAAGTTTTCCTCCATCTGCTGCATTTTGCTTTGCGGCGCAGCCGGGGTGCTGGCCTATGCGGTAGGGCAGGGGAAGAAAGGCGGCACAAAATGATCTTGCTGGAGCTGTTCTGGAACTTCCTTGTCATCGGTGCGGTGTCCTTTGGCGGCGGCTACGGTATGATCTCGCTGGTGCGGGAAACAGTGCTGGGGCACGGCTGGCTGACCGAAAGCGAATTTCTCAGCTTTATCGCGGTGTCAGAGTCCACGCCCGGCCCGCTGGCGGTGAACATGGCTACCTTTATCGGCGCTTCGCAGGCGGGACTGGCAGGTTCCTTTGCGGCAACGGTGGGGGTGGTGCTGCCCTCCTTTGTCATCATCCTGCTCATTGCGGCGGCGCTGCACAGCCTGATGAAGTATGCCGGGGTCAACGCCTTTCTGGCCGGGGTGCGCCCCTGCGTGGTGGCTATGATCTTAGCCACCGCCTGCACCATGGGGCTTTCCACGCTGGGGGGCTTTACCACCGTTTCCGGCGGCTTTGCCACGGATGTGCGTGCGCTGGCAGTGTTTGCCCTGCTGGGCATCCTGCATTTTGCCTATAAAAAGAAAACGCAGAAAGCGCCGTCCCCCATCGGAATGATCCTTCTTTCTGCGGTGCTGGGCGCGGTGCTGTGGAGCATCTGACCCGGAAAGAAAGGATACTGCAATGAACATTACCGTGTATCTGGGCGCAAACCTTGGCAACGACCCTGCACTGCCACAGGCTGTGCAGCAGCTGGGGCGCTGGATCGGCGAAAGCGGCAATGCGCTGGTGTACGGCGGCAGCAAAAGCGGCCTGATGGGGCTTTTAGCCGACAGTGTGCTGGCCGCAGGCGGCAGGGTGACCGGCGTAGAGCCCAAGTGCTTTCTGGACGCAGAGCTGCAGCACGAGGGACTGACTGAGTTGATCGTGACCGAGGATATCCCTGCCCGCAAGACCAGAATGATCGAGCTGGGCGATGCTTTTATCGCGTTTCCCGGTGGCACCGGCACGCTGGAGGAGATCACTGAGGTCATCAGCAAGCTGTCGCTGGGGCAGCTGGACGCACCCTGCATCCTCTACGACCTGAACGGCTACTACCAGCCTTTGCACCAGCTTTTGCAGCAGATGATCACCATGGGGCTTTCCACCCCGGCGCGGCAGAGGAACATCGCCTTTGCTGCCGACCTTGTCCAGATCCGCGCGATTCTTGAAAAATGATACTGGGAAGCTTACTTCTCAAACGTAAGGAGACTGCGGTACATGGCTTTGTGCGGTGGTCTTTTTTCATAAAATGGGATACCGGGGCGTCCGTAGACGACCCGGTATCCCGAAAAAAGAAAAAATCATTCCGCTGATTATGCCCATAGCGCACGCGGAGGGCATTTATAATCTTTCTGCGCAACCAAAAAGGCCGCTGCACAAAACGATGTGCAGCGGCCTTTTGCTATCCTGTTATGTACGCTGTGCGCGTTAAACTTAGGCGGCAGTGGTGGAAGCAGCCTCAGAAGAAGCAGCCTCGCTGACAGCAGCCTCAGAGGAAGCGGCCTCGCTGGAAGCAGCTTCAGAAGATGCAGCCTCGGAAACAGCGGTGCTTGCAGAAGCAGCCTCAGAGGTGGAGGAAGCAGCGGTAGAAGCAGAGCCACCGCAAGCGGTCATGCCAGCAGCCAGAGCCAGAGCAACAACAGCGATGCAAATATTCTTGAGTTTCATATCAATGATCTCCTTAGTCTTCTTGTAAATGTTTAGCAGCGGGCTTTCGGTAACACCTCACTGCGATGCTATATTCTAATCCGTTTTCGAAAAAAATCAAGAGGTTTTTGGTTGAAAGTTATAATCTATGTAAAGAATCTGCATAGTTGTCATAAAATTTCGCCAAATGTCAAAGACTTTTTGGCAAAAATAAAACTGCAAAAAGACGGGCTGCTATCTGCTGTAGAACCCGCTTTTGCAGAATGTCGCCCGGCAGTTGACCTCTTACCCGGCAGAGTGTGGTATGCTGTGGGTACAGAGCAAAGCCTGCACCGCCGGGCGGGGAACACAAAGTAGAAAAAACTTGAAATGATTTGCCGAAAATCCTTTTTATTGGACTGCAAATGTGGATAATAGAAGCATAACGAGGGACGGACATCCCCCGGAAGGCTTGAACGACAAGAACATTTGCGGAGGATAATACGATGAAAGATTTTGATTTTGGCTACTTCGGCACCGGCGATGAGGGCTATGCCCAGTACATGACCGCATTCGAGCACAATTTCAGCACGGACAGCACCGACAGCTTTGCGTCCGATGACACAGACTGCGATGCAGACAGCTGCGACAGCAGCGAAGAGGATTTCTAAGGAGGTAAAACCATGAAGTATTATGTAACACTGACCGGCCTGAACTACCGCTACGGCACGATGCCCTTTGCAGTAGGGCAGAAGGTGCGTCTGGTCAAGGAGCCGGAGAATCAGGCCGACCGCGAAGCCATCCGGGCAGAGCTGCCGGGTCTGGGCAAGGTGGGCTATGTGGCCAACAGCACCCATACCGTAAAGGGGGACTGCTACAGTGCAGGCCGTCTGTACGATAAGATCGGCAACACCGCTGTGGCAAAGGTGAAGTACATCCTGTGCGATGCCGTGATCTGCAAGGTAAAGGCAGACACCGCAGCGGCCGTGCCGCCCATGAACCCCAACACCGGCCTGCCCTATGGCAGCGAAGAGGAAGCTATCGCATTCTGAAACCGCACCTTTTTGCCCGTTTGTGCATACAAAGGGCAAAGGGGGAATGCGGTTTGAACCGGATCGTTTTCATACTTGGGGTCTGGCTGTTTCCGGCGGCGTGTACCGCGCTGGGAGCAGCAGGGGTGTTTTTGCTGCGCAGGCAGGCAAGACCGGCTACCCGGCGCATTTTGTGCGGAATGGCGGCGGGTATCATGCTGGCGGCCAGCGTATGGAGCCTGCTGCTGCCGGCCATAGCCCGGTCGCAGGGTAGGGCGGCATGGGTACCCCCGGCGCTGGGGCTTATTTTAGGTGCTGTGGGGCTTTTGCGACTGGAGGATGCCGCCGGGCAGTTGCTGGCGGGCGGCCCCGGGCATTGCGGGCGCATGGTGCTGGCGGTCACCCTGCACAACCTGCCGGAGGGCATGGTGGTGGGGCTTGCTGCGGCACTGGCGCTGCACGGGGACGCAGACGCCGTAAGCGGAGCGCTGGCGCTGAGCCTCGGCATCGGCTTGCAGAATATCCCGGAGGGTGCGGCGGTCAGTCTGCCGCTGACCCAGAGCGGGCGCACCCGGGGGCAGTCCTTTGCCGCAGGGGCGGCGTCCGGGCTGGTGGAGCCTTTGGGTGCGGTGTTGGCCTTTGTGCTGGCCGAGTGGGTAGGTGCAGCGCTGCCGTGGCTCATGAGTGCGGCGGCGGGCTGTATGGTGTGTGTGACCGCACAGGAGATGATCCCTGAGGCGGTGGAACCGGATGAAGTGGCCGGTGTCATCAGCATTGTGCTGGGCTTTGCCCTGATGATGGCACTGGATGTGGCCCTATGATATAGTAAAAGCAATGCCGGACAGACCTTTTGGCCTGCCCGGCATTGCTTTTATGTAAAAAGGATTTATATCGTCTGCGGCTGCTTCTGGCGCAGCTTACGCCGCACTACCAGCAGACAGCCGAGATGCACCAGTGCGGTCAGCGTCCAGCTGATGGGGTAGCTGATGTACAGCATAAAGGGGGTGCGGTTCAGCTGGAAAATGGTGGCGATCCACACCAGCCGCAGTGCGCATACGCCCACAAGGCTTACCACCATGGGCAGCACGCTGTAACCCAGCCCGCGCAGGCTGCTGGCCAGCACGTCCATGATGCCGCACAGCAGATAGGAGCCGCAGATGATCCTTAACCGCTCGATGCCGGTAGCAATGACCGCGGTGTCCGAGGAGTAGAAGCGCAGCAGCTGGTTCCCTGCCAGCGCTGCGCCGCCGCCCAGCACAAGGCCGGTCACCACGACACACAGCAGACAATTGCGGATCACCCGGTCAAGGTTGTGGTACTTGCGTGCGCCGATGTTCTGGCTGGTAAAGGTGACAGCGGCCTGCGCAAAGGCGTTCATGGCGGTATACACAAAGCCCTCCAGATTAGAGGAGGCAGAGTTGCCCGCCACCACCATGGAGCCGAAGGAGTTGATGGAGGACTGGATGACCACGTTGGAAAGGCTAAACACCGTGCTTTGCAGCCCGGCAGGCAGACCGATGAGCAAGATCTGCTTCAGCGTCCCGGCGTGGAAGGCCAGCCGCCGCAGGTCCAGCCGCAGCGCACCCTCCTCCCGGACGAGCATCCCGGTCACCAGCAGCGCGGACACGGTCTGGCTGATGATGGTGGCCAGTGCCACGCCTGCCACGCTCATGGAAAAGCCGATGACAAAGACCAGATTCAGCACCACGTTGATGACGCCGGCAGCGGCCAGACAGTACAGAGGGCGCTTGGTGTCGCCTACGGCCCGCAGCAGCGCACTGCTGAAGTTGTACAGCATGGTCATGGGCATTCCGATAAAATAGATCTTCAAGTACAGGGCGGAAAGACCGATCACATCCTCCGGGCAGCTCATCAGCTCCAGCAGGCCGCGCGCGGTGCAAAAGCCCACCACCGCCAGCAGCACGCCGCTGACCAAGCCCAGCGCCACGGCGGTATGTACCGTATCCTGCACGCCTTTTTCGTCCCGGGCACCAAAGCACCGGGCTGCCACCACGTTGGCACCCAGCGAAAGCCCGACGAACAGGTTGACCAGCAGATTGATCAGCGCACCGTTGGAGCCAACAGCGGCCAGCGCCGTGCTGCCCGCAAAGCGCCCCACCACCACAACGTCGGCGGCGTTGAACAGCAATTGCAGAATGCTGGATGCCGCCAGCGGCACAGAAAACAAAATGATCTTTTGCAGCATGGGCCCGCTGGTCAGGTCTGCGGAACGGCTGGTCGTAGCCATGAGTTATCTACCTCCTATAATAAACCTGAATTGACATAGCAATTGCCTATTATAGCGCGATATTAGGTAAAAAACAAGAGGTAAAGCGTCCATTTCCTCCAAAATCGCCAAATATCAGCCGCCAGGCACAGCCTGCAATTGAAAAATGCTGCCCATACTGCTATAATAAAGCGGTACACCCGTAGAAAACGGAGGAAGTTTTATTTATGTATCGAAATCGGATCAAACGGCTGCTGGATATTTTGCTGTCGGCCTGCGGCATCCTGTGCCTTTCGTGGCTGCTGCTGCTTCTGGCTGTTGCCATCAAGCTGGACTCGCCCGGGCCGGTGTTTTTCCGGCAGAAGCGGGTAGGCATCGGCAAGCGGCATTTCCAGATCCTCAAGTTCCGCACCATGCGCATCGACACCCCGCACGATATGCCCACCCATCTGCTGCACGACCCAGAGCAGTATATCACCCGCATGGGGCGCTTTCTGCGCAAGACCAGTCTGGACGAGCTGCCCCAGCTGTGGAATATCCTTGTGGGGGATATGGCTGTCATCGGCCCGCGCCCGGCACTGTGGAACCAGTATGACCTGCTGGCTGAGCGGGATAAATACGGCGCAAACGATGTGCGCCCGGGGCTGACCGGATGGGCGCAGATCCACGGCCGGGACGAACTGGAAATTGTCGAAAAGGCAAAGCTGGACGGCTGGTATGTGGAGCATATCAGCTTTGGGCTGGATGTGAAGTGCTTCTTTGGCACCATTACCGCCGTGCTCAAGCATGACGGCGTGGTGGAGGGCGGCACCGGCACTTTGCACGATGAAAAATAAGGCGCACTGCCGCCGTACCACGCCTTTGCGCTGCGGAAAAATCGTTTGTGACAGATAGAGCAAGCCCGGAAGGTCTGCGGATCTTCCGGGCTTCCATTTTTACGGGAAGGGACTAAAGCGGAAAGCGGCATCTGCGAAAGCCCTGTTATTTTCGCCCTTTTCTGCGCATAATAAATCCGAAAAATGCGCAGGGAGGCCGTAAAATGTCCAAGCACAGCATCGTCAGGTGGATAAAGATTATAGGGGCTTATCTGCTGGTGGCAGCTGTGGCGGCGCTGGGCTGGCTGTGGTGCGCCCTGCCGGAGCAGATTTATCTGGAACCGGAACAGCCGCTTATGCTGCCGCGCTTTGGCTGGGTGGAACCGCTGCGCGGGCACGGCAGCCGCAATGTGGCCAGCACCCGGGCAGCGGGCAGCTATCAGACTACGCTGGCACTGGGCGGCTGGCTGCCGGTCAAGACCATCCGCGCCACCGTGATGCAGCGCCCCACGGTTACGGTATGCGGCACGCCTTTTGGGGTGAAGATGTTCTCAGAGGGGGCGCTTGTCGTGGGCTTTTCCGAGGTGCATACCGCCGCCGGTACGGTGAACCCTGCAAAGCAGGCGGGGCTGCGGCTGGGCGACCGGGTCATCCGCATGGGGAACACCGTCACCGAGACCAACGAGCAGGTCCATGCCGCGCTGGAAGCCGCTGCCGGTGCGGCGGTGGAGGTGGTTTACGTCCGCAAGGGCGAGCAGCGGCAGACCACCCTTTTGCCGGTGTGGGATACCCAGAACGCCCAGTGGCGGGCAGGGATGTGGGTGCGGGATTCCTCCGCCGGGGTGGGTACGCTGACCTTTGTGGACGCGCAGGCCGGGGTGTTTGCCGGGCTGGGTCACCCCATCAGTGACAGTGACACCGGCGAGCAGGTCGCCCTGCGCAGCGGCGAGATCGTGGCCTGCCAGATCGTTGGCTGCACCGGCGGTACCGCCGGCAGCCCCGGGGAGCTGAAGGGCAAATTTATCAGCGACCACGCCCTTGGCAGGATCTGCATCAACGGCGAAAACGGCGTCTACGGCACGGTAAGCACCGCCATTGCCGGGCAGCAGACGGAGCTTGCCTTTGCGCAGGAGGTGCTGCCCGGCGCGGCAGAGATATTGACCACTACCAACGGCGAAACGCCCCGCAGCTACCGCGTCTATATTGAAAAGGTGAACGATGCCGACCCGCGCCGCAATATGGTGCTGCGTGTTACCGACCCGGCACTGCTGGCGCAGACCGGCGGCATCGTGCAGGGGATGAGCGGCAGTCCCATCCTGCAAAACGGGCGGCTGGTGGGTGCGGTGACCCATGTGCTGGTCAATGACCCGACACGAGGCTACGGCATTTTTGCGCAAACCATGCTGGAACAGGCACATTCCGTGTCCGGAACGGATGCGGCAGCATAAAAAAGTAGGACATTCGAGCGGAATTTCCATAATTTCCCAAAATAAACCGTTGAACTGTCTGGAAAATTATGGTAAAATCCATGGTATTAAAGGAACTGCACACATTGGAGGAAACAACCATGGATAAAGTGAGATTCTTGATGTCGGATACCGGTGCTCAGATCACAGAAGCCTGCCGCGAGGCGCTGGAGCAAAAGGGCGTGGAAGTGACCGTTGTGGAAAAGGATGGAAATAAGGTTTTACAGAAGATGCTGGCCGTTCGTCCGCAGGTGGTGCTGCTGGATGCCTTTATGCCCGGGCTGGATGCACTGGCGGTCAAGCAGCGCTACAACGCTGCAGGGGAGCGCCACACCTCGTTTTTCGTTACCGGCGCGTTTCAGAGCGAGGAAATGGTACAGGAACTGCTGGACGAAGGCTTTGCCTACTATTTTGTCAAGCCCTTTGACGAAAGCGTCCTTGCCGCCCGGGTGCTCAAGGCAGCCAGCGGACAGGAAAAGCACCTGCTCCACACCAGTGTGGACAGTGACGAACTGACCGTCACCGAAATTTTGCACCAGATCGGCGTCCCTGCCCACATCAAGGGCTACCAGTTCTTGCGGGATGCCATTTTGCTCACCATGAACGAGCCGGAGTACATCAACGCTGTGACCAAGCGCCTGTACCCGGAAATCGCCAAGAAAAACGGCACTACCGCCAGCCGGGTGGAACGCGCCATCCGCCACGCCATCGAGGTGGCGTGGGACCGGGGAGACGTGGATACCCTCAATAGCTACTTTGGCTATACCATCCATAACCTGCGCGGTAAGCCCACCAACAGTGAGTTCATCGCGATGATAGCTGATAAGATGCGGCTGGATAAACGACAGAGGGTGGGGTGAGTAAGTGACGCTAAATCGCAGCTTACAATTCCATTATTTACCATAACTGGACTGTCATGCCGATAAACATAGTGAGAATAGGTATGGACGTATGGAATCAGGCCGATAAATAGCTTAAATTCAAGGCGATAAATCTCCTGTATTTATTGGGTGTAGTGCCCGATGCGTACAGGAGGTTTTTGTTTTATGTTTGCACGTGATGTTGAGATGTTCATTGAGCACTGCGAGAACAAAGGATTAGCTACAAAAACAATTGGAAGCTATGAGCAAACGCTGCGGCTTCTCATGTTGTGGTTGGATGAGCAAGGTATCACACAGACCGAAAAAATCACCCATGTGGTCATTCAAGATTATGTAAAACAAATAAAGGAACGTGGAAAATACACGGTTACCAGCAACCCGAATAGTGGGAACTATCAGGAACGGCGAATAGATTTCGGGAAGAAAGTATCAGACGTGACCATTAACAATTATCTTCGGAACATGAGTGCTTTCTTTAACTGGTGTGTAGAAGAAGGTTTGATTTTACGTTCGCCCGTCAAGCGTAGGGACTACATCAAAGTGGAACGCCGTCCGCTTGAATTTGTGTCAGATGAAGACTTTCGTAAGTTGCTACGGAACATGAATACGGCCAGCTTCAGCGAATACCGGGATTATATCATCATCCAATTATTACTCGATACGGGTATGCGCATCAACGAGTGTTTGATGATTCAAGTGACAGACGTGAACCTTCCGAAGCGCAAGGCTGAAAAGGAACGCGCCGATGCTGCCGAAGCAGAACTCGCAGAGATGCAGTTTGAAAAGGACATTTGCTGCGATGGCAAGGCGATTGTCACGAAAAAAGATGTCTGATACAGACCTCGTAGAAAGGAGGAAGTCAGTTACCAATGATTGATTTCCTAATGATTGCAACGCGCACGGGAAAACGCGGTGTAATCGAAATCTATCCCAAATTCATCATCAAAAAGTCCAAGGACTTGATGATTCGGGGTTCTGATTTCTACGCTATCTGGCTGGAAGAGCGAGGATTGTGGAGCATTGACGAACAGGATGCACTTCAACTGATTGACCATGAGTTGGATATTTACACGAACGAACACAAGGAGCATCTGGATAATTACCGGGTGCTCCACATGTGGGACGCTGAATCGGGCATGATTGACAACTGGCACAAGTATTGTCAGCGTCAGATGCGGGATAACTACCACACGCTGGATGAACAGCTGATATTTGCGAACACTCCTTCCGAACAGCTTCACGTACAGGCTGTTCATCTTATAGATTTGGTCGCGGCTCATATACTTGTAGTTCCCGCTGAGCCAAGAACGAAAATAGCCATCAATTTCTTCCATGGTTACGATTCCTTTGTCCAGCAGGCGCTTATAAGCCTTTAGTTTACGGCGTTCTCTTGTGATTGCTTTTGGGTGAATCCGCCGAACAACGATTCCATTTTGAAGCAACGTGTACTTTACCTGAAGATAACGATACTCGCCAGAAAGCTTGCAGATGTGCGTCTTTTTCTCATTGAGAATCAGCCCGTACTCTGCCGCGATTGTCTTGACACCCTCTAAAACCTTCAGAAGCACTTCTTTGCTCCGATGGATGATATGCATATCGTCAGAATAGCGGCCTTGATGCTTCATGCCGCAGACAATTTTACAGTAGTTATCGATTCGGTAAGGAAATGTGATACCAATGTTTTGCGCCAGCTGGTTGCCAATATCGGCTCCCTTTGCCAGCATCTTTTCACCGGCCAAAAGCTCTTTCGGCACACCCATGTTCATAAAAGGGTCGACCTTGCCATTCATCATGGCTTCAATGTCCTCGTCCGAGAATCGGCTGACATCCATCTCGAACGTCTTGAAAATCTCATCCATCAAGTCCTCGGTGATAAGCCGAAGTTCATCACTCAGACCGCTCTTTTCGAGTAGCTCGTGAAGCACCGCCTTACACGGTTCATGCTGAATGTTCGCATAGTACCCGCTGAAGTCGATAAAAAGCACATACCCTTCATTCGTGCCTTCTTCGCGGTAGTAGTTACGCAGGTCATTTTCAAAACGTCTTCGATGAAATGCTACACCTTTCCCCTTCTGAGATGCCGAATTGTCGTACTGTAGAAACTTTTGTAGATATGGAGTCAGTACCTCGTCACAAATTACATGATTCACCGCCTTGTCAGGGGTCACGATGCTGGAAATGAGGCGTTCCTTTCCTCGCTCACGATATCGGAACTTCATACTCCCTTTCGGATGGTAAGTTCCATTTTGAAGTGCCTTCTGTAATTTTGCTGTGATGAGAAGCTGATTCAACTTATAAAGTTTCGAAGCATACTTAAACTGGGAGCCATTCATTGCGCGGTCTCCCGCATCATAGAGAACGTTTGTGTCGTAATAAGGATTCATTTTGCCTCATAAACTGCGCTGTAAGTTCATCGGTCGTAACCGGAACCGTCACAGTTATCATTCATCGGGTTATCTCCCGAACGGATAGCCTTTCCTTTCCCATTGCCGTGCAGGGAATCCTGTCCATAATGCACGGATGTGAAATCGGGACGAACGCCATTCTCATTCGAAGCGTTGTTGTAGTTCGCATTACCGTTGTTGTTCACATTCGCGAAGTACGTAGACGAAACTTTTCAAAGGCTACCCAATTGTTATTGTTCGGACTTTGCGGCTGCCTGAATGTGCGGTAGGAAACGCCCGTTATCAGATTGCCGCAATTTTTTAATGAGGTTGAAGTCTTTCTCAAGCTTCAATACAATGCGCGTGTATTTGTTTTTGTCAGCAGGCAGAACTTTTGCAATATAGTTCAGTTCGTCTTGGAGCACATTACAACATTCCAGCGCTTTGTCCAGTTGCAGCTGGGTATCCGGCACGATGACTGCATGATGGCTTTCGAAACTGGTATCGCCGCACTTCAGGTAGTAGTCAAAACCACCAATGCGATAGTTCACGCCGCCATTGGACCAGTAGTCACCCACGTACAGGTCGTCAAAGGTACCCGCCTTGATGGCTGCCAGCTGTGCCTCCGTGGGAGCAGAACCCAGGTTCTTACCACGGAAGATACCATTATGTGCAGCAGCGGAAGCAGTCAGAACAGCCTCCAGGCCAGTGGCCGCTTTTTCGGTTGCCGTCTGAGCTTTGCGTGCTGCATCTGCGCTTGCCTGCGTTGCAGCAATCAGCTGCTCCCATGTAGTGCTGCCAGCATCAGGAAGGTCTGCCATTTCGGTACCGCTGTTCTCGCCAACGGTGTAGGGCACGTCTGCGCTAGTGACGATTACGCCATCGCGAATGCCCTGGAAGGTCACCTTGCCCTCGCCAGAAATTGCGGTCACGATAGCCGGGACATTTGCCACATTGTTTGCGAACAGGGTTGCCGGAGGCGTGATTTCCTTGTTCGGGGTGTGCCAGTAGGCGCTGATGGTCAGGTTTGCCCATTCGTCACGGGGCGAGATACGCAGAGCATAAACGCTCTTGTTGCCCTCATAGCCCATGTTCAGGGTGCTGCTGCCATCTGCCAGCTGTGCCTGACCATTCTTAGAAAGGATCAGATTCAATTCAGTCATTGATAAGTTACTGCTCCAGAAGCTGTACTCATTTTCAGCAGCGCTGCTTTCGTCATCGTACCGGTCAAACAAATCGGAATATGTATGCGGACAAGTTGCTTGCGGGCAGGGGAGGCGTTGGCATCTATCCTCCCGGCCTTGGCAGAGCGAACGGCTGGGTGCACGTGGACGTACGTAAAGAAAAAAGCCGGTGGAGGGGGTGATGCCAATGCAGAGTATTCTTTCCTTCATCAGCGCTCACTGGATGGAATGGGCAATCGGATTGCTTAGTTTTGGCTGGGGTTATCTTATCAAAAAGATGACCGAGTACAAGAACATCAAGGACGGTTTGCTCGCCATCATGCACGATCGGCTGTATCAGATGTCTACCTTCTTTCTCAAAGAGGGGTACATTACCACGGCGGCTCTGAAAAATCTGGAATACCTTTATAAAAGTTATCATGCTCTTGGCGGAAATGGCACTGGTACCGAACTGTACACTCGTGCCAAGGGTCTGCCAATTAAGGAGGACTAATACTATGAACTTCAACATTACTGCGGGCACCATTGCACGAACTGCTGTTCTGCTGCTGGCACTGACCAATCAGCTGCTGAGCGCCATGGGCAAGAGCCCGCTGCCTATTGAGAGCGCTACCATGGAGCAGCTGGTGACTGCCGGTATCACGACCATCGCAGCCCTCATCGCTTGGTGGAAGAACAACTCCTTCACCAAGGAGGCCATTGCGGCAGATGCCGAGTATGACCGACTGCGTAAACAGAACGGTAAGTAATTTGTATTTGAGGCGAGGAAAAGAAAAGGACGAACAATATCCTGACTGAATGTTTTTCTTTGACCGCCTGAAATGATTTCATCTGACGCTCATCGTTGACCCGATAGGTCTGTTTTAGATTGGAGTGGCCGGTAAGATGAAGAAAGACCCTGTGATATTTATGCTGGCCCTCTAGGGCTGCCATGAAAATTACAGGGTCTTTTATTTTTGCCCTAGAAAATGTTGCAATTTGAGCGTAGAAGTCGTATACTGGCAGCATAATGAATCATTTGCACGCACACCGATAAATACAGAGATTTTTGACTGAATTTATTGCCTACCTATTATATACCAGTTCCTGCGGGATGCCATCCTGCTCACCATGAACGAGCCGGAGTACATCAACGCCGTGACCAAGCGCCTGTACCCGGAAATCGCCAAAAAGAACGGCACCACCGCCAGCCGGGTGGAGCGCGCCATCCGCCACGCCATCGAGGTTGCATGGGACAGGGGAGACGTGGATACCCTCAATAGCTATTTCGGCTATACCATCCATAACCTGCGCGGAAAACCCACCAATAGCGAGTTTATCGCAATGATCGCCGATAAGATGCGGCTGGATAAGCGGCAGCGGGTGGGGTAAACAGCCAATATAAACAGGGATGGACATACAATTATAAAAAGTATAGGATAACGCGAGGCTTCATCTGAAAAGGTGGAGCCTTTTCTCTTTGCATTTTCCCTCCCATCTGGTACAATGGTGCAGAAGGGATGTGACGAAATGCAGAAAGTGGATGTGATCCGTGCGCAGCTGTTTGCGCTGCAAGACAAGGAATATCAGATCTTTCACAGCCGCCTGATGCCCACCCTGCTACCGGAAACGGTAATCGGGGTGCGAGTGCCGCTGCTGCGCAAGCTGGCAAAGCAGCTGACAGATACCCCGGAAGCGGAGGTGTTTGTGCAAGATCTGCCGCATTTTTATTATGAAGAAAACGCTCTCCACGCCTTTCTGCTGGAGTCTGTCCGGGATTTCGGCACAGCGCTGGCGGCAACGGAGCGCTTTTTGCCCTATATGGATAACTGGGCAGTCTGCGATAGCTTCAGCCCCAAGGTGTTTGCGCAGCATAAGCCGGAACTGCTGACCGCTATCCGGCGCTGGCTGGGCTCTGACCAAGTGTATACCGTGCGCTACGGGATCGGGATGCTGATGCGGTATTATCTGGACGATGCCTTCCGGCCAGAATATCTGGCTTGGGTGGCGGCGGTGCACAGCGAGGAATACTATGTCAATATGATGCGGGCGTGGTATTTTGCCACTGCACTGGCAAAGCAGCCGGCAGCGGCACTGCCGTGGCTGACCGAAAAGCGGCTGGACGTGTGGACGCACAACAAGACCATTCAGAAAGCGGTGGAAAGCTACCGCATCCCCCCGGAACAAAAGCAGGCTTTGCGGGCGCTGCGCATTCGTTCACAAAAGCTTTGCGAAGAACGGCGCGTTTGACTGTTTACTTTATGGGAGTTTTATTGTAAAATATAGTATAGCAAAACTGCCGGGGCTATCCGGCGAAAGATAAAACAGGTGGTGTTTGGATTATGGCATTGAAATATAAGCGTATCCTTCTGAAGATCAGCGGTGAGGCGCTGGGCGGCGAAAAGGGCATGGGCTTTGACGAGCCCACCATGGACGCCATTTGCGGCGGCGTGAAAAAGGCTCATGAGCTGGGCGTGCAGATCGGCATCGTGGTAGGCGGCGGCAACTTCTGGCGCGGCCGCTCCAGCGGTAAGATGGAGCGCACCCTGGCCGATAAGATCGGTATGCTGGCTACGGTGATGAACGCACTGGCTGTCTCCGATAAGCTGGAGCAGCTGGGTGTGCCCACCGAGGTGTTCACCTCGATCACCATGCCGCAGGTGGCACCTGCCTTTACCCGCAAGGATGCTCTGCGCGCCATGGACGAGGGCAAGATCGCTGTGTTCGGCGGCGGCACCGGCAATCCCTTCTTCTCTACCGATACGGCTACCGCCCTGCGCGCCGTAGAGGTGAGCGCCGATGTAATGTTCAAGGCAACCATGGTGGACGGCGTTTACGATAAGGACCCCCACAAGTACCCGGATGCCAAAAAGTACGATACCCTTACCTTTACCAAGGTGCTGGAGGATCAGCTGGCCGTTATGGACGGCACCGCAGCTACCCTGTGCCGCGACAACAAGCTGCCCATTCTGGTGTTTGATCTGGCCGACCCGGACAACATCGCACGGGCTGTGCAGGGCGAAAACGTGGGCACGCTGGTCTACGAGGGCTGAGCATAGTGCCCCGGTGCAACTGCATACGATTGGATAGAGCAGCAGCGGCGCAGTGCGCTGCCTGCATGGATCAATAGAATAAAGAAACAGGAGAACAACGACAATGAGCAGCAACACCAAGGTTTTCGAAGATAAGATGAAGAGCTCTGTGGAGCACCTGAGCCGCGAGCTGGCTGCGGTGCGCGCAGGCCGTGCAAACCCCGCCGTGCTGGATAAGGTGGTCGTGGATTACTACGGTGCACCCACCCCCATCCAGCAGTTGGCAGCTGTGGCCGTTTCTGAGGCTCGCACTCTCACCATCACCCCTTGGGACCGCACCCTGCTGCGTCCCATCAGCAAGGCGATCATGGCCAGCGATGTGGGCATTACCCCCATTGATGACGGCGTTACCATCCGCCTGAACTTCCCCGCACCCAACGAGGAGCGCCGCAAGCAGCTGGCAAAGGAAGTCTCCAAGCTGGGCGAGGATGCCAAGGTGGCTGTGCGCAATGTGCGCCGCGATGCCATGGATAAGGCCAAGGCCATGAAGAAGGCCGGCGAGCTGACCGAGGACACCCAGAAGACCATGGAAGAGGATGTCCAGAAGCTGACCGATAAGTATATCAAGAACATTGATGCTGCCGTGGAAGAAAAGCAGAAGGAGATCATGGCCGTCTGATCCGCAGCACACAATAACGATTGGGAGGTGCCGTGCGCTGGTGGAAGGTGCGCGGCACTTTTTGCAGGCAGCCTTGCTGCCGGGAGGTATAAATGACACACCCCAAAGAATTTGCTGAAGGGCTTTCCATCGGCATCATTATGGACGGCAACGGCCGCTGGGCGAAAAACCGCGGCCTGCCCCGCACCGCAGGACACAAAAAGGGTGCGGAGGTGTTCAAGGATATTGCCAACTATTGCGATGAACTTGGCGTAGCATCGGTGTATTTCTATGCTTTCTCTACCGAGAACTGGAAGCGCCCGCTGGAAGAGGTGGGTGCCATCATGAAGCTGTTCGCCCAGTACCTCATCGAGGGCTTTGACTACAAGAACCGCAATATCCGTATTAAGTTCTTAGGCGACCGCACCGCGCTGGACCCCAAACTGCAAAAGATGATGAACGAACTGGAAGGGGACTCTGCCTGCAAGACCGGCATGACCCTGAACATCGCCATCAACTACGGCGGCCGCCCGGAGATCGTGCGCGCAGCACAGCAGCTGGCTGCAAAGGCTGCGGCAGGCGAGATCCGCCCCGAGGACATCAACGAGCAGATGATGAGCGATGCCATGTACACCGCCGGACAGAAGGATCCGGACTTTATCCTGCGTCCCAGCGGAGAAAAGCGGCTGTCCAACTTCATGCTCTGGCAGGCCGCCTATTCGGAGCTGGTGGAGATGGATGTGCTCTGGCCGGACTTTACCCGTGCCGATCTGGATACCGCCATTGAAGAGTTCAACCACCGCAGCCGCCGGTTCGGCGGCATCTGAGCGGCGCAGTATCCGTATTGCAAACCCTGCGCCCATGGTGCAGACCCGGCAGACCCGGTACTTCCTCGGGTCGGAGCGCGCTGCTCCGCAAGGGGCTGCTGCCGGAAGAACAAAGGAGATCGAAACCTATGAAAACGCGCATTATTACTGCGATCGTGGGCATTCTTGTGCTCATCGGCGTGATGTTTACCTTCAACACCATGGTGTTCAATCTGGTGATCGCAGCCATCACCCTGATCGCTGTCCATGAAATTTACAACGCCCTCGGCTTTGAAAAAAAGGACTGGCTCATGTACGCAGTGCTGGTACCCTACACATTGCTGGTCATGCTTTCCAGTTACAGTGCCATGCGCAAGCTGGTCATGCCCATGTCCTTTGTGCTGGTCACCTTTTTTGCCATCTATCTGGTGGTGCGCAACGGCACCATCAGCTACCAGAAGGCCAGCGGTCTTTTGGTGTTTTCGGGCATCGTGATCTTCTGCTTCTACTCTTTCATCCTGCTCAAGGAGCGTCTGCCGGTGGAAAAATTCGGCTATGACGCGGTTTTCTTTATTCTGCTAATCCTCTGCTTTGCATGGGGCGGCGACACCTGCGCCTACTTTGCAGGCCGCGCCTTTGGCAAGCACAAGCTGTGCCCGGTGGTCAGCCCCAAAAAGACGGTGGAGGGTGCCATCGGCGGCGTGCTGGGCACCATGGTGTTCGGCGTGGTCGCTACCATCATCTACTCCATGGCGGCTAACCGCATGGAAGCCTTTACCCGCTCTAATATCGGGGTCTCCATGTATGTCATCATCGCGCTGCTGGGCTGCATCGCTGCAGTGCTGGGCATCTACGGCGACCTGTTTGCCAGTGTGGTCAAGCGTCAATGCGGCATCAAGGACTACGGCACCATCTTCCCGGGTCACGGCGGTATTCTGGACCGCTTCGATAGTGTGATGTTCATTGCGCCCTTCGTGACCATGGTCATCACCGCCGTGTTCTACGTCTGATACAGAGGAGGAAACTATCATGTCTAAAAAAATAACGCTGTTGGGTTCTACCGGCTCCATCGGTACCCAGAGTCTGGATGTCATCCGCGCCCAAGGGTACGAGGTCTACGGCCTTTCTGCCCACAGCCATGTGGAAAAGATCTTGCAGCAGATCGAGGAGTTCCACCCGAAATATGTCTGCATGACCGACCCGGATGCCGCCGCAAAGCTGGACGCCGCGCTGGCCGGCCGGGCAAATGCACCCAAGCTGCTCACCGGCCCGGAGGGGCTGAAGGAACTGGCTGCGCTGGACGGCCCGGATGTGGTGCTGAACAGCGTGGTGGGCATTGCCGGTCTTGGTGCCAGCCTGTGCGCCATCGAGAGCGGCCATGACTTGGCGCTGGCCAACAAGGAAAGCCTTGTCACCGGCGGTCATCTGGTCACGCAGGCTGTGACAAAGCACGGGGTGCAGCTGCTGCCTGTGGACAGCGAGCACTCCGCCATCTTCCAGTGCCTGCAGGATAAGGAGAGCGCTCCCAGCCTGACCAAAATTCTGCTCACGGCCTCCGGCGGCCCCTTCTTCGGCATGACCACCGAGCAGCTGCGCGGCAAGACCCGTGCAGACGCCCTCAAGCACCCCAACTGGCACATGGGCGCAAAGATCACCATCGACTCTGCCACCCTGATGAACAAGGGTCTGGAGCTCATCGAGGCCGTATGGCTCTTCGGTCTGCCCCCGGAAAAAATTCAGATCGTGGTGCAGCGCCAGAGCATCGTCCACTCTGCGGTGCAGTTCAGCGATAATTCGATCATTGCCCAGCTGGGTGTGCCGGATATGCGCATCCCCATCCAGTACGCCCTGACCTACCCCAAGCGTGTGCCGGGCGTAGTGCCGGAACTGGACTTTACCACCCTGAAGCTGCTCACCTTCGATGTGGCCGATGAAGAGACCTTCCGCTGCCTTGCCGCCTGCAAAAAGGCCATTCGCAAGGGCGGTCTTGGCCCCTGCGCCGCCAACGGTGCCAACGAGGAAGCCGTTAAGCTGTTCCTTGAGGACAAGATCGGCTTTTTGGATATCGGCCGCTTGGTGGAGGCTGTTGTGGATAGCGACAGCTTTGGCGGCGACTATACGCTGGCAGACGTGTACGAGTGCGACCGCATGGCGCGCGCGTTCGTGCGGGCACACCTGTAACGCTTTATCAGCAATATACGCCCCGGCGCTGTTTTTGTAACGGCTCCGGGGCGATATGGGAGAACGAATGTCATTTATTATCACCATCCTTGCTGCGCTGCTTGTGTTCAGCGCGGTGATCGCCATCCACGAGTTCGGGCATTTTACTGTGGCAAAGCTCTGCGGCATTCAGGTCAATGAGTTTTCCATCGGCATGGGGCCGGTGCTCTGGAAAAAGAATCATAAAGGCACCCAGTACAGTCTGCGTGCCCTGCCTGTGGGTGGCTTTGTAGCGCTGGAAGGGGAGGAAAGCCCCGAAAGCCAGCAGGCAGAAGCTGCCCATACTGTGCAGGAACAGCCCGCCCCGGAGACGGAAGCATCTGTGCAGCCCACCGGCGTCCCCCTGAATGAAGCGCCGGTATGGCAGCGGGCACTGGTCATGGTAGCTGGTGCAGTCATGAACTTTGTGCTGGGCTTTGTGGTGTTGGTGATCCTCATCGCCGCCCAGAACGAGCCCATCACCAGCAAGACCATCTACGCCATTCAGGACGGTGCCCTCTGCGGGCAGACCGGCCTGCAGGCAGGGGACAAGGTTCTGGCGGTGAACGGCCGCCGCTGCTTTGTGGCAAACGACATCTTGTACGAGCTGGTGCGCACCCAGTCCTACAGTGCGGATTTCACCGTGCTGCGGAACGGCCAAAAGGTGCATCTGCCGAGGGTACAGTTTGACACATGGCAGGACGAAAAGGGCGAGACCCACATGAGCATCGGCTTTTCCGTCTACGGGCTGGAAAAGACCCCCGGCAACGTGCTGCGGGAGGCAGGCAACAGCGTGCTGTACTATGGGCGCATCGTGTTCACCTCCCTTGTGGACTTAGTGCGCGGGCGGGAGAGCATCAACAACCTCTCCGGCCCGGTGGGCATCGTATCGGCCATCGGGCAGGCCGCCAGCTACGGCTGGCAGGATCTGCTGGAGATGCTGGCGCTCATCACCGTCAACCTTGGCATCCTCAACCTGCTGCCATTCCCGGCGCTGGACGGCGGTAAGGTAGTATTTTTGGTCATTGAAGGCGTCACCGGCCATGCAGTGCCGGAAAAGCTGCAAAGCGTGCTCACCCTTGCAACCTTCGGGCTGCTGTTCGGGCTGATGCTCTTTGCAACCTACAACGATATTCTCCGGCTCATCACCGGGACAGTATAAGAAAGGGGAACCCTTATGCGGCAGAAAAAACGTGAAGTGAAGATCGGCAATGTGACCATCGGCGGCAGCAACCCTATTGCGGTGCAGACCATGCTCAATGTGCCGGTGGAGGACATCGAAGGCAATGTGGCACAGGCTAAGCGGTGCGAAGCTGCAGGCTGCCAGATCCTGCGGGTGACCTGCCCCAGCCCGGCGGATGCAAAGTGCATCGAAGCCGTCAAGAACGCGGTGAACATCCCCATCGTGGCGGATATCCACTTTGACTACAAGGCAGCGCTGGCCTGCGCGGACGTGGGTGTGGACAAGATCCGCATCAACCCGGGCAACATCGGTGACGACGACCGGGTAAAGGCAGTGGTGGATGCCTGCCAGCAGAAGAACATCCCTATCCGTATTGGTGTCAACGGCGGCAGTCTGGAAAAGCACATTCTTGCCCGTTACGGTGCACCCACCCCGGAGGCCATGGTGGAAAGCGCTTTGTACCATGTGCGGCTGCTGGAAAAGTTCGATTTTAACAACATCGTCATCTCCATCAAGAACTCTAACGTGCCCCGCATGATGGAAGCCTACCGCCAGCTCAGCGCCGTCACAGACTACCCGCTCCATGTGGGCGTCACCGAAGCCGGCACCTACCAGATGGGTCTGCTGAAAAGCGGCATGGGCATCGGCGGGATGCTGCTGGAGGGCATCGGCGACACCATCCGTGT
>ENA-OUPO01000358-OUPO01000358.1-human-gut-metagenome-genome-assembly--contig:-NODE-358-length-21920-cov-44.3473_pt1 | contig 21920 bp, 15 predicted proteins | sample MGYA00237940_ERZ548809 | MGnify/ENA primary metagenome ERZ548809 (study PRJEB26490, sample SAMN05194695) | human gut metagenome | biome: terrestrial biome; feature: human-associated habitat; material...
GGCATCTGCCGCACCTCGCTCGCCGTATCGGCACTTAGAATTATGCGGTATTGCCTTTGTTATCTTGCACAAAGCGAACGGTTGCGCTTACAGCAGATACGCTTCAAACCGGTGCAGGTCATCCACCTTTACGGTTGCCCTGTAATACACGCCGTTTTCGCGGTATTCTTCAGCCAGAACGCTGCCGCGGGTGCGGAACACATCGGCCAGGGCCAGCTTGTCATAGGGCAACAGTACCTCAATGGTGCGCACACGGTGTGCCAGAATCTCGTCAATCTTGGCCAGCAGGCTGTCCAGCCCGTAGCCGGTTTTGGCGCTTACCAGCAGCACATCCGGGTCATAGGGGGCAACACCGGTGCGGTCGCACTTGTTGTAGACCGTCACCTGCGGGATATCCCCGCAGCCCAGGTCGTTCAACACTTCATCGGTCACACTCAGCTGCTCGGCGGCTTCGCTGTCGCTGGCGTCGGCAATTTTCAAGATGATGTCAGAGCAGGCAGCTTCTTCCAGTGTGCTCTTAAAAGCATCCACCAAATCATGCGGCAGGCGGCTGACAAAGCCGACTGTATCCACCAGGATCACTTGTAACCCGCTGGGCAGCGTGCATTTGCGGGCGGTGGGATCCAGCGTGGCAAACAGCATGTCGGCTTCAAAAATTTCTGCGCCGCACAAAGCGTTGGTCAGGCTGCTTTTGCCCACGTTGGTGTAGCCCACCAATGAGATGACCGGAACACCGTTTTTCTGGCGGGCGCGGCGGGTTTCACCACGGCGCTTTTCCAGCTCTTTCAGGCGGCTTTCCAGCTTTTCAATGCGGCTGCGCAGGTAGCGGCGGTCCAGCTCCAGCTTGGTTTCACCGGCACCGCGGCGGGCACCACCACCGCCGCCGCCGCCACCGCCGCCCTGGCGGCTCAGCGCCTCGCCAAGGCCCTGCAGGCGCGGCATGCGGTATTTCAGGGTGGCCAGCTCAGTTTGCAGCTTGCCCTCGTTGGTGGTGGCGCGCGCACGGAAGATTTCCAAAATCAGCATCGTGCGGTCCAGCACTTCCACCTGCAAAGCCGCGCTCAGGTTGCGGATCTGGCTGCCGGTCAGCTCGCCGTCAAAGATGGCGGCCTCGGCATCGGTATTCAGGCATACCAGGCGCGCTTCCTCCACTTTGCCCTCCCCCAGAAGGGTGGCGGCTTCGGGGGTGCTGCGCTTCTGGCACACGGTAGCAACGGCCTGCATGCCGTTGGCTTCCGCCAGGGCGGCAAGCTCATCCAGGCTGCGCTGGGAGTCAAACTTGCCCTGGTCCAGCGCCAGCAGCACAACGCGCACCGGCGGGCGCTCGCTGTCCAGAGCCTTCTGCCCAACAGGGGCGTCCTCTGCCGGGGCCTGGGTAGCGGTAAAGTCCAGGGTGATGGGGTCCTTCATTTCGTCCATAGGGGTCCTTTCTGGCCATATTCGGCCAGGTCAGCAAAAGTATGGGGCAGGGGAGTAAATGTCAGACGGTTGTCTCGACATTCTCCGCAGGTTCCGTTGGTTCTGCCTGTACAGCGGGGGCAGCGGCTGCCGGTTCATCGGATTTCTGGCTGCCGGGGTTCAGCAGGTACCAGGCCAGGCAGGGCACCTCGGTGCCGTCAAAGCGGTGCAGAACGGTATCGTGGTCATAATGGAAGCCGGTCTTGGCCAACACGCGGCTGCTTGCCACATTCTGGCTGGCGTGGAACCCGGCCAGCCAGGGCGCACCTACCATACCAAACCAGTAATCGCGCACGGCAGCGGCGGCTTCGGTGGCATAGCCCTGGTTCCACCACTTTTTGCCCAAGGTGTAACCGATCTCATACATGCCGCCCAGCAGCTCGGTTTTCACGTTTTTCCAGGCATAGGGCTTTTCACGCTCACAGGATTCGGCAGGGGCAATGCTGATGTTGCCCATCAGCACACCGGTCACTTTATCGCAGATGCCCCAATCATAAAAATCCGGGCGGTCATATTGTTTGACGATCTCGTTCAGATATGCCATCGTTACCACCCAGTCACGGTGGGGCTCCCAGCGCAGGTAGCGGGTCACTTCCGGGTCATTGGCCCAGTTGCCAAACATCATTTCGCAGTCGTCGGTTGTCATACGACGCAGGACCAGCCGCTCGGTGGTCAACTCTTGTGTGCCGCAATGCTTCATCTTGATATACAACCTTTCCTTTGCAGTAGTTATGCTTGGCTGTGCAGCAGATACCGCCGCACAAAGCCCATAAAGATCTGCCACAGCTTGTACAGCTGGGCACGGTAAATGTTACAGTAAATAAACAGGATTGCTGCAGTTAAAACAAACTTGATGATAAAATTGTGGGCGAACACCACGCCGATCACGGCCACACCCACCGCCAGCAAAAAGCCGCAGATCGTCCGGCTGAAGCTGGGGATGGTGCGGTAGTAATACTGCCCGGTCACAGTGCGGTACAAAAACATCGTTGCATTGGCCGCTACCAGGCCGACCGCGGCACCCATTACGCCAAAACGCGGCACCAGCACGGCGCACACGGCAATGTTGGCCGCAACGCCCACGGCGGTTCCAATCGTATCCTGAAACGGCTTGCGGGCAATGGTGTTGCCGTACACCGTGCCTTCGCACAGGATGGAGAACACCACGGCCAGCATCATCAGCGGAAAGTAGGGCAGGCAGGCCGATTTGGCCGGGAAGATGATGAAGATGATATCCTCAAACATGACCAGCAGACAGAAAAAGCCGAAGATCAGCAGGTTCAGCAGATCATGGATGCGGCCAATGCGCTCCTGCTCGGTGCGGTAATGCGCGTAGACATAGGGGCCCCAGTAGGTGGAAAAACCGGCCTGAATGGTGGTGACAAGCTGGGCCAGGGTGTAGGCAAAATCAAACGAACCCTGCTCCGCCGCGGGGGCGTAATTGCCTAAAAAAGAAAGGCAGATGGCGCGGTACAGCGGGATCAGGATGGCCGCAGGTGCCAACACAATGCCGTAAGGCAGTGCCGCCCGGTAAATGTGGGCATAGGGGCGCAGGCCGCGCACAGGGGCCTCTTTCGTTTGACCTTTAGAAGCCCGCCGCCAATAGAACACTGCGACCCCCGCAAAGCTGCACACCGCACCCAGCACAAAAGCGCGGGCGTCCTGGGTAACAAAGCCGGGCAGCAGGTAGATCAGGTTCAGGCAGGCCTGCATCCACAGCGTTTCGGTGGTGTAGGCGCGCACATTGTTTTCCAGCCGGAGCAGCACGTTGAGGTAACGCACCAGCATGTACAGAGCAGCGTTCAGGAACAAAAACGGCACCAGCCCGGCACCGTTGGCCCCAAGGCCAAAGGCCGCCGCCAGCGGCTTGGCGAAAAAGATGCTGCCGATGCCGCCCGCCAGCAGCATGACCAGCACCGAAAGCCGGGTACACGCGGCAAACATGCTGCGCCCGGTGGAACCGGCAGGCGGTTCGTGGTAAAAGCGCAGCAGGCTTTGGTCCAGCCCAAGCATGCCCACGTTCATCAGCGACATGGTGTATGCCATGAAGGAAGCAGGAACGGCGTAGCTTTCGGCGGGCAGGACGCCCTTGATGATAAGCGCTGCGCCGGAAATGCCAAAGCCAAGGTAGGTGGCAATGGAGTATTTCATCACATTTCCGGCAAAGCTTTCAGTTTTTTTCGGTTCAGACATGGCAGGCTCCCATTTGCAGCGGGCGCACCGCAGCGCGCCGGAAAAACAACTTTATTTTACATATGGCCGGATGCGCGCTTCCATGCGCTGGATCTCCTCCGGCGGGATATAGGCTTTGTCCACATAACCGTAAATGCGCTGGGCAAAGTTGGCCAGCGGCGGGCAGAAGGCAAACACCCGTTTAGGTTCCCACTTGTGGCGGTACAGCATGTGTACCCCCGCCAGTGCGCAGAACTTGAGCAGGTTGAAGTGCGGCGTAAAGCCGGGCCCCATCGGTTCATCCCGCGGGGGATTTTTGTACACTTCCTCCAGCAGGTCGGCCATCCGCTTGTAGGCCGGGGCAGGGGAGGGGTCAAAATAGCCCTCAATCACATCCCGTGCAATGGGGAACGGCGGGTTCGGCTGCGCCATGGCAGCGGCAAACTCCGGGTAGCTAGTCACATAGTGAGCATCCTTGTAGATGACGGGGTCATACTCGTGCTCGATGGGCACCGGGCGCAGGATATGGCAGCTTTTGCCCGCCATGTATACTTCGGCCACAGCGGTGCTCATCCAGATGGAGATGGAATCCGCCGCCACAATCCACTGCTTGACGGAATCCGCAAAAATCACATGGAAGTTGGGGCGTTTGGCGGCCAGCTCGTCCAGGGCTTTGCATTTCCATTCGCTGGGGTGGCGGCGGTATACCAGTTCCACCTCCGGGTGGTCACCCAGGTAGCGGTCAAACCAGGCCAGCGTTTTTTCCATCGAAACGCGGTTGGTGCGGGCAAAGCCGGAAAAATCCGTTCCCGCCATTTTGGAAAGCTCGGCCACTTCCTGGTCGGTCATGCTGGCATAGCCAAAGCTGGAAATGTACAGGTGCAGCTGTTTGGCGGGGTCAAGGCCGAATTCCTTGCACAGGGTTTCCTTATCCTTAAAGTAGCCCTTGAACTCCGGCCGCAGAAAGTCCATCATCACAGCGCCGGTCACGGGGGTGTTCTTGGCATCCATGCCATGGGCCTGTAACCGCTGGGCAGTGCGCTGGCCCCAGCAAGTCTGCACGCAGCGCTTGGCGTTGCCGTTCATGTTGAACCAATCGCCCTCCTCCTGCGTGTCGGAGAGCATCTGCTCCCAGTGCAGGTTGACGATCTTGTTGCATTTGCCAATGTTGTTGTACACATGGCTGTTGATGGCTTCGTTGTCATACATGCAGCTGGCAACCAGAACTTCCGGCTTGTCTTTGCCAAACAGGCGCAGATCTTTGGCATCCAGCAGCTGGCGGATGCGCACGGTGTAGCCGCGGCGCTCCAGCTCCAATTTGAGCAAAAGATCGCTCTCATATTCCCGAACGGTGTGTTCGTACAAAATCAAAAAGTCCAGTGCCACAGGAGACCTCCTTTTTGGGGTGGGGCAGCATCAGCGCTGCATATCATCAAACAGTTCGGCTGTCCAGTCCGGCAGGCCGTATTTTTCGTCCAGGTGGAACCCGTCAAAAAACTGGGTGTCATCATCGGTAATGCAGCTGGTGCCCCATTCGTAATTCAGCACGGTAAAATTCTGCTTTTCCAACAGCGGCAGAACTTCGTCCTGCATCACGGCGGTAATGCCAAAGGCATCGCATACCTCGGTGCGCACATTGGCGGCCATGGGGGGCAGCACAATGGTCAGCTCCACGCCGCGGTCTGCGCAGCGCTGGGCCATAGCCAAAAACTCCGCCAGCTCGGTTTCGTTCAGTGCCCAGTTCTGGCAGCGGGTGGTGATCAGCGCCGGGTACTCATACAGCTTTTTGTGCAGCGGAATCGTGTTCCCGGCATCATCCAGGTAATCCGCCGCGGTCCAGTCGCCGGATTCAATGGTGTCCGGCGTGCCCTTTACGGTGTCCATAAACACGGTCAGGGCGTTCACGTTGTATTCCAGGTTCAGACAGTAGGCCAGCGGGTTGCGCAGGGTAGCTTCCAGCGCCGAAAAACGGTCGGTGTTATAGCTGCTGTTTAAGGTGTAGAACGAAAGCTCAAACAGAATGCGGTCCACCTGGTTGCCGGAATCCAGCACATAGTTGGCAAGGTCCACACATTCCTTCAGGGAAGCACCGCCAAAGGCCAGGTTCTGCCAGCTTTGCCCGGTCAGGGAATCCACAAGGTCTATATCAAAGTGGGCCAGGCGGCTGTCCCCGATGATCAGGTTGGTGCCGGGGCTCTGCTCATAGGCGCGCACACGGGCCACCGGCTGGCTGGAAGAGGCTGTTTTTTTGATGCCAAAATAATTGTTTGGCTCAAACGCCACAAAAAAGGCAAACCACAGATAGACCGGCACGAACAGCAGCGCCAATTTTTTGATGATATGCTTCACGCCGGAAATCTCCTTTTTTCCATAAGATTAAAACCCTGCATAGGGGCCGAACGCGTTGGTGTTAAAGCCGCCGCTCTGCATGATGTACCCCACCAGGATAAAAACGATCAAAACAACATACAGCGCATTGCGGTGCTTGGCGCTTGCCAGGGCAACCTCAGCCGGTTTGTTTTTGCAGACAAAATTGCGCCGGTGATCCAGCCAGATGCCAAGCGCCAGCGCCAGCGCAGCGAACGCCCAATAAGCCGCTACCATAATGGTATTGGCGTAAAAGCCGGTATACGCTGTGCTGTACAGCTCCCCGGCAAAGCGGGCGGGGGACCAGCTGTTCATCAGGCAGCGGCCCAGGTAGGCGAAAGCATCGCCAACGCCCAGGTTTTCGGCCATGCCGGAAAGGTTGCCGGACCCCACGCGGAAGAACACCATGCTGATGGTCCACAAAACAAACACCACAACCCGCTTGCCCCACAGCACACGGGCCGGGGTGCCGCGCTTTTTGGGTTTGCCAAAGCGGCGGTGCAGCAGCTCTTCGCCCACGCGGTAAACCGCCTGCAGCAGACCCCAGATGATGAATGGCGCGGTGCTGCCGTGCCAGAAGCCGGAAGCAAAGAACACGCAGAACACGCACAGCTCGGTGGGCAGGCGGCCAAAGCGGCCAAGATCTGCCCAGGCCAGCGGCATAAAGAGATAATCCTGCAGCCAGGAAGAAAACGAGATGTGCCAGCGGCTCCAGAAGCCAGAAAAGTTGGTGGCGTAAAACGGGGTCTTAAAGTTTTCCGGCAGGTCCAGCCCCAGCACAAGGCCGGTGGCACGGGAAATCTCGGAATAGCCGGAAAAGCTGAAATACAGATAAAAAGTGTACATCACCGCGGTCAAAATCAGCATGGGGGCGCTGTAATCCGCATAGTGGGGGAAAACCGTATCCACCACCATGTTCAGCACATCCGCCACGGCAATGTATTTGAACAGCCCCAGCGCATATAGCCGCAAAGCGCGCACCGTGCGGGCGGCATCAAAGCGGTGCTCGGCGCTCAACTGCGGCAGCAGCGCACCGGCGCGGCAGATGGGCCCCTGGGTGACGGTGGCAAAAAAGTTGAGGAACAGCGCCAGCCGGATAAAGCTGGTTTCCACCTCGCAGTCGCCGCGGGTGGCGTCGATCAGGTAGGCGATTGCGGCAAAACTGGTAAAGCTGATGCCCAGCGGCATGGCCACCGCGCGCCAGCCGTGCAGCACCCCGCCCAACAGGCCGTTATACTTAAAAAAGGCCAGAATGCCCAGCATACCGATCACGCCAAGGCGCAAAAAAGCGGTTTTGTGTGCACCGCCCCGCCAGGCAAGGCCGCGGCCGCACAGGTAGGTGAACACCGCCAGTGCAATGGTGACCGGCAGCATGGCCGGCATGGCCAGCGCATAAAACACCCACGAAGCTCCCAGCAGAAACACCGGCTGCATGCGCACCGGCAAATGCAGGTAAACGGCAGCCACAACCACCAAAAATGCACAGTATTGCAGGCTTTGCAGCCCCATGAGCGCAACCTCCAGACCTAATAGGAGCGGTACCGCACAACGCACGGCGTGCCGCAAAAAATCCACAGGCAGCAAGGATAAAATAAGACCGCCTGCACCCGCAATATGGCAAAATGGCACAATATCACAGATTAACTAAACTATTATACCTGTTTTGCCTACTAATGTAAAGTGGGCCGCCCCGCGGGGGCAAAATACGCACGAAAAAACGTAAAGAATATTGTTTGCACAGCGGCAACAAAAGCGGCGTTAAAATGTGATAACAAAGAGCAAAACACGGAATAAGAAACATACCTACTAAGTGCGATAAATTTCCTTGAACGGTTGCATTGAATACGTGAAAATGATATACTATCATAGTAATAAAAAATAGGCTGGGTGTGTACCAAACTGTCCGGCGGTTGAAATGCTGGTTGGACGGACAGTTTTTGCGGGACTGCAAGCAGGGTTCCGCCGCAGGCTTACGGGAGTGAAAAATATGAAAGTTGTGATTCTTGCCGGCGGCTATGGCACGCGCATTTCGGAAGAAAGCAAGTTCAAGCCGAAACCGATGATCGAAATCGGCGGTATGCCTATTTTGTGGCATATCATGAAAGAGTATTCTTACTATGGCTTCAATGATTTTGTGATCTGCGCCGGGTACAAGCAGCATATGATCAAGGAGTGGTTTGCAGATTATTTCCTGCATACCAGTGATGTGACCTTTGACTTCACCCAGGGCAACGAGATGATCGTGCATGACCAGCACGCCGAGCCGTGGCGCGTGACGGTGGTGGATACCGGCCTGAACACGATGACGGGCGGCCGCATCAAGCGGGTGCAGAAATATATCGGCAACGAAACCTTTATGATGACCTATGGTGATGGCGTCTGCGATGTGAACATTGCCGAACTGGTCAAGTTCCATAAGCAGCATGGCAAGCTGGCAACTCTGACTGCCGTGGTGCAGGAACAGCAGAAAGGCGTGCTGGATATCGGCCAGGACAATTCGGTTCAGGCGTTCCGTGAAAAAAGCGTCAACGATGGGGCTATCATCAATGCGGGCTATATGGTGCTGGAACCGGAAGTGTTTGATACCATCAGCGGCGATGATACCATTTTTGAGCAGGCCCCGCTGCGCGAGCTGGCAGCCAAAGGCCAGCTGATGAGCTATGTGCACCGCGGATTCTGGCAGTGCATGGATACCGAGCGCGAAAAAAGTATGCTGGAAAAAATGTGGGCGTCCGGCTGTGCGCCCTGGGAAGTGTGGAACCAACAATGAACTTGGAATTTTACCGCGGCAAACGCGTGTTTGTAACCGGGCATACCGGTTTTAAGGGCAGCTGGCTCTGCCGCATGCTGGTGGGTGCCGGTGCAGTGGTAACGGGCTACAGTTTGCAGCCGCCCACAACCCCCAACCTCTTCTCTCTGGCAGGGCTGGAAGGCAAAATGACCAGCGTGATCGGCGACATCCGCGATTTTGCCAGCCTGAAAGCGGCCTATGATGCCGCTCGGCCGGAAATTGTGCTGCACCTGGCGGCCCAGCCCATTGTGCGGGACAGCTACAAGGACCCGCGCTATACTTATGAAACCAATGTGATGGGCACCGTGAACCTGTTGGAATGTGTGCGTACCGCCCAAACTCCGCCGCGCTCTGTGCTGAACGTAACAACGGATAAGGTGTACCAGAATAATGAATGGTGCTGGGGCTACCGCGAAAACGAACCGCTGGATGGCTTCGACCCCTACTCCAACAGCAAAAGCTGCTCGGAGCTGGTGACCCACAGCTATAAAAACAGCTTTTTTGCGGATGGCAGCGTGGCCATCTCCACTGCCCGCGCAGGTAATGTGATTGGCGGCGGCGATTTTGCCAATGACCGCATCATCCCGGACTGTGTGCGTGCGATGGCAAAAGGGGAGAGCATCGGTGTGCGCAACCCGTATTCCACCCGCCCATACCAGCATGTGCTGGAACCGCTGGCGGCGTACCTGCTGATCGCCCAGCGCCAGTATGAGGATAACCGGTACGCCGGCTATTATAATGTCGGCCCGGATGACTGCGACTGTGTGACGACCGGCACCCTGGTAGACCTGTTCTGCCAGGCGTGGGGCGATGGTGCTGCATGGGAAAACCGCGCTGAGGCAAACGCCCCGCATGAAGCAAACTTTTTGAAGCTGGATTGCAGCAAATTGAAATCCACCTTCGGCTGGAAACCGCGCTGGCATATGGCGGAATGTATGCAAAAGACCGTTGCGTTCAGCAAGGTATGGCTTTCCGGCGGGGATATCCCGGCGGAGATGGACAAAGAGATCAAGGAATTTTTGAGTGAGTAAGGGAGCAGACGATGGCAAATTGGAGCAATGAGGCCGAAGCCCGCGAGCAGATCAAGGCGCTGGTGGCAGAATATTACCATGACTTTAAGGAGAAAAAGGCGGATTTCAAGCCCGGCGACCGCGTTACTTATGCATCCCGCGTGTTTGATGAAAAAGAAATGTGCGCCCTGACCGATGCAACGCTGGATTTCTGGCTGACCACCGGCCGCTTTGCGGATGAATTTGAAAAAGAGTTTGCCAAGTGGATCGGCGTAAAGTTCGCCAACCTGGTCAACTCCGGCTCCTCCGCCAACCTGATTGCCTTTATGGCACTCACCGCCCCGGAACTGGGCGACCGCCAGATCAAAAAGGGCGATGAGGTCATCACTGTGGCATGCGGGTTCCCCACCACTGTCACCCCGGCGCTGCAGTATGGCGCTGTGCCGGTGTTTGTGGATGTGACCGTGCCGCAGTACAACATTGATGTGACCAAGCTGGAAGCCGCTCTTTCCCCCAAGACCAAGGCAGTCATGATCGCCCATACCCTGGGCAACCCGTTTGACCTGTCCGCCGTCAAAGCCTTCTGCGATGCCCATAACCTCTGGCTGGTGGAGGATAACTGCGATGCCCTGGGCACCCAGTACACCATCAACGGCGAAACCCGCTTTACCGGAACCTGGGGCGATATCGGCACCTCCAGCTTCTACCCGCCGCACCACATGACGATGGGCGAGGGCGGCTGCGTGTATACAAACAGCCCGCTGCTGAACCGCCTGATCAAGAGCTACCGCGACTGGGGCCGCGACTGCATCTGCCCGTCCGGCCATGATAACTTCTGCGGCCACCGCTTTGACGGTCAGTATGGCGAACTGCCCGCAGGCTATGACCACAAGTACGTTTACAGCCACTTTGGCTATAACCTGAAAGTGACCGATATGCAGGCCGCCATCGGCTGCGAACAGCTGAAAAAGTTCCCCAGCTTTATTGAGCGCCGCCGCCATAACTGGGACCGCCTGCGCACAGCCCTGGAACCGGCCGCCGATAAGCTGATCCTGCCGGAACCGGCCGCCAACAGCCGCCCGTCCTGGTTCGGCTTCCTGATTTCGGTCAAGCCGGAATCCGGCCTGGAACGCAACGCCGTGACCCGCTATATTGAGGACCACAACGTCCAGACCCGCCTGTTGTTCAGCGGCAACCTGATCAAGCACCCCTGCTTTGACCAGATCCGCGGCACCGACGCCTACCGCGTGGCAGGGGAGCTGACCAACACTGACTTTATCATGAACAACACCTTCTGGGTCGGCGTGTACCCCGGCATGACCGATGAGATGATCGACTATATGGCAAAGATCATTATTGAAGCGGTGAACCAGTAAAATGCGCTGATAAGATGAATCAATAAGAAAAAGCAAAGCCGGGCTGATAAGAAAAAATGGCTGCTGCACTGCGGTAAATTATCAATACAGGCTTTGCTTTTTGATTGCTTATAAAGAATAATAAAGGAACGGGATCCATGCAGAAATTGTTGGCGCTGTTGGGAGCAAAAAGCAAAAAGGAATTTGTTGCACTGCTTGCACAGTTTATCAAGTTTGGCCTTGTTGGCGTAAGCAACACGGCGGTATCAATGGCGGTGTATTATATCTTTTTGTGGATCAGCCCAGACCTGTATATGGTAGGCAGCGTTCTGGGAACAATTCTGAGCATTGCCAATGCCTTTTTTTGGAACGATAAGTTTGTGTTTACCGGGAATGCAAACGATTGGCGCAGTAAACTGAAACGCCTTGGAAAAACATATGTCAGCTACGGCGGCACGTCGATCCTTTCTAATGTTTTGCTTTGGATAGAGGTTACGTTCTTCAGCGTCAGCAAAACGATTGCGCCGATTGTAAATTTGCTGGTCACGATTCCGCTGAATTTTATCATCAACAAGTTGTGGACATTTAAGGAAAGATAAACGACAAAATGTTTCCTGTCAACGATGTGGAGCTTATCCGGCACGGAAAAGTGCGGTATCGGGATCCCTAACCATCATCCGACTCAACGAGGTTGGTTGGCGGTGCTTTATTGTTGAAAATAAGACTGCAAAATATATCGGTAAAAAATATGGGAAACCAGGGAATATCTGATACATAACCGGGAACAGAAATAGGGCAAGGCTGTGTATGGACAACATGACAACAAATAACGAAAATAAATCTGGTATCAGCATTGGATTAGATCAGCTGTTGCCGGAAGAGAACAAATCGGTGCAGCTGGGACTGAATTATGGCCAGAATGAATGCAACAGCCAGCGCGTGCTGAAAGAGAATAACACGAAATGGGGAAAAGGCCTTTTTGGTAAAAAAGGAAGAGGGAGCAATCCGTTCTGGAAAAAAACGGCCAAGCTGTACTGTGTACTCAGCGCAGTGTGTGCCATTGTGGTTATGGTAACGCTGTATGTTACCCATGGTGATTTTCTTTCGTACTTTTTATACCATGATACACTGGATGCCGGCATGGATTTTTTCCATAGCATTGAATATGTTCGTGGACGCCAGCCGTATGCGGTGTTTGACACACTGTATCCGCCCTTGGCAAATTTGTTCTTTTATGCCCTGTTTTTACTGGTGCCTGCTTCGGTATCTGATAACTGGACCTATGACTTTGAGGCGTCAGTTGCCATGCGCGGCACAGAAACTGATTTACGCACAACACAGTCGTGCTTTTTGCTATACGTCTTTTTTGTGGTGCTGGCGGTTCTTTTGCTGGCGGTTTTGCTCCGTGACGTGATGCAAAATGCCCAGTGGGCCAGGGCCAGTACGTTTTTTGCCTTGTTCAGCTTTGGTGTGCTTAATGCGGTAGACCGCGGCAATATTATTTTGCTGGCGGCGGGACTTTCGCTTTTTTTCGTCATGTATCACCGTTCAAAGCGCGCATGGGTGCGGGAACTGGCATTGGTTGCACTGGCAGTAGCAGCCGGACTTAAAATTTATCCCGCATTCTTAGGTGTTATGCTTTTAAGAAACCGGGATTTCAAAGCAGCAATCCGCACGGTGTTTTATGGCATTGCAGCGTTGGTGCTCCCGGTGTTTGCCTTCCAGGAGGGCGTGTACGGCTTGCAGCTTTGGCTGAAGATTTTGTTCTCTTTTGGAAGTAAAAGTAAAACACCTTGGGCAGGCAATGGCATCAACAGCATGCTCGCACATGGGGCGCATCTGGTGGACCTGATTGCCGGAACCAGCAATGCAACGGTATCTTTTTTTGCAGCAGCCTTTGCTGTGGCGGCGGTACTGGTTGTGTGTGCTCTGCTCTGCCGCCAGGAATGGCAGGCGTTGCTGCTGATTACCGTGGCTATGATGTACCAAAGCCAGGGCAACTATATTTACTGCATGGCGCTGATTCCGCTGGCGTATTTTCTTGCACAGGAAAAGGTGATGACACGTCAAAATATATTGCCTTTTGCGGTTTTGATGGTATTTAATCTGCCGCTTCCAATCTTTGAAGAGCGTAACTCTTATATTCGCAACACCATTGTACAGTTGGCAATACTGACAGCTATCATCTGGGGCGTTGTACAGGCAGTAAATTGTGTGTTGGCAGCGCTGAAAACCAAAAAGCCTGAACAATCAAAACTAGATAAAAAAGCTGCGCGCAGCACGCTGGTTACTTTCGGCGCTTCACTGGGGGCATTGGCAGTTTCCCTTGCCGTTTTCTATGGCGTGTGGGTGCTGTATAATGCGCCGTCTATTACCATGCAGCTGGGGGATGGCATTTATAACACAGAATATTATACTCCTGAAAACTCCAACAAAGAGCTGCCGTTTTACTGGTGCAAGAAAAGCGCGGAGATCAAACTGGTAAACCCGCAGCTGAATACGGAAAGGTACACCTTTACCTTTACAGTGGGGGATTATTTCTTTGATATTTCTGACCGCCCCAGCATTACCATTACCTTCGGTGACAGTAGCCAGACCTTTGTGGTCAGCCAGGAAAACATGAAAATCCGCTATACCGCGGATATTCCTTTTGGTGAAAGTACAATCGATATTAGCTACAGCGGCAAGCGGGTCGATGCCCCGCAGGATTCCAGAACTTTGTATTTTGTAATGGTTCAGCCGCAGCTTGAACGGATTAAATAAAAGGAGGACACTCTCAATGAAACAGCGTCTGGCCGATTATGTGGCCGATTTTCTTGCGGCGCACGGCGTTACGGATGTGTTCAGCGTGGTGGGCGGCGGCGCCATGCATCTGAATGATGCACTGGGCCACCACCCGGCGCTGCATGTTACCTATAACCATCACGAGCAGGCAAGCGCCATTGCGGCGGAAGCATACGCCCGCATTGATAACAAAATTGCCGCCCTGTGCGTTACCACCGGCCCCGGCGGCACCAACGCCCTGACCGGTGTGGTGGGCGGCTGGCTGGATTCTATCCCTATGTTTGTAATCTCCGGCCAGGTTCGGTACGATACCACGGCCCGCTATGCCGCGCAGTTTACCGATGGCTTGCCCCTGCGCGCGGTGGGCGACCAGGAATACGATATCACCAAATCTGTTGCCCCCATGACCAAATACGCCACCATGCTGGAAGACCCGAACCAGATCCGCTATGTGCTGGAAAAAGCCTGGCACCTGGCAACCACCGGCCGCCCCGGCCCGGTGTGGATCGATATCCCGGTCAACTATCAGGGCAGCTACATTGAAACCGACAGCCTGCCCGGCTATGACCCGGCGCAGGACGATGCCCGGCTGCCGCCCCCGGTGGACGATGCCACCGTGCAGATGGTGCTGGAAAAGATCCGCAACGCCAAGCGCCCGGTGTTCCACGCCGGATACGGCATCCGGCTTTCCGGCGGGTACGCAGCGTTCCGCGCCGTGGCGGAAAAGCTGAACATCCCCATTGTGACCTACTGGAACGCCGTGGACCTGATCGAGGACGAAAACCCGCTTTACTGCGGTCGTGCCGGCAATATGGGCGACCGCCCTGGCAACTGGGCCATCCAGAACGCAGACCTGATTCTGGCTGTGGGCACCCGCATTTCCATCCGCCAGGTGGGCTATAACTGGAAAACCTGGGCCCGCGCGGCGGAAGTCATCATGGTGGATATTGACCGCGCCGAGATGAAAAAGCACACCCTGCATGTGGAGCACCCCGTGTGGGCGGATGCCAAGGACTTTCTGCAAAAGCTGGATGCCGCCGCAGCGCCGCTGGCCCCTGTCAGCCAGGCAGCGGACTGGCTGGCAACCTGCCAGCGATGGAAAAAAGATTACCCCGCCGTGCTGCCGCGCCAGTGGGAAGAAAACAGCACCACCGCCAATGTGTACGCCTTTGTACGCTACCTCAGTTCCCGCCTGCCGGAAAACAGCCTGACCGCAGTTTCCAACGGCGCCTGCTGCGTGGTGGGCAATCAGGCGTATGTCATCCAAAAAGGCAGCCGCATGGCCAACAACAGCGCCATTGCCAGCATGGGTTACGGCCTGCCCGCCGCCATTGGCACTTGCATTGCAGGCGGCCGCCGTACCACCATCTGCCTGGAAGGCGATGGCTCTATCATGATGAACCTGCAGGAATTGCAGACCATCCTGACAAATAAGCTGCCGATCAAGATTTTCCTCATCAACAATAACGGCTACCACTCCATCCGCCTGACCCAGAACAACCTGTTCAAAGACCATTGCAAGATCGGCATTGGGCCGGAGAGCGGGGATCTGTCCTTCCCGGAGTTCCGCAAAATTGCCGAAGCGTTCGGCTACCCGTATTCCTGCGCACATTCCAACGCTGAGATGAAACAGGTGGTGGATGCCGCCCTTGCCGCAGAAGGCCCGACTTTCTGCGAGATCTTTACCGATACCCAGCAGGTCTGGGAGCCGAAGAGCGCCACCAAGCGCCTGCCGGACGGTACACTGGTCAGCCCGCCGCTGGAGGACCTGGCACCATTCCTGCCGCGGGAAGAGCTGGAACGGCAGATGTTTATCCCCTTGGTGCCGGAAGGGTAAGAAAATAAAAAATGAAAAAAGCGCGGAATGGCAATATTGAATTGCTGCGGTTTGTATTTTGCGTGGGGGTGGTATTGTTCCATGCGTGGTACGTGCGCAGGGGATATATCGGCGTTGAATTCTTTTTTATCGTAACAGGGTATTTTCTTGCCGAAAAGATATGCCGGTTAAACGCAAGAGAAACAACCTGCCCTTCGCTAGAAAATGCCATGAAAGAAGCGACATGGGATGTGCTCAAGCGTTATCGTTTGATATTTCCATACTTTCTTGTGGCAACCGTTTTGGGGTTTATAGTGCGTGCCTATGCACAACAGTGGGACAGCGCTACAATTCTGTTGAATTTACAGCTGATTCCGGCAGATTTCCTGTATTTACAGAACTTTGGGTTTTCTGTAGCCTCCACAACAGGGGTGCTATGGTATCTTTCCGCAATGACTTTTGCGGTCTGGGTGCTGTATCCGCTGCTGCGCAGGCATTATGGCTTGACTGTGCAGGCGACCCCGGCAGCAATCCTGCTGATACTGGGCGTGATCCTGCAGAACTGTGGTTCACTGGATGCCCCATGTACACTTCTGTTTGGCTGGGTTAATACCGGAATGCTGCGTGCCTTTGCAGGAATTCTGGGAGGGGTAGTAGCAAACAGGGCTGCATCAACTCTGAAAAAAATTGATGTAGGGAAAAAGATGGCCGCGATGATGACAGCCGTGGAATTGGCTGGGTATGCGTGGGTACTTTACCATATATGGTCAATGAATGAGACACGTGCTATGCTGGATGGCATTGTGGTTTTGGCGTTGGGTGCGGCATTTACCATTACGGCAAGCGGAAAATCGCTTTTCTACGGAAAATTTGACAACGGCTTTGTCAGATTTCTGGGGAAAGCAACCATGCCAGTTTTCTTGAGTCATTTGTATTGCGTACAATTTTTGCCGAATATACTGGCAATGTACAGCGTAGAAGTGACCGAACTGCAAAGGCTGGTTCTTTCTTTTGCCTGCTGTGCAATAGCGGCAGGAATTGTCTATTATGTAGGGAAAATTATAGACAGGCAAATGAAAAAAAGCTGGCATGCTTTTTGCACAGAGATCATTGCGAAAAACAAATAAGGTGTTGAAAATGGAAAAAATCGAAAGGCAGATACAAACCGTAATCGTAACCGGCCCCACCGGGGCCGTGGGCACAGCATTGTGCAGCCGGCTGCTGCAGGCTGGGTGTACCGTGGTGGCGGTCTGCCGCCCCGGCAGCCCGCGGGCCGCAGCGCTGCCCAAGGATGCAAACCTGTATGTGGTTGCCTGCGATGCCGCCAACTTGGCGGAGCTGCCGCAGCGCATGGCCGCAGCCGGGCTGCCCGTGCAGGCGGATGCCTTTTTCCACCTGGCGTGGGCGCATACCATTGGCGCAGGCCGCAACGATATGCCGGCTCAGATTGAGAATATCCGCTATACCATTGATGCCGTGCGCACCGCGGCGGCAATGGGCTGCCGTGTGTTTGTTGGTACCGGCAGCCAGGCGGAGTATGGCCGCGTGGATGGCGTTCTGCGGGCCGATACCTCAACAAACCCCGAAAACGGGTACGGCATGGCCAAGCTGTGCGCGGGCCAGATGAGCCGTACCGAAGCCGCCGCCCTGGGCATGGACCATGTGTGGGCGCGTATCCTTTCGGTTTACGGCCCGCATGACGGCCCCAACACGATGATCTCCGCCACCATCCAAAAGCTGCTGGCCGGGCAGTGCCCGGACCTGACGGCAGGGGAGCAGAAGTGGGATTATCTCTATTCTGCCGATGCTGCGGATGCACTGTACCGCATGGCCTGCCATGGCCGCAGCGGTGCCGTGTACCCGGTGGGCAGCGGCACCGCCCGCCCCCTGCGGGAATATATTGAGACCCTGCGTGATGCCATCGACCCGGCCCTGCCGCTTGGCCTGGGCAAAATCCCTTATGGGCCGCAGCAGGTCATGTTTTTGCAGGCGGATATCACCCAGCTTGCGGCGGATACCGGCTTTGCGCCGCGCACCGCCTTTGCCGATGGCATCCGCGCCACCATTGCGTGGGCAAAAACGCAAAAGCAAACCAATTAAGCCAATAAGGAATAACCCCGTCCGTGCGGGTAGGACCCGCATGGACGAACAGGAGCCAGACAGTATTTATGCAGTTGACCTACCAAAAGTTAAAGCCGTTTGCCTTATCCTATCTCACCGCGCCGCTGGCGGTGTTTTTTGCGGGGTATCTCCGCGCGCCGTTTGCCATTGCGGGCCTGGCCGTGCTGGCCTTTGCCTGGTGGTATGCCGTGTGCAAAACGCCGCAGGTTAAGCAAGTGGGGCAAGAAGAGCAGGGCATTACGCTTTCGGTGCCAAAGCTGGTGCTGCTGTTTGCCCTGATGCTGTTGTGGGGCTACCTGGGCGGTCAGACGGGCTTTTTTTACCAGAATTCTGACTGGGGCTACCGCAACGCCATTTACCGGGATCTGATCACAAACAGCTGGCCGGTGTATTACCCGCAAAAGGATACGGCGCTGGTGTATTATATCGGGCACTGGCTGGTCCCGGCGGCGCTGACCAAACCGGTATACGCCCTGTTTGGGATGGATATCGCCTGGATGTTTGCCCGCATGGCCCTTTGGGGGTGGACGGCGCTGGGCACCTATCTGGTGGCGCTGAATTTGTTGGTCTACCTGCGTGCCGATACCGGCAAAAAGCAGGCGATCGGGCTGCTGTTTTTGATTTTCTTCAGCGGCATGGATATTCTGGGCGCGCTGTACAGCAGCCGCCTGCCGGATCTGCTGGCCTATGATGCCATGCACCTGGAATGGTGGACAAATGATTTCCAGTTCAGCTCCCTGACGACCTGCCTGTTCTGGGTGTTCAACCAGACGGTGGGGGCATGGCTGGCAACCATCTGCTTTTTGCAGGAGGATGACTGCCGCAACTACCTGCTGCTGGGCACCGCCTGCCTGATGTGCGGCCCCTTCCCGTTTGTGGGGCTGGTTATTTTTATGGTGGTGCGCGGTATTGTGCTGCTGGCACAGCGTCAAAAAGGTGTGCTGCAATCGGCGTTTTCCCCGGCGAATGTGCTGGTGCTGGTTGTGGTGTTCAGCATTACGGCCAGCTATTTCTTGGCCAATAACGCCTTTGGCTACAGCGTTCTGGGCGAAACTGTCGCCGGGAACCAGGCAGCGCAGCAGACCTTTGGCCAAAACGTGCTGACCAGCCTGCAAAAAGGCATGCTGGTATTTTACCTGCTGGATGCCGGCATCTATCTGCTGCTGCTCTGGCGGCAGAACCGCCGCAGCTGGCTGTTTTATACCTGCGCCGTGTCGCTCTTCATCATTCCGTTCTTTAAGGTGGGGCAGGGGTGCGATTTCTGCATGCGGGTGTCCATCCCGGCCATCTTTATCCTGATGACCCTCTGTGCCCGGTACTTTATCGCCTTGGTGGGCACCAAATGGCGGGACGGTACGCTTGCACAGCATGCCGTGACCATTCTGCTGGCGGTAACGCTGCTGATCGGTGCCTGCACCCCGGCCATGGAAATTTACCGCGGCATCTGCCACATTGCCAAAGAGGGGACTTTCTGCCTGGAAAACGAGGAGCCCTACACCCTGGCGGACCGCCCTGTAAGCCTGAACTTTGAAACACAAAACTGCGAAAATAAATTGTTCTTTACCTATTTTGCAAAATAGTGTATAGTGATAAGGGTCTGCCCTGCTATTGCGGCAGTGGGCCAAAGACTAAACTTAAAGGAATGAAACCTGCATGAGCGAGAAGAAAAAAGTCATCTCTGTTATGATCCCTACCTATAACGAGGAGGAGAACGCCCGCCCCATCTATGAGGCGGTGCGGGATGAGATTCGGAAGGACTGCCCGGATTATGACTATGAGATCCTTTTTATTGATAATAAAAGCCAGGATCGTACCCGCCAGATCATTACGGACATCTGCGCGCAGGACCCCAAGGTCAAAGCCATTTTTAACAGCAAGAACTTTGGCCAGTTCAACAGCCCCTATTACGGTATGATCCATACCACAGGGGACTGCACCATTACCATCTGCGCGGACTTCCAGGACCCGGTGGAGATGATTCCAAAGTTTGTGGCTGAATGGGAAAAAGGCTACAAAATTGTAATCGGCAAAAAGACCACCAGCCAGGAAAACCCTGTCATGTACTTTTTGCGGGACTGTTACTACAAAACCATCAAAAAGATGAGCAATGTGGAAATGATCGAGCAGTTTACCGGGTTTGGCCTGTACGATAAAAGCTTTATCCAGACCCTGCGTGATTTGCACGACCCCACCCCGTTTTTGCGCGGGATTGTGGCGGAGCTTGGCCCCGAGCGCAAGGAGATTGAATACACCCAGCCCAAGCGCCGGGCAGGCAAGACCCACAACAACTGGTACAGCCTGTTTGATGCCGCCATGCTCAGCTTTACCAGCTATACCAAGATCGGGATGCGGATGGCAGAGTTCTTCGGCTTTTTCTGCGCGGCGGTCAGCTTTATTCTGGGGCTTGTGTTCCTGGTGGCAAAGCTGATCCACTGGAATACCTTTGCCGCGGGCTATGCCCCGATGATCATTGCCGTGTTCTTTGTGGGCGGCGTGCAGCTGACGTTCCTGGGTTTTTTGGGCGAGTACATTATGGCAATGAACGCCCGTATTATGGACCGCCCCCTGGTGGTGGAAGAAAAGCGGCTGAATTTTGAACCCGAAACGCCGGAAAGTGATGTTGTCCGCGCCCAGTGATAACGGCCGGATGGTTACAATAGATTGCGAGTTGACAGTAAAACAATGATTCCTTTTAATATTCCCCCGCAGGTTGGCACAGAGCTGGACTATATGCGCCAAGCCATGGCCAACAATAAGATCTGCGGCGATGGCCCTTTTACCCGCCGCTGTGATGAGTGGATGGAACAGCGGTTCCATGCGGGCAAGGTGCTGCTGACCACCAGCGGCACCACCGCGCTGGAAATGGCTGCCCTGCTGTGCGGCATCCAGCCCGGCGACGAGGTGATCCTGCCTAGCTACACATTTTCTTCCACGGCAACGGCCTTTGTTTTGGCTGGGGCCAAGCTGGTGTTTGTGGATATCCGCCCGGACACCATGAACATTGACGAAGCAAAAATTGAATCCGCCATTACCGAAAAAACCAAAGTTATCTGCGTGATGCACTATGCCGGTGTGGCCTGCGATATGGACACCATTATGCAAATCGCCCGCCGCCATAACCTGAAGGTGGTGGAAGATGCCGCCCAGGGCGTGATGGCCAGCTATAAGGGCAGGGCACTGGGCACCATCGGTGATTTTGGCTGCTACTCTTTCCATGAGACGAAGAACTTCTCAATGGGAGAGGGGGGCGCACTGGTCATCAATGACCCCGAAACCGTGACCAAGGCCGAAATCCTGCGGGAAAAGGGTACCAACCGCGCCAGTTTTCTGCGCGGCCAGGTAGATAAATATACCTGGGTTTCTTATGGCTCCAGCTACCTGCCCAGTGATCTGAATGCCGCTTACCTGTGGGCACAGCTGGAACAGGCCGATACCATCAATACAGACCGTACCCACAGCTGGGATTATTACGCACAGGAGCTGGCACCGCTGGCTGAAGCAGGCCTATTGGAGCTGCCCACCGTGCCGGAAGGCTGTGTGCATAACGGGCATTTGTTCTATGTCAAGCTGCGGGACCTGGAACAGCGCACCGCGTTCATTGCTTATTTGAAAGCCCACGGTGTGGCATCGTCTTTCCATTATGTGCCGCTGCACAGCGCCCCGGCGGGCATCCAATACGGCCGCTTTGCCGGTGTGGATGAGTACACTACCAAGGAGAGCAACCGCCTGACCCGCCTGCCGCTGTACTATGGTCTGACCGAAGCCGACCGCGCAGCCGTGGTGCAGGTGGTCAAAGACTTTTTTGCACAGAAATAACATGCCCAGTGCATGAAATCAGCAATATAACAAAAATCCGTATCCCGAATGCCAAGCAGGGCAGGAAGATACGGATTTTTCTGTTTGTTCTTTTAAAATTAAACGAAAGTTCTCCACGGAACAATGAGGTCAGGGCACGGGGGACGAAACGCTTGCCTGTTTGTATAAAAAACAAAGGGCAATACCGCATAATTCTAAGTGCCGATACGGCGAGCGAGGTGCGGCAGCTG
>ENA-OUPO01000366-OUPO01000366.1-human-gut-metagenome-genome-assembly--contig:-NODE-366-length-21456-cov-16.9343_pt1 | contig 21456 bp, 16 predicted proteins | sample MGYA00237940_ERZ548809 | MGnify/ENA primary metagenome ERZ548809 (study PRJEB26490, sample SAMN05194695) | human gut metagenome | biome: terrestrial biome; feature: human-associated habitat; material...
GTGTGCTGCGAGGTGCTTGGAATCTGCCGCAGTATCTGGAATAAATTCAGGTTCGACTGCCTTGGACAATGCTCCACCACATCCCCAGACCATTCGGTCTGGGGATTTTTTGTGGCGGAGGTCACAGGACGAGGACCGGAACGAGCAAAGGCAGGGTATCATCATTACGATGGTATCCTGCCTTTTGTGTGATAGGATGATCATAAGCCAAAGGCTCCCACCTGTTCTGTCGTATGCACAGAGCGGGCGAGAGCCTTTGTGATGAAAAGAAGAAAATGAAGGAGATGTCTTATTATTTGGCGGCTTTTTCGCCCTCCGGGAAGATGATCTTATTCACAAAGAAGAAGATGACCATGGAGATGCCGCCGTTGAGCACGGTGGTGCCGATGTTGTAGATGAAGTCCGGCACCAGCAGGCCAGCCACCGCCACCCAGATGCAGTTGATGGAGTTGACGATGCAGGTGATGACGCAGAACGCCAGCACATACCAGCCGATCTGCTTTGCCAGATTGCCCTTGCTGCGGAACACGAAATTGCGCTGGATGGGGAAATTGATGCACTCGCCGATGACCATGGCGATCATGTAGGCGCAGAAGTAGGGCAGACCACCGTGGGCGGCATCGTAGCCGAGGATGTTCCACTTGAAGGTCTCGCCGAACAGGGTGATATCAATGCCCGGCCAGCCGAAATCCACCACCGGCAGGCTTGCAAAGGCCTTGGGCAGAAATTGCAGCAGCAGGTACTTGAACACCGTGATGAGGTTGGACACGATGACGAACAGTCCGCCCTCGCGCACCCACTTGGCAGCGGCGGGGTGCTTTGCCGCAAAGTTATTCCAGAAATTCATAGCCTGCTTCCTTTCAGCTGTTTTTCAGGCGCTCTTCCATGCGGCTGTTCAGCACGATGTTCTTCACAGCCTCCACGATCACCCGCACAAGACCGATGATCCAGAAGCCCCGCAGCTCCATCACGATGCCGTCCACCATGCCCATGCTGATAGCGCCGTTGGTCATTTTGGCCAGCGCACGCAAAGGCATATTGTACTGGAACAGGATGTTCAGGTCGGGCTTGCCATTTTTGATGCTGCGGCGCAGTAGGGTGCCCAGCACGGCAGCCGCCAGCCAGCCGATGGGGCTGCGTCCGTGTCCCATCTCGCCCAGCGTCATGTTGCGGTCGATGTGTACCTTGTTCTCCGGGATAGCGTGCCCCAGCAGCGCTTCAAACTCCGCGTCCGGCACATTCTGCACCTGTGCGGTGCGGTAATGGGCAAGGTCTTTGCCCGCGTAGGGGTCGGGTGCGCCGGTGCCCGCCACCGTGACGGCGGCAGTCAGACGGATATCGGCGCTGGAAGCGCCCACCAGCAGCTGATAGCTGCCGCCTTCCACCTCCCAGCGGTCGGTCTTGACGTTCCAGTAGCGGAACGCCTTATCATCCAGCGGGATGGTGACGGTCTTGCTCTCTCCGGCTTCCAGCTGCACCTTGGTAAAGCCCTTCAGCTCCTTGGCGGGGCGGAAAATCGTTGCATCCGGCTTTGCCACATAAAGCTGCACCACCTCGGCACCTGCACAGCTGCCGATGTTGGTGACAGTCAGGGTCACGCCGTTTTCGTCTGCTTTCAGGTCACTGTACGCAAAGCTGGTGTAGCTCAGGCCGTAGCCGAAGGGGAAGGCGGTGGGCACACCGGCGGTGTCGTAGTAGCGGTAGCCCACATACAGCCCCTCGCGGTACTCCACAGTGGGACCGTCGCCGCCGAAATGCGCCTTTGCGGGGGTGTCGGCGTAGCTGCGCGCCCAAGTCTCCGCCAGCTTGCCGCAGGGGTTCTGCGCACCGGTGAGCACCTCGACCAGTGCGCCCGCACCGGCCTGACCGCCCAGACAGCCGTAGACCAGCGCCTTGCAGTCCTTGACCCAACCGCTTTCCAGCGAGGAGCCCGCGCTCAGCAGCACCACCACGTTGGGGTTTGCCGCCGCCACAGCGGCCAGCAGTTCCAGCTGGTTCTCTGCCAGCTTCATGTCGGCGCGGTCGATGCCCTCGCTCTCCTTGATCTCGTCCAGACCCATGCACAGCAGCACCACATTGGCGTTCTTTGCCAGCTGCACCGCCTCGGCCTTCAGCGCCTCGTCGGGCTTGCCCTGCCGGTCAAAGCCCTTGGCGTAGCCAACACTGTTCAGGCCGCTTTCGGCAAGGCAGTCCAGAAAAGAATCCACCTTGATGGAGTTGACGGCGCTGGAGCCTGCACCCTGATAACGGGGCGTCTGAGCAAAGTCGCCGATGACCGCCACCTTCTCCCCCTTTGCAAGGGGCAGCAGGCCGTTTTCGTTCTTCAGCAGCACGATGCTCTGGGCAGCAGCCCGGCGTGCCAGTGCGTGGTGGGCGTCGGCATCGAACTTGCCGGGTGCGGCGTCCACCGCCGCCTTGGTGGTGAACACCAGCTCCAGCAGTTCGTCCAGCCGGGCGTCCACGTCTGCTTCGGTGATCTTGCCGGTCTGCACCGCCTTCATCAGCTCCCGGATGGCGTCCCCGCCGGGGGCGGGCATTTCCAGCGTAGAGCCGTTCTTTACGCCAAGGGCGTGGTCGTTGCTGCCGCCCCAGTCGGTGACCACTGCGCCGTCAAAGCCCCAGTCCCCGCGCAGGATATCCATGAGCAGGTGGGTGTTCTCGTTGGCGTAGGTGCCGTTGACAAGGTTATAGGCGGACATGATGGTCTTAGGCTGCGCTTCCTTGACCACCATCTCGAAGCCGGTCAGGTAAATTTCCCGCAGGGTGCGCTCGTCCACGATGGAATCCGAGGCCATGCGGCGCAGCTCCTGACTGTTCACCGCAAAGTGCTTGGGACAGGCGGCAATGCCGTTTTTCTGGATGCCGCGGACGTAGGCCGCCGCCATCTTACCGGCAAGGTAGGGGTCCTCCGAGAAATACTCGAAGTTGCGGCCGCACAGGGGGCTGCGCTTGATGTTCAGGCCGGGGCCCAGCAGCACCGACACGCCCTGTGCCGCTGCTTCTTCGCCCATGGCTGCGCCCACAGCCTCGCCCAGTGCGGGGTCCCAACTGTTGGCAACGGTAGCCGAGGTGGGGAAGCAGGTGGCAGGCACACTGGGGTTCAGGCCCAGATGGTCAGCCGCGCCCGCCTGCTTGCGCACGCCGTTGGGGCCGTCCGACAGGGTAATGGCCGGGATGCCCTTGCCCGGCAGCGCCCGGGTGGTGAACACCGTGCCGCCGCTCAGCAGGGCGCATTTCTGTTCCAGATCCAGGCTGTTGATGATATCTGTATGTTTCATGGGTCTCTCCTGACAATCAAAAAAGGGGGCGGGCGTTTGCCCGCCGCCCCTTCTGTTCCTATGTGTTGATCAGACGGTTTTTACGTTCTCTTTCTTTTTGCGGAAGCGGAGGATCGTCAGAACGACCAGAACCACGATCAGACCGCCGCAGACACCATCCACTGCGTAGATGACCTTCTGGTAAGGCTCGACCTTTGCCAGATAACGGCTGCCCGGCATACCGCCGTTCATTGCCTTGGAGTTTGCAATGGTGTACAGGATGTTATGGATTGCTTCACGACCGTAGTGGTAATCTGCAACGTCATCCTTGTTAAAGGTGTACCGTGCGCCGGTGGGCAGGTTCGTCAGCTTGCCGTCTGCACCGGCCTGGATCATCTGGCCAGCGTCCATAAAGACACCGGTGTTTGCGTTGTCGGTGATGATAAAGCCGTGGAAGCCCCACTCGTTGCGCAGCAGGCCGGTGATCATGTTGTAGTTGCCGCCGGCCCAGGTATAGCCAACGCGGTTGAAGGAGGTCATGATGCCGGTGACGGACGGGATCTCGGTGGTGGCATTGCTGTAAGTGCCGTCGCCGTTGTCCTTTGCATAGTTCATCTCGACCTTATCAGACTTGACGCACATCTCAAAGGGCTTGAGGTAGATCTCGCGGGCCGCCTGCTCGTTCAGGAAGGTCGCAATGCTGTACTGGCCTTCACGGTCGCCGCGGTGGTCCTCCTGATCGTTGATGGCGTAATGCTTGACAAAGACATACATACCGCGGGAGGCGACACCCTCACACTCGAGGGAAGCAATGTGACCGCCGATGAACGGATCCTCGGAGTAATACTCGCTGTTGCGGCCGGAGAATGCCGTGCGGTGCATATTGACAGCAGGTGCATACCAGCCATCAACGCCCAGATAGTAGGACTCGTCGCCAATGTTCTCGCCGTAGTGAGTGGCCAGATCATCGTTGTAGGTCTGTGCCAGAACGATCACGCCGCAGTGCGTGATGTTGCCCTTGAAGTAGAGGTTGCCGCTTGCATCAAAGCCGTAGTTGATCAGGCCGGTGGCAGTGTCGCGGTCGGTCGTGGAGGGCTTATCCACCGACTTGATGGCAGCCGTGCCATAGCCGGACTGCGTGATCAGGGTCTGATAATCGCTGGGGGTCAGCTGGTCGAGCAGTGCGTCCCACTTTTCATCATCGTAATCCAGACCGCGCATATCGATCAGACCCAGACCGTTGTCCTTGCCGTAAACGATCTCATCGGTCAGGGTGGAGAAGTCGGTGGGGTTCAGGGAATCAAAAGAATCCAGCTTTGCAAGGTCCTCCTTGCTGATCGTCTTGCGGTAGGTATAGGATGCAGCCTTGCCGCTGGCATCGGTACCATTGATGGGGTTGCCCCAGGTGCTGATCTGGTCGCTGACCTCGCCGTCAACGGTCGGCCAGGTGCCAGTCCAGTCACTGCGGGAGAGATACTGCAGCCCGCCGTTTGCATGGTCGAGCTGATTGGTGATCTCCACACCGGTCGTGGTGTCAAGCTTGTAGGTCGTGGTATCCACGGTGCCGTTTGCCGGGGTGTAGATTTCAACAAAAGCAGTGTCGCCATCCGCGGTCATACCGTCTGCCACGCTCTTTCCCTTGGCAGAGAGGATGTTGTTGACCGCTTCGTGTGCGTTTTTAGCCGCAGTGATATAGTAATCACCTGCGTCCAGAATGTAGGTCTTGGCATTGACGTAGTCGTAGGACTTCAGCTGTTCCTGGTCGAAGGTGACCGTCACGGTCTCGCTTGCACCGGGAGCCAGCTCCGAGGTCTTGGCGTAACCGACCAGTTCAACGGCAGCCTTTTCCACCTTGTTGGCCTTGTCATAATCGGTGTAAGGGCTCTGTGCGTAGACTTCCACAACGTCCTTGCCTGCAACAGAACCGGTGTTGGTGACCTTGACCGTCACGGTGCAGGTATCGCCATCCCAGCTGGTGTTGTAATCCGACCAGTCAAAGGTGGTGTAGGACAGGCCGTAGCCGAAGGGGTACATCACAGCATCGTCGTAGTTGTAATCGCCCGCATTGCCCTGACCGAGGACTTTATCCTCGTAACGGGTCTCGTAGTAGCGGTAGCCAACATAGATGCCCTCTTTGTAGCTGACGTAGTTGTACTTGGTGAGGTTGCCATTCTCATCGTAGTAGGCAAAGTCGCCGAAGTTCTGCGCCGCCGGGCTGTTCATGGCATCCACTTCATAGGTATCCACGGTGCGGCCGGAAGGATTGACCTTGCCGGAGAAGATCTCAGCCAGAGAGCACAGGCCGTAGTCGCCCATGGCAGGAGCCGAGATGACCGTGTGGATGCTGGGATAATCCTCCACCCAGCTCAGATCGACCGCTGCACTGGAGTTGAGCAGCAGCACCACATCGTCAAAGTTGTCGTTCAGATACTGCAGGATCTCCAGTTCCGTAGAATCCGGCTCCAGATAAGTCTTGGTCTTGTCCTCTTCCACATCGGTGTGGTTGTACATGGAGCGGGGCATATCACGGCCTTCGCCCGCCACACGGCTGAACACAAAAACAGGAACCGTATTCTTCATGGAATCGGTCAGACCCGGCTCTGCTTTCATAACAGACAAGGGGCATTCGTTGATGGAAAAGTCCTCGTCATCACCGTAGGAAACGGAACCAACGCCCAGACCGTAATCCTTGCCGTTGCCTTCGGAATAGAATTTCCAGAGGTCCTCGTTGACACCGAACCCGGCATCTTCAAAGGCCGTTTTCATATCGACTTTGTTGCCGCCGATGTAGCTGACTGCCGAATGGCTGACAAAACTGAAGGTGGTATCCGTGCTGTACGGCATTCTGCCTTCATCGTTCTTCAGCAGGACGATGCCCTCTGCTGCAATCTGCTTGTTCAGGGCGATCTCATCCTCAACCAGCGCATCCTCTGTGTCAAAGCCGGGCTTGCCGTATTCCATATTAATGCCTTCGGTCTTTGCCTTGCTGTTGTCGATGCCTCCGCTCTTCAGGCCCAAAATGCTCTGCACGCTGCTGGCGTTGGGCGGGATCAGCACATTGGCCGCAACTATACCGCCCGCCAATGCGACACACAACACACCCGAAACGGCAGTTTTGATGATCTTGCCCATCATCTTACCGTCCTTCTTTTTCTGTGCCATAACTGTTAACTCCTTCTCTTTTGGGTACACGACCCGGTTCATGGCTGTTCTCCGGAGTGCGTCCACTCCTTTGCTTGATGTCATTTTATCATATAAACCGCAAAACGAACCGTTCTTTGCACAATCTGTCGTTTGGGATGCATAATTTGAAAAAAGTTTCAAATTGGTTTCATTTTTTATTGTGCTTATTCACAATTCCACTGCCCCTGATTTTGTGCATATTGCAAAAAGGGCGGGGATCACTCCCCGCCCTCGGTCTGTTGAATCCCCGCCTGCGGCAGAAGCACCCGCAGGGTGAACCAGCCGTCCTCCCAGTGCACGGTCATGCTGCCGCTGTGCTGCTGCGCAGCCGCCCGCAGGCTGCGCAGGTCGTAACCGCCGTGGGCACTGCGCAGCGGCAGACCGTCTGCACCCAGTTCCACCGGCTTTTTGCAGTAGTTCTCCACCCGGAACAGCACAAAGCCGTTCTGGGCATACACCGCCGTGCGGATCAGCCGCTTTTCCGGGTCCTGCTCGGCGGCGCAGCTTTCAATGGCGTTGTCCAGCGCGGTGCCCACCAGCGTGCAGATCTCCCGGGTGGACAGATGGTCCAGCAGATGCCCGTCTGCCACGCTGGTCATGCGGATCTGCTTTTCCTGACATTCCATGCTCTTGGCGGTGAGCAGGATGTCCAGCACCGGGTTTCCGGTCTTGTTCTCCGCCTCATACTGCAGAATGCTGTTCTCCATCTTTGCCAGCGCCGCGTCCTGCTTGGCGCGGTCCCGCTGGGCACGGATATCAGCGATCTGGACCTTCAATTCATGGTAGCGGCTGTTGATGAGCTCGATGCCCTCCTTGCTGCGCTTGTACTGTTCGTACTGCCGGTGCAGCACATTGTCCATGGCAGAAAGCTCCTGATGCAGCGCGCTCTCCCGCAGTTGCTCGTGCTGCAGCGTCAGGATCAGCACCCCGCAGAAATCCACCAGCGTGCGGATGCAGAACACGTTCATGGTCGCCGGGCTCTCCCCCAAAAACAGAAGGTTGCTGACCACGAACACCGTGCCCGCCATGACAAATGCCGCCAGCGCAGCCTTGTTGCTGATGTCCAGATGCTTTTCGGGCAGCGGACGGCTGCGCTCCAGCCAGAACATCAGGCCGTAGACCGCGCCGTAGACCGCCGCCAGCAGCGCCAGCGCCAGCGGGTCAAAGCCGCTCCGGTGCGGGAACAGCCAGCAGTGCAGCTGCCATTCTGCGCTGGCAGCAAACTCTGCCAGCAGAAACGCCCGGGCGGTGATGTACAGTGCCTCCAGCCAGTTGACCGCCCGGCTGCCCCACAGGTACCCGTAGAGCAGCAGCACCGCGCAGAGCATACAGGGCACCCACCACGCCAGCGGCACATAGCCGGTCTTGTGCAAAAAGATTCCCAGCACCAGTGCCCACACCACCGTGACCGCGGTCTGCCGGTGGAACCGCCGCGGCAGGCGGCGGGCGTAGAGCAGCACCGCCAACACCTCTGCCAGCGCCGTGTACAGGCGGGGGATGCTCGGCAGCATGGTCATGAGCCCTCACCTCCGATGTAGTCGGTCAGTGCGGCAAGAAAGGCCTTGCGCTTGGGGCGGCTGATCTGCAGCTCATAGGGTCCCACCTGCACCGTGTTCTGCTGCACCGCCTGCACCTGCGCCAGATTTACCAGATAGCCGCTGTTGCAGCGGGCAAAGGGGCGGCCCGCCAGCTTTTCCTCCACTGCCTTGAGGGTGCCCGGTGCCGAAAAATCGCCGTCCTCGGTGTAGTAATGCACCCGGTGGCCTTCGCTTTCCAGATAATACAGCCGGGAGCTGTCCAGCCGCCGCAGGCCGCTCTCCACCGGGACCATGAGATAGTGGCTGGCGCGGCGGGCCAAATTTTTCTCGGCCTTTTTCAGCTGCTCGGAAAATGCAAAATACGGCACCGGCTTCAGCACATAGTCCAGCGCCCCCACCGAGTAGCCCCGGATGGCATACTGCGCCATATTGGTGATGAAGATCAGGATCACATCTGCATCCATCTGCCGGATGCGCTCTGCCGTGGTCATGCCGTCCAGATGCTTCATCTCCACATCCAGAAAAATAATATCGTAGACGGCGCGGTAATCCTCCAGAATATCCACCCCGTCCGCAAAGACCGATACCTCAAATTCTGTCCCGTACTGCCGGGTATACCGCCGGATGTACTCCTGCAATACCCCCTGCACCTCCGCGTCATCCTCTACGACTGCCACCCGGATCATGACCGCACCTCCCTTACCACACCTTTGTGGAACTGTTACAGCTCTATTATAGCGCAATCACGTCGGGTTTGCCAAGTCCCTGCCCCGACAAGTTTCAGCCTGCAAATTTCACGCTATCGGGGGTGTTCTTTCCCTGGCGGGTGTGGTATACTCGGTTTAGTTCAACAAATCAGTGTTTAGGAGATGACAGATTGAGTGAATCGGAACTTTATAAAGAGCTTGGAATATTGACTAAGGACAAAGAAAAGTGGGCAGAGAACATACTGTATGTTTCGTCTCTCCTTTCACATGAATCCGTAAAGATACAGGCAAAGGCACTCTGGCTTCTTGGCGAGATGGGACTGAAATATCCTCTGAAAGTGAAGGATACGGTTCCGGCGATTGTTTCTTTCTGTGATAGTTCAGATTCGCTTTTGCGGGAACGTGCGATTAATGCTCTCGGACGAATCGGTCGCAGCAATTACAGTGTGATTGAACCGTATTGGACAGACTTGTTCCGTTTTGCGTCCGATGAGGAGGCAAAAGTACGCTTAAGTTTTATCTGGGCATCAGAAAATATAGCCACGAACACTCCCGATGTTTATGAGAATCATATGTTGATGTTTGAGAAACTTCTGTATGATGAGAATGATAAGGTCAGAATGGAAGCACCGGAAATTTTCCGTGTTCTCGGCAAGCGCAAGCCAGAATTTGTCCGACCATTTGTGGAGCAATTACAGAGAATAGCAGAAAGCGATGGTAACCGTGTTGTAAGAATTCACTGCTTGGGTGCGATTAAGGCAACGGTATCGAAGTAGAGCAATTCCAGTTTGTCGCACGCGTTCCCAGCAAGGGCAGTGCACAAAAACCACATAAAGGAGATGCTTTTCCATGGAATACAAACGCTTTGGCAATAAGATCATTGTACGCATCGACAAGGACGAAGAGATCCTTGAACAGGTCAAAGAACTTGCCCTGAAGGAAAACATCCGCCTTGCCGCTGTGCAGGCGCTGGGCGCCACCAACAGCTTTACGGTGGGCGTATACAATGTAGCGGAGAAGAAATACTACGCCAACACCTTCAGCGGCAGTTTTGAGATCGTGTCCCTGACCGGCACCATCAACACCATGAACGGCGCATTCTACACCCACCTGCACATGAGCGCCGGCAACGACAAGGGCGAGGTGTTCGGCGGACATCTGAACCGGGCGGTGGTCAGCGCCACCTGTGAGATGGTGGTGGATGTTCTGGACGGCACAGTAGACCGCCAGTACGACCCCGTTACCGGGCTGAACCTGTTCAAGTTCTGATCTTATCTGTAAAAAGCCAAGGCCGCTGCGCGATGTCTGCGCAGCGGCCTTTTGCTTATAGCTCTTCCTGCCGGGTATAGGGCTCCATGCCGTGGTCGGCAGGGTCATAGTATTCCAGCAGGGTAATGTAGGTTTCCAAAAAGTGACACAGCACTGTTTTCAGGATGCCGCTCAGCTGCCCCTTTACCGTGATGGTGGACAATACAAAGTCTGACACCAGCTGCAGCGTCTCCGGATCCAATTCAAAGCACAGACCGACTGCCAGCATGGGGATCACGATCTGCTGTGCCTGCAGCGGCACTGCATTGCCCAGCTTTTCCAGCAGCGGGCGGCTCAGGGCAGAGGCCGCCTGCACACAGCGCTCCACCTTTTCCTGCGGGAACTGCTGCATGGGCTCCATGCTGCGCAGCTGCGCCACCACGGCAGCATCGTCCAGAATGACGCCCCGGGTCACCTCTGCTTCCGAGCGGGTGGTCACGCATTGCAGTATACAGCGCATGGCATCCTCGTAGTCCTCGTGATAGGTCTGACGGCTGCCGAACAGGGTCATCATGGACTGCAGCACGGCATCGGTCTCCTCGGTGACGGCCAGCCGCCCGAAATCCAGCGGTGCGCCCTCCATCCCTGCGCTGCGGTCGTTCAGCGCCTGCAGTTCCTCCGGGACAACTGTAGCGGGCAGAAAACGGTCGTTGCCGTTGCGGTAGAAGCCCCACTCTGCGGGCAGCACCCGGGGGACCACATCTCCGCTGGAGATGATGTTGAAGATGTTGCTGGCACTCCAGTTCTTTTTCAGACTGCCGCTTGCCGTATGGTTGTTGTCAAAGTCCTGCTGCAGCTCGGGGCAGTCTGCCGCCGCCAGCGCAGCCGGGGCGGCAAAGGTATAGACGAAGGTGTTTTTCTTTTCCAGCTGCGGCAGCACGGCGGGCAGACGCGCCGCCACTAAATTCGTTACGCCGCCGGCACGGCTGTAGCCGCCCATCCAGAGCTTCAGGGTACCCAGCGGCTGGCGCTTGGCCGATGCCTGAACATATCCGCGTATTTTTTCAGTCAGCTGCCGCGCCGCTGCTACAAAACCCGTGTGGGCGCTGCCGGAGCCTGTATGAAGGTTGCCGGACCACTCGGCTCCATAACCGGAGCCGCGCACGAACGCCCCGATGATGGTCACCTGTCTGCCGCCGCGCACCAGTGTTTTGCGGGCAACGGCACAGGCCACCGTGTCCGGGGCATCGTTCAGGCTGTGGGTATAGTTGAACAGCTGCACCTCGGCAAAGCCCAGCTTTGCAAAGGCATCCCGGATATGGGCGGCACGGCCGACCTCGCCCGTCATCCAATAGTACTGGTCGCTCTCCCACGAGCTGTCCGCAGCCGCAGCCATGCCCAAGGTGGCCAGTGCCAACTTATCGTCGTACTCTGTGGCGGCGTGGTCGAACAGGCTGTCGCTGTAATAGTAATCGTGCCGCAGGTCAGCGCTGCAGCGGTCGCTGCGGTACCACAGGGTATAGTAGTCGTCCGGCACGGCGCGGCCGACCAGCGCCGTAGCCGCCCCGGCCTGCGGCAGCGCCGCTCCGGGAGCCAGTGCCCCCGCCGCAAGGGTCACCGCAAGACCCTTACAAAAGTCCCGTCGTTTCATGCTTCATCTCCTCTGCCCCTGCGGCCTGTGCACCGCAGACATTTTTTATAGTATAATCCTTTTTGCCGCCGGATGCAATTTTTACTTGCGGCGGCAGATGGGACGATTTGGAATGCGCGCCGCTATCGGGTTGCGGCACCCAGCATCCGCATCGTGCCTTGGGCGGCACTGCGGTTAGCATCCTCGCCCTCTCCGTCTGCTCACTGCGTTCGCAGCCACCTCTCCCAAAGGGAGAGGCCTTGGCATGGCGGCAAAGTTGCCGGTTAAATTGCGAAGTATACGGTTTCGCCAGAGGCTCTCCCTTTGGGAGAGCTGGCGCGTTAGCGCCGGAGAGGGCGAGGACGCTGTCGGAGAACAAGTTCCTATAAAAACGGAAAACCGGAGCGTCCGCAAACGCTCCGGTTTTCCGACATTATAATTATTTACAGCGAAAGATCCAGCTCGTGGCAGTACTCCACGATGTGGTGGAACATCTGCTCCACGGCGGGAGCCATAGACGCCGGGCGCTGCACGGCCAAGCCCACCACGCGGTACTCCTCCGGCTCGATGGGGTACACCTTGACGGCGGCCTTGCAGTCCCGCAGCAGCATCTGCGGCATGATGGAGATGCCAAGCCCGGCTTCCACCATGGCGATGTTGGATTGGTCGTCGATGACATGGCAGCGGCGCTCGGTGCCGATCTTGTATTTCTTGAGGAACTGGCGCATCTCGGCGTCGGTGGCGTCGCACTGCACTACAAAGCTCTGGCCGTTCATCAGCGCCGGGGTCATTACGCCGTCCTGCGGCTCCGGCCAGTCCTGCGGCACGATGCACAGCAGCGGCTCCCGGAACAGCTCGGTGAGGTTGAACTCCTCCCGGCAGGTGGAGGACAGGAAGGCGATGTCCACCTGACCGGTGCGCAGCCATTCCTTGACATCGTCGTAGGTGCCCTGATATACTTCGATCTCGATCTGCGGATAATGCGCTGCAAAGCTTTTCAGCAGCCCTGGCAGCAGCGATGCACACACCGAGTTGAACACGCCCAGCTTCACCTTGCCCTTTTCCAAGCCGTTCAGGCGGGCGATGCTCTGCTTCAGCGCCTCGTCACTGTTGAGCACATCGCGGATAGAGGGGTATAGGGAAGCGCCGTAACTGGTCATGGATACGCCGTTTTTACCGCGGTTGAACAGAGCAAAACCCAGCTCCTCCTCCATTACGGCAATGGCGTGACTGATGGCCGAGGGGGTCAGGTGCAGCTGCTGTGCCGCCTTGTTAAAGCTGCCCTGCCGGGCCACGGCATCAAAAATTTCGTAGGAAAAAAGCGTCATGCCCAAAGCCTCCTTCCGTCTTTACTGGTTCGGAGACGCCCGATTCTTTGTGAATCTTTTTCATCTTTCGTTTGAGTTAGTTCAATTATCTTCTTGATTGTACTATCCCGCGCCTTTTCTGTCAAGCATTTTGCCCCGATTTTTGCACGTTCTGTGCAGATTTTGCCGCGATTTTTGCAGGAAATGCCGCCTTTCTTCCGTTATAGTTTTTATAACGATTTTTTACAAACTGACCGAGGTGTTTTTATGACCGCACTTTCCCCGCGCCGCACCTTCAGCGGCACCGCTCTGAAAACCATTGCCTGCATCACCATGCTGGTGGACCACATCGGCGCGTCCTGCATCGAGGCAGGCATCCTTACGCCCGGGCTGGACGCCGGCACCCTCTCGCAGGACACCCTTTCTGCCTATCCGCTGTACCGGCTGGACATGGTGCTGCGCTTCACCGGACGGCTGGCCTTTCCCCTGTTCTGCTTTTTGCTGGTGGAGGGCTTTGTGCACACCCACAACGTCAAGGGCTACCTTGGGCGGCTGGTGCTGTTCGGCCTTCTGAGCGAGGTACCCTTTGACCTTGCGTTCTTCCGCACCCCCTTTGACCCCAGTGCGCAGAACGTTTACTGGACGCTGGCGCTGGGCGTGCTGGCTATGGCAGGGCTCAAGCGCTTTGAAAAGGAAAACGGCCTGCCCGGCTGGCAGGGGCTTGTGTGGGCGGTCGGGTGCGCCGCACTGGCGCTGGCTGCCAATACCGACTACAACGCCATCGGCGTGATCATCATCTGCGCCCTGTACCTCACCCGCGCAGACCGCAAGCGGCAGTGCCTTGCAGGCGCGCTGCTGTTTATGTTCGAGCTCACCGCCCCGCTGGCCTTTGTGCTGGTCTGGTTCTATAACGGGCAGCGCGGCGCGTGCAGTCCGCTGCAAAAGAAGGCCTTTTACTGGTTCTACCCGGTGCACCTGCTGGTGCTGGCAGGTATTACGAACCTGCTGCTGTAATTTTACCGATAAATAGCGCAATGCCGGACAGTCCGTGGGCTGTCCGGCATTGTATTTTGGGGGAAGGGGTCGTAACGGAAAACAGCAGTTGCAGCGTTGCTGCTATGGCAGCTTTCTGCTTGCCGCAAGCGTGCAAAGACGCTCCGCTGGGCCAGAGGCAGGGAGGGGTGTTCCGACTCCCCCCTCCCTACCTCTGGACTCCACCCACCCCGCAACGGGTCAAGGGCTACACGCCCTTGACAAACCTAAAGAAGTGGGCTACACCGGAAAAAACTGAAGATTCACGCCTGTTCGGCGTGAAGATCTTTTAACCGTTTTTTCCGGCTCCGCCGATTGATAGCCCCTCAGTCGCTACGCGCCTGAGAGGGTTCGCTCCCTCCCCGAGGGAGCTGTCAAAACCGTCAGGTTTTGACTGAGGGAGTTTCCCCCGCAAAAAGGAAAATCCCCCGCAGTTTTCACGAAACTACGAGGGATTTTCTTGGCGGAGTAGGAGGGATTTGAACCCTCGCGCCGTTGTTTAGACGACCTACGCCCTTAGCAGGGGCGCCTCTTCGGCCTCTTGAGTACTACTCCAGAGCAAAGTGCGTTACACTTATTCAATAAAAAATGGCGGAGAGAGTGGGATTCGAACCCACGGTACGTTGCCGTACGGCAGTTTTCAAGACTGCTTCCTTAAACCACTCGGACATCTCTCCTTGTGGACACTCGCGTTACGCCGTGTCGAATGCCTATTTACTTTACCAGATTTACGCTGTTCTGTCAAGCCCTTATGCAAATTTTTTCTTTTTTCTGTACGATAGCTGCACAGCAGCCCCATTTACCACAACCTTTATTCGAAGTTTTTTTGGAATTTCTCTTTACAGAAACACCTTTTTGTTGTATAATAAAACCAACATAAACCACCCATCGGGAAAAGGAGCATCATTATGTCGTTTTCAGAGCTATTGAAGGAGTGCCGCAAAAAGCAGGGCGTCAGCCAAGCGGAGCTTGCCGCCAGACTGGGGGTCACCCAGCAGGCTGTCGGCAAGTGGGAAAGCGGCAAGTCCTCCCCCGACCCCTCCACCGTGGCCCGCATTGCGGAGCTGCTGAACACCACGGCAGACTATCTGCTGGGGCTGTACCGCCCGGTCAGCAATGTTTCTGCCCCCGAGGAGCGCTTTTTCGGCAGCTACACCGAGAGCCTGATCCCGGTCATCGGCACGGTAAAGGCCGGCTACGGCGCACTGGCCTTTGAAGAGGACTACGGGCAGGAGTACGCCCGCGTGAAGGACCCCGCCAACTATTTTTATCTGGTGGTGCGCGGCGACAGCATGGAGCCCCGCATTCAGGACGGCGACCTTGCGCTGGTGCACAAGCAGGACACGCTGGAAAACGGCGACTTGGGCGTGCTGATCTACGGCGACGAGGGCGAGGGCACTTTGAAGCGCTACATCCAGCGCGGCAACTGCGTGGTATTGCAGCCCTTCAACCCCGCCTATCATGAGATGGTCATCAAGGGCGAGGACCTGAACCACCTGCACATTGCAGGCCGCGTGGTGGAGACCAAGGCCAAGTGGTAAGCGGAACCCTCTCAGTCATCGCGTAGCGATGACTGAGAGGGTTCGCGGCCAGACGTCCCCTGTTTTTCATAAAGCCATCTGCTGTGTTGCGTATGGCTTTATTTTTTGACCCTTTTTCCCGATTTTATCCTCTTTGGAGGTGTTTTTTGCATGGAACAGACCCTGATGGACAAGCTGACCATTCTGGCAGACAGCGCCAAATATGACGTTGCCTGCACCTCCAGCGGGGCGTCCCGCACCGCGCGCCCGGGCACGGTAGGCAGCTGCTACGCGCCGGGCTGCTGCCACGCCTTTACCGCCGATGGCCGCTGCGTCAGCCTGCTCAAGGTGCTGATGACCAACTGCTGCTCCTTCGACTGCGGCTACTGCGTCAACCGCCGCTCCAACGATATCCCCCGCGCCACCTTTGCGCCCCGGGAGCTGGCAGAGCTGACCATGGAGTTCTACCGTCGCAACTACATCGAGGGGCTGTTTTTGTCCAGCGCGGTGCTGGGCACCCCGGACTACACCACCGAGCGGATGCTGGCGGTGCTGCAGCTGCTGCGGGGCGAATACCGTTTTGGGGGCTACATCCACGCCAAGGCCATTCCGGGCACAAGCCCAGAACTTTTGCAGCAGCTGGGGTATCTGGCCGACCGTCTGAGCGTGAACGTGGAGCTGCCCAGTGAGCGCAGCCTGAACCTGCTTGCCCCGGACAAGGGGCGGCACTCCATCTTCCGCCCCATGAAGCAGATCGCAGTGTCCGGCGCTGCCAGCCGGGAGGAGCTTACCCTTTACCGCCACGCGCCCAAATTTGCCCCCGCCGGGCAGAGCACCCAGATGATCGTAGGCGCTTCGCCGGAGACGGACTACCACATTTTAAAGCTGACCGAGGGGATGTACCAGAAATACGGGCTGAAACGGGTGTTCTACTCCGCTTACATCCCGGTAGCCGAGGACACCCGCCTGCCCGCGCTGGACACAAAGCCGCCCCTTCTGCGGGAGCACCGGCTGTATCAGGCCGACTGGCTGCTGCGTTTCTACCAGTTCGAAGCGGACGAGATTTTAGATAAGAACAATCCCAACTTCAACCCCTATCTGGACCCCAAATGCAACTGGGCGGTGCAGCACTACGGGCTGTTCCCGGTGGACGTGAACCGCGCCCCCTTCGAGATGCTGCTGCGGGTGCCGGGCATCGGCCCAAAAAGCGCCCGGCGCATCTGGCGCGCCCGCAAGCAGGCGGCGCTGGGACTGGACGAGCTCAAGCGCATGGGCGTGGTGCTCAAGCGGGCGCAGTACTTCATCACCTGCCGGGGCTTTTCCGGGGCGCACCCGGGGCGCGGCAGTGCCGGGCGGGAGCGCATTACCCGGGCGCTCATCGACCCCAACGTATTCAGCGGCAGCTGTGAGCAGCTGAGCCTGTTCAGCCCACCCGCCGTAGACAACCTCATCGGGCAGGGCGTGCCGCCCCGGGCGGCTGTCCGAATGGTACGAGAGGAGGCCGTGCAATGTCTTGCCAAGGCGCTGTAAGCCCCAAGGGGGCGCGCAAGCTGCACGATGCCGACGTGGTCTACCTGTACGACGGCAGCTTTGAGGGCTTTTTGTGCTGCGTGTACGAAAGCTTTGCCCAGCACGAGCTTCCCTTTGCGGTGTGGACGCCCCAGCGGGAGACCGCCACCCTTTACCCGGTCAAGGAGATTGCCACCGACCCCGCCGTTGCCCAGCGAGTGTTTGCCAGCTTTGGCAAAAAGCTGGACGCAGAGACCGAGTACCTCGTCAGCCGGGATTTTCTCTCCGGGCAGGAGGACAAGGAGCTGCTGTTGCTCCGGTTTCTGCATCTGGCCTTTGCGCTGGGCCCGGGCACGGTCAAGCGGGAGGGACACCCGGTGGTCGCGCCCCTCTACGCCATGAAAAAAAGTCTGGACTGGGAGGTAGACAAGTTTCAGGGCTTTGTGCGGTTCGAGGAGCACGATGGGATGCTGGGCGCGGTCATCCACCCCAAAAATTATATCCTCCCCCTGCTGCGCCCGCACTTCTGCGGACGCTTTCCGGAGGAGGATTTCATGATCTACGATGCCGTCCATCAGGCGGTGCTGCTGCACGAGGGGCGCAGCACCCGGCTGCTGGAGCTGGCAGCGCCCTTGGAGCTGCCGCCGCCCAGTGCGCGGGAGCAGCAGTTTCAGGCGCTGTGGACGCAGTTCTACAAAACGCTGGAAATCAAGGCGCGCCACAACGAAAAAGGCCGCATGACCCATTGCCCCAAGCGCTTCTGGGCGGATATGGTGGAGCTGCAGGGGGAATTGTAGAACCCCTTCCGTCTGCTCACGCAATGCGAACTCCCCCAGTCTCGCTGCGCTCGACAGCCCCCTCGGAGATGGGGCCTTTGGCAAAACCGGAAACTTTGCCGTACTGCCAAAGGCTCCCTCCCAGAGGGAGCTGGCAAAACCGTCAAGTTTTGACTGAGGGAGTTCAGGCGACTGAAGGGGTCATTTCCCTTCTGCTTCCAATGCGCTTTCCACGCCCTTGAGCAGATCCTCTGCCGGGATGCCGTACAGCCTTGCCAGTGCCATCAGGTTAGAGGTGTTCGGCTCCGAGGTGCCGTTCTCCCACTTGGACACCGCCTGACGACTTACGCCGATGCTCTCAGCCACAAACTCCTGTGTCATCTTGCAGCGGGTGCGGTTCTCCTTGAGCATCTCGGAAAGCGACTTGCGCACGATCTTGACTTCCTCCGTGAGCTTCGGCGGCTTTTCCAGATTGCGGGCAATGCGCCAGAGCAGGTAGAGTGCAGCCACGATGGCCACCGGCAGCAGCAGCTGCACGATCATCGTCGCGATGCTCACCGTCTGGAGCGCTCTGAAAAAAAGGTTGGTCAGAAAATCACTTTTCATATTCGTTTCCTCCTTTGGAAGCTTTCTCTTGTGGTTTTTTGTGGCACGATTCTAGCACAAAAGCCCGGTTGCGTCCACCAACCAGAGCGCAAACTCCGGTTGCGGCGCGTATTTTTAGCCTATTGGGGCAGATAATTCACAAAAACGTTGCATCTGCATCGTTGCAACGGGCAAAACCTATGGTATACTATAAGGGATATCCGGGCAGGCATTTCTGCCCACCAACACCCCCGCTGCGGGGTCAACACAAAAGGAGTATTGTAGCGTTATGGTTCGCATTACTATGGAAGACGGCGGCATCATCGACATCGAGCTGAACGAGGAAGTTGCCCCCATCACCTGTGAGAATTTCAAAAAGCTGGTCAAGGAGGGCTTTTATAACGGCCTGACCTTCCACCGTGTCATCCCCGGCTTTATGATCCAGGGCGGCTGCCCGCTGGGCACCGGCACCGGCGGCCCGGGCTGGAACATCAAGGGTGAGTTTGCTGCTAACGGCATGAACAACCCGCTCAAGCACACCCGTGGTGTCATCAGCATGGCCCGCAGCATGAACCCCAACAGCGCAGGCAGCCAGTTCTTCATCATGCACAAGGATGCCCCCCATCTGGACGGCCAGTACGCCGCCTTCGGCAAGGTAGTTGCCGGCATGGACGTTGTGGATAAGATCGCTGCCGTCCGCACCGACTGGAACGACAAGCCCACCACCCCGGTCAAGATGGCCACCGTGGAGCTCATCGAGGGCTAAAATTTGATACCAAAAAATCCCGACACCTTACGGTGCCGGGATTTTTTTATTATAGAGACCCCTTCCGTCATCGCCTACGGCGATGACGGAGAGGGTTCTCCCCGTGAAAACGCAATGCCGGGCAGCCCGCAAGCTGTCCGGCATTGTGCTATTTTAACGCGCCTTTTTCCTGCGCCGGAGCTTGCGGAGCAGCAGCACAAGGCATACCACCAGTACAACGGCGGTGAGAATGATGCCAAGGAGGATAAAGGTAAAGCGGTTGGGCTTTTTCAGCAGCGCGGAAAGGCTGCGGCTGTCCTCCACCTTTTTGCGGTCGTGCAGGGTGCTGTAATAGTCCGGCACGTTGCCGATGCCGTCGCCGTCGGTGTCCTCGAACGACGCCATGTACCGCGCAATGGCGTCCCAGCCCTTCAGCTCTTTGCCGTTTTCAGTCAGGATCACATCCTCAAAATCTTCGATGGGAGTGCCATCGGCGTACTTCGGCACGATGGACAGAATGCCGTAGGACATATCCGTCACGGCGCTCAGCATCTGCCCGCTGTAAAGGTCGGCCACGATGCGGTACAGCTTGTCGTCCTGCAGCTCCACGCGCTGCCCGTCCTTGACCAGATAGACGTCCGTCACCTTGTTCAGCAGCAGACGGTGGGGGTTGTAGGTAAAGTTCAGGCCGCTGCAATACAGCCGCGCAGTGGTCATGAAGTCCGACACGGAAGCGTCGATCTCGGCGGCGGTGCGCAGTTCCTTGCCGGTGAGATAAACCTCGATGAGGGGATAGCCCGGCACGCCGTCCGCGCCGATGCCCAGCGAGAAGGAGTTGAACACCTGCTCCACCGTGATATCGCCCCGGGCGTAGGTGTCGCGCACGGTGCCGCTGGGCACCACTGCCAGATCCACCGGTACGCCGTCATAGTCGGCGGCGTTCTCCACCGCGTACACGTAGGCGTCCGCGATGAGATCGCCCAGATTGTGCTCGGTGTGCACCTTGCCCAGATCCTTCAGGTTGGAGAAAACAACATCGTTTTCTGCCAGCACCTGATCCTTGGTGTAGCCGAACTGCGCCAGATAATCCTCGTCCACCGTGTCCATAAAGCGGTCGATGACCTCTTGCGTTTGTGCATCGGCGGGGATGTCGGCGGTGATGGGGATCAGCTGGTAATCGGTCACCTGCCAGCGGCCGTCCGCTTTTTGTGCCATGGTAAGGCTGCCCAAATTTTTGCCGTATTCGCCGCAGGAGACCACATAGGTGTCCCCGTGCCGGATAGGTTCCCGGATGCGGCTGTGGGTGTGGCCGCTCAAAATAAGGTCAAGGTCAGGCACGCCCTTGGCCAGCAGCTCGTCCTCAGACTTTTTGGGATCGTCCCAAGTGCCGCTGTGGGAAACGCAGACGATCATATCCACGTTTTCGTTCGCCTTGATCTCTGCCACGGTGGCCTTTACCGCCTGTACCGGGTCCTTGAATTTCAGCTCGCAGGTGGGCGCGCAGGAGAGGGCATCCTTGCCGAAAACGCCCACCACGGCAATGCGCACATCGCCCTTCTGCACCACGGTGTAGTCCTGCACGCCGTAGGCGGCAAAGGCGTCCTTGAGCAGCTGCTGCCCCTCGGTAAGACCGGCGCTTTCCATAGCGTCCCAGTCCACATTGCAGACCACGATGGCCGGGACGGCATCGCCGGAGGTGCGGGCGCTGGTAAGCATATTGGCAAGCCCCTTGGAGCGGTAGTCGAACTCGTGGTTGCCGAAGGTGGTCACATCGTAACCCATGCAGCCCAGCATCCGCAGCTCTGCGGCCTGCGTTTCAAACACCGTCTGGATCAGGGTGCCCATGGAAAAGTCGCCGCCGTCGATCACAAGGGTGTCCGGGTCTTTGGCGCGCTGCGCCTTGATGAGGGTGTTGGCGCGGGCAAAGCCGCCGATGTCCGTTTCCTCATCCTCCACCACGGTGGTAAAGGTATTCAGGTGGGAGTGGGTGTCGTGGCTGAACAGGATATCCAGCGTTTTGCCCGTCTCCGGTGCCTGCCCATAGGCGGCGGGGATGCCCAGCAGCACTGAAAAAAGCAGCAGCACAGCCGCCGTCATGGCGAAAAGTTTTTTCATGGCGTGTTCTCCTTTTGTTGCGTCCTTATTTTTTTCGGCTCAGCCGAATTTTTACAGCATCAGAAAAGTAATACCACTCTATAAAAATCAACCATTCGTCCGTTATTTTAGCATAAGTGCACAAAATAAACAAGACGACAGTTGCCTTTTTGCGATGATATGCAACCATTTTGGAGAATCCGCCTTGTTTTGCTTACGCTGGCACGCGTGCGCTCAGGCGCTATCGGGTCAGCTTCTCTCTTTTTGCTGCTGCGCGGTGTCTGCCGCCCCTGCCGCCAAAGAGAAACGGGCTGCTGCACAAAAC
>ENA-OUPO01000370-OUPO01000370.1-human-gut-metagenome-genome-assembly--contig:-NODE-370-length-21204-cov-20.2411_pt1 | contig 21204 bp, 15 predicted proteins | sample MGYA00237940_ERZ548809 | MGnify/ENA primary metagenome ERZ548809 (study PRJEB26490, sample SAMN05194695) | human gut metagenome | biome: terrestrial biome; feature: human-associated habitat; material...
TTTTAAGTCAACGAAAAAATGTTAGCAGTGATTATTCAGTTTTGAAGGCACGTCCTTCTAAGAAACACTGGACAGGAACACAGAAATGTGTTATACTGATTCAGTCAGATCGGTCGGTGTCGATGACGGTGAGGTCCCACCTGTTCCCATTCCGAACACAGAAGTTAAGCTCACTTGTGCCGAAGATAGTTAGCTGGAAACGGCTTGTGAAAATAGGTAGTCGCCGACTTGAACAAAAAGCTCTGAGAGAAATCTCAGGGCTTTTTTGTTGTGTCTGTAGAATAATGGAGAAATTCTTTGTGGAAAGTGCTGCGGGCGGGATGCTTGACAGAACGATTGCATTGGCATACATTGAGAGTGTGATAGACGGGAAAGGCAGGATGGGTGGCGTATGAATAAATCGGAAAGGAAACGGATGCTTTGCGTCTCGCTTGCGGCGGGCGCGATACTTCTGTGTGGCGTGCTGCTCGTTCTGCTGATGCGGTATCAGCACACTTCTACAGTCCGCCCACAAGATCAATATGTGGGGCAGATTCCGGATTTTTACAGCACGGTGGATGCAGACGGCGATGGTGTGGATGACCAGACAGATGTGCTCGACAATGCGCTGGCCTATGTGGATACCCGTCCAAAATACAAGAGCCGTTATTATCAGACCGGATATCCGGACGATGGCTATGGCGTGTGTACCGATGTGGTGGCTTTTGCACTGAAAAATGCCGGATATGATCTGCAGGCGCTGGTGGACGCCGATATCCGGGAGCATCCGCAGTGGTACGATATCCGGCAGCCGGATGCCAACATTGATTTTCGCCGGGTGAGAAATCTGAAGGTGTTTTTTGCGCATCATGCGGTTGTACTGACCACGGATGTGTCCAGGACCGAGGAATGGCAGGGCGGGGATCTGGTGATTTTTGAAAACCATATCGGCATCGTGTCTGACCGGAGAAATAAAAACGGAGTGCCCTACATCATTCACCACAATGACCCTTGGCAGGCGGCTTACGAACAGGACATTCTGGAGAAACGCACCGACATCGTGGGCCATTACCGGATCTCGGAATAATACGCCAAAAGCGGCCCCGCCGCGTTGTGGATGCAACGTGACGGGGCCGCTTTGCGATATAATAATGGAGAAGAAACCGAAGAAAATTCCGATTATTCCAGACCGGCCATCTGCTTGATGGCCTTCATGGCGAAGGTCAGGGTGCGGCCCATGGCAACACCGGCCATCAGGCAGGGATAGTTGTTGGCGAAGAAGCTGCCGGACATATCACCGGTGATGTAGAGGCCTGCCATGGGCTGGTTGTTGGTGTCCAGGGCCTGGCCCTTTTCGTTGATGGCAATGCCCTGCTCGGTGGTCAGCAGAGAGGCACCCAGCCAGCAGCCGTAGAAGGGAGCGGTGCGGATGGCGCTGAGGCGGTAAGCAGGCTTGCCGAAGTCCTCGTCGTTCTGCTTGTCGTAGAGCTCGTTGTAGCGCTCCACGGTGGCAAGGAAGGTGTCCTTGGCAGCACCGGTAAAGCCCATCTTGTCAGCCAGCTCGTCCAGCGTATCGCACTTGAACAATGCACCGGCCTCGATCGCCTCGTCCATTTTGCCCTGAATGTACTTCTCACCGCCGTTACGGGTCTGGGCAGAGCAGCCGATGGTGTGGAAACGCTTTGCGTCCTCCAGAATGTTGGCATCGCAGATCTGTGCGTAGACGCGGCCCGGCTGGTGGGCGGCAGCGTAGACGATATCGTTGTAGGGGCAGCTCTCGTTGGCAAAACGCTCGCCGTTGCGGTTCACCTTCAGGAAGGGCTGGGTGCCGGGGTTGAACTGGCGGATCTCGCCGGGGAAGGCCTTGCCGCCAAAGGCGGAGTCGCTGTCCACATAGCCGGCATCCACACCGGGAGCCACGATGCCGCGGTCAAACAGCATGGGAGCAGCTTCCTTGTCCAGGTTAGCACCAGCCCACACAGCGGCACGGATGCCGTAGCCCTTGTCGGCAGGGGAGTAGGAGCAGGCGGTGGTGACGCTGGTGCCCAGAGGATCCAGCTGCTGCATCATGTACGGGTTGCCGGCGTAGCCGCCGCAGGCCAGCAGAACGCCCTTGGCTGCGTTGTAGCGGATGAAGTGGTCGTCATCCATGTTCTGGGCGATGATGCCGGTGATGCGGCCCTCGGCGTTCTTTTCCAGCTTAGCCAGGCTGGTCTTAAAGTCTACGCCGTAGCCCAGCTCCTGGATGTACTGCAGCAGCAGCTCGTTGCGGGCCAGACCGGATTCCCGCTCGCTGGCCATGTAGTTGTGCTCCTCTACGGGGAACAGGTAGTCGGTGTTGTGCTCTGCATTCTCAGCAGGCCATGCAGCCTCGCTGCCGGAGGTGAAATCGCAGACCCAGCCGTACTTGTCTTCCAGAATGCTGCGCATAAAGTCGTGCATGGCGGCAGACTCGTTGATCCAGGTCTTGACCACGCGCTGGTCGCACTTGCCGGAAGCGTAGCGGGAGATCTCGCTCAGCAGCTTGGCGCGGTCGAAGGGCTCCTCACCGGCAGCCTTGGCTGCGGCGGAGTCGATGGCACCGTACCAGTGGCGGGTGTCCTGCACGTTGCCGTTCTGCTCGATGATGCGGAAGTTCAGGCCGTTGGCGGCTGCATAGGCAGCGGCAAACATGCCGCCGTTGCCGGCGCCCACGATGAGGATGTCGGTGTCCACCGTCTCGGTGATGGCAGCCTCGTCGATGTCGGGTTCGGTGCCCAGCCAGTCGTTCTCGTCGCCGGTGGGCAGCTGAACGGAGGACACAACGGCCTCGCCCTTGGCCTGTGCATAGCAGCTCTTGGCAGCCTTCATGACGGCCTCGGAGGTGATGGTGGAGCCGGACACGCCGTCGATCTCGGTAGAACCGGCAGCCAGCAGCTGATCGCGCAGCTCGTCGGCAGCAGCAGCACCGATGGAAGCGGTCTCGCCGGAGGTGTCCACGACCACGTCGGTCACGGCGCTGTCGGAGAAGGCCATGGTGACCTTGACGGTGGAGGAAATGCCCTCGGCAGTGCCCTCATAGGTGCCGGGGATGTAGGTGCCGGTTGCACCGGAAGCGGCAGCGCTGCCGGAAGCAGCGGTGGAGGTGGAGCCGGAGGCTGCATTGCAGGCAGCCAGAGCACCGGCGGTGACACCGCTCATGGCGGCGGCAGCGGCGATCTTCAGAAAGCCTTTGCGGGAGATCTTGTTCATAGTGGTTTCCTTCTCTTTCTCTTCTTGTGTCTTTTCGTGATTTTTGGCCCTGCTCTGTGGAAAAATCTGCACAGAACCAACAAAAACAGTTTAGCATACCTGTGAAAAGTATGTCAATCAATTTGGGGGCACGGAACGCCTTAAACTTTGTTAAACATTTGGCGCAGGTACGGCCCGGTCAATGGAGAAAAATGCAGGCTCTGCGGGGATTTATGCCAAAAACAATGCACGGAAACGTTGCGCAGGTGTTGCGGGTATGTTACAATTGAGTTGCACACAGAAGCCGGCCAGCCACGACCGGCAGAACGGCAGCAAACGCTGTCACGGAAAGGGAGATTTTGGTATGAAGGTGGCAATGATCGGGCACAAGGACTTCCCGTCCCGTTCGGGTGGTGTGGAAGTCATGGTCGGCGGGCTGGCAGTCAGCATGGTCCGGCGCGGTTATGAGGTCACGGTGTACAACCGCGGCCTGCAGAAGGGGCACAATGTTTACACGACCGAGGGCGTGCAGGCCCGCCGCATCTTTACCGTTCAGAAGGCGTCGCTGAATGCCATGGTCTATTCGTTCCTAGCCACCTTTGACGCCCTGACGCGGGACTGCGATGTGATCCACTACCACGCCATCGGCCCATCGGTGCCGCTGGTGATCGCCAAGCTGTTCGGCAAGCACACGGTGTGCACCGTGCACGGGCTGAACTGGAAGGTGGACAAGTGGGGCGGCTTTGCCAGCGCCTACCTGAAGCTGGGTGAGCGGGTGGCCGCAAAGTATGCGGATGATCTGGTAGTGCTGTCGGAGAGCGAGTGGAACTATTTTCAGGAGAAGTACGATCGTACCGCCATCCTCATCCCCAATGCGGTGCAGATGCGCCAGCCGCTGCCCTGCAACCTGATTCGCAAAAAATACGGGCTGGAAGCCGGGAGCTACATTCTGTATGTGGGCCGCATCTCGCCGGAAAAGGGCCCGCTGGACCTGGTGGAGGGCTATCTGAAAGCCCACACGGACAAAAAACTGGTGCTGGCCGGCCCCTTTGCGGAGACCGAATACTGCGCCACCGTGCAGGAGAAGATCGCAGGCAACCCCAATATCATCGCCACGGGCTATGTGGTGGGTGACACGCTGCGGGAGCTGTACAGCAACTGTGGACTGTTCGTGCTGCCCAGCCACACCGAGGGCCTCTCGCTGGCACTGCTGGAGGCGCTTTCGCTGGGGGCAAAGTGCCTGGTGAGCGACATCCCGGAAAACACCACGGTGACCGCCGACTACGGCACCGAATTCCGGACCGAGGACACCGACAGTCTGGCCCGGGCACTGGAGCGGGACACTGCCCAGCCGCTGACCCCGGAGCAGAGCAAAGCGCAGCTGGACTATGTGCGGGCCAATTTTGACTATGATATCATGCTGGACCGGTATGAAGAAGTGTACCATCATGTGACCGGAGATCCGCTCAAGGCGATGCCTTCGCATGGAGGTGCGGTGTGATGGACAACGCACAAAACCCGACCGGTCCGGTCCTGACCGCGGCCGAAAGCCGCCGCCGGGTGCTGCACAACATGTGCTCGTCGCTGTTGTACAACCTGTCGGTGATCCTGTTCGGCCTGCTGCTGCCGCGGCTGTACCTCACCAGCTTCGGTTCGGAGCTCAACGGTCTGGACAGCACCATCAAGCAGATTTTTTCCTGTCTGACTCTGCTGGAAGCGGGCGTGGGCCTGGCCTCGCAGCAGGCCTATTACCTTCCGGTGGCCGTGGGCGACGGGAAAGCCATCAACGGCATTTTTTCGGCCACGCATCACTATTACCGCCGCACCGGTATCGTGTATCTGCTGGTCACGGTGGTGTTTGCGCTGCTGTACCCCCTGTGCATCAACACAGTGCTGTCCTACGGCACCGTGAGCCTGATCGTGGTGTTCTACGGCATCCCGGGCATCGTGAGCTATCTGGTGCAGGGCAAATACCGCTCCTTTATGGAAGTGGAAGGCAAAAACTATGTGATCACCTACATCACCACGGCCACCATGGCGGCGGGCAACCTGCTGCGCATGCTGGCGCTGCTGTTTACCCGCAGCATCCTGTTGGTGCAGGTGACCTACTGCGTGCCTTCGGTGTTCCAGGTGCTGGTGCTTACGGCCTATATGCGCAAAAACTATCCGTGGCTCAACGCGCACGACACCCCCAATCTGGAGGCGCTGGCCCAGCGCGGCTCGGTGCTGGTGCATCAGCTCACGAGCATCGTGTTCAACAACACCGACACGATCCTGATCTCCAGCCTGTGCGGTCTGGCGTCGGCCAGTGTGTACACCATTTATATGCTGTTTTTCTCCAACATCGAAAAGCTGTTCTACTCGATCGTCAACAGCATCAGTTTTCGGCTGGGGCAGCTGTTCTATGTGGAGCCGGAAAAGTTCAAGCGGCTGTACCGGCTGTACGATGCCCTTTACCTTTCCGCGGCCTTTGCACTGTTCACGACCGTGGCTGTGTTCCTGATGCCCATCATCGCGCTGTATACGTCCGGTGTGACCGATGCCGAGTACCTTGACACCCGTCTGCTGGTGCTGTTTACGGCGGTGGAGCTGCTGTTCAGCGCCAAGCAGCCGTCGGGGATGCTGCTGAACATCAGCGGCCGCTTTGAAGAGACCCGGCAGCAGGCCCTGATCGAGATGGGCATCAACCTGCTGGTGTCGGTGATGTCGGTGCTGCGGTTCGGCATCGCGGGCTGCCTGTTCGGCACACTGGCGGCGCACCTGTACCGCTATACGGCGTTGATCCTTTTTACCCGGACCAAAGTGCTGGGAGAGTCGCCGGTGGGCGATTTTGTGCGGATGGGCGTCAACGGGCTGCTCTGCGTTGTGCTGCTGTACCTGCTGGGATTTGACCGCTGCTATGGCGGCGGCTACCTGATGGTGTGCCTGAAGGGTGCGTTGTTCGGGCTGTGGGTGCTGCCGCTGTTCCTTGTGGTGAACGCGGTGCTGGACTGGCGCAATGTGGACACCCTGCGCGGGCTGCTGCACACGCTTACGATCAAAAAAGGAGCGACGGAGGAAAAACACGATGCGGAATGAAGAAGCGATGTGTGAGGGCCTGCTCTCGGTCGTGATCCCGGTGTACAACATCCGGGACTATGTGGAGCGCTGTGTCCGCTCGGTGCTGGCGCAGCCGGATCTGCCGCTGGAAGTGCTCATCGTGGATGACGGCAGCACCGATGACAGCGGCGCGGTGTGTGACGCACTGGCGGCGGAGGACAGTCGGGTCACAGTGATCCACAAGCCCAACGGCGGCCTGTCGGACGCCCGCAATTACGGGCTGTGCCATGCACAGGGCGAGTATATCCTGTTCATGGACGGTGACGACTGGCTGACAGAGAACGTTTGCCCCGGCCTGCTGCAGATGGCGCTGCAGACCCGGGCCGATGTGGTCATCGGCAAGGTGCATTTTCTGCGCGAGGAACCGGTGATGACCCGCTGGGAAGAAGCGGTGGAAAAAAACTTCACCTTTCACACCATTTACACCGGTAAGGAGTATCTTTTGAAATGCCTGCAGACCGGCGGCCTGCGGGTGGAAGTGGGGCGGCACCTGTACCGCACCGGCTTTTTGCGGGCGAACGGCCTGCAGTTCCGCAAGGGCATCCTGCACGAGGACGAGGAGTTCACGCCGCGGGTGCTGCTGCAGGCGCAGCGGGTGGTGCTGACCGGGCAGGAGATCTACTATTACGATAACTGCCGCGCCGGTTCCATCACGCACGCGGAAGGGTTGAGCACCCGCCGTGTTCAGGACCGGCTGCGCATCTACGACAGTCTGGCGGAGATCTACCGTACGGTGACCCCGCGGGCGCTGCGCCGCCGCCTGCAGGATGACCTGTGCTGGAAGTATCTGGACTGCGCGGCGCGGTTCGATTGCAGGACCCTGCCGGGCTACCGCCCGCAGCGGCTGCGGATGCTGCAGTTTGCCTGCACGCCCCGCCGCCGGGCCAAGGCAGCGCTGTTTGCCCTCTCGCCGGAGCTGTTCCGGCGGGTGATGAATCATTGACCCATTGACCAGGAAAGGCAGAAGAGCATGGCGCAACATGCAAGAATAAAACGAACGCCCCCGCCGGACGGCGCACGCCGCCGATGGTGGCAGAACCGGCTGCTGCAGCTGCTGGCGGCTTTTGTGCTGCTGTGCGGCGTGGCAGCCGCCGGACTGAAACTGTACACAGATTATACGAATAGTCATTTTCAGGTGACCTTTTACCGGGTGACCTCCAGCCATGTGTCGGAAAAGCTGCGGGTCCTGTTTTTGTCGGACCTGCACCTGCGGGAATACGGCGAGCACAACGAGGAGCTGATCCAGACCGTGCAGGAGCTGGACCCGGACCTGATCCTGCTGGGCGGTGACCTTGTCACCTTCCCGAACCCGGAGTATGAGAATATGCTTTCGCTGTGCCGCAGCCTTGCCGATGTGGCCCCGCTGTACGGGGTGCTGGGCAACCACGAAAGCGAGATGATCTACGGCGGGGTGGATGACCAGCTGGCCGAAAAATTTTCGGAGGCCGGGGTGCAGCTGCTGCGCAATGAGACCCGCACCATCCAGATCGGGGAAAACAACGTGGAGCTCATCGGGCTGGAAGGTGCCCTGAAGGACTTTTACAAATACGGTGCCAGCGACTGTGTGGAGAGCCTGAGCCGCCAGTACGACACCTTCCGCATCTGCATCAACCATGTGCCCATGGCCTTTGTGGACTACATGCAGGATGCGCCCTTTGACCTGGCGCTGGCCGGGCACACCCACGGCGGCCTGATCCGCCTGCCGGTGCTGGGGCGGCTGTACACCGCAGAGGAGGGGCTGTTCCCGACGTATGCGGGCGGCATGTACCGGCTGAACAGCGGGGCACCCCTCATCGTGGGCTGCGGCCTGGGCGACTCCAACCAGATCCCCCGCGTATACAATCCGCCGGAGCTGGTTCTGGTGGATGTGAACTGGTACTGAGATGAACGAACTTGAAAGGAGGCCCGGAGACGTGGTGACAAAGATCAAGCAGATCTTCAAACAGGCTGTGCTGCGCTTCTGGAGCCTGCGGGTGCCGTTGATCGTGGTGTGCATCCTGCTCGCGGCACTGCTGTGCACCGCACAATATCAGGACAGCAGCCGGGTGGCCTCGGCCCAGATGACCCTGAACTACTCCGAAGCATCGCAGGGGCTCAACCCCAACCGCACCCGGTTTACGACTACCGACCTGACCTCCGACGAGGTGCTGCAGAGCACCCTGTACAACGCCGGACTGGAAGGTCAGATGACGGTGGAACAGCTGCGCAAGGCCATTACGGTGGAACCCACCGATGTGACCAACGTGAGCAGCTCGGAAAACTACATCACCACCAGCTGCAGCATCAGCCTGCAGCTGGAAGAACCCTGCCAGCACCTGACCGCAGCCACGCTGCTCCGGATCTTCTGCGGCAGCTACAAGGATTATTTCATGGAGCACTACGGCGAGAACCAGAGCGTGTTCTCCTGCACCATGCCGGATTACTTTGGCACCGAGCCGTATCTGCGCCTCAAGAGCCTGACGCTGCGGGCCGACCAGCTGGACCGCTACCTCACGGCCCGTGTCAGCGAGAACAAGAGCTATCAGGACGCCACCACCGGCAACACCTTCCTGAGCCTGTCCAAGCAGATCCAGAACGTGATCAACTACGAGATCCCGCGCATCCAGGCCTATATCCTGCGGGGCGGCCTGTCGGCGGACGTTTCTTCCCTGACGGCCATGCTGCAATACAAGCTGCAGATCGAGCAGCTGGACTATCAGGAGCAGATGGCCTACTACAACTCCGACAATCTGGGCATTGGCCTGTACGATGAGAGCATGAGCGCCATCGTCATGATCCCCACGCTGGACGAGAACCGCGAGTTCTATATGTCCCGCACCAAAACGGCGCTGGACACCATGGCCAGCGACGCCGACGGTGCCCTGGCGGAGGCGACCTCCCATCAGGATGTGATCACCACCACCCAGTATGTGGTGCAGCAAATGCAGACCATGAGCGACCCGGCGGGCCTGACCACGGTGAACGCCATGCTGCAGGAACTGGAAACCACCATGGATCGGATCCAGCAGGCACTGCGGGTGACGGATGCCTCCTATATCATCTATAAGACCCAGAACTACCTGGTGTTCAACGATGCGGCCGGCTCCTTTGTGCAGCAGATCGGCCTCAAGCGGGTGATCGTGGAAATGGCAGCCTTTGTGGTGCTGTGCTTCGGCCTGTGCATGGTGCGCACCGCCCGGCAGATCCGGAAGGAGGAACAGCGTTGAAAAAGTTTGATATCCTGCGCTACCTCCGGCGGTTCTTTGCACTGGTGCTGGCCGTGACCATGGCGGGCACAGTGGTGGTGTACTGGTACTGCAAGAACAACCAGACCTACACCGCCAGTGTGAACATCAAGTACCTGCACGACGGCATCAAGGACGGCTTTGCCCCGGACGGCACCGCCATGAACGTGGACGAGATCTATTCTTCCAAGGTCATCTCGCAGGCCATGGAGAGCCTTGGGCTGCAAAGCGGCATCAACCTTGTGCGCTCCCACTGCACGGTGGAAGAGCTGATCCCGGACGACCAGAAGGCCCTGCAGGAAGCTCTCATCGACAAGGGGGAAGAGTCTACCTACTTCCCGGACGAATACAAGGTGACGCTGGTGGTGGACGGCAGCCTGGGTGCGAGCTACGCCCGCCGGGTGCTGGATGCCATCGTCAGCAGCTATTCCACCATCTACACGGAGGAATATGTGGAGCTGCCCCTGACCATGAACCCCTCCAGCGGCCTGCTGAACAGCGGCTACGACTATTACGAGTGCGTGGACGTGCTGTCGGCCGACACCACCGAAGTGCTGAACTATCTGGAGGATAAAAAGACAAACTATCCCAACTTCCGCTCTTCGGTCACGGGTTATACCTACGAGGACCTGTACGACATCTATAAGATGCTGTACGACTACGAGATCCCGTCGCTGTACGCGAATGTGATGACCGGGCCGCAGGTGCGCAACGCTGACAAGCTGTGCCGCAACCTGACCCAGAGCATCGAGAGCAGCGTGCAGAACGAGCAGGTGTATCAGGAGCGGGAAGCCTACCTCAGCGGCCTGATCCAGAACTACTCGGAGAAGAACCGCGACCTGATCAACTACCATTACCACAACGACGCCAACGACAGCGGCACCGACTACATCCTGAAGAACGTAGAGGCCTACGATGACAACCAGAGCAAGCAGATCACCTACGATTCGCTGATTTTGGAGTATGTGGAGATCGACAAGACCCTGCGCAGCAGCGCCATCCGCCGGGCCTACACCCAGCAGCTGCTGGACACCTTCCAGGCAGCCGGCGGGGTGGGCGGCGATGAGGCCTCCCATGCCGCGATCGAGTCGGAGATCAACAAGTACGAGCAGACGCTGGTGGACTACTACCAGATCGTGAGCCAGACCAGCATGGAGCACAACCGCTCCCTGAGCGCGGACTATCTGCAGACCACCAGCTCCACCAGAGTGTGGCCCAGCATCAACACCAAGCTGTATCTGGCCATCGGCTTTGTATTCTTCTTCCTCGTGGGCTGCGCACTGGCCGTTGTGGTGGGCCGTTCCCGCGATTTTGTGGAATACTTTATGTATGTGGACAAAAAGACCGGTCTGCCCAACCGCGACCGTGTGGATGCCATGATGGCACGGCTGGAAAAGCAGGGCCTGCTGCCCAGCCACTTTACCTGCATGTGCTTCCAGTTTACCAGCCTGAACCATCTCTCGCGGGAGTATGGTTACTCGGTGGGCAACCATGTCCTGCGGGACTTTGCCGGGCTGGTGGCGGCCCTTGGCACCGAGGAGAGTTTCATCGGTTCCAACGGTGCGGGCCAGATCATGGGCTTCTTCCGGGAATGCAACGCCGTCAAGGCGGAGGCCATTCTGGAAGTGCTGGACGAGCAGATCCAGGAGTACAACAGCCTGAACCCGGATTACGCCATCGAGTACAAGGCAGCCAGTGCCACCTCGGATGACGAAAAGGAATTCAACATCCGGAATCTGCTGCGCTGCGCATTCAAGAAGCTGCGGGATGCCAATAAGCCGCAGCCGGAGACCGCACACGAGACGGTGTAAAAAAAGATAAGGAGGCGGCAGTCATGCTGCAGAATCAACGGGCCTGCCAGCTCGTCCGTTCCAAAACCGGCTGTGAGCCGCTGGCACTTGCCGTGGCGTGGGGTGCCCGCACGGCGGGCCGCTGTGCCGCCGGGGTGCTGGGAGCCGTGAAGCATCAGCGCTTTTCCGACCAGCAGCTGGAGACCTTTGCCGCCCGCGCGCCGGGCATCTGCCCGAAGCCGGTGTGCGATGCCGGGGAGCCCTGCCCGCTGCCGCCGCAGGACGATGCGGTGGATGTGTCGGTGATCGTGCCGGTGCACAACGGGGAGCGCTTTTTGCGCGCCTGTCTGGACAGCATCCTGCACCAGAACACCACTCGCCGCCTGCAGGTGCTGGCGGTGGAGGACGGCTCCACCGACGGCAGCGGGGCCATTCTGGCCGAGTACGCCCGGCAGGGAGGGGTCACCGTGCTGCACCCGGAGCAGGGCGGCAGCGCGGCCCGCGCCCGCAACACCGGTCTGGCCCGGGCGGTGGGCCGCTGGGTCCTGTTTGTGGATTGCGATGACTGCCTGCTGCCGGACGCAGTGGAGACGCTGCTGGCGGCGCAGGCGCGTACCGGGGCGGATATCGTGCAGGGCGGCTGGCAGTATTGCGACGAAGCCGACACCCGCGGTGCGGTGCAGCAGTACGCAGAAGCGTGCTACACCGGCCCCCGGCGGCTGGATGTGGTGGAGCTGCCCGGTACTCCCTGGGGCAAGCTGTACCGCCGGACCCTGTTTGAACGGGTACGGTTCCCCTCCGGGTACACCTGTTTTGAGGATGCCATGATCCATTTCTGGGTCTTTCCGCGGGCGAAGTGCATTGCTTCGACAAAACCTGTGGTATATTTGTGGCGCAAAAATACAATGGGGCTCACCGCGACCTCCCAGAATACGGCCAAAGCATTGCAGGCCTACTGGGTGGCTGAAGAAATGCTGGACGGTGCGGTGCGTCTGGGCCTGCCGCAGGATGCGCTGTTTGCCTGCAACCTGATCCTGCAGCTGGCCAATTACTGCTATGTGTGTGTGGCCGGTCTGCCGGAGGCGGACCGGCAGACGGCCTTTGCCTGCTGCTGCCTGCTGTACCGCCGGTGGGCAGCGAAGCTGCCGGACCCCCGGACGCTGCCCTATGCCGTGCGGCTGGCGCAGCGGGCGCTGGAACAGGCGGACTATGGGCTATGGCAGCTGCAGGGCAGACTGTTCCAGCTGATCAACTGACCGGTTTACACCGGCACGGAAAGCGAGGTGGACCGCGTGCAGGATGTTTCCAAGATCCTGACCCGGAAATATTACGGCAAAAAAGACCCGTTCCGCAGCCGGGAGTTCCGCCAGCCCCGCTGGATGGAACTGTTGGCGGTGCTGCTGTTCACCGTGTCCGGGCTGGGCGAAGGCAAAAGCATCAATGTGGTGCTGGGCGGTCTGCCCAAGGCGGTGACGCTGGCCTTTGTGGGGCTGGCCGGGCTGGAATTTTTCATCCGGGGCGATTTTGACCGGTTGAAAAAACTGGCCGGGCCGTCCGGGCTGTACATCCTGTATCTGGCGGTGCTTGCCGCCTGGTCCATGTTCATCTGGGTGCGCAACTTCACGGCCTTTGCCTCCATCACCCGCGGCATGGAAAAGATCCTGTATCAGAGCATCGCCACGGTGGTGGCCATCTGCTGCGTGTACCTGTACGGGCGGTTCAGCATCGACCTGTTCACCATCGGCATCTGCTGCGCAAACCTCTTCATCCTGTTCAGCGAGGTGCCCGCCTATGGTGTGGGCGAGAGCGTGAGCTCCCTGCTCACCAGCATCCTGTCGCTGGGCAACAACACCTATGGCTATGCCGAGCGGCTGGAGATCCACGAGGTGACCTTTCTGGAGGGCATCTTTGTGCTGTACTACCTGTTCTTTTCGCCAAAAGAAACCAAGCAGCAGCGCACCCGCAACTGGGTGCTGGCGGGCTGCTCCTTCTTTTTTGTACTGGCGGGCATGAAGCGCATCCTGCTGCCGGCACTGGTGGTCTCGGCGTTCTATATCTGGGCGCTGCGCCGCAGCCATGCCAAGGAAAAGCTGATCATGCTCACCGGCGCGGCCTGGGTGACCCTGTTCTGGGTGTATCTGTATCTGGTGCACACCGGGGCCATCTCCCGCATCCTGAACGCGGTGGGCATCAACATGATGGGCCGCGATTACATCTGGAGCCTGGCCAAACCCTATTATCAGTTCTCGCCCACCTTCATCGGGCTGGGGTTCGAGGCGGTGGACGCCATGGTCACCCGCTTTTATGAGATCGGCCTCATTGATGTGGCCTACCCGCTGCATAACGATATCCTCAAGGTATTCGTGGAACTGGGCTTTCCGGGGCTGTGCTTCTGGTGCGCGTTCCTGTACATGATCCTGCCCTGGTTCTGGATCAAGCGCTATGGTGCCGAGGCCGGCATCCTGTATTTTGCCATCCTCAACCCGCTGTCCATGACCTACCTCACCGACAACACGGCCTTTTATTTCTGGTGCACCATGGGCCTGCGCATGATCCCGCTGGCGGTCTGCTGCTTTGCAAAGCCGACGAAGGACCCTGCCGCCCAAAAACAGACATGGCAGCCGCCCTCGGCGCAGGAGGTGCAGCGGCGCATCCGGGCACAGTACCGGGAGAAAGGAAGTTCTTCATGATCCATATCCTGCAGTCGGTCAGCAACATGGACCGGGGCGGCATCGAGTCGATGCTGATGAACTATTACCGGCATCTGGACCGCACGCGGTTCCAGTTCGATTTTCTGGTCAACAAAAAAAAGCCCGGCTTTTTTGATGACGAGATCCGCGCACTGGGCGGGCGCATCTTCCAGAGCCCAGGCGTAGCCCCGCAGAGCTACCCGGCCTACCTGCGCTCTATGCAGCAGCTGCTGGCCCAGTACCCGGAGATCAAGGTGCTGCACGCCCACAACGAGGCCATGCAGCTTTTTGCGCTGGAAGGCGCTAAAAAGGCGGGCCTGCCGGTGCGCATCGCCCACGCCCACAACACCCGTCTGCCCAAGGACGCCAAGCTGCCAATCAAATGGTTCTGCAAACAGTTCATTCCCGGCGCGGCCACCGATTACTGGGCCTGCGGGCGGGAGGCCGGCATCTACTATTTTGGACAGAGCGCGTGGGATGCCCGGGGCGTGACCCTGCGCAACGCCGTCGACCTGGAGCGCTTTGGCTACCGGCCGGAGGCGCGGGCAAAGCTGCGGGCAGAATATGGCCTGAACGATAAGCTGGTGGTGGGCTGTGTGGCCCGCCTGATGGCGCAGAAGAACCACACCCGCCTGCTGGACATCTTTGCGGCCCTGAAAAAGGTGCGGCCGGACAGCTGCCTGCTGCTGGTGGGCGAGGGCGAGCTGCGGGCCGAGCTGGAAGCCAAGGCCGCCCGGCTGGGCATTGCGCAGGATGTGAAGTTCCTGGGCGTGCAGAGCGACACCTCCGTCTGGTATCAGGCCATGGATGTGTTCGTGATGCCCTCGCTGTTTGAGGGCCTGCCCGTGGTGGGCATGGAAGCGCAGGCGTCCGGTCTGCCCTGCGTGTTCTCCACCGGCGTCACCGAGGAAGTCCTGCTGCGGCCGGACAGCTGCCGCATTTCGCTGGAACAGCCGGACGAAGCATGGGCCGCAGTGCTGAAGGATGCGGACCGCAATCTGCCCGACCGTGCGCAGGCGGCGGCACAGGTGCGGGCTGCCGGGTACGACATCCGGCAGGAGACCCTGCGCCTGCAGCAGCTGTACACCAGCCTGATCGCCAAAAGGGGTGCCGCACATGCCTGAGATCAGTATTATTGTTCCGGTTTATAACGTAGAGCAATATCTCCCGACGGCACTGGACTCTCTGCGGGCCCAGACCTGCCCGGACTGGGAGGCCATTCTGGTGGACGACGGCTCCCCGGACGGCTGCGGGGCGCTGTGTGATGCGGCCGCCCGGCAGGATGCCCGCTTCCGGGTGATCCACCAGAAGAACGCCGGGGTCGGTGCGGCTCGCAATGCCGGGTTGGCTGCAGCCCGCGGCACCTATGTGCAGTTTCTGGACAGTGATGACGCACTGGAGCCCCAGATGGTGGAGGTGCTGTGCCGCACGGCAAAGCAGACGGATGCGGACCTGATTATGTTCGGCGGCTATGAGGAGCACTACGCGGCCGACGGCACCCGTACCGGCTGCACCGACATTGCTCCGGTTCTGGAAGGGGTGTACCGCGGCGACCCTTGCCCGCAATTGTTCCCGCAGCTGTCGGCCATGTCGCTGGTCACGCGGCAGCTGTTCCGCCGCCGCTGCATCGAAGAGGGCAGCTGCCGCTTTACCGATTACAAGATCGCGGAGGACGCGCTGTTTTTCGTGTCCTTTTACCGGCAGCGGCCCCGCTGTGTGGTGGGCATCCCGGACCGGCTCTACCGCTATCGTCTGCGGGATGACGGCTCGGCCTCCCAGAGCTACCACCCGGAGCGCCTGACGGATAACTTTTACCTCTCGGACGCGGTGGATGCCGTGGCAAGGGACTGGGGCCTGAACGACGACCCCGCCTGCCGCCGGGCCGTAAACCACAGCCGGGTGCTGGACCTGCAGCTGGGCATCAAGAACGTCTGCCTGGGGCCGCTGAGCTTCTGGCAGCGCACCGCATGGCTGCGGCAGGCGTTGCGCATCCCGGCGGTGCGAGCCGCTGTGCGGGACATGCCCCTGCAGGACGCCCGCAGCCGCAACGACCGCATCAAACTGGCCTTGCTGAAGGCGCGGCTGTGCGCGGTGGTCATTGCCCTGTCCAGCTGGAACAACCGCCGCTGAAAAGACGAAACAACAAAAGCGCCCCTGTGCACCGGATGGGTTCCGTGCACAGGGGCGCTGTATTTTATAAGGGAAAAGCGGGGGCTCAATCGTCGTCGCTGTCCAGCTTGAGCACAGCGGTAAAGGCCTCGCTGGGCAGGGAAACGCTGCCCAGCTGGCGCATCTTCTTTTTGCCTTCCTTCTGCTTTTCCAGCAGCTTCTTCTTGCGGGTGATATCGCCGCCGTAGCACTTGGCCAGCACGTCCTTGCGCATGGCCTTGACCGTTTCGCGGGCGATGATCTTGCCGCCGATGGCGGCCTGCACCGGGATCTCGAACAGGTTGCGGGGGATGTTGTCCCGCAGCTTTTCGCAGATGCGGCGGCCCTTGGCGTAAGCGTTATCCCGGAACACGATCATGGACAGTGCATCCACGGGGTCGCCGTTGAGCAGGAAGTCCAGCTTGACCAGGTCGCTCTCGCGGTACTCCTTGAACTCGTAGTCGTAGCTGGCGTAACCGCGGCTGCGGCTCTTGATGGCATCAAAGAAGTCGTACACGATCTCGCCCAGCGGCATGGCATAATGCAGGTCTACGCGCACATCGTCCAGATACTTCATGTCGATGAGGGCACCGCGCTTGTTCTGGCATAGATCCATCAGGCCGCCCACATAGTCGTTGGGGGTGTACAGGTGCACGTCCACAAAAGGCTCTTCCTGCTTGACGATGTTGGAGGGATCCGGGTAGCTGGAGGGGTTGTCGATCATCTCCACGGTGCCGTCGGTCAGGGTCAGGCGGTAGCGCACGCTGGGCGTGGTGGTGATGATGTCCAGATCGAACTCGCGCTCCAGACGCTCGGTGATGATCTCCATGTGCAGCAGGCCCAGGAAGCCGCAGCGGAAGCCGAAGCCCAGAGCCGCACTGGTCTCCAGATCAAAGGTCAGGGAGGCGTCGTTCAGCTGCAGCTTTTCCAGTGCGTCCTTCAGATCGGGGTAACGGGCGCCGTCGGCGGGGTAGATGCCGCAGAACACCATGGGCTTGACCTGCCGGTAGCCGGGCAGGGCCTCGGCGGTGGGGCGGGAAGCCAGGGTGACGGTATCGCCAACCCGGGTGTCCTGCACAGTTTTGATGCTGGCGGTCAGGTAACCGACTTCGCCGGCCTGCAGCTGGGCGCAGGGGGTCAGGTTGGTGGCACCCATGTGGCCCACTTCCACCAACGTGAACTCGGCCCCGGTGGCCATCATGCGGATGGTGTCGCCGGGCTTGACGGTACCCTCAAACACGCGAATGTAGACGATGACGCCCTTGTAGCTGTCATAAATGCTGTCAAAAATCAGGGCCTTGAGGGGGGCGTCCGGGTCACCGGTGGGGGCGGGGATGTCGGTGACCACCCGTTCCAGCACCTGATCCACGTTCAGGCCGGTCTTGGCGGAGACGCGGGGCGCGTCCAGGCAGGGCAGGCCGATCACGTCCTCCACCTCCTGTGCCACCTCGTCCGGGTGGGCGCTGGGCAGGTCGATCTTGTTCAGGATGGGCACCAGCTCCAGATCATGCTCCAGCGCCATGTAGGTGTTGGCCAGCGTCTGGGCCTCCACACCCTGGGTGGCATCCACCACCAGAATGGCACCCTCACAGGCGGCCAGACTGCGGCTGACCTCGTAGGCAAAGTCCACATGGCCCGGGGTGTCGATGAGGTTGAACTCGTAGGTCTTGCCGTCCTTGGCGGTGTAGTTCATGGTCACGGCGCGGGCCTTGATGGTGATGCCGCGCTCACGTTCGATGTCCATGTTGTCGAGGATCTGGTCCTCCATGGTGCGCTCGTCCACGCTCTTGGTCAGCTCCAGGATGCGGTCCGACAGGGTGGACTTGCCGTGGTCGATGTGGGCGATGATGCAGAAGTTGCGGATATTGTCTCTTGCCATGTAGTTCCTCCGGGCAGCTTTATGCTTCTAAGATCCAGTCCTCCACAGCCACGATCTGTCCGTGGTCGCGGTAGACGCGGGGCACGCGGCGGGACACGCCGCACAGGACTTCATAGGAAATGGTGTCGGTTTTGCGGGCGATGGTCTCGGCGGTGTCGCTCACGGTGCCGCCCCACAGGATGGCTTCGTCGTCCTCCTGCACCTGGGGCACGTTCGTCACATCCACCATCATCTGGTCCATGCACACCCGGCCCAGCACCGGGCAGGCTACGCCGTGGATCTCCACGACGCCCTTGCCGCAGCTCAAAAGCCGGGGGTAGCCGTCGGCGTAGCCGGTGCACAGGGTGGCCACCTTGGTGGGCTTTTCGGCGGTGAAACGGCGGCCGTAGCTGGCACACTGGCCGGGCTGCATCTCTTTGATCATGCTCACCACAGTCTTGAGGGTCATCACCGGGCGGAAACAGCCAAAGCGCACCTCGTCGCTGGGGTCGTAGCCGTACAGGATGATGCCGGGGCGGGCCATGCAGCGCTCCCGGGGCAGGCCCTCGGGCCAGTCCGGGTGCAGCATGACTCCAGCAGAGTTGTCGCAGTGCACAAGGGCAGGCTCCCGCCCGGCGGCTTTCAGGGCGTGGAAGGCCTGCACGAACAGGCGGTGCTGCTCGGCGGTGTAAGCAATGTTGTCCTCGCTGACGTCATCGGCCACTGAGAAGTGCTGGAATAGGCCGGTCATCTCCAGCCCGGGCAGGGCACAGGCGGTGAGCATGTCCCGGATGGCGGCGTCAAAATCGGTGCGCAGGGCAAAGCCGATGCGGCCCATGCCGGTGTCGGCCTTCAGGTGGATCTGCACCCGGCCGCCTGCGGCCACGGCAGCATCGCTCAGGGCCTTGGCCTGCGCTGCCGAGTAGCAGGCCACCGTGATATGGTTCTGGATCAGGGCCGCCGCGTAGCCGGGCTGCACATGACCCAGCACCAGAATGGGCAGGGTCAGCCCGCTCTTGCGCAGCTGCACGGCCTCAGTCAGGCAGCTCACGGCCAGCCAGGCGGCACCCTCTTCCGCAAAAACGCGGGCGCACTGAACGGCGCCGTGGCCGTAGCTGTCGGCCTTGACCACTGCGCACAGCGGCAGGGCACCGGCACGGGCCTTGACCGCGCGGAAATTATGGCGAAGGGCTTCGAGGTCGATCTCGGCCCAGACATGTTTTTCAAAGGGTTGGGTCTGCATCATGATTCATCCTTCTTTGCTGTTTGTATAAAGCTGCCGCGCCCGGTGTGAACGGGCCGCCAGCCGTCGATGCCGCTTTCCTGCAGGGCATGCAGGGTCTTTTGCCGGAAGGCGTGGTCGGTGCGGCAGCGTTCCCGGACGAACTCTTTGGTCTGCTCGCGCACGGTCACGCCGTCGGCGGGGCAGCGGCTCTTGACGATGGGCAGGCCCTCCTCCCGCACGGCACACTGCACCTCGTATTCGGTGGCCAGCAGCATGGGGCGGATGAGGGTCAGGTCCCGCTGGGACAGGTAGGTGACCGGCGAGAAGCAGCCGATGCGGCCCTCCCGCCAGAGATTCATGTAAAAGGTCTCCACAGCATCGTCCAGATGGTGCCCCAGCGCCACCTTGTTGCAGCCCAGCTCCTGCGCGGCGGTGTGCAGGGCACCCCGGCGCAGCTTGGCGCAGAGGGAACAGGGGTTCTTTTCCTGCCGGTATTCAAACACCACCGGGCCGATCTCGGTGCGGCGGATGTGGTAGGGGATGCCATACCGGGCAAACAGGGCCTGCAGGGCGGTGTAGTCCATGGGCTGGTGGTCAAACTGAGGGTCCAGCGTGACGGCCACCACCTCGTAGTCAAAGCCGATGTACTGCCGCAGCAGGGCCAGACCCACCGTCAGGGCCACACTGTCCTTGCCGCCGGACACGCCCACCATCACCCGGTCGCCAGGGGCCAGCATCTCGTAATCCTGCACGGCTTTGCGCATCAGGCCGCAGAGCCGCTGCATGGCACGCTGCTCGCTCATGACAGGCTCACGCTTTCCACCAGATTGACGATGTCGTTGATGGAGGCCAGCTTGGTCAGGGCCGAAACATAGACCACATCGCCGCTGTCGTAGGTGATGGTGGCCAGCACGGCATAATAGGTCTGGATATCGCAGCGCACGGCAGTGACCTCGGCCCCTTCCACCGTGATGTTGGCGGTGCGGGGCTTGATGATGCCGTAAGCCTGCTTCAGGTCCTTCTCAGAATCGTCGATGAAGTCCGGGTAGGTGTCGGCGGTGCCGCGCTGCAGCAGTACGGCCTGATAATCCTCCGCGCCGTCGGCCGAGTCGGCCGTCGCCAGCTCCAGCACGGTTCCAAGGGTGGAGTCCTCGGTCATCTGGCAGACCTTCCAGATGCTGCTGTCGTAATACACCGAAACTCCGTTGGTGCCGGTGTAGTGGGTGTCGGGGTTGGCGGGGGTCTGCCGGTTGACCAGCAGGGTGAGGATGATGTAAGCCACGATGCCCAGACAGATGAAGATGGCCATGGCGGCCAGCAGCTTGGAGGTGCGGCGCTGGGCGGCGGTGTTGTGGTCGATGTCGTGTGGCATGAAAAGTTCTCCTTTTGTAAGCGGTGCAGCGCAAGGCTGCCCATATCCTTTATAGTATAACACAACCGCAGGCAAAATTGTAGCGGGCAGGTGCGGAAAATATCCACGCACCGGCAAAAACTTTTTTGAAAAATCGAAAATTTGAATTCGTGAGGATTCAAGAGAAAACAAGAGATTTTGAGAGAACAGAAAATTTTCACTGAAAAAATCAAAAAATGCTGTTGACAGGCACCTTTTTATGATGTATACTGACACTCGCGCCCCACAAGGGTGCCTGAAATGTACAAAGAGTTTATCAGGAGGAAATAGATATGAGCACTACTCTCGTAAAGCCCGCTGAAGTCGAGCGCAAGTGGTATCTGCTCGACGCTGCCGGCAAGAGCCTGGGCCACGTCGCTGCTGAGGCTGCTGTTCTGCTGCGCGGCAAGCAGAAGGTCGATTATACCCCCAATGTTGACTGCGGCGATTTCGTCGTCGTCATCAACTGCGACAAGGCTGTTCTGACCGGCAAGAAGGCCGAGCAGAAGTTCCACATCACCCACAGCAAGTACATTGGCGGCCTGAAGAAGGTCCAGTACAGCAAGCTGATGGCTGAGCACAGCGATCTGG
>ENA-OUPO01000375-OUPO01000375.1-human-gut-metagenome-genome-assembly--contig:-NODE-375-length-20816-cov-12.2149_pt1 | contig 20816 bp, 14 predicted proteins | sample MGYA00237940_ERZ548809 | MGnify/ENA primary metagenome ERZ548809 (study PRJEB26490, sample SAMN05194695) | human gut metagenome | biome: terrestrial biome; feature: human-associated habitat; material...
AGACATTGTACAATACACCTCGATGCTTTGCCGGTTGTTTGCAGCAAACCGGCTGTTCAGCCTTATCATAGCACAATCGCGGGCATTTGTGTAGGGCAGCAGGGGAAAGAAGCAGCAAAAAAGCGGCCCCGCCGGGTGGCGGAGCCGCAGAAAGATGCAGGGAAACGATCAGGCGTTCTTCAGGTCGCTGATCATGCAGTCAGCAGCCACGATGCCGCTGGTGTAGGCAGTGCCCAGAGCGGCACCCTCGTTCTCGTAGTAGGGAGAAGCGTAGATGGAGCCGTTGTCCACACCGGCCACATACAGGCCCTGGATGGGCTGCTGCTCGGCGTTGACGGCACGGGCGTAGGAGTCGGTCTTGACGCCGCCGAAGGTGCCCCAGATGGAGGGCTCGTACTCGATGACGTAGAAGGTGTCGCCGGTCAGCTCACGCAGCAGGTAGCTGTTCTTGTAGAACTGCTCGTCCTTACCGGCGGCGCAGGCGGCGTTGTAGTCGGCCACGGTCTGCTCCAGGTCGGTCAGGCCAAAAGCCTTGGCGCAGTCGGCCAGGCTGCCCTTGACGGCCCAGCCGCGCTGGATGGCAATGTCCATGTGTTCGTCCAGGTTGGGCAGCAGCTCCTCGGTGTAGCCGGTGGAGCCGACGTACCAGTCGGCCGGGTTGCCGAAGTAGGCCAGAACGCCCTTGTCGCGGCACTCCTCGTACATGGTCTGGTCCACCACGGCGTAGTACTTGCCCACGCGCAGGGACATCTCACCGCCCAGAGCCAGCGGACGGTCGGACAGGTACTGCTCGTTCATGAAGCGGTCGCCGTTGGGGTCCACCATCAGGCCGCCGTAGATGGCAAAGCGCAGAGTGTCGTTGGAGCGCACCATGGAGCGGCCGCGCTCTTCCATCTTGCCGTTCACGCCGCCAAACTCGTTGCAGCACAGGGCCCAGTTGCGGTCGGCGATGCCGCCGGCCTCGATGACGATGTCGTAGCCCTTGCCGTCCGACAGCTCGTTGCACAGGGGCCAGACGTTGATGTTGCCAAAGTGCTCGTGCAGGCGGTCCTGGTTGCCGGCATAGCCGCCGGTGGCGATCAGCACAGCCTTGGCGTTGTACTGGATGTAGGTCTTGTTCTCGGTGTCCTTTGCGATGACGCCCACCACCTTGTCGCCGTCCATCACGGGCTTGACGGCCTCGCGGCAGACCTCGAACACGCCGCCGTCGGCGGTGAACTTGTCCACCAGCGGCTGGAAGCGGTCGGTGCCCTTGACCTGAGTGCCCTGCAGGTCGGCAAAGTTGTGGCGTGCGCGGAAGCCCATGCCGTAAGCGTCGCGGCGCAGGGCCATGTTGACGCCGTTGTCCATGAAGTTGGACACCACGCGCTCACCGGCGCTGACGCACTTGTGCAGCAGAGCGCCGTTCACAGTGCCCTTGGAGAAGCCGTACTCGCAGTTGAACAGGGTCTCCACGGAAACGGTGGCGTTCTCGGCAGCCTGCACGCGGGTCTCGGCCAGAGCGGGACCACCGGCCACAGAGCCGTTGGACACGCCGCAGGAGCTGCCCTTTTCCAGCAGGATGGTCTTGACACCGGCAGCCTGCAGCTCCAGAGCGGCCATGATGCCGGCAGCGCCGCAGCCCACGACCACAGCGTCGGCATCTTCCTGAGAGGTGACGGTGATCACGTCGGGCTCCTCGTTGGCCTCCACGTCCACAGACACGGTCACGGTGGTGCCGGAAGCCTGGGACATGCAGTCGGCCACAGCGGTCTTGACGGCATTGGAGGTGATGGTGGCACCGGACACGCCGTCCACGCTGCAGGTCTGGGCGCTCAGGATGTTCTCCTTCATCTTGTCGCCGATGTCGGCACCGATGCCCTTGGTCTCGCCGGACACGTCGATGACGATGTCCTCGATCTTGTCCTTGCTGAAGGTCACGCTGACCTTGACGTCGGACTCGATGCCCTTGGCGGTAGCCTCGTAGGTGCCGGGGGTGTAGGTGAGGGCAGCAGCGGTGCTGGCAGCCTCGCTGGAAGCAGCGCTGGAGGCGGTGGAGCCGGAAGCAGCGTTGCAGGCGGACAGGGCACCGGCGGTGACACCGCTCATGGCGGCGGCAGCGGCGATCTTCAGAAAGCCTTTGCGGGAGATCTTGTTCATAGCGGAACTCTCTTTCTTCTCGTGATGTTTCTTCTTATCTTCTTATCTTCGACGGAAATCGACGTTTTTTGTCGAGTCGAAAAAATTATAGCGCGAACAGACCCGGTTTACAATTCATTTTTCTTATATTATAATTTAGGCGAAGCTAATGTATGGGTGGAGGATGACCGGAATGAACCAGAGCGCATTGGAAGGTTTTGTCAAAATCGTAGAGCTCAACAGCTATTCGGCGGCGGCCGAGGCGCTGTATCTGTCGCAGTCGGCCCTGTCGCAGCAGATCCGCACGCTGGAAGGCCAGCTGGGGGTGGAGCTGTTCCAGCATGTGCCCCGCAAGGTGCTGCTGACCCCGGCGGGACAGGATTTTTACCCCAAGGCAAAGCAGCTGGTGGCCCTGTACAACGATGCCGTGCGCCATGCACGGGCCGTACAGCACAGGGCCGACCCTCCGGCCCGGCATCTGGAGATCGCCTACCACCACGACGCCATGCGGATGTTCGGCTACGATCTGCTGGCCCTGACGGGGGAGCTGAGCCTGACCTATTCGCCCATCCTGCACGGCTGTGCCACCCGCAGTGAGCTGTGGCGCAGCCTGAAAAAAGGGGAGACGGACCTGTCCTTCCAGCTGGACAGCGCCGAGATCTACGCCCAGGGGCTGCGGTTCTTCCCGCTGTGCTATGTGCCGGAGGTCTGCATCTTCTTTTATGCGGAAGAAGAGATCCCGCAGGGGCCGCTGCGTCTTGCACAGGTGCTGCCCTACCGGTGGCTGCCCATCCGGGAGATGTACCAGACCCTCTATGAGGCCGAACTGCTGCAGGAGGGCGCGCGCCGCGGGGCCGGCATCATCCCGCCGGGCACCCTCCGGAGCGCTCCTTACGGCGGCCCCTCGCTGAAGATGGTGCCCCTGCTGTACTACCGCCGCCCGGACCTGCGCTTTGCGCGACTGCTGGACTGGAACAAGGGCCACCGCTTTGGCATCGTGGCGGGGCAGAAAGCAGACGACCCGGTGGTGCGGGGCTATGTGCAGGCGTTGCAGCAGGCCTTTCCGGCGCTGACTGGCCCGCTGTTCGGGGTGGAGCTGGAAAAAATAGAGGTGTGAAAAAACCGGGAACATCCGCAGATGCTCCCGGTTTTTAAAATATCGGTGTTTACTCCACCACGTCCTCGAACTGGCTGTTGTACAGGTCGGCGTAGAAGCCGCCGGCGGCCAGCAGCTGGTCGTGGGTGCCCTGCTCCACGATGTCGCCGTCCCGCATCACCAGGATGAGGTCGGCGTCCTTGATGGTGGACAGGCGGTGGGCGATGACAAAGCTGGTGCGGCCCTCCATCAGGCGGTCCATGGCGGTCTGGATGCGCTGCTCGGTGCGGGTGTCCACACTGCTGGTAGCCTCATCCAGAATGAGGATGCGGTTGTCGGCCAGGATGGTGCGGGCGATGGTGAGCAGCTGCTTCTGGCCCTGGCTCACGTTGGAGGCGTCCTCGTTCAGCTCCATCTGGTAGCCGCCGGGCAGGGTGCGGATGAAGTGGTCGGCGTTGGCAGCCTTGGCGGCGGCAATGACCTCCTCGTCGGTGGCGTCCAGACGGCCGTAGCGGATGTTCTCCAGAATGGTGCCCTTGAACAGCCAGGTGTCCTGCAGCACCATGCCGAAGCCCTCGCGCAGAGCGCTGCGGTCAAAGTCGCGCACGTCGTGGCCGTTCAGGGTGATGGAACCGGCGTCCACATCGTAAAACCGCATCAGCAGCTTGACCATGGTGGTCTTGCCCGCGCCGGTGGGGCCCACGATGGCCACCTTCTGGCCGGGCTTCACCGTACAGCTGAAGTCGTGGATGATGGTCTTGTCCGGGGTGTAGCCAAAGCGCACATGGTCGAAGGTCACCTGACCGTCGATGCAGGCGGGGTCTGCCCGGCGGGCCGGGTCGGCGGTCTGGTCCTCTTCCGGCTCGTTCAGGAACTCGAACACCCGCTCGGCGGCAGCGGCCATGCTCTGCAGCATGTTGGACACCTGCGACAGCTGCTGGATGGGCTGGGTGAAGTTCTTGACGTACTGGATGAAGGCCTGGATGTCGCCGATGGTGATGGTGCCGTTGGCGGCAAAGATGCTGCCCACGATGGCCACCGCCACATAGCCCAGGTTGCCCACAAAGTTCATGATGGGCATCATCAGGCCCGAGAGGAACTGGCTCTTCCAGGCGGATTCGTACAGCTTGTCGTTGGCGGCGTTGAAGTCGTTCAGCACCACGGCCTCGCGGTTGAAGGCCTTGACCACGTTGTGGCCGGAGTAGATCTCTTCCACCTGGCCGTTCACCACGCCCAGGGTGGCCTGCTGGGCCTTGAAGTACTTCTGGCTGAACCTGACCACCAGCAGCACCAGTGCCAGCGACACCGGCAGGATCAGCAGGGCGATCAGGGTCATGCGGGGGCTGATGGACAGCATCATGATCAGCACGCCGATCATGGTGGTCACGCTGGTGATGAGCTGGGTGATGCTCTGGTTCAGGCTCTGGCCCAGGGTGTCCACGTCGTTGGTGATGCGGGACAGCACCTCGCCCACGGTGCGCTTTTCAAAGTAGGCCAGGGGCAGGCGGTCGATCTTCTGGCTGATCTGGCGGCGGAAGTCGTAGCAGACTTTCTGGGAAAGGCCGGTCATCAGCCAGCCCTGGATAAAGCTGAAGGCGCTGCTCAGCAGGTACATGCCCAGCAAAAACAGCAGCACCCGGCCAATATACACAAAGTCGATGCTGCCGGTGCCGCGCAGCTTGGCGATCCAGCCGGTGGCAAGGGCCGTGGTGGCTTTGGCCAGCACCTTGGGGCCGGCAATATTAAAAATGGTGGACAGAATGGCAAAGACAATGGCCGTGATGAGCGGCAGTTTGTAGTGGCTCATGGTCTGGAGGAGCTGCAGCAGCGTGCCCTTGAAGTCCTTGGCGCGCTCGGTGGTCATGCGTCCGGGTCTTGGCATATCACACACCCTCCTTTTCCGTATTCAGTTGTTCAAGGTCCAGTTCCTTCTGGCTCAGCTGGCTGCGTGCGATCTCCTGATATTCGGGGCAGCTGACCATCAGCTGGGCATGGGTGCCCTTGCCCACCAAGCGGCCCTCGTCCAGCACCAGGATCTGGTTTGCGTGCAGCACGGTGGAGATGCGCTGTGCCACGATGATGACGGTGGCGTTGTCGGTCTGGGCCTTCAGAGCGCGGCGCAGGGCTACGTCGGTCTTGTAGTCCAGGGCCGAGAAACTGTCGTCGAACAGATAAATTTTGGGGTCCTTGGCAATGGCACGGGCGATGGACAGGCGCTGCTTCTGGCCGCCGGACACGTTGGAACCGCCCTGTGCGATGGGGCTCTGGCAGCCCTCCGGCTTTGCGTCGATGAACTCGGTGGCCTGTGCGATGGCAGCGGCCTTTTTCACGGCGGCGTCGGTGATGTGGTCCCCGCCGAACTTCAGGTTGCTGTCGATGGTGCCGCTGAACAGCACGCCCTTCTGGGGCACATAGCCCAGCAGGTCGTGCAGCTGTGCCTGGGGCATCTGGCGCACGTCGATGCCGTCCACGGTCACGCTGCCGCCGGTCACGTCGTAGAAGCGGGGGATCAGGTTGAGCAGGGTGCTCTTGCCGCAGCCGGTGGAGCCGATGATGGCAGTGGTCTCGCCGGGCTTTGCGGTAAAGCTGATGTGCTCCAGTGCGTCGCTGTCGGCACCGGGGAAGCGGAAGCTCACGTCGTGGAACTCCACCACACCCTGCCAGTTCTTGTGCTCCTTTGCGGCCTTGGCGTCGGCTTCGTCCGGGTCGTGGATGGTGGCCTTGGTGCGGATGACCTCGTCGATGCGGTCTGCGGCCACACCGGCACGGGGCAGCATGACGGCCACCATGGCCAGCATCAGGAAGGACATGACGATCTGCATGGTGTAGGTGATGAAGGCGATCATCTCGCCCACCTGCATGGTGCCGGCATCCATGGCCTTGCCGCCGAACCACACGATGAGCAGGCTGGTGCCGTTCATGATCAGGGTCATAAAGGGCATCATGGCCACCATGGCGCGGTTGGTGAACAGCTGGGTGCCCATCAGGTCCTTGTTGGCCTTGTCGAAGCGCTGTTCCTCAAACTGTTCGCGGCTGAAGGCACGCACCGGCATGATGCCGGTGAGGATCTCGCGGCTGACGAGGTTCAGCCGGTCCACCAGCGTCTGCATGATCTTGAACTTGGGCATGGCCATGTTCATCAGGAAGAGGATGAGCAGCAGCAGCAAAGCCACGTCCAGCACCACGATCCAGGACAGCCCCGAAGAGCTGCCGATGACGTGCAGCACACCGCCGATGCCCAGAATGGGCGCATAGGCCACCATGCGCAGCAGCATGACGCAGACGAACTGCACCTGCTGGATGTCGTTGGTGGTGCGGGTGATGAGGGACGCGGTGGAGAAGTTCTCGATCTCCGCATGGGAGAAGTGGATGACGCTGGAGAAGGTCTCGCGGCGCAGGTCGCGGCCGATGGCGGCGGACACCCGGGAGGCCAGGAAGCCCACCGCGATGGACACGGCCACCATCAGCAGGGTCAGCGCCAGCATCTGGCCGCCTACCTTATATAAATAGTGCATCTGCACATCGTGGGCAATGCCCTGGGCCTCGTATTCCAGCCCCACCAGCAGCAGAGCCTGGCTCTTCAGGTTCTCCACCACGGTGTCGTCCAGCTGGCCGATGGCACCGGTCAGCTGCTGCTGCACGGCGTCGCGGCTGAAGCCGGGCATCTGGCTCATGGCGGCAAACTGGCCGCACACGGTGTCCAGGTCCTCCGCCGTGGGGGCCGCAGTCTCGGTTTCCGTGTCGGTATTGCGGTCGGCACCGGAGGCCTGCAGGTCCGCAAGGCCGGTCATGCCCATACCGGTCTGCCCGGCGGGGGTGTTGGCTGCCTGGGCGGCCGCCAGATACAGCACGATATCCGGCGTGGTCACAGCATCTTCCAGCGCAGTGCGCTCGTCGGCGGTCAGGTCGGTGCGCAGGCGCAGCACATCGCCGTCGGCGGTGTAGGCGTTCTGGAAGGCAGCGGCGTCCTCCTCGCGCATCAGCAGCGAGAGGGCATCCAGCGTGCTCTGCCGCACTGTGTCGGGCAGGGGGCTTTCGATGCCGCCCTGCTGGATGCCGGTGTCCACGATCTTGCTGGTGTAGTCCGGCAGTGACAGATCGCAGTAGGCCTGCACGAACAGCAGTGCGAACACCACGAGGCAGACGGCCCAGTGACGGGCCAGCTGCTTAAAGATCTTTGTCATGGTTTGGTTCTCCCTTCGGTTTGGTGGTACGCGCAGCATTTTCCGCAAGAATGGCTTCCATCAGCGCGCCGCGCAGCGCTTCCATCTGGGCCAGCTGTTCCGGCTCCAGCCGGGCCATGACACTGGAAAAGTAGTCCCCAAGAGCAGCCTCGCACTGTCGGCAGGCCTCGTATCCCTTGGGCGTGAAACGCACCAGCGTCTTGCGGCGGTCGGCAGGGTCGGCAAAGCGTTCCACAAGGCCGTCCTGCTCCATCTGCCGCACCGTGCGGGAAATGGCAGGAAGCGGTTGATGAAGCTCCTGAACAAGATCGGAGATATAAACGGCACCGTCCTGTCCATGGAGCCGAATGCAGCCCAGCAGCCCTTCCAGCATGGGAAAGTGGCACTTGGGGCAGTCGGCCAGAGCGGCCTTCATGCCGGCCTTGGATGCTTTGCTCAGCCGGTGGATGTAGCGGCAAAGCCCACGGAAACTCAACGTGGATTCCTCAGACACGCGATCCCTCCTCTCAAAAATTGCTTAACAACTGTTAACTGTTAACGCTTGATAATAATAGGCTTTTGCAGGCCGGATTGCAACCCCCTGCAGGGATTGTTTCACAAAAGTTCACAAACGTTTGTGTCCCGCATACACATAAAGCAAAGGAGGCATCGGGCATGGAACAGCGTTTGTGGATGATCCTGCAATTGTTCGGCGGGGCGGCACTTTTCTTATACAGTATGGACACCCTCACGGACGCTTTGCAGCAGGCGGCGGGGGACACCCTGCGGCAGGCCCTTGCCCGGCTCACGGCCCGCCCGCTGGCCGGGGTGCTCACGGGGGCGGCGGTCACGGCGGTGGTGCAGAGCAGCTCGGCGGTCACGGTGCTGGTGCTGGGCCTTGTGGGGGCCGGGCTGCTGACCCTGCAGCGGGCCGTGCCGGTGGTGTTCGGGGCCAACATCGGCACCACGGTCACCGCGCAATTGCTGGCCTTCCGGCTGGAGGATGCCCGGTATCTGCTGCTGGTGGCGGGGCTGCTGCTCTGGTTCGCGGGGCGCGGGCGTCTGCACGCAGCCGGGCAGGCGCTGTTTGCGTTCGGCCTGCTGTTTGAGGGCATCGCGGTCATGGCCGAGGCCATGGAGCCGTTGGCAGCGGGGCCGGTGTTCCGGCAGTGGATGGCCCAGGTGCGGCACCGCCCCGGCCTGGGCCTGCTGGCAGGGCTGGGCATGACCCTTGCCGTGCAGAGCAGCTCCGCCACCATTGCGGTGCTGCAGCAGGCGGCCGCCCGCCCCGGGCCGGACGGCGGGTGCCTGCTGGGCCTTGCGGGGGCCATCCCGGTGCTGTTGGGGGACAACATCGGCACCACCGTCACGGCGGTGCTGGCATCGGTGGGGCAGAGCCGGGACGCCAAACGTCTGGCGGCGGCCCACGCCCTGTTCAACCTGTCCGGGGCGGCGGTGTGCTGGCTGCTGCTGCCCCAGTTCACCGCGCTGGTGCGGCTGGTCTCGCCCCACGGGCCGGAGAGCGCCGTGCTGGCCCGGCAGATCGCCAACGCCCACACCCTGTTCAATCTGGGCTGCACGGTGCTGTGGCTGCCCCTGACCCCTTGCATGGTGCGCATCGTGCGCATTCTTTTGCCGGAGAAGCACGCCCCTGAGTTGAAATGAACGCCTTAAAATGGTATAATGACAATGTATCGAACAAATTTTGTGACGCTTTTGTTGCACAAATGATGAACGGACCCTTCTGTGGGCCTGCGGCGGTGTGCGGCTGCCAGGGCACAGAGCGAACCAAGAGGACGTGTTTACTATGAAGGATATCATCAACGGGTTGATCGAGCGGTTCCGCAGGCAGCATGTACAGGCCCGGCGCTATGTGGCCATGATGCTGGTGCTGGCCCTGCTCACCACCCTGTTCGTCAACTGGCAGCTCCATGGGGTGGGCATCTCCATGACTGCCGACTACCACTGCGGCTACGAGGAGCACCAGCACACGGCGGCCTGCTACGAAAAAGTGCTCACCTGCGGTTACGAGGAGGGCGAACCGGAAACGCCCGTCACCTCTTCGGACAGCAGCGCCGATCCGGTGTCCGCCTACAGCGCGGCCGAGCCGGAAGAGCCGGTGCAGACCGAGCCGGAGACCATCTGGGTGCCCCATGAGCACACCGATGCCTGCTACGAGGAGCACCGGGTGCTGACCTGCTATCAGGAAGAGCACGAGCACACCGACGACTGCTTTGACGAGTACGGTGCGCTCATCTGCGGCGAGTTCGAGCATATCCACGACGACAGCTGCTACACCACCGAGTATGAGCTGGTGTGCGGCCTGGACGAGGGCGAACTGGTGGAGGAGCCCAACCCCGCCTATCAGGAAATGCCTGCCAGCCGCCCCGTGGTGGACCTGCCCACTGAGCCGGCCGAGACCACCCCGGACGAGCCGGTGCTGCATCACCACACCGACGCCTGCTACACCGAGGAGCTGGTGTGCACCATCCCGGAGCACCACCACACCGTGGAGTGCTTGGCCGATACCCAGGCCGACGTGGAGACTGCCGAGGAATGGCAGGCCGCGGCCAACGTGGCCCTGAACGGCAACTGGGCCGAGGACCTGCTCACCGTGGCAAAGTCCCAGCTGGACTACCAGCAGAGCGACAAGAACTTCAAGCTGGATGTGGAGGACCAGCAGGTGCTGCGCGGCTACTCCCGCTATGGTGCCTGGTACGGCAACCCCTACGGCGCCTGGGACGTGATGTTCCTGTCCTACTGCCTGCACTTTGCGGGTGTGCCCCAGACGGTGGTGCCCCAGCGTGCGGGCGTGATGGCCCTGCACAGTGACCTGCGCGGCTCCCAGTGGCTCACCGACGCCGACGGCTCCACCGCAAGGCCCGGCGATATCGTCATCTACAACACCCTCACCACCGAGCAGGTGGCCGTGGACGAGAGCTCCTATGGCATCGCCCTGCTGGACCTGGACGAGGACCCCGACACCGCCGCCCAGCTCACGGCTCCCGAGCCGCAGGTGGACACCCGCACCGTGACCACCGAGACGGTGGGCGTCGTGTCCGCCGTGGACCCCGACGCCGGGACCCTGACCGTGATCTCCGGCAACGTGGACGGCAAGGTGGCCGAGGTGCCCGCTGCCATGTCCGACGTGACCAGTGTCATCTCGGTGACCGGCGCCTATGCCGCCGAGACCACCGCTGTGGCCCCGGAGGACCCGGCAGGCTCCCAGGAGAAGCTGGACGGCAGCTATGCGCTGCTGGAAGATGAGGATGGCTTTGGTGCCACCGTGGAATGGGTCGGCGAGGCCCGGCAGCAGGACCCCGATGCCCCGGCCCTGCTGGCAGAAACTGCCGATACGGAGGTGATGCTGGACCCCGCCTGGATCACTAAGACAGAGTTCGAGCAGAAGGTCAATGGCTCCTGGGAGACCCTGATGGGGAATGAAGTGGAAAGCGGTACCAACGTGCAGGTCACCGTGACCTACAAGCTGCTTCCAGGCACCCTGACGCCGGACCGGCCGACCCTGTGCTACCAGCTGCCGGATGCCATGAAGCCCAAGCAGCCCACCTCCGGCAATATCAAGGACGAGACCGACAACAACAAGGTCATTGGCACCTATACCATCGACACCAACGGCCTGGCAAAGCTGACCTTTGACAAAAGTGAGAAGTTCACCGGTTTGGATGCCAACGGCAACCGGGAGTTTACCGGAACCTTCCAGTTCTCTCAGAAAGTATGGGCAGATGATTTTGAGAATAACAAAACCATCACCTTTGAAAATGGCTTTACTCTGACCATCAAGAAGAAAACGGCAGATATAAAGATCAGTAAAGGGTACACCGGCTATTGGAGTGCCTTTGAAAATCATCCGGAAAGTGGCACCTTCATAAACCATTATATGGTGACGGTGGAGACCACCAACGGTACCAAAGACCCGGTGACCCTTACGGATACCCTGAACACGAATCAGAGTGGAATCAGTGCTGGTGATTACCTGAAGGGCGGCACCTACCTGAAAAACTCCTTTAAACTTTACAAGGAGGACGCTTCGGGTAAACGAACGGAGATCCTGCCGTTCCCCGACTGCAAGATCCAGGAGGACAGCAACGGCAACCCCCAGGTGGTCATTAAGGACCTGGAAGCATTGGGGATTGAAGAAAAGTACATCTGGTACTATGACGTTCAGCGGAACTATGCGGACTTTGACAAGATGCCCGACGGTGTCGGTATGATCTACAATACGGCAACAGCGAAGGCAGGGGACGGGGAGGAAAAGAAGGCTGAAGCATACTACACATGTAAAACCCCGCGTATTGAGAAGAAAGGCGAGTACGACCCCAAAACAGGCCGCATCCAGTGGACGATCACTGTAAAGATACCGCATTCTTTTCTGGGGACCAAGCTGGGGTCCTATATGCTGCAGGGCTGCAAGATCACAGATGCCTTGCCAGACAGTGTGAAAATCGTAGGGGATGTAAAGGTAGGCGACGATACGATATCGGCAGAGGAATTTCTGCAAAAGGGCTATACCATCCCGAAGAACTATAGTGGAACAGAGTTGAAGATCACCTTTGAGACCACCACCCCCCTGGGCGGCGGCTCGGTGACCAACACAGCACAGATCGAGACCAAGAGCAAACACATCTTTGAGGCCTCGGATACCGTGAAAATCGGGAAAGGGGATTGGACCCTGAGCAAGCAGCTGTCCAGCAGCAGCAAGGGCCTGGCCAAATGGAATATCTCTGCCGCCAATGCGGCTGGCGAAAGCAGCTTTACCCTGGTGGAGACCCTCAAGGACGCTGTGAACGAAAGCGGCCAGACCCAGCTGGACACCCACTACGCCTACGCCGCAGAGCTGGAGAAGGCTTTGGAAAACGGCCTGACCCTGACCCTCCACGACGGCGGCACCATGAACTATGCTGATGCTAAGGCCGCCGGGGTCATTACCGTCACCTACTACAGCGGTGTCAACGGCACCGGCGGCACGGTGACTGCCAACGACCCCTCCACCTGGGTGCGGAGCTTTACCATCCAGATAAACAAGGCAGATGACAACCCGGTGCGGCGTGTGGAGGTAAAGGACCTCCCTACCCACGAGAATCAGAGCAATGTGCCCACCGGAGAGAAATGGACTTACAAAAACAGCGTCAGCATCCAAGGCAGCTCTCAGAGGGCTGAGGCAGAGGACACCTACCACAGTTACAAGAGCTTTGAAAAACGGGTGTCGGCGAACAGCGATCAGGACGAATCTGGTTACCAAAGCGGAGACCAGACCTACCAATACAGTGACCTCAGCGGCAACAACCTCCACTATCAGCTGGTGGTGCAGACCGCTGCCGAGGATGATGCCGACATCGTTATCACCGATACCCTGCCGGAAAACACTGAGTTCAAGACCGACTGGGTGACGATCGGCATGGACGAAGGGGCCCCGGATAAGATCAGCGAGTTGAAGGGTGCCGCTGCCACTGTGGCCTACGAGAAAACCACCCGGCAGCTGACCATTACCATCCGCGACTACAACCTGAGCAAGAACAAACAACACAAGTTCCGCATTCTGTACAAGGTGAGCGTGGACGACGATCCCCGCTGGAAGAACCCCTCGGTGGGCCAGGTAATCTACACCAACACGGCCCAGTGGGGTGAGCTGACCGAGACCCTCCACACCACGGTGGAAAAGACTGTGGACCCCCTGAAAAAGACCGGACAGCTGGTGGATGGCAAAACCGACCGCATCGAGTACCAGGTGGTGGTGAACCCGGCCCGGAAGGACCTGTCGGTGGAAGCCAACAAGGCCCCGACCATTGAGCTGTGGGACGACGTAAAAGCCCAGAACGGTGCCATTGTCCGGGGAGACCCGGAGTCTGTAAAGCTGTATTACTTCCAGTATGACGAAGCCACCAACACCGTGATCCGAGGGGATGAAGTGCCTCGCAGCCTGTACCAGGTGCTGCCGGCAGATGACGAGGGTTGGCTCCACATGGTGATCCCCAACCAGACCGCCATGATCCTGGTGTACCAATGTGATGTAAAGCAGGGCAGTGCTGCTGAGGATTACAACGTGGACAATACCGTCAAGCTGGGCAATGGGGACTCCACCGAATCGGATTCCATCAAGTTTACCTATGCATCTGCCGCCACAGCCTCCACCGGACAGTTCCTGCTCCACAAGGTGGACGATTACTCCGGCGTGGCATTGCAGGGAGCAGAGTTTACCATCTGGCAGTATAATCTGCAAACTAAGGATTGGCAGCGCTGGAGCGGCGGCGTAAACGGCACCGTCACCACCAACGAAAGGGGCCAGGTGAGCCTGACGGTGCTGGAAAACGGCAGCGAACAGACCCTGAAGCCGGACCTGCTGTATAAGATCGTGGAGACCCAAGCACCCCAGAACTACCAGAAGGACGATACCCCCCACTATGTGCTGTTCCATAAGAGCAACGAGACCCCCGAGAAGGCTTTTGACACCGCTACAGGTGGAACTACTGCCATGGATGATAGAAAAACCATCCAGTTTGCAGACGTCCAGGTGGGCAGTGCCGCCCAGACCACCACGGCGGAGTATACCAACCGCTACAGCAACCTGACCGTCAGCAAGCTCTGGCTGGACCAGGATACCAAACAGCCGGTGAAACCGGCGGTGAACAGCATCCGCATCAAGGTCTGGCAGTACACCGACAATGACAAGGACAGAACGTTGTTTGCCGAAGCCGACCTGACCGCACCGGCGTGGACCTGGTCCAAGTCGGGGACCGATCTGCCCCTGACAGACCCTGCCAGCGGCAAGGCATACCACTACCTGGTGGAGGAAGAGACCACCGGAAACTGGAACGTGTACATTGACAACAACGACGTGCAGACCGGCAATATCACGGTGCGGAACTATGTCTACACCGGCTACGAGCTGCCGTCCACCGGCGGCATGGGCACGGCACCCTTCGGGGTGCTGGGCGGCGCACTGGCCGCTGCAGCAGCCCTGCTGCTGGTCCGCAAACGCAAACAGAACAAGGAGGAGTGAGCAGCCATGAAACAAAACAAAAACAACCGGTTTGCCGCTCTTCTGCTGGCGCTGTGCATGGCCGTGTGCTGTGCACTGCCCGCGCTGGCAGCCCCCGCGGCCAGCGCCAACATCGACCTGAGCCGCACCGGCAGCATGGACGTGACCCTGTACGACCACCAGAACGACGTCCCCCTGCGAGGCGGCGCACTCACCGTGTACAAGGTGGCGGACGTGGCCCGCACCAACGGCGACCTGCACTTTGTATACACCGCCGACTTTACGGGCTGCGGCATCGCGCTGGGCGACCTGACGGACAGCACGCTGGCTTCCAGGCTGGAAGCCAAGCTGCCCGCCCGCGCCGTCGGCACCACCCATAAGATCAGCGAGCAGGGCACCGTCTCCTTTGACGCGCTGCCGCTGGGCCTGTACCTCGTGGTGCAGACCGAGAACTCCAAGGGCTACGAGGCCATCAATTCCTTCCTGGTGTCGCTGCCCATGGCGGACGAAAGCGGCTGGCTCTACACCGTGGACGCCACCCCCAAGGTGGGCGCGCCCACGCAGGAGGTGACCCCGCCCGAACCGGAAACTCCCAGCACGCCTTCGGAACCGGACAAACCGTCCGAGCCGGAGAAGCCCTCGGAGCCGGACAAGCCCACCCAGCCCGACAACCCGGACATGCCGGTCAATCCCAACGACCCCAACCGCCCGGTGTCGCCCGGTACGCCGGATAACCCGGTGAACCCCGGCAACCCGGACAACCCCGTGGCCCCCGGCACCCCGGATAACCCGGTGGCTCCGGGCCGCCCGGACGGCAATGCACTGCCCCAGAGCGGCCAGCTGAACTGGCCCATCCCGTTCATGGCCTGCAGCGGCGTGCTGCTGTTTGCCGTTGGCTGGGTGCTGGACCGGAAGGAGACGCTGGCATGAACACAAAGCAGAAGATCGGCCGCGCCTGCATGATCGTGGGCATCCTGCTCATTCTGGGCGCGCTGGCCCTGCTGGGCTATAACCAGTGGGACGCCAACCGCGCCGACAAGGCCTCCCAGGACGCCCTGGGCAAGCTGGAAGAGACCCTGACCGAGACCATTGAGGACAAGACGAAGGACGAAGAGCCGGTGGTCCAGCCGGAGCTGGACCCGGAGCAGGAGATGACCGTCACCGACATCGACGGCTGGGGCTACATCGGCTACCTGTCCATCCCGTCCATCGGGCTGGAATTGCCCGTGATGAGCGAGTGGAGCTACGCGGGCCTGAAGATCGCGCCGGGCCGATACAGCGGCTCCACCTACGCCGACAACATGGTGGTCTGCGCCCACAACTACGCCAAGCACTTCAGCCCCATCAAGTGGCTGGCCCTGGGCAGCGAGGTGTACTTTACCGACATGGACGGCCAGCGCTGGAGCTATGAGGTGTCCAACGTGGAGACCATCCAGCCCACGGATATCGACAAGATGATCACGGCCAGCGACGAGGACGCCTGGGACCTGACCCTGTTCACCTGCACCACCGGCGGCCGCGCCCGCTGCGCCGTGCGCTGCACCCGCACCGCCTACCCGGTCTTGGAGACCAGCGCGGCAGGGCGGATCACGGAGTAAGCAGGACGATTTGGAATTGCCTCCGCTTTGCTCTGGCAATATCAGCGGAAAATTATTTTTAAAGATATGCAAGCCCGGAAAATCTGCGGATTTTCCGGGCTTGCTTTTTCACGGATGGGCGTTAAGGAAAGTGGCCTGTTCTCTGGAAGGCAAACGATTTAGAATGCCCTCCGCTTTGCTCTGGGCATAAATAGCAGAAAAATTATTTTAGATTTTGCAAATCCGGCAGGGCTGCGGCCCCGCCGGATTTGCTTTTTTACGGGAAGGGTCGTTACGGGAAGTGGCATCGGCTGCTGTTGGCCTGCGGCCAAAGCGCAGAAGGAGAACTCGCGTTTTGCGGAAAGGAATCCCGTAACGTCCCTCCCGGTGCGATGTCATTCCGGTATCAGATGCCACTCCCCGCCATGACCCCTCTGGTGAAAAGGCAACTCCGGAAAATCCGCAGATTTTCCGGAGTTGCAATAAAAATAATATTTCCTCTAATTATGGCGCAGCGCACGCGGAGCCATTTCAAATCGTCCTGTTCCGGTTTCCCGCAAGCGTACAGGGAACTGTCGCGCCAGCGTCCACAAAAAAAGCACCCGCCATGCGGATGCACAGCGGGTGCCTTGAAGGGCTCTGCGGGGGTGCTCAGTGGGTGGTGCCCATGTCCACAGCCAGGTCGGCGTCGTTCTTCACAACGGCCTCCACGGCCTTCTCCAGGCCGCGGGCGATCTGGTGCAGGTCCATGCTGGGGGTGCCCAGGGGCTTGTTGACCACCTGCTCCATGGCGTAAGGCACATGGATGAAGCCGCCCCGGATGTTGGGGTACTTCTTGTCGATGAGGTACAGCAGGGTGTACATCAGGTAGTTGCACACATAGGAGCCTGCAGTGTAGGACAGGGCGGAGGGGATGCCTGCATCCTTGATGCTCTGCACCATGGCCTTCACGGGCAGGGAAGTGAAGTAGGCGGTCTCGCCGTCCTCCTGGATGGTCACGTCGATGGGCTGATAACCGGCGTTGTCGGCGATGCGGCCGTCCATCAGGTTGATGGCCACCTTTTCCGGGGTGATGGCGGAGCGGCCGCCGGCCTGACCGATGCAGATGACCACATCGGGCTGGTTTGCCTGAATGGCAGCTTCCAGCACCTCACCGGCACGGATGAACTCGGTGGGCACTTCCTGCTTGACGATCTCGGCACCGGCGATGGTGTCGGGCAACAGCTTTACCGCCTCAAAAGCGGGGTTGACGGTCTCGCCGCCAAAGGGGTCGAAACCAGTGAGCAGAATCTTCATAGTAAAAAGCCTCGATTCTCAGATATAAATGGACGGCTCCAGAACGGTGAGCTGTCCGTGATCCATGATCATGCGGTTGTCCACATAGATGCAGGGAGCGTGGGTGACCAGATCGTAATGGCCGGAAGCATCCTGCACACCGCCCAGCGCGATGTTGCGCCCGAACCCGATATGGAAGGTGCCATAGGTGGATTCGTCCTCGATGTAGCAGTTGCCTGCACAGCGGGAGTGGGTGTTGAGCCCGATGCCGAACTCCGCCGCCACCACCATGTTTTCCGGGTCGTGGAAGCGGGCCAGAAACTGCTTGAGCCGCCTGCCGCTGGCATTGTCCTCGATCTCCACGATGCGGCCGCCGCGCAGCTCCACCCGCACGGGGCTGTCCACGATGCCGATATAGCCCATGGAGCCGTCCAGGATCAGGGTGCCGTTGGTGTCGCTCTCCACCGGTGCCACATACACTTCCACGCTGGCAGAGGAAAGGCCCTTGCCGTCGTGGCAGCAGCCGTTGAAGAAGCCGGGCACACGCCCCTCGATGTTGAAATCCAGGTTCGTGCCAAGCTCCGTGGTCACATGGATGTGTCTGGCGTTCTGGTAGCAGGCCATGATGATGCTGGCCATGATCCTGCTTTTGGGCAGGCTCATGTTCAGGAAGTCGTAGCTCAGCAGGGACTGCCCGTTGCTGGTGCTCAGCGGCAGCGACAAAAACCGGTTGCGGCGGGCAATGACCCGCTTGACGGCCCGTGTGGTGATGAGGGAATACTCGGCAGCACCGATCACGGCGTTGTAGGGGTCAAAGGCGTCCTCGCGGTCATCGAAATACTGGCCCACCTGCTCGTGCAGGTCGTCCAGCATCAACACATCTGCCACGCTGCCCACCGCCTGTGCGGCTTGCTGCATGGCCGCCACCTCGACAGCATACTTCTGGCTGGATACGATCAATAAGCGTTCGCCTGCACGGAGCCGGACCCAGTCGCGAATAATGATATCGGCTCCGTGCTGAATTGCTTGTTCCATTGAATCACTCGATCTAACAAAAAATCACTTCAGGAGGATCATCATCACGATCTGGACCACCATCATGATGATGGCGACAGGAACCTGATTCTTGATGACGCCCATGGGCTTCTTCATATCCAGCAGTGCCACGGGCACGGTGTTGAAGTTTGCAGCCATGGGGGTGCACAGGGTGCCGCAGAAGCCGCAGGTCAAAGCCAGCATGCCGATGACCACCGGGTTTGCGCCGTGGGCCAGCACGAACGGGTAGCCGATGCCCACGGTCATCACGGTGATGGCGGCGTAGGCGTTGCCCATGATCATGGTGAACAGCATCATGCCGATGGCGTACACCACGATACCGGCGTTCACGTTGCCCTCGGGGATGATGTGGCTGACCAGGTCAGAGATCACATCGCCGACACCGGCAGCGGTGAAGACGGAGCCCAGGCAGGCCAGCAGCATGGGCAGCATGGACAGGGGGCCCACGGTGGACAGCATGCGCTCGGAATCGTTCAGGAAGGTGGAGGGCTTGTTGTCGCGGTTCATGATCATCAGCAGGATGATGGCCACGATAACGCCCAGAGCCACGCCGTTCAGGGCGGACAGGCCGATGCCCATGCCGGTGATGGCGCAGATGACGGCCAGCATGCCGATGCTCAGGGTGGGGACGAAGATCTTCATGCCGATCTTCTCATAGGTAGCCTCGGTCTCGGCCTTGGTGGCAGCAGAGACAGCGCCCTTCTTGACCTTCTTGAGGATGGCGGGGATGCACATCACCACCACCAGGATGCCGCTCACCAGAGAGGGCAGCCAGCGGCCCAGGGCAAGCACGACGCCCAGCACGGCCCAGAAGATAAAGGTGCCCACGGGTTCCGGGTTCTCCTTGTCCTTCAGGTTCTTCACGCCGCAGTAGATGCACAGCAGGCCGATGATAAAGTAGATGATCTCCATCACCTTGGTGGACAGGCTGTAATCAGCACTCATAAAAAAGCTCATTCTTCTGTCCTCCCTTACTTATAGTACTTCTGGATCATCTTGCGATCCTTGATCACATAGAATACGATGGCGACCACAGTGGCAATGATGCACACGGGGATCTCGATGGCAGCCAGCTGGGCCAGCTCCACCTCGATGCCCAGGCCGGCCAAAGTGCTCTGCACCAGCAGGCCGCCGGAGCCGCCCACGAACAGGACCTGACCGAAGAACCAGGTGATGTTCTCCATACCGGAAGCCATGCCTTTCAGCTCCTCGACATGCTCCTCATTGGGCTCATAGCCCTGTGCCACAATGGCACCTTCGGCCATGGGCATGATGACGGGGCGCACGAAACCGGCCACGCCGCCAAAGCCCACGTTGAAGGCTGCAAAGATCGAGCGCATCACGCCGTAGATGCCGATGACCAGGCCGGAGGTGGCACCCTTGAACTTGCCGATCAGGGCAGCGGCTGCTTCACGCAGGCCGTTGCGCTCCAGCGTGCCGGTGACCAGCATCACGATGATGAAGATGGCCATGCTGCGGTTTGCCACAAAGGTGCTGCCCAGCGTTTCCAGCAGAGTGACCGGGCCCAGACCGCCAACCAGTGCAGTCACAACGGCTGCCACCAGAATGACCAGAATGGAGTCCAGCTTCAGTGCAAAGCCAGCGATGACGATGACAATGCCAAGTAGTTTCAGTAGTTCCATAATTGCCTTCCTTTATACTTATATTTTCCCGGCATCGTACCGCGCCCCGGCAGCCTGTGGGTCAGAGGGCCGCCGGGGAAAAGCCGTGTGCCGAAAAGACGAGAAGGGGGAAGAGCCTGCTCAGAGGCGGACGAAAGCCGCCAGCAGAGCCGAGAATGCGGCCACCGTGATCCACAGCGGGACAAGGCGGCGGCGCAGGTGGGCGGCGATGTCGCACTGCTCCAGCACACCGGAGGACTTGAGGGGCACCACGGTGGTGGAAGCGGGCACGGCGGCCTCGCTGCCATAGGGATTTGAGGAGGTGAACTCGCCGGTGCCGTCCTTGGCCGGGCAGGCGTACACGCCGTACCAGGAAGCCAGAATGCCGCCCTTCCCGGCGGCGGCCTTCTGCACCCGTACCCGCTGCACGGTCAGTGCCTCGGCCCTGCGCTCCTCCACCATCAGGTTGACGCGCATCATGTTCACAAGGTTCAGCACCGAGGACACAGCGATGAGCAAATCAAAGACCAGTACCAGAATGAGCAGCGGGTGCATGGGCAGTTCCCTCCAAAAGCGGTGCCGCAGCCCGCAGGCGGTGCAGCACCTTATAAAGTTAAGTTTATTATATCATAAAACCATCACAAAAGTAAATGAATCGCCCCAGATTTGCGTTTGCGAAGAAAAATAAAAAATCCCCCGTTTCCCGGAGGAAACAGGGGAGGGGACTGCCTTGCGGCAGCAATTACTTGTTCTGGATGTACTCGTGGATGGCCTTGGCGGCAGCCTTACCGGCACCCATGGCCTTGATGACGGTGGCGGCACCGGTCACGGCATCGCCGCCGGCGTACACGCCCTCACGGCTGGTCTTGCCCTCGTCGCCCTCGGTGACGATGCAGCCGTGCTTGTTGGTCT
>ENA-OUPO01000382-OUPO01000382.1-human-gut-metagenome-genome-assembly--contig:-NODE-382-length-20636-cov-62.3804_pt1 | contig 20636 bp, 16 predicted proteins | sample MGYA00237940_ERZ548809 | MGnify/ENA primary metagenome ERZ548809 (study PRJEB26490, sample SAMN05194695) | human gut metagenome | biome: terrestrial biome; feature: human-associated habitat; material...
CCACGCCCTCGGTCAGCTTGAGGATGACATTGCCGGTAAAGCCATCGCAGACCACCACATCCACATCACCGTTGGGCACGTCACGGGGCTCGATGTTGCCCACGAACCGGATGCCCGGCGTTGCCTTGAGCAGCTGGTGGGCTTCCCGGAGCATCGGGGTTCCCTTGCTCTCCTCGGCACCGTTGTTTGCCAGCGCCACGGTGGGTGCGGTGCGGCCCTCCACCCGATTCACATAGCAGCTGCCCATCACAGCAAAGGCGGCCAGCATCTCGGGGCGGCACTCCACGTTTGCGCCGCAGTCCAGCAGCAGATAGGCCTTGTTTTTGGCCGGCACCATGGTGGCCAGGGCCGGGCGCTTTACGCCCTTGAGGGTGCGCACGATGAGGCTTGCGCCCACATGGAGCGCGCCGGTGCTTCCGGCAGAGACAAAGGCATCGCCCTTTCCCTCCTTCAGCAGGTTCAGGCCCACCACGATGGAGGAATCCTTCTTGCTGCGGATGGCCCTTGCAGGCTCATCACACATCTCAATGGTCTCAGTGCAGTTGACCAGCTCGATGCCGTCCAGCGGGATATTGTGCTCGGCAGCCGTCTTGCGCACCAGCTCCTCGCTGCCCACGCCGATGACCTGCACACCGTACTCTTTCACAGCCTGTGCGGTGCCTTCCAGCACAGCCAGCGGGGCGTTGTCGCCGCCCATCATATCAACGATAATTTTCATAGGGTTTCTCCCTTCTTAAAGAGCAGTTTCGTTCAGCCACTGTTGGAAGCTGGCCACGGCACGCTCGGCCACGGCCATGTAACGCAGGCGCTTGTCACGGGGACGGCTCTCGGCCGGCAGCGGGGGCAGGATGCCCATATTCGCGCCCATGGGCTGGAAATGCTTGTTCTCGGTGGTCAGATACTGGATCAGCGCGCCGCACATGGTATCCACCGGCGGCGGGGGCAGCTGCCTGCCCTCCAGCCGGGCGTAGATGCTCCGGGCTGCCAGCAGGCCGCAGGCGGCGCTCTCCATATAGCCCTCAAAGCCGGTGATCTGGCCTGCAAAGAACACGTTGGGGTGCTCCTTCAGGAACAGGCCCGCGTCCAGCACACGGGGCGCATCCAGAAAGGTGTTGCGGTGCATGACACCGTACCGCACAAACTCGGCATTTTCCAGGCCCGGGATCATGCTGAACACCCGCTTCTGCTCGCCCCACTTGAGGTTGGTCTGGAAGCCCACGATATTATAGAGGGTGCGTTCCTTATTCTCGGCGCGGAGCTGGACATTGGCCCAGGGGCGGTGGCCGGTGTTGGGGTCCACCAGACCCACCGGGCGCAGGGGGCCGAAGCGCATGGTATCAGCACCCCGGGCGGCCATGATCTCAATGGGCATACAGCCCTCGTAGACCGTGACGGTATCCGCCTTTTTGCCGTGGGCATCGGGGTCGGGCTGTGCGCCCTGCTCCGCACCGGCATCGAAGGCATGGAGCGGGGCACGCTCTGCCGAAGCCAGCGCGGCGTGGAAAGCCTCATACTCTGCCTTATTGAAGGGGCAGTTCAGGTAATCTGCCTCGCCCCGGTCGTACCGGGAAGCGGCGAACACCTTGTTGTAATCCAGGCTCTCGGCCGTGACGATGGGAGCCACGGCATCATAGAAATGGAGCCGCTCATCGCCGGTCAGGCGGCCGATCTCATCGGCCAGCGCACCATCGGTCAGGGGGCCGGTGGCTACCAGAATAGGGGCACTCTCATCGATGTGCTCCACCTGCTCCCGCACCACGGTGATGTTGGGGCACTCCTCCACCCGCCGGGTCACGGCGGCACTGAATGCGTCCCGGTCCACGGCCAATGCGCCGCCCGCGGCCACACGGGCCTCCTCGGCGGCTTCCAGCAGCTGGCTGCCCATCCGGCGCATCTCCTCTTTCAGCAGGCCGGAAGCAGAATCCAGACGCTCGGCCTTCAGGCTGTTGGAGCAGATCAGCTCCGCAAAGCCCGCACTCTTGTGAGCTGGGGAAAAGTGGGTGGGCTTCTGCTCGTAGAGCGTCACCTGAACGCCCTTGCCTGCCAGCCACAGCGCCGCCTCGCAGCCTGCCAGACCGGCACCCAGTACAGTAACTTTATAGTTGCTCATGTTGTATCCCTTTATCTTATCTCGCACTTCCAGCAGTCAGGAAAAACTTTCCGCCCTGCCAAGGGCTCCCCTACTAGGGGAGCTGGCAATGCGAAGCATTGACTGAGAGGTTCGATCAATCCTTCTTCGGCACCGGCATCTCAAAGCCGCAGCCCTCTTTTGCGCAGTAGAGCTTGGAGCCCTTGCGGAACAGGGTGGAGCCGCACTTTTCGCACTTGGTAGGCACCGGGGTATCCCAGGTCATAAAGTCGCAGTCGGGGTAGCGCTCGCAGCCGTAGTAGATGCGGCCCTTGGCGCTCTTGCGCTCCAGCATCCGGCCCTTGCCGCACTTGGGGCAGATACCGCCGGTGTCCTTGACCAGACGCTTGGTGCCCCGGCACTCGGGGAAGCCGGAGCAGGCCAGGAACTTGCCGTACTTGCCCACCTTGATGACCATGGGGCGGCCGCAGAGGTCGCAGACCTCGCTGGAAGGCTCGTCCGGCACCTTGACCTTCTTGCCCTCCATGTTCTTTTCGGCCTGTTCCAGGCTGGCGGCAAAGCCCTGATAGAAATCATCCACGGTCTTGTGCCAATCGGCCTTGCCGCTCTCGATCTTATCCAGGTTCTTCTCCATCTCAGCCGAGAAGTCCACGTCCACGATATGAGGGAACTGCTCCAGCATCAGGCCGTCCACAGCGCGGCCCAGCAGGGTGGGCTTGAGCTTTTTCTGCTCCCGCTCCACATAGCCGCGGTCGATGATGGTGGTGATGATGGGCGCATAGGTCGAGGGACGGCCAATTCCGTTTTCCTCCAGCGCCTTGATCAGGGTCGCTTCGGTGTAGCGGGCAGGGGGCTGGGTGAACTTCTGCTCACTCTTCAGCTCCTTGAGCCTGAGCAGCTGGCCCTGTTCCAGCGGGGGCAGGCTGGTCTCCTTCTTTTCCTTTTCATCGGTGGCTTCCTCGTACAGCACGGTAAAGCCATCAAAGGTCACAGTGTAACCGCTGGCCTTGAAGCGGTAGTCCCCCGCGTACACGGTCACGCTCACGGTATCCTGCTGGCAGTCTGCCATCTGGCTGGCCATAAAGCGGCTCCAGATCATCCGGTAGAGCTTGGCGGTATCGCCGCTGATGCTCTTGTCCACCTCGTCAGGGGTCAGCCCCGGCACCGAGGGACGGATGGCTTCGTGGGCATCCTGCGCGGCGGTCGCGCTTTTGGTCTTCCAGGTGCGCTTGTAGGGGCAGATATACTGTTCGCCGTAAGCGTCCGCAATATACTCCTTTGCAGCGGCGACCGCCTCATCGGAGATGCGCAGACTGTCGGTACGCATATAGGTGATCAGACCCATGGTGCCGTGGCCCGCGATGTCCACGCCTTCGTACAGGGTCTGGGCGGCACGCATGGTACGGGTAGCCGTAAAGCCCAGACGGCGGGAGGCCTCCTGCTGCAGGGTACTGGTGATAAAGGCCGGGGTGGGCTGCTTGGCCCGCTTGCCTTTTTTCAGTTCGCCCACGGTGTACTCGGCACCCTCCAGACCCTTTTCAATGGCACGGGCCTCTGCCTCGTTTTTGGGCAGCAGCTTTTTGCCGGTGCTGTCGGAGGCCAGGCGGGCGGTAAAACTCTTGTGGCCGGTGCCCAGCGTGGCATCCACGTTCCAGTATTCCTCGGGCTTGAAGTTCTCGATTTCCTTCTCGCGGTCATCGATCAGCCGCACCGCCACACTCTGGACACGGCCCGCCGACAGGCCCCGGCGCACCTTCCGCCACAGGAAGGGGCTGAGCTTATAGCCCACCAGACGGTCGAGGATGCGGCGGGCCTGCTGGGCATTGAACAAGTCCTCATCAATGGCACGGGGATTGGCCATGCCCTTCTGCACGCCCTTTTTGGTGATCTCGTCAAAGGTCACGCGGTTGGGCTCGTGGGGATCCAGCCCCAGGATATTGGCCAGATGCCAGCTGATGGCTTCTCCCTCACGGTCCGGGTCGGTTGCCAGCAGAATGCCGTCGGCCTGCTTGGCTTTTGCCTTGAGCTCCTTGATGAGCTTGGATTTATCCTTGATATTGATGTACTGGGGGGCGTAGTCATGTTCCACGTCGATGCCCAGCTGGGACTTGGGCAGGTCCCGGATGTGGCCCATGCTGGCCGTGACCTCGTAATCCTTGCCCAGATATTTTCCAATGGTCTTCGCCTTTGCCGGCGACTCCACGATTACCAGTTTTGCCATGGTTCTCTTCTCCTATATTATAAACTCCCAGCCTGACAGTGGTAGTAAAACCCAACGAAATGGAGCTGGCGAGCGTCAGCGAGACTGAGAGGTTTCATTCAACTTAAATTGCGCAGTTCAGCGCAGAATATACCGCTTGCCGGGCAGGCAGGTCACACGGCCCGCCAGCTCCAGCTTCATCAGGGTGCCCAGCAGCAGGCCGGTGGGCAGGCCGCTTGCCGCGCCCAGCTCCTCCACGCCCTTTGCCTTGGGGCCGATACAGGCCAGCACCCTGCGCTCAGTCTCGCTCATGGGGTCAGGCGCAGAGCGCACCGCCGCCGGAGCCGCTGCGCCCCGCAGGCCCAGCACCCCGGACAGGTCGCCGGGCTTACAGACGGCTTTGGCACGTCCCTCCCGCAGCAGGGCATTGGTGCCCGCCGAGTTGGGCGAATAGATGCTGCCCGGCACCACGAACACCGGCTTGCCATACCGCTCGGCATGGTTGACTGTGGACATGGTGCCGCTCTTTTCCTGCGCTTCCACCACCACCAGCGCCGAGGACAGCGCCGCAATGAGCCGGTTGCGCTGCAAAAAGCCATTGGGGCCAACGGGGCCGCTCTCGGGCGGGTACTCACTGATCACGCAGCCTTTTTGCTCGATCTTTTTCCGCAGCTCCCGGTTGGAGGCCGGGTAGGTGCGGTCAATGGGCACGCCCAGCACCCCGATGGTGGGGCAGTTTTCCTTCACCGCGGCCCGGTGCCCGGCGCTGTCCAGCCCATCGGCCAGACCGCTGACGATGATGGCTCCGTTTTTGGCCAGACCTCTGCCCAGGTCTGCCGCCGCCTGCAGGCCGTACTCGGTGGGTCTGCGGCTGCCCACCATCCCCACAGCCCCCGGCTCATTGAGCCAGAGGGGGTCGCCGGTGCAGTAGAGCACCAGCGGCATATCGGGAATGCGGGAAAACGCCAACGGGTAATCCGGGTCATCATAGGGCAGGATGCGGATATTCCGCGCCGCACACCGCCGTGCAAAGGCCCGGTAATGCGCTGGGGTGTTGTCGGGCAGGTTGGCCCGGGCAAAGGCCGGGCTGCCCACCGCTTTGCGGAACGCATCGGAATCCCGGTTCTCCCAGGCTTCCTGCGCCCCGCCAAACACATCCAGCACCCGGCCTGCATGGCTGCTGCCCGCCCCCAGCGTGTTTGCCAGCCAGAGCCAGCAGAGCAGCGGATCGGGGGCCGGTTCGGGCGGGAAAAGACTGGTCTGGCCGAAGCCGGGCCCGGTCACAGGCTCTCCTCCCGGAAATGCCACAGCAGGATGCTGCCCGCAATGCCGGCGTTCAGGCTTTCCACCCGGTCGGTCATGGGGATGCGCACAGTGCCGCTGCAGGCGGCAATGGTCTCTTCCGTCAGGCCCTGGCCCTCACTGCCGATGACCACGCAGACACCGCCCGGGTAGCCGGGCCGGGCCGCGCTCAGGGGCTGGCTCTGGTAGAGTGCCGCCGCAAGGCAGGTGATGTTCTTTGCCCGCAGGGCGGCAATGGCGGCAGGCATTGCCCCCACCTCCATCACCGGCACCCGCACGGCGGCCCCCATGGAGGCCCGCAGGGTCTTGGGGGCAAACACGCTGGCGCAGCCATCGCTCAGCAGCACGCCGTCAAAGCCGAACGCGGCGGCAGAGCGCAGCAGCGTGCCCACATTGCCGGGGTCCTGCACCCGCTCAAGCGCCAGATACCGCCCGCCGGTCTTTGCCTCGTCCAGCGTGTGCACCGGGGTGCGGAAGATGCCGAACACGCCCTGATGGGTGCCCACATCGGCCAGTTTATCGGCCACATGGTCCTCCACCAGATAGTGCTCCCCGGGCAGCCCGGCCAGCTCCGGGCACTTTTCCAGCGCTGCCTCGGTGCAGAACAGGGTCTCCAGCGCCGCACCGCGGCAGAGCTCCGGGCAGAGCTTGCGGCCCTCGGCCAGAAATTTCCCCTCACTGCGCCGGAACGCCCCGCTGGAAGCAAGGCGGCAGGCATATTTGATCTTTGCGTTTTCCCGGCTGGTGATCTTTTCCATGCGGTCCTCCAGAAGATACAAAAATATACAAAAAGGACGCCCGCGTATTTACTACGCGCGGGCGTCTTTCAGGTCTTTATCAGGCGTTCTTCACGGTCTCGACCAGAGCAGCAAAGCTCTGAGGATCGTTGATGGCCATCTCGCTCAGCATCTTGCGGTTCAGCTCGATGCCTGCCTTCTTCAGGCCAGCCATAAAGGTGGAGTAGTTCATGCCCAGAGGACGAACTGCGTTGTTGATGCGGCAGATCCACAGGTTGCGGAACTGGCGCTTCTTCATGCGGCGGCCAGCCAGAGCGTAGTTGCCGCTCTTCATGACCTGCTGCTTGGCCATCTTAAAGTGCTTGCTCTTGCAGCCATAGAAGCCCTTAGCCAGCTTCAGCATCTTCTTACGACGTTTGTGAGTCATGGTTGCGCCCTTGATACGTGCCATTTTTTATATCTCCTTTAGTTATCTCTTAGAATGTCTTTGCCTGCGGCTCGCACTTAGGCGTAGGGCAGCATGCTCTTGATGGTAGCGGCGTTGGTCTTGTCAACGTAGTTGGGCTGACGGTAGCCACGGGTCAGCTTGGTGGTCTTCTTGGTCAGGATGTGGCTGCGGAATGCGTGGCCGCGCTTGATCTTGCCGTTCTTGGTCAGCTTAAAGCGCTTCTTAGCGCCGGAATGCGTCTTCAGTTTCATCTTAGCCATTTTAGTTTCCTCCTAAAATTAGTCCTTATTGGGTTTCGGGATCAGCAGAATGGACATCGTGCGGCCCTCGAGCACCGGCGGCTTATCCATGCTTGCCTGGGGCAGAGCCTCGGCAAAGCGTTTCAGCACGTCAGCACCCAGAGCACTGTGCGCCATCTCACGGCCGCGGAAGCGGATCGAAGCCTTCACCTTGTGACCAGCGGCCAGGAACTTGGCGGTCTGGTTCAGCTTGGTGTTGAAGTCGTTGGTGTCAATATTGAGCGAAAGGCGGGTCTCCTTGACCTCGACCACTTTCTGGTTCTTCTTGGCTTCCTTCTCCTTCTTCTGCTGTTCAAAACGGTATTTGCCGTAATCCAGCACCTTGCACACAGGCGGGGTAGCCTGCGGTGCGATCTTGACCAGATCGAGCCCGGCTTCTTCTGCAGCGCGCATGGCCACCTGAATGGACACAACGCCCTTCTGCTCGCCGTCTGCACCGATCAGACGGACCTCACGGTCACGGATCTGACCGTTGATCTCCAGTTCCTTCGACTTTCCAGCGGTAGCGATAATGAATGCACCTCCAAACAATAATCCATAGTGTTGCAATATTTGGCATAGAAAACGCGGCCGCCCATTTGCAGGACAGCCGCGCGAAATTTCACACAAAAGCGCAGTTCGTTCAAAGAATCGAACCGTGTTTGGGTATAGCCCGGGGATTCCGACCCCACAAGGCGAGCGCGGCACAGGCCGTAGCTGCTTTCTTTACCGGAACAGTTTACCACACCCACAAAGCCCTGTCAAGCACTTTTACGCGATTTTGCAATAAAATATTCGTGCAGAGCATTACTTGACCTCGATCAGCTTCCCCAGCTCCAGCGAGTAGATGCCCTTATAGGTCACCGGTTTCGGGGCAAAACGCTTGCTGATGGCAAGGGCATAGAGGTCAAGCTGGGCGCGATAGGCGGCAAGGAAGTCATCCTCGGATTTTCGGCGGTCCGTCTTGTAATCCAGCAGCTCCAGGTGATCCGGGAACACCAGCACCAGGTCAGCGATGCCCTGCACCAGCACCCTTGCCTGTGCCACGGCAGCGCTGTCGGCAGGGGCAGAGCCCTGGGCGGTCAGCACCTCGGCGGCAGGCAGGGCCGTGATGAAGTCCAGTTCCCGCAGCACATCGTCCGCAGCACAGATGCGCGCAAAGGCTTCACTCTCCACAAAGCAGCGGATGCGCCCTGCATCCAGCTTCTCTGCAATTTCGGGTGCGGTGAGCTTTGCTTCCACCTGCCGGTCACGCTCGGCGGGGATCGCCGTTTCCAGCGTGCCTGTCTGTTTTGCCGCTGCAAGAGCCGCAAAATCGGCGTGCTCCAGGAAGGCGTGGAGGGCCGTGCCCATCTCGGCGGCGGTCAGGCCGTCCTTTGCCAGAAAGCCCGGTCGCTCCAGCGTGGTCTGCTCTGCCTTGTGGACGATGCCGGTCACGCTGACCTTGGCGGGCACTTGGGCCAGCTCCGCCGCCGGGTACTGCCAGGCAAAGCCCTGCCGCAGTGCCTCGGTCAGGGCCGGGTCTGCCTGGGCCATCGGCCTTTCCTCCAGTTCCGGGTCGGGCGGCTCCACGCCCTCGGGCAGCGCCTGCTGCACCGTCAGGGTAATGGTGCTCCCGGTATCCGCAAAGGACAGTTCCAGATCCTCGGCCAACCGGCGCAGAGGGCCGCCGTTGGGGTGGACGAGCAGGGCCGCGCGGAGCCAGTCGGCAAAGCTGTTCGCCTGCCGGCAGAGCGTCTGCCCCGCCCCGGCTTCAAGGAAGGCCGCCGCTCTGGTAAAGGGGTTGGAGGTCTTTCCGATGCCCAGCGGCACGGTCAGGATGAGCTTATCCTGCGCGCGGGTCAGCGCCACATAGAGCAGGCGCATCTGCTCACTGCGCATCTCGGCGGCGTGGACATTGGAGAGCGCCGTGTAGGCCGCCGTCTTGTACGCGCCCTCGCCCTCCTCGGGGCGCAGGCGCAGGCCCGCTCCATATATCCGATGCAGGAGCACCGGCTGGCGGGTATCGGCGGCATTGAAGCGACGGGCCGTGTCGGCCACGAACACCACCGGAAACTGCAGGCCCTTGGAGCGGTGGATGGTCATCACAGTCACACAGCCGGGGCGGGAGCCGCCGGGCACGGTATCCTGCCCCGTGGAGCCTGCCAGCGCCGCAGCGTCAATGGCCCGCACCAGCGCCGAGATGCCGCCGGAGCCGGCCCCGGCACAGAAGGAAGCAAACCGCCGGGCATCCTCCCGGCGGCGGGCACCGTTTTCCATCACGCCCAGTGCGGCAAGGTAGCCGGTGGAAGCAAAGATCTCCTCCAGCAGCTGTTCTGCCGGGGCACTGCGGGCCATCCGGCGCAGCTCGGTCAGCCGGGCATAGAACGCCCGGACTTTTCCGGTAAAAGGGGTGTCCTCCCCGCTGTTCACAGTGAGCAGCAGCGCGCCGTAAAGACTGATGCGCTGGGGGGCGTTTTCCCCCTGCTGCTTCTGGATCTCTTCGGCTCTGGCCCGCAGGCGGACAAGGTCGTCATCGGTGAAACCGAACAGCGGGCCCAGCATGGCAGCGGCAAGATAGATATCCTGCGCCGGGTTGTCAATGACCTTCAGCAGAGCGATGAGGGGCCGGATGTGGGGGGCATCCAGCAGGTTTTCGCGGGCATCCGCATACACCGGGATACCTCGGTCGGTCAGTGCTTCCACATAGGCCGGAAAATCAATGCGCGCCGCCAGCAGGATGCAGCAGTCCTCGTACTGCACCGGGCGGGTGGCACTGCCGTCCCGCACCGGCTCGCCGCTTTGCACCATTTCCTCGATGCGCCGGGCGATCCAGCCTGCGTCCGTTTCGGCGGTGTCATCGGGCAGGAAATGTGCCTCCACGCTGCCCGCATATTCCCCGGGTGCCCCGCAGACCAGCCGCTGGCCGTCACCGTAGGCCGTGTCGCCGAGCTCCGGGGACATGAGCCGCTCGAACAGGAAATTGATCCCTTCCACCACCTGCGGAGCTGAGCGGAAGTTGGCATCCAGCGCCAGCATGGCATCGGTGCCGGGGGTTCCCTCTGCCGGGCGTGGCCGCGCTACGCCGCCGGGCAGGGCGGGCCAGCTGTCCAGCTTTTCCCGGAAGATGCTGGGGTCTGCCTGCCGGAAGCGGTAGATGCTCTGCTTCAGATCTCCCACCAGGAAGAGGTCGTCCCCCGCCGGGGATGCAAGGCACCGGTACAAGGCATCCTGCAGGGCGTTGGTGTCCTGATATTCATCCACCATCACGGCGGTGTAGTTCTGCCGGATGACCCCGCACAGCGCGGTGGGGGTGCCGTCCGGGTCACGGAGCAGGCGGAGGGCCTGATGCTCAAAGTCACTGAACTCCAGCAGTTTCCGGTCCCGCTTTTTGGCCGAGAACCGGGCATCGAAATCCCGCACCGCCGCAAACAGCGCCCGCAGGCGGGGCTCTGCGGCCCTGCGGTCTGCCTCAGCTTCCTCCTCACTGCAGGGGATCAGCTCAAGGATCTGCGCAAACAGGGCCGCGCCCTCATCGGCACGGGTGCGGATGACTTTTTTGTGTTCGCCGTTCAGCCGCTTTTTCATCCCTTTCAGGCCGGGCAGCTCCTCCATGCCCAGCACATAGGGGGTCAGCAGATCGTAAAGCGGGGTCCATTCCCCCGCCACAGCCAGCTGTTCCACCCTGCCCAGCAAGGCGGCAGCCTTGTCCAGCCGTTCCTGTGCATCGGTATATTTTTCCAGCACGGCATTCTTTGCCTTTTCCCGGGCAGAGGGCGTTTTCTTTTCCTCGGCATCGGCCAGCTCCTGCTCCCGGTCGCCCGGGCAGTCGGCCAGCGCGGCGCGGAACAGTTCCCCTGCTGCCCTGGCACTGCGGGCGGCTTCGGCCAGCAGCAGATCATGCCAACAGGTGGCGGCAAAGCCATTTTCCTTCTGCCACGGAGCCAGAAATTCGTCCAGCTTTTTGTCGTAATCGGGCAGGGCGCGCAGGAAATCGTAGACATGCAGGATCGTCTCGCCTGCCGCGCGGTCGGTGCGGCCCTTGCCATAGAGGTCGGCAAAGGCACAGAAATCCGGGTTGCGGTAGGCATTTTCCAGCGTCTCGCTCAGGGCAGAGGCCCGCAGAAGCTCCACACTGCCGGGGTCTGCGGGGGAAAAGTCCGGCGGGATATCCAGCGCCTGAAAATGCTTGCGCAGCAGGTCCAGACAGAAGGCATCGATGGTGCAGATGGGTGCGCGCTGCAGCAGCATCCGCTGGCGGCGCAGCGCGCCATTGCCGGGTTCCGCCTGGCTGCGCTTCAGAAGCGCCTGCCCGATGCGGGCCCGCAGCTCTGCCGCCGCCGCATTGGTAAAGGTGACGATGAGCAGACGGTCCGCATCCACGGGATGTTCCGGGTCGGTGATGAGCCGGACAGCCCGCTCGGTCAGAACAGCCGTTTTGCCGCTGCCCGCCGCCGCACTCACCAGCAGCGCGCCGCCCCGGTCCTCGATGGCGGCCCGCTGGGCGGGGGTCCACTTGGGTTCACTCATGCCTGTTCCTCCTCTCCCTCTTCGGGCTGCCCGGGAGCCTCAAAGGGCTTTGCGGGGGCCTCCAGCGCCCGCTCCCCGATGCCGGTCTCGTGGCAGCAGACAAAGCCGTAATCACACCACTGGCAGGGGCTCCGGCCCGTGACCAGCGGTTCGGCGGCGATCTGACCCTCATAGAGCTGCTGGCCCATCCGGGTCACAAGATCATCCAGATGCAGCTGGATGCGGTTCAGCTTGGCGATGTCTGCCCGCTTGTCCTTCTGGTAGGGGCTGGGCGCGCCTCTGTAATAGGAGAAGGGCAGATATCTGCCGGTCTCGTCGGCATCCATGGCATCGAACAGCTTCTGCTCGTCCCGCACCAGACCGTCCAGCTTGTATTCCACACTGTGAGCCGCCTTTTCGCGGGTGGTGGTCTCAGGGGCCGGGTCGGCCAGCAGGTAGAGCACACCCGCCGGTTCCGCCCCCGTAAAGCGGCCGCTTTTATCCCGGGTCAGGCTGAAGAGGTAGAGCAGCATCTGGCAGTCCAGACCGCAGTAGACCTCCTTCAGGTCCAGCTTTTTGCTGCCGGTCTTGTAGTCCACCACCCGCACCCAGCGGGTGCCGTCCTCCTCCACCCACTCGTCGGCACGGTCCACGGTGCCCACCAGCTGGACGGTGCGCCCGTCTGACAGGTGATACACCTGAGCAGGCACGGCATCCTCACCCCGGCCGATCTTCAGCTCACAGGCCACGGGCTTGAAGCTGGACTGCCGCTGCTCATCCCGCAGGTAGAGCAGCAGGCTCGTCATGCTCTTTTTCAGGCGGGAGAGCAGATAGGCAAAGCGGGCGGTATCCTCGGGCAGATAGCGCTTGGCGTACTCGTCCACCAGCAGCGCGGCAAGGCTCGCCATGGCCTCATCGTCCAGCTCCATAAAGGGCTGCAGCGCCGCCATGGGGTTGTCCGGGCCGGGGTGAGGGTCCAGCGCCATCTGCAGCACCCAGTGCATCAGGGTGCCGCTCTGGTCGGCGGAAAGCTCAGCCCGCCGGCGGGGCCTGAGCCCCAGCACATACTGCAAAAAGTAGCCGTAGCGGCAGGTATAATATTTTTCCAGCTGACTGGGTGAAATGCGCAGCTTCCGCCCCAGCAGTGCTTCCAGCGCAGGCAGGTCATGCACCTGCCGGGGGGCAGTGTCGGCCATCCGGCGCAGCAGGGCAAGGCCCTGCGGCTCGGTCTCTCCGGGGGTGTGCAGGGCCTCTGTCAGGCTGGCACGCTCGGTCTCCGTCAGGGGCCAGCCGCCGCCCAGACAGTCCAGCCCATCTGCAGGAGTGGCCGCAAGGTCCGTCAGTTCCAGCTCCGGGGCAGCGGGAGCCAGCGCTTCCACGAGGGGTTCCAGCGCAGCGCAGAGGGGCTGCCCCTGCCCCTTGGGCCAGCTGAGCCACAGCCCCTTTGCGGGGGCGGTCAGGGCCTTGTAAAAACAGACCTGCTCACGCACCACACGGTTCTCAAAGCAGTCGGGCAGGTCGATCTCCTGCGCCATCAGGGTATCGCGGTCGGCGTGGGTCAGCAGACCCACCTCGCCGGGCGCGGCCGGGAATTCCCCCTCGGCCAGCCCCAGCACAAACACATAGTCCGGCGCGTCCAGACGCATCTTGCCTGCGCTGGCCAGCACCACCGCATCCAGCGTCTGGGGGATGTGCCCCAGGTCGGACGAGCGGAGCAGCAGCCCGAACAGGTCCTCGTATTCGGCCACGGTCACAGTCTGCTCCCCCAGCAGATGAGCCATCTCGTTCAGCAGCCCCATGACCACGTTCCACTCGCGGGCGGCTTCCTCCGCCGCCGGGATGCCCCGGCCCGCGCGGATGGCCTTTACCTGAGCAGCCTGCTGTTCCTCGGCCCCCAGCGTTTTCAGGCAGAAATACACCGCCCGGCTGATGGCCTCGGCGTTGACCCCGCGCACCTTGGCCCGGAATGCATCCACCGCCCCCACGAGCAGGGCACGGGCATGTTCTGCCTGTTCCCGGTTGCGGAGGTCCTCTTCGGTCAGCTCCTGTTCTCCAAAGCCCTTGGGGCTGCGCTCAAACTTCTCCCGCCAGGCCGCCGCCGTGGGTGCCCAGGTGTAGGCATAGTTTTCCAGCGCGCAGACCTGCTCCTCGCTCAGGGCACACAGGCCGGTCTTGGCAAGGGTGGTCAGGTTCTCGGTCAGGTCGGCTCCCCGGGCGATCTCCAGCAGGGCCCGCACCGCCGTGGCCGGGGCGCTGAATTCCGGGGTGGTGGGTTCATCGCAGTACAGGGGGATCTCTGCCATCCGGAACTCATACCGGACAGCGGCACGATACTTGGCGATATCGCGGCAGACCACAGCGATCTTTCCGCACCGCACGCCCTGCCGCATCAGCCGCCGGATGGCACCGGCAGCGGCACGGGCCTCCTCCTCCCGGCTGGGCGCGGCAAAGAGCCGCACCTCGCCCGCCGGGGCATCCGCGGTGCAGCTGCCGGTCTCCAGCAGCTCTGCCACTGCGGCAAGGCCCGGGGCGTTCCGGTGGCGCAGGTCCTTGCGCAACAGCTGCGGAACGGCCACCTCTGCCCCATTTTTCCGGGCCAGCTGGCGCAGCTGCGCCGCCACCTGCTTGGCCCCGGAGAACAGGCTCAGGTCACCGGGCAGCAGGGGGGCACCGTCATCGCAGAGGGCCACCGTCACGCTGGGCAGCACCGCCAGCATGGCCCCCAGCAGCCGCTTTTTGGGGGCGTTGAAGGTATCGAACTCATCAATGAACACCGCCCGGTCCCGCAGAAACTCCGGCAGACTATGCCGGGCCAGTGCTTCCTCCAGCCGGGCTCCGGCCAGCTCCAGCCGGTCAGAGGGGTCCATGCCGCTGCGGGCCAGCAGGGTCTCGTAGCCCTGAAAGATGAGGGCCAGCTCACTGAGCTTACCGCTCTCGGCCCCGCAGGCTCCGGCCAGCTGTGCCAGCTGCCGGCCGGAAAGGCCCGCGCTCTTCAGCTCGTCGATGGTCTGGGCCGCCATCTGGCAAAAGGCCGCACTGCGCCGGTGGCGGTGATAATAGTGGACATTGTCCTGCAGCTCCTCCAGCGCCCGGCGCACCAGCACGGCACGGCCTGCGTCAGAGAGGGTCTGCACCGCCGCGCCGCCCTCGGTGGAAAGGATTTTTTCTGCCAGACTGGTAAAAGAAAAACTCTCCACCATGCCGGACAGGGCATCCCCCAGCTCACGGTAGATGCGGCCCTCGGTGCTGGAAGTGAATTGTTCCGGCACCAGCAGGATGCTTTTTTCCCCTTTTTCGGCCCGGGCGCGGATGCGCTGGTACAGCAGCGTTGTTTTTCCGCTGCCGGAACCGCCTAATAGTAGTTGTAGCATAAACGAATCAAACCTCTCAGTCTCGCAGAGTTCCACTTTATTCTACCGCAAAATTGAAGAAAAATCTATTCTGTGGTAAACTGAGGAAAAACAGCAAAACAGGAGGGGCTCTCCCCATGAAGATTCTAGCAGTTGATTACGGTGCCAGCCGCACGGGGCTTGCGGTCTGCGACCCCACCGAGTTCCTGACCACGCCCATCACCCCCCAGATCACCCTGAAGGCCCGGCCCAAGGTGGCCGCCGAGGTCTGCCGCATTGCCCAGGAGCAGAAGGCAGAGCTCATTGTGGTGGGCCTGCCGCTCAACATGGACGGCACCGAGGGCGAGCGCGCCGAGAAGAGCCGCAAGCTGGGCAAGACCCTGCAGATCTGGAGCGGCCTGCCCGTGCGGATGTGGGACGAGCGGCAGTCCACCTGTGAAGCCGCCGATATCCTGGACGAGGTGGGGACTTTTGGTGCCCACCGCAAGGCCATTCTGGATTCCGTCAGCGCCACGGTCATCCTGGAGGATTACCTCGCCTGGCGCAAGGAGCATCCCGGCGAAATATAATCAAAAAACCGGCTTTCCTGCTGCCACAGGAAAGCCGGTTTTGTCATTTTCAGTTGTTACTGCGCCTGATATGTCTCAATGCTGACGCTGTTGATGGTGATCGTTTCCGTGGGCTTCTGGTTCTCATCCACGGCGACCTGAGCGATGGTGTCCACCACGTCCATCCCCTCGTACACCTGACCCAGCACGGTATCGGTGTAGTCGAGGTAGGGAGCGCCGCCGGCGGTCTGATAGGCCGAGACGACCTCCGCGCGGTAGCCTGCACTGTTCATCTGGTCGGTGAGTTCCTGGGTGACGGAATCCCCGCCGGGCAGAGTAGACATGATATAAAAGACGCTGGCGCACTGGCCGGAGGAGTCCGCCGCCATGCACAGGGCACCGGAATAATGGTGGAGCTTGTCGGTGGCCTCAGCCGGGTAGCGGCTGCCGTTCCAGATGGTGGTGCCCTTGCCGTCAGCTCCCTGACCGGCCTCCACCACAAAATCCTGTTCCACACGGGTCACGGTCAGGCCGTTATAGTAGCCCGCCTGCACCAGACCCACAAAGTTATCGTAGGCCTGCGGGGCCTGCTCCGGGAAGAGCACCGCCTTGAACACACCCGCCGTGGTATCGAACACCGCCACGGGTTCCCCCGCTGCCGGGTGGGTGAACTGCAGCTCGGCCGATTCCACCGCCGGGCGGGTGATGGTCTTTGTTCCGGCTCCGCTGCTGCCGCCGATGTTTTTCACAAGGCTGCAGCCGGACAGTGCAAAACTCACGGCCAGCAGCAGCGCCGCCAGCCGGACACGGGTCTTATTCATAAACAGATCCCTCCGTTCATATTCTGATAACAGCTCCCCCGCACGCGGGAGATACACAGAGTTCAGTATAGCATATTTCTGCCCGGGAAGCGAGAGGGAAATGCGTGAAAATTTGTCGTCCATTTTCTGTGCGAAAAACATCTTGACGAGCAGGCAAAAAAACGCTACACTATAATCACAGCAAGGGACGGCGGGAACGCAGCAGATCCCGGGCTGTGTGCGTAATTTTATTTGAGTACCATCCCTTTGATTGGGTTTGGATAGACAGGAGAACGTATCTTATGGCAGAAGAGATCAAGAACCCGAACACCGAAGAGGAATATCAGCCCGATCTGATGACTCTTGAGGATGAGGACGGCAATGAGGTCACGTTTGAAGTGATCGATGCACTGGACCATAAGGGCGTGCATTACCTTGCAGTTGTCGAATACGCAGAGGATGAAGAGGATGTCAACGAGGACGCACAGCTGGTCATCCTGAGCGTAGGCGAGGACAGCGAGGGTGAATATCTGGACGTTGTGGAGGATGACGAGACTCTGATGGAAGTCAGCAAGCTGTTTGAGCAGCGCCTGAGCGACCAGTTTGAGATCGAGTAATTCCCCGGCACAGACAGATTCCCAGGCAAGACTTCCTGCCCGGCGCGATTTGTTGCGGTTTATATGATCCTACTAATCATTCAACGGGAGCCCGGAGTTCTCCGGCGGATTGCAGACCTCCCCGCCATGGGTCGACCATGGAGGTTCGATGAGGAAGCGTGAATCCGGCGACAGGGCACCCACCTGTCCGTAAGGGTAGGTTTGATTGCCGCAGACGACCGGGCGGGATCTTTTTATAGCATTGCATCCACCGCTGGCCTGCCACAAGGCCAGTGTGTGGATTTTTTTATAGGACGACCTCTCAGGCGCTGACGCGCCAGCTCCCCAGCAGGGAAGGCGGCATTGTGCAGCGATGCCGGAGAGGTTTTGGTGATGATGGAAAGGATGTGCATTGCGGTATGAAAAGCGAACATCTTGTGGGGACGAGCATCCCCCGTTTCACCTACGACACCCCCACGGTGCCGGGCAATGATTTCTACGCCCTGTGCGAGGGGGAGCATCCGCTGTGCATGATCTTCCTGCCCGGGTTCGACCACCCTGTCAGCCGCGAATATATCACCCGCTACCTGAAAACGCTGCCCCAGCTCAAGGGGGCACGGCTTGTCTGTGTGGTGCGTTCCTCGGCGCAGGCGGTGGCTAAGGCCACCCACGGCTCAGATTTCCCCTTTCCTGTCATCTGCGACGGCCCCGGCGTGCTGTACGGCTACCTGGGCGTAGAGCAGACCCGCGGCCTGCTGAGCTGGAGCTTTGCGGCCCAGAAGATCTACAAGGCCGCCAGAGATGCCGGTTACCACTACGACACCAAAGCCCCTCAGCTGCTGCCGCTGACGCTGGTGGTGGGCCATCTGGGCAAGATCCTGTTCACCCACTCGGGCCGCAGCCAGACCGACCTGCCCGAGGACTGCGCCGCCATCAGCGAGATCGTGCGGGCTGTGGAAAAGGCCACTTCCCCCACCGACGGCCCCGCAGACCCTCACTGCTCGGACGAGACCCTTACCTTGCCCGATCTGGTGGGGTGGGATAACTGAATGATCCACAAAAACGGCTGCTGCACATTTTTCCGTGCAGCAGCCGTTTTTTCATTCTTCCGTTTCCTCTGCAAACAGCCCCGGGATGCCGCAGACAGCGGCCACGCCCACCACCGTAAACACGATGCGCGACCAGATGGAGCTGCTGCCACCCAGCAGCCAGCCCACAAAGTCAAACTGGAACAGGCCCACAAGCCCCCAGTTGATGCCGCCAATGATCATCAGGATCAGGCACACTTTATAAAAGGTCTGCACAAAAAGACCTCCTTTCCTTTGGGCAGTTTTCCCCATTGGAAAGGAGGTTATGCATATTACAGCATCCACTTCGGGCTGATGACCCGCGCGCCGCCCCGATCGGGCCGGGCCACATACACCTGCGGCCACTGTGCCTTGACAGCCTCGGCGGCGCTTCGGGCAGCTTCTTCGCTCTCAAAGATGCCAAACACAGCCGCGCCGCTGCCGGTCATCAGGGCAGTGACAGCGCCGTGCTCTTTCAGCGCGGTCTTGATGGCCTCGTTGTCTCTGGCACCGCTGCATTCCTCCAGCGCGTTGCCTGCGGCGGCACACACACCTGCCAGATCCTCGGCGCGGATCGCCTTTTCCTGGGCTTCGCAGTCGGGGTGGGTGCTGCTGCCCACTTTGTCATAAGCGGCAAAGGCTTCCGGGGTGGAAACGCCGTAATCGGGCATGACCACCGTGAACCAGCAGTCCGGGCAGGGCGGCAGGGCTTTCATCACATCGCCCACGCCCTGCACCCGGCAGGTGCCGCCCATCAGGGCAAAGGGCACATCCGCGCCGATCTTTGCCCCCAGCGCGCAGAGCTCACTCATGGAGAGCTTTGCGCCGTAAAGGACGTTCAGGCCCACCAGCACACCGGCGGCATCGGCGCTGCCGCCCGCCATACCGGCACGCACCGGCACATTCTTATAAATGGTGATCTCTACACCCGCCAGCAGGCCGGTATAGTGGAAGAAGGCCAGCGCCGCCTTGATGGCCGTGTTGGAATCGTTGGCAGCCACCGGGCTACCCGGCAGGGTCAGGCTCAGGTTCTGGCTGCGGCGCAGCACCACCCGCTCGTACAGGGTGATGGCCTGCATCGTCATATCCAGGTTATGGTAGCCGTTGGGCAGCAGGCCCACCACATCCAGCGCCAGATTCAGCTTGGCCGGGGCCAGAACGGTCACGCAGTTCAGTTTTGCCATCGTTCTTTCTCCTCACTGTTCTCCGCTGTTGATGCCGTTTTCTTTCAGGAACTCCCGGATGCGCTTCATGGCCTCGGTCAGGTGCTCCACGCTGTAAGCATAGGAAACACGGCAGTAGCCCTCGCCGGATGCGCCAAAGGCATCGCCGGGCACCAGCGCAACATGCTTCTGCTCCAGCAGCTTTGTGCAGAACTCCTGGCTGGTCATACCGGTGCTCTTGATGCAGGGGAAGGCGTAGAACGCGCCCCGCGGCTCAAAGCAGGTCAGGCCCATGGAGTTAAAGCCGTGCACCACCAGGCGGCGGCGCATGTTGTACTCGTCCCGCATCTTGTCGATCTCACCGTCGCACTCCCGCAGGGCGGTGATGGCCGCATACTGGCTGGTGGTGGGGGCGCTCATAATGGCGCTCTGGTGGATCTTGGTCATAATTTTGATGATGGGAGCCGGGCCGCAGGCATAGCCCAAGCGCCAGCCGGTCATGGCATAACTCTTGGAAAAACCGTTCACCACAATGGTCCGCTCGGCCATGCCGGGCAGGGTGGCAATGGAGACATGGGGCCGCAGGCCGTAGTTCAGCTCGGCGTAGATCTCATCCGAAAGCACCATGACGTTGGTATCCCGCAGGACCTCCGCAATGGCTTCCAGATCCTCCCGCTCCATCACCGCACCGGTGGGGTTGTTGGGGAACGGCATGATAAGGAGCTTGGTCTTGGGGGTGATGGCGGCTTTCAGGGCCTCGGGCCTGAGGCGGAACTCATCCTCCTGGCGGCAGGGCACATGCACCGGCACACCGCCGGACAGGGTGGTGATGGGCTCATAGCAGACAAAGCAGGGCTCCGGGATGATCACCTCATCCCCGGGCTGCACAATGGCGCGGATGCACATATCAATGGCTTCGCTGCCGCCCACGGTCACCAGCACCTCCCGCAGGGGGTCGTAGTGCAGGTGCATCCGGCGCTCCAGATATCTGCAGATCTCCGCCCGCAGCTCTTTCAGGCCTGCGTTGGCGGTGTAGCGGGTGCGGCCATGCTCCAGGCTCTCGATGCCTGCTTCCCGCACAGCCCACGGTGTTTTGAAATCCGGCTCGCCCACGCCCAGACTGATGCACTCGGGCATATCAGCGGCCAGATCGAAGAATTTGCGGATGCCGGAGGGGCGCATCTCCCGTGCGGCAGGCGCGATCAGTTTATCGTAATCCATCACAGAACCGTGCACTCTCTTTCATCGATCTCTTCGTCCTGATACAGGCGGCCCTCTTTTTTATAGGTGCGCAGGACAAAATGGGTGGCAGTGGACAGCACATCGTCCAGCGGGCTCAGGCGCTTTGCCACGAACAGGGCGATCTCCTGGAAGGTCTGGCCCTTGATGACCAGCTGCAGGTCATAGCCGCCGCTCATCAGCAGCACGCTCTCCACCTCGTCAAAGGCAGCAATGGTGGCTGCGATCTCATCAAAGCCGCGGCTCTTCTTGGGGCTGACGTTCAGCTCGATGACTGCCTCCACCCGGTTCACCCCGGCCTTTTCCCAGTCCACAAGGGTCTTGTAGCCCT
>ENA-OUPO01000384-OUPO01000384.1-human-gut-metagenome-genome-assembly--contig:-NODE-384-length-20535-cov-12.7347_pt1 | contig 20535 bp, 19 predicted proteins | sample MGYA00237940_ERZ548809 | MGnify/ENA primary metagenome ERZ548809 (study PRJEB26490, sample SAMN05194695) | human gut metagenome | biome: terrestrial biome; feature: human-associated habitat; material...
TGGTCATAGGGATTCCTCTTCTCAGAACGATAGTACACAAAAACAAAATGCGCCCACTTTTGCAAGCAGGCGCAAGGGTGTTTGAGAAAGAACGGACAGCTCCGCAAACTCCCTACGCCGGCATTGCCCGGATCAGGTAAAGGGTACTCCGCTCAGTGCGGATCTCAGCCTTACGGCGCCCCTGTTTTTATGTCCGCGTCCAGTATAGCGCAGCCGGGCGGCAAAAGTCAACCCTTGCCGACATAATTGCCCGGCCCGGCGCATAGGCTGTAGCAGCACGATACAGGGGGCGTGGGGGTATGAGAGCAGATCCGGAACAGCGGGCGGTACAGCTGGCAGAATACATCGTGGAGCGCGGGGCCACCGTGCGCGCTGCGGCTGCAGCGTTTGGGTGCAGCAAGTCCACCGTGCACAAGGACGTTTCGGTGCGGCTGGTCCGGGTCAGCCCGGGGCTGTCGGCACAGGTGCGGGCAGTGTTGGCACGCAACAAAGCCGAGCGACATCTGCGCGGCGGGGCTGCCACCCGCCGAAAATACCGTAAATAGAAGCGCAGCGCCCCTGCACGCCGCCGGATGGACGGAACAGGGGCGCTGCTGTGTTCAGTGCCCGGCCCGGAATTGGTTCAAGGCGCCTTTTTCCAGCCGGGACACCTGCGCCTGACTGATGCCGATCTCCTGCGCCACCTCCATCTGGGTCTTGCCCCGGAGATAGCGCAGCTCCATGATCCGCTTTTCGCGCGGGGTCAGCCCGGCCACGGTCTGCCGGAACTGCAGCCCGCTGATCCAGCTGTCCTCGCCATCCGGGTCGCGCACCTGGTCGATGAGGTACATGGCATCGCCGCCGTCGGTATACACCGGCTCTTCCAGGCTCACTGGCTCTACCACCGATTCCAGTGCTGCGGTCACCTCCCGGCGGGACAGGCCTGCCTCCCCGGCGATCTCATCCATGGTGGGTTCCCGGCCCAGCTGCTTCTCCAGCGTTTCGCGGGCCTGCATGGCCCGGTAGGCGGTATCGCGCAGGCTGCGGCTTACCCGCAGGGCATTGTTGTCCCGCAAAAAGCGCCGGATCTCGCCGATGATCATGGGCACGCCGTAGGTGGAAAACCGCACCGGCTGGGCAGGGTCAAAGTTGTCGATGGCTTTGATGAGCCCGATGCACCCCACCTGAAACAGGTCGTCGAGGTTTTCGCCCCGCTGGGCAAAGCGCTGCACCACGCTCAGCACCAGCCGCAGGTTGCCCTCCACCATGCGTTCCCGTGCTCCTGCATCCCCGGCGTGGGCCTGCAGGAGCAGCTGCCGCTTTTCGCTTTCGGACAAAACAGGAAGCTGCGCCGTGTTCACGCCGCACAGTTCCACCTTATTGTACATCCAAACGCCCCCGGTCTGTTTTGAAGTTCACCGGGAGTATGGCCGCAGGGGCAAACCACTATGCGTGGAAAAAATTACACGCCCACCCGGCAGCCGGATGAGCGTGCAAAAAAGCCGCAATTGCAATTGGCCCATAATTATGGTATGCTTTAAATGCAGCCGCAAGGCTGCCACGAGGCGCTGCGTCCCACAAATGCAGGCGGCTGAGCTCCTTACCGGCACCTGAGTGCCCGGTGGAGCGAATTTTTCTTGAAATCTCGGCCTCCCCCGGACGCCCAAGGGCGGAAAGGGGGGATGCACCATGACGTTTGAACAGGTCGTAATGCTGCTTTCGCTGCTTGGCGGAGCAATCTACGTTACATTTCAGATCACATGGACTGTCTCGCACAGGGATGATAAAAAGAAAAAATGACCGCCTCAACGCTTCCAACCCTGAGTGGTCATTTCTTCTGATCAATCTGGTAAGGAGCTAGTCGTTTGTATGGGCCAGCGCCTTTTGTATTTTCAGTATAGACGATTCCACGCGGTTTGTCAAGGACAAGGCCGCGCTTTTTTATTGCCCTTCCAGTTGGAGCTTCAGGGTCTGGATGATGCGCTTTTCAAGGCGGGAGATGTAACTCTGGCTGATGCCCAGGGCGTCGGCGGCTTCCTTCTGGGTGCGTTCCACGCCGTCGGTCAGGCCGAAGCGCAGCTCCATGATCCGGCGCTCCCGGGCCGAAAGGCTGTTCACGGCGCGGCGCAGACCGGCGCGCTCGGCGTCCTGCTCCAGCTGCTGGCCCACCATGTTCTCGTCGCTGCCGAGGATGTCCGACAGCAGCAGCTCGTTGCCGTCGCCGTCCACATTCAGCGGCTCGTCAAGGCTGGCCTCCTGGCGGCGGTTGGAGGTCTTGCGCAGGTACATCAGGATCTCGTTGCCGATGCAGCGGCTGGCGTAGGTGGCCAGCTTGATGCTGCGTTCCGGCGTGAAGGTGTTCACGGCCTTGATCAGCCCGATGGTGCCGATGCTGATCAGGTCCTCGGCGGGCACACCGCTGTTCTCGTACTTTTTGGCAAGGTACACCACCAGCCGCAGATTGTGCAGGATGAGCGCATCGCGGGCGTCTGCCTCTCCGGCGGCCATGCGGGCCAGCAGGGCTTTTTCCTCGGCGGGGGAGAGGGGAGAGGGCAGGCTGGCGGTGCCGGCCAGATACTGCACGCCGCCGCAAAACCGCAGCCGCGCACACAGGCGGTGCCAGAGCTGCCGCAAAAACTGGAACATGAGCAGTCCTCCCTATAATAAGTATTATAAGAGCAGCTGTGCCGCATCCTCGCCGTACAGCAGCTCCCATGCAGGGTCCGGCGGCGTGGGGCAGCAGAACGCCGCCAGCAGCCCGCCTGCGCGGTCTTTGCCCAACTGCAGGGCAGCGGGCAGGGCAGGCAGCATGCTCTGGCCGTGGATGCTGCGGCAGGGCACCAGATGCACCCCCAGCTCCGGCGGGGGCGGGGCTGTGCTGTGGGCAAACCAGCCATCGAGATACTGCCGGGCTGCCTGCGGCAGGCGGTGCCGCACCGCCGGGTACTGCACCAGCACCACGGCCTTGCCGCTCAGCGGCTCCTGCAGGGCAAAGCCGGTGTCGTGGAAGGCCTGTACCGGCAGCTGCACCCCGGCCACCTCCAGCGTGGCGGGCACGCTGGGCGCGCCGCTGCGGCCAAAGCAGTACAGCAGGGCCCGCAGTACGGCATACACCCCCGCACAGCTGGCCAGCAGCCGCCCCGGTGACAGCGGCAGGCTGACACTCAGGTTGCGGCTCTGCACGCCGGGCAGCACCACCGCACCGCACAGCAGCAGGTTGAGCAGTGCATACCACGCACACAACCGGGCAAAACGCCCCCGTCCGGGCAGGCCGTAGGCGGCGGCCACCACCGCGCAACCTGTGAAAATTTTATAACCAACTGCCACGGCTCCCGGCAGCTCCGGGGCCAGCAGTACCAGTGCCGACACTGCCGCCAGCGCCGCCCCGGTGCACAGCCGCACCCCGGTGCACACGGTGGCGCACAGCAGACCGGCTGCGGTGAGAAACAGGGCAGCAAGGACAAAATTGGTCAGCAGAAGCTCGTCGAGGTAGATCACGCTTTTCAATGCCGCAGCCCCCTTGCAGCCAGTGTACCGCCTGGCGGCGGCAAAGCTTGTCGGAACCGGAAAACCGCCTGCGGACTGTACAAAAGCAATACTTTTATAGACCTTGTTTCACATTTTTTACACTTTTTGCAAAAAGGTACTTGAACATTTCTGGAAAGTGTGGTATATTATTGCCATCCTAGTAAGGATTGGTGAGCACACGAAAGTGAGCTTGCAAAATATCTTTCTACATTTTGAAGGGAGTAATTCATTATGATGATGCCTGCAAACTTTTCCGCAATCTCTGAGAACGAGATGACCTACGTCAACGGTGGCGCTTCTCTGGCTGACATCCTGGCTCCGTCTCTGGAAGTCAAGAACTGGCAGAAGTTCAACACCAACATGGTTACCATCATCGGTAACAGCTTCCTGGGCAAGTACGTCGAGAACACTGTCGGCGTTCTGTTCAACGGCGCTTACAAGCCCGGCAACCTGGGCAACGCATGGCTCACCGACGTCAAGGGTGCTTACGGCACCGGCTCCGCTGCTGGCTTCGGCAAGCATGAGGGTGAGCTGACCGCTGGCGACAAGTTCCTGAACGGTGCTAACGGCGTTCTGAACGCTGGCCTGCGTATGGTCGGTTCCGCTGCTGCTATCTACAACCTGGCTACCGGCACCGTGAAGAACGATGTCAGTGAGAAGGCTTGGAAGGTCGAGTTCTAATCAGCCCTTGTGACTGACTAGCTGGTTTGCCTGAGGGCAGACCAAAGAACAGGTTCTGAATGGGCCCGGAGACGAAAGTCTCCGGGCCCATTTTTGCGTGCAGCTCCCTCAGTCGCCTGCGGCGACAGCTCCCTCTAGGAGGGAGCCTTTTTTTGTTGGTACAGGAGGGTCTGGCGTTTTTTTGTCAATGGTTCGCGGTGCAGACGGAATGACGGGGCATGTTACAGAAAGGACTTCGGCATTTCGACCGTGGACTTCAAAACCGTGAGGGTCTGCGCACGAGATCAAAGCAGGGGCAGCACAGTTCTGTCAGGCAAGGTCGTCTGAGCGGAGTGCGGCACCTGCTTTGTTTGATCTGGTCTTGGATTTGCAGCGGGCGGGGCCGCAGAATTGTTTTGACAATAGCCTGGGATGTGATACAATAAACCTATATCGTCCGGTTGGAACCGGACCAAAGGAGGAACAAAAAATGAGATCATGGAACTACAAGCTGCTGTGCGGGGCGGTGTGCCTGGCACAGCTGGCCTGCCTGAGCCTGCCCGTATGGGCAGCACAAAATTCTGCGGCGTTCACCCGGCAGACCACCCTGCAGCAGCTGCGGGATGACCCGGCCATCAAGTCGTCTGGCTACTATACTTACTGCCGTGAGCTGAGCGGCCTTGGCAACGAATACTGGAAGAACAAAACGCTGGAACGGTACATGCGCCCGGAGCTGGTGGATGACAGCGTGGCGGCCATGAATCTGGTGGCGGAAAATACCCGCAATGGGGTACAGGTGACCTGGCAGGTGTACAGCCCGGAAGAAATCGCGGCAAACTCTTCACTGGGGTGTGTACAGCTGTATTATTTCCCGGGCAAGGAGCCGGGCGGCAAGTATGCGCTGGTGGTGCCCGGCAACGGCAGCACCATGACCTCCGAGATGGAAGAGGGCGGCTCCGCGGCCTACCGTCTGCATGAGCTGGGGTACACCGTGTTCGTGCTGCGGTATCGCACCTGGATCGACATGGGCGACAATGCGCCCATTCAGGATCTTGCCAATGCGTTAAAGTTTATCACGGCCCATGCCGGGCAGTTCGGTGTGCAGCCGGAAAATTATGCGCTGGTGGGCTATTCCTCTGGCGGACAGATCGCAGGAATCTTTGCAAACAAGGAACGGGGCTATGGCTCCTATCAGGTGGAAAGACCCGGTGCACTGTTGTTGGGTTACCCGGTGGTGGACCTGACAGTGATGAAGCCGCTTTACCACATTCTGTATGACATTGGCACCTGCGGCTGGCGTTACTACTGGGCAAACCTGTGTAATATGGTAGACGCAGACTATCCGCCTGTGTACTTCTGGTGGGGGAAAAACGATGTTGTGCTGAGCTCTGCCGAGATGCCTGGCCAGCACAGGGATTTTGACCGGACCTTGGAGCGAAACAACATTCCCCATCAGATGGTCGTTTATCAGAATGCCCCGCACAGCATCGGCACCGGCAACGGCACCGATGCAGAGGGCTGGATGACGGATGCGGTGGCTTTCTGGGAAGCACATACCACCGGCTGATTCAAAACGGAAAGGAATGGGTGAAATGTTCGGACATCTGCTGAAACGCGGTGCGGCCATGCTGTGCCTTGCGGCTGTTCTTGCCCTGCCGGTGTGTGCAGAAGGGCGCATCACCACCGATATGACCATGAAGGAGATCCGCTCCGACCCGGCCATTGCGGGCAGCGGGGTCTCCACCTATTGCAAAGGGGATGCGGACAGCCTTGCACTGCGCCGCCTGTATGAAAACAAGACCCTTCTGGACTATGTGGGTGAGACCACGGCACAGGACAGCGCCGACGGCCTGAACATCGTCATTGAGAACTACGAAGCCGGTAAGCAGGTGACCTGGCAGGTGTACAGCCCGGAAGAGATCGCAGCCGACTCCTCGCTGGGCTGTGTGCAGTTGTTCTGGTTCCCAGGCACGAATGCCGATGGCAAATATGCGCTGGTGGTGGGCGGCAATGCGGCCATGAAAAGCGGCGACCTGAACGAGGGCATTGCTGTGGCAGCGAAGCTGAACAAGATGGGCTATAGCGTCTTTGTGCTGCGGTATCGCATTCTGTGGGGTATCAGCAACAACGGCCCCCTGCAGGATCTGGGCCGGGCGGTGCAGTTCATCACGAACCATGCACAGCAGTTCGGCGTGCAGCCGGAAAACTATGCCCTCGTGGGCTTTTCCTCCGGCGGGCAGCTGTGCGGGCTGTTCAGTTCGGATAAGCGCTATGGCTACAAGGCCTATGATGTGCCAAAGCCCGGTGCACTGCTGATGGGCTACCCTGTCAACGATTTTGCAGAGATCAAGCCGGTGTACCATGCCGTGATGGACCCGGCATCCTGCAGATGGAGGTATTACTGGTCGGATATCTCAGGCGGCATCACACCGGACTTCCCACCGACCTATTTCTGGTACGGCAAGAATGATGTTTCCCTGAAGACTCTGGGATATCCGTTCCAGGGTCCGGCCGTCCGGAAGGCGTTGGAGGCAAACGGTGTGCCCTGTGAGGTGCATGTCTATGAAAATGCACCCCATGCCATCGGCACCGGCAACGGTACGGATGCGGAGGGCTGGCTGACGGATGCGGTGGCTTTCTGGGAGCAGCACACTTCCTGAAATATCGGAATTTGAATTTGTAAAAAAGGGGATGTTTTTATGCAAAACAAGATCTCTCGCCGCCAGTTTCTGCAGGTGACCGGTGCCTCGGCCGCTGCGCTGCTGCTGGCCGGTCTGCCGGTGGAGGCCTCTGCCGCATCGGGCCATCTGACCGTTACGCCGGATACCCTCGTCTCTGACCTGCGTGCCGATCCGACATTCGCCGCCAGCGGCGTGTGGACCTGGCAGAGTGCCGTGGACAGCCCGGACACCCCGGAAGCAGGTACCACGCTGTCGGACTATGTGGGCGCCAACATGGCACAGGACAGCGCCGACGCCCTGAACGATCTGGCCGATACCTATGAAGCCGGCACTCAGGTGACTTATAAAGTGTACTCCCCGGAGGAGATCGCCGCAGACGCCACCCGTGATGGCGTGGAACTGTATTACTGGCCGTCGGAAGTGCCCGGCAGCAAGTTTGTGGTGGTCATGTCCGGCAATGTGCTCAACAAGACTTCCAATATGTCCGAGGGCTATGCCACGGCATGGCGGCTGCACCAGATGGGCTACGCAGCCTTCGTGCTGCGCTACCGCGTGTTCCTCAAGGCAAAGGACAACGCCCCGGTGGCTGACCTTGGCAACGCTGTCCGGTTCATCACCACTCATGCAGACCAGTTCAATGTGCAGCCGGAAAACTACGCCCTGCTGGGCTATTCCTCCGGCGGCCATCTGGCCGGTGTGTTCTCCGGCGACGAACTGGGCTACAAGCACTATGGGGTGCCCAAGCCCGGTGCTTTGCTGCTGGGCTATCCCATCAACAATTTCTTTGAGTATAAGCCGGTCTATCATGCTGCCATCGACCCCTTTGTGCTGGAGGGCCGGTACTATGAACGGAACATCTCTGACTGTGTCACCGACGATTACCCGCCGGTGTATCACTGGTACGGAGAGAACGATTATGTGTTCCCGCTGCTGTGCTACCCGGCCCAGCGCCCGGCGCTGAGCCGCGCACTGGAAAAGCACCATGTGCCCTGCAAAGAGGTGCTGTTCCCCAATGCGACCCACGGCGTGGGTACCGGCGCAGGCACCGATGCCGACGGCTGGATGCTGGACGCTGCGAACTTCTGGGAGACCCAGATCAACGGCTGAATCTGAACAAGAGAGGAGCGGAATGCAATGAAGAACCTGAATGCCTGTCTGGCAAGCCTGAACCTCGGCCTGCCGGACGATGTGCGCCGCCTGAAAGAGGCGGGCTATTATACCGAGGCCATTGCCTGCATTGACACCTACCTGGCGGAGGACTGGACAAAGACCCAGAACCAGCCGGTGCAGCCTGTCGGCCCTCTGCCGGAAAACCCCACGCCCCGCGGGGTGGATGCCATGCGGGATGCTCTGCTGGCCCAGCGGGAGATCCTGCGCCGTCTGCCGCTGGATTACACGGTGCCCGAAGCACAGGCGCTGGAACTGCTGCAGGACCTTGTGCGGGACGTTACCCCGGAGGAATTCCGGGCACTGGACCGCGCCGGGGCCATGGACTGGCGGTTCGTGGAAGGGGAGAAGCGGTACATCCGCTCCTTTGCCGAGACCCTGCTGGCCACCCATCCGGAGCTGGCAGCCCGTCAGATCGACCCGCCCCAGCAGCACCCCAGCTGGGAGCGGTATGAGCCGGAGCACGAGCAGATGGTGCGCACCGGCGCAGTCAGCGCGGACATCACGCTGGAAACCAGCATCGGCATGAGCGACGAGGCCTTTGCCGCTGCCCTTGCGGCTGCAAAGCAGCAGGGCCGCAGCACCGTGCACGTCCGGGTGTGGCTGCCGCTCCCGGCGGCCTGCCCGGCACAGAGCAATATCACGCTGGATTCCTTCACCGAGCCGCCCACCTGCATTGCCCCGGAAGATGCCGCCCAGCGCACGGCGTACTGGGAGGCCGACCTTGCCGAGAACCGGCCCTTTGGCGCGGTGTACAGTTACCGTACCACTGCCCGCTATGCCGACCCGCTGCACATGCAGGCGGACCCCGTGCAGCCGGATTTTGACACGCAGGAGGAGCTGCCGCATCTGGAGTTCACGCCCTATCTGCGGGCACTGGCGGCCCAGCTCACCCAGGGGCTCACCGACCCGGTGCAGAAGGCAAAGCGCATCTACGACTATGTGACCCTCAACACCCACTACCACTACCAGCCGCCCTACTTCGTGCAGGAAAACATCACCGACGGCTGTGCCCACAACCGCCGGGGCGACTGCGGCATCATGGCCTCCACATTCATCGTGCTGTGCCGCCTGGCCGGCATCCCGGCCCAGTGGCAGAGCGGCCTTGTGGTGCGGCGGGAGATGGTGGGCTGCCACGACTGGGCCGCGTTCTACATCGCGCCCCAGGGCTGGATGTACGCCGACTGCTCGGCCGGTGCCTCCATGGCCCGTGCCGGGAACGAGAAGATGCGCCTGCACTACTTCGGCAATCTGGACACCGGGCGCATGGTGGCCAACCGTGCCCTCTGCGCACCCTTTGACCCGCCCATGTGCTCCTTCCGCGCCGACCCCTGTGACAATCAGGTGGGCGAGGTGGAAGCCGACGGTGTGGGCCTGTACGGCGAGCAGCTGCAGTGGAGCCAGACGCTGCGCCGCTACGAGACATTGTAAAAAGCAAAAGGTCCGGGCTTTGCATCTGCACGGCCCGGATCTTGGATTTTATAAGGAGACATCCCATGGAATTTCTTTCGCTTTTGTATACGGTTCTGCTGGTGGCCATCTGCCTGCAGCAGGCACTGCTGCTGTACCGATCCGGAAAACCGGCACCCCGGCAGGACGACGAAGCCCTCAAGGAGTGGGTGCGTCAGCAGCTGGACGCCCAGTCGAAGCTCTTTGCCCAGAAGCAGGCCGAGCTGGCCCGGCAGAACTACGACGCCATGCGCGGCATCAGCGAAACGCTGCAGACCGCTGTGCAGGGTATGAGCAGCACCCTGAATGCCGGGCAGGCCGCGCAGCAGCAGACCATGGAACAGCGCCTGCAGGGGCTGGAAGCTTCCAACGCCCGCAAGCTGGAAGAAATGCGCAAAACGCTGGCCGAAAGCATGGCGGCCTTGCAGGCACAGAATGCCCAGAAGCTGGACGAGATCCGCTGCACGGTGGACGAGCAGCTGCAGGATGCCCTGCAGAAGCGGGTGACCGAGAGCTTCAAGGCGGTCAACGCCCAGCTGGAACAGGTGTACAAGGGCCTGGGTGAGATGCAGAGCCTTGCCGCCGATGTGGGCGGCCTGAAACAGGTGCTGTCGGGCGTCAAGACCCGCGGCATCCTGGGCGAGATCCAGCTGGGAGCCATTCTGGAAGAAATTCTGGCCCCAGAGCAGTACGACACCAATGTGGCCACCATCCCTGGCAGCACCCAGCGGGTGGAGTACGCTATCAAAATGCCGGGTGCCGACGGCGGCAGTGTCTGGCTGCCGATCGACTCCAAGTTCCCCGGTGATACCTACGCCCACCTGCAGGATGCGCAGGCATCCGGCGATGCGCAGGCTGTGGAAAACGCCCGCCATGCACTGGAACTGGTGCTGCGCAGCGAGGCCAAGGACATCCGTGAAAAGTATGTGGAGCCGCCTTATACCACAGCCTTCGGCATCCTGTTTCTGCCCTTCGAGGGCCTGTACGCCGAGGTGGTGAATGCGGGCCTGCTGGAGGTGCTGCAGCGGGACTATCAGGTGAACGTGGCCGGCCCCAGCACCATGGCGGCCCTGCTCAACAGCCTGCAGATGGGCTTCAAGACCCTTGCCATCCAGAAACGTTCGGGCGAGGTGTGGCAGCTGCTGGGTGCCGTCAAGACTGAGTTCGACAAGTTCGGGCAGGGGCTTTCCAAGCTGCAGCAGCGTCTGCGCCAGACCGACGAAGAGCTGGATCATCTCATCGGCGTGCGCAGCCGTGCCATCAGCCGCAAATTGCGGGCCGTACAGACGATGGATGACGCCAGCGCTGCGGCCCTGCTGGAGCTGGACACCGAGCCGGGCCGCCCCGTGTCTGCCCGCCTGCCGGAAAGCAGGGGCGATGAATAACGGTTGTGGTCAGGGGTCCGGGAGGAAAAAGCCGCAGATCCCTCTTGCTAAATTTCTGACGATATGCTATACTAGGAATTGTTCTTAAGAAGAATCGGCCGCTTTCTGCGGCACAGCATAAAAATAAAGGAGCATGGGATTTATGAGCGTACAGAAGATCAGCAATACCATTCTGGGCGTGGGGGTGGACGATACCACCATCGACCTGTTTGAAAGTCAGTACCCGGTGCCCACCGGCGTCAGCTACAACTCCTATGTCATTCTGGATGAAAAGGTCGCCATTCTGGACACGGTGGACAACCGTGCCACGGATGCCTGGCTGGCAAACCTCACCGAAGCGCTGGGCGACCGCATGCCGGAATATCTGGTGGTCTCCCACATGGAGCCGGACCATGGTGCCAACATTGCCCGCCTGGCCGCTAAGTACCCGGACATGAAGGTGGTGGGCAACGCCAAGACCTTTGTGTATATGGAGCAGTTCTTCGGCCCGGATGCCGTGGCCAAGGAGCGCCGTGTGGTGGTGAAGGACGGCGAGAGCTTGTCTCTGGGGAGCCACACCCTCACCTTTGTGTTTGCACCCATGGTGCACTGGCCGGAGGTCATGGTCAGCTATGAGAGCAGCGAAAAGGTACTGTTCTCCGCCGACGGTTTCGGCCGCTTCGGGGCGGTGGCAAAGTTTGACGAAAAGGCCGACTGGGCCAGCGAAGCCCGCCGGTATTACCTGAACATCGTGGGCAAGTACGGCCCGCAGGTGCAGGCACTGCTCAAAAAGGCAGCCGCACTGGATATTGCCACCATCTGCCCGCTGCACGGCCCGGTGCTCACCGGGGACCTGGGCAAGTATCTGGCCTATTATGATACCTGGTCCAGCTACAAGCCGGAGGAGCCGGAAAAGATCCTTGTGGCCAGTGCTTCCATCCACGGCCATACCCGCGCCGCGGCCCACACCATGGCCGAAAAGCTGCGTGCCAAGGGCGCAAAGGTGGTGGAGATGGACCTGACCCGCACCGATGTGTCCTACGCCGTCACCGAGGCCTTCCGCTGCGGAAAGATCGTTCTGGCCTGCGCCACCTATGACGGCTTCCTCTTCCCGCCGATGGAGTCCCTGCTGACCCACCTCAAGACCAAGGCGTTCCAGAACCGTACTGTCGGCCTGATGGAGAACGGCACCTGGGCCCCCATGGCTGCCAAACTCATGCGCGCCGAGCTGGAAGGCATGAAGAACATCACGGTCTGCGAGAACGTGGTCACCGTCCGCTCTGCTGCCAATGCTGCTGCGGAGGCCCAGATGGACGCTCTGGCCGACGAGATCGTGGCAAAATAAGCCCCAAAAGCGCGTAAAATCAGAAAAGACAAGCTGCCCGCATACCGGATGTGACAAGATCACACGGTATGCGGGCAGCTTTTTATCGGGGTGCAGGACTGCAGCGAGAGGACGGAAAGTGCGCTATGGAATAGAAAAAGTAATTATTTGATCTGTGCCAGCACTGCAGCAATGTCACCGTCAAAAAGCAGCGACTGCTTGGCGATCTCATTCGGGCAGACGGCCTCGCCTTTGTTGATGCAGACGTAGGTGGCATTGGGGTTCCTGGTTGTCATCCGCCAGAAAGGATACTTGATGATGACCGGGGTGTTGCCGCCGACGCCAAGTTCTAAGAACAAGATCTTCTGCCCCTCGTGGCGGCGGAGAAATTCGCTGTACCGCTCGGCGGCGGCGTGCCAGCCGGCATCCTCTACAAAGCTGTCGTCACAGCGCAGGTTCATCGTGAGCAGCTTGCCGCAGTGCGGGCAGTGGGGGACAAGCTCGGACGGAACAGAAGTTTTCAGGATGGTATTCTCCGGCACGGTCAGTTGACCATCCGGTGCGAGGACATACCCCTGTGCTTCTATCATTTGCCGGATGAGTGCCTCATTGTCGAAAGTCTCCTGACAGCAGGGTTCACTGCACTGGAACAGGCCGTAATCGCCCTGCGTGTAGAACAGCTGCTTTTTATCGAACCCTGCTTTCTGGAAGCAGTGGTCCACATTGGTGGTGATTACAAAGGAATCCTTATCCTGCACCAGCCGGAGCAGCGTGCCGTATACAGGCTTCGGAGCGTTCTGATAGCGGTTGATATAAATGTACCGGCTCCAGTACGCCCAGTATTCCTCCATGGTGGAGTAGGGGTAGAACCCGCCGGAATACATATCCGTAAAGCCGTATTTGCTGGCAAAATCGGAGAAATATGTTCGGAATCGTTCCCCGGCGTAGGTGAACCCGGCGGAGGTGGACAGCCCGGCTCCTGCGCCGATGATGACGGCATCAGCCTTGTGCAGGGCCTTTTTGAGCTGCTCAGGCTGTGAGCAGTCGGGTGTAGATTTCCTTGTCCAAATCTTTGAAAACATTGAAGATCACCTTTTTGATGGTTGTGGGTGTTTGTAGGAACTCCTTCACAGTCTGTACGGCAATTTCTGCCGCATCCTCATTCGGGAAACAGAACACGCCGGTGGAGATGCAGCAGAATGCGATGCTTTCCAGCCCGGATTCTGCGGCCTTCGTCAGGCAGGCGCGGTAGCAGGAGGCCAGCAGGGTGCGGTCCCGTGCAGTGACGCGCCCGGTCACGATGGGCCCCACCGTGTGCAGGACATACCGGCAGGGCAGGTTGAAGGCCGGGGTGAGTTTGGCCTGCCCGGTGGGCTCTTCGTGGCCCTGCTGTGCCATCAGGCGGGCACAGGCGCTGCGCAGCTGTACCCCGGCAAAGGTATGGATGCAGTTGTCGATGCAGCGGTGGCCGGGCACATAGCAGCCGGTCATGCCGCTGTTGGCGGCGTTGACGATGGCGTCGCACTGCAGCGTGGTGATGTCGCCCTGCCACAGGTAAAGGGCGGCTTCCCCGCAGCGGGCGGCGGGGGTCAGGCTTTCAAGGACGGTAACGCCCTTCTGGGCAAGCTCGGCGCGCAGGTATTCGTCCTGCACCTGCAAAAACTCCGGGCTGGCATCCCGGGGCGGGCGCACATTGAGCAGTGCGCGCAGCAGCTGCTTCTGCCCGGCGGCATCGTCCGGGACGGCCAGCTGCCGGTATTCGGGGGCTTCTGCCAGCAGGCGGCTGAGCAAAAAACGGCGGCGTTCGGTCTGGGTCATAGAAAGACCTCCTTTGCGGTACCAAACGGCAAAACGCCCTGAAAACAGCGTTTCCAAGGCGATCTGCACGAAACGGGAATCAGAACTCGTAGGGAGGGTTGCCGGAGAAGTCGGCGATGGCGCCGTGAGCATCCTCCAGGTAGAACACCTCAAAGATGGGATTGGTGGCTTCGCCGTACTGGCCCTTCACGATGGGGTTGGAGATGCTCATCTCCTTGGCAGCCATGTTGTTTTCAAACACAGCTTTGCCGTGCAGGCGGACCCAGGCGTACTCCGGGCTGGACACCGAGATCTCGGTGTAGGGGTTGGCCTGCAGATCCTTGTACACGTCCTTCTGGCTGTTGGTGCAGAACCACAGCTTGCCGTCCAGCTCACCGGCGAACATGAAGGGACGGCACTTGGCCTTGCCGTCACGGCCGACGGTAGCCAGATACTGCACGGGGTTGGCATTCAGGAATTCAACGACTTTGTTCAGAGACATGGTTTGGTACCTCCAGGATTATTGCATTGGGTGTGCGGGGCATCTCGGCGTGCCCCGGTTGACGAGGCTATGATACACCCCTTTTTGCCCGGCGTAAAGTACGCACAATGCGGTAACCTGGTTACCGGCGGGTGACTTTTGACCGGTTACGATTTGGAAACTTTTGCGGTGAACCGCTGATTTCTCGCGATTTGGACTGCAAAAAAATTTTTTGAGCCGGATGTGCGGGGCGCCCGGCCCCTGCTTGACAAGCACCGCGTCTGTGCCGTAAAATAGAAAAAACGGCCTGCAACGGGCCGGAGGGGAGAAACGACAGATGTGTACCAAAAAGGAACTGCCGGCCTGCCCGGTGGAAACCACCCTCACCATGATCAGTAACAAATGGAAGGTGCTGATCCTGCGGGATTTGCTCACCGGCACCAAGCGTTTCGGCGAGCTGAAAAAGTCGCTGACCGGCGTGAGCCAGAAGGTACTCACCTCCCAGCTGCGGGAGATGGAGGAAAACGGTCTGGTGGAGCGCAAGGCCTACCCGGAGGTGCCGCCCCGGGTGGAGTACAGCCTGACCCCGCTGGGCCGGAGCCTGAAGCCCATCATGGATGCCATGCGGGTGTGGGGCGAACAGTACAAACAACAGAATGCGTGACTGCGCGCCGGGCAGCTGCCGTACCTGCGGCAGCACCCGGCATTTTTTGTAAAAAGGAGAAACTGCACCATGGAGCGGATCTTACTGCTGGAGGATGACAAAAGTCTGTTCGCGGCAGGTACAGCGGCGCTTGCGGTGCACGGCCCGGTGAAGCGATTGCAGGCAATGCCCGTCACAGCAGCCATCAACGAACTCTGACAAACAAAAAACAAGCGCCGGAGCGCTCCCTTTTGAGGGAATGCTCCGGCGCTTTTGGGTGTAACTCAGTCCAGCACGGGAATGTCCAGCCCGAATTCCAGCGGGCGGAACCGGGGGCAGACGTTTTCGGTGATGGAGATCACCGAGGCGGCCAGACGGCTGCCGATCTCGCAGGAGGCGGGCAGGTTCTTGCCGTAGGTCAGGCCGATGACCGTACCGGCAAAGAAGGCGTCACCGGCACCGGTGGTGTCGATCACATCCACCTTCTTGGCGGGTACAAGGCCGCTTTCGCCGTTGGCGCGGGCATACACGGCACCCTGCCCGCCCATGGTGACCACCATGCAGGGGATGTTGGCGCTGTGCACGTTGGCGGCCAGAACCTCCCGCATGGCAGCGGGGGAAAGGTGGTCGTAATCGTCCGAGAAGAGCAGCCCGGCTTCCTGCTGGTTGCACACAAAGCAGTCCACCTGCTGCAAAAAGTCGCGGCGCTCCATGGCGATGCTCATGTTGGAGATGGCCGCATAGACCCGCTTGTTGTACTTTTTGGCAAAGCGCAGCACCTGCTTGACCGTCTCTTTTTCCAGATCCAGCTCCAGCGCGATGCTGTCGCAGTCCTTGAAGATCTCGTCTCCCTGCTCTTTCAGCAGAGCGGTGAGGGGAGTGGTGTCCGGGCGCTTGGAGATGGAGGCGCATACGTCACCGTCGTTGTTGAACACGGCCAGCCAGGTGCCCATGCCGTCCTTCACGCGGCGGATGAACTGGGTGTTCACCTTGTGGTTGCGCAGTTTGTCGATGACATCCTGGCCCATGCCGGTGTCGTCCACCAGACCCACAAAGGTGGGGCGCAGCTCCACATTGGCGATGTCCTCCACGATGTTGCGGCTCACACCACCGTGTACCTGCTCGACCCGGCCGGAGTTGCGCCCGCCCGGGATGTAGGTGGAAAGGGGGTACCCCTTGATGTCCACAAAAACGGCTCCGATGACTACGATTCCCATAGAAAAACCTTCCTGCAAAAATATTTTGCCTTCATTATACCAACTCTTTCCGACAGAATCCATCCTTTTTGTCATTTCGGGCCGAAAAAGCGCAGAAGGCCGAACTGCCTTACAAGGCGGTGTTTGCCGTCCGAACCAGGAACTCCATGGCCTGCACGGGGTACTGCCCGGCGGCGGTCTCGCCGGTGAGCATCAGGCTGGACGCACCATCCAACACAGCATTGTAAATATCGCTCACCTCGGCGCGGGTGGGCACGGCACGGGTGCACATGCTGTCCAGCATCTGGGTGACTACCATAAAGGGCACCCCGGCGGCCCGGCAGGCGGCGGAAAGCTGTTTCTGGCAGCGGGGCAGCTCCCACAGCGGCATGGCGTTGCCCAGGTCGCCGCGGGCGATGACCACCTCGTCCACGAGGGACAGAAACTCCGGCAGGGCCTGCACCCCGGCAAGGTTCTCGATCTTTGCAAAGATGCGGATCTGCGGCGCACCGGCCTCGGCCAGCGCCTGCCGAAGGGCAAGGATGTCCTGTTTCCCGCGCACGAAGGGCAGCATGACCCCGGTGACGCCGCAGGAAGCTGCGATGCGCAGGTTGGCAAGGTCCTCACTTGTCAGGGTGGGCATGGGCACCGACAGACCCGGGGCGGCAATGCTCTTGCGGCTTTGCAGAACGCCGCCCCGCAGTACGGTGCAGACCAGTGCATCCGGCCCGGCGGCAGTTACTTCCACCAGCAGCTTGCCGTCATCCAGCAGAAGCTGCTGCCCGGGCCGGGCTGCCTGTACCAGCTGGACAGGGCAGGGGATGCCGCCTGCACCCAGCTGTACTGTGCCGCCCTCCGGCAGGGTGACCGGGCTGGCCAGCCGCCCGACACGCAGTTCCGGCCCCTGCAGGTCGATGAGCAGGTCCGGAATGCCGACAGCGTGGATCATTGCCAGCCAGTCAGCGTGTTCGGCCAGCGCCCCGTGGGAAAGGTTCATGCGCAGGCCGGTCATGCCGGCGTCCACAAGGCGGCGCAGAGTTCCGGCACTGGCGCAGGCCGGGCCGATGGTTCCATAAAAATGCATAAGGGGTCCCTTCTTTCATAGATTGCGCAGGTGTTCCTGCAAAAAGCTGCACAAAAGCCGGACACAGGGGTGCTCTGCGTGCTCCGGCTGCAAAAAGGCGGCGCAGATGGGCGGCATGCCGTCCAGTGCCACGTCCTGAACATTGTCCATGCAGTGGTCGGAGGTGATCTCCAACCGGTCCAGGGCCAGACCGTTGCGCTCCTGGGTGCGGTAAAGCACTTGATAGTATTGCTCGCCGATCTCTACCTTCGGGCGGGCACCGGCCTGCCGCAGGGTATTCCACAGCGGGGCCAGCGGCTCCGGCGCAAGGCCCGGCACCAACAGCAGCCGACCGTCCAGCTCCGCCGGGGCGATGCTGCTGCGCCCCCAGAACGGGCTGCAGCGGGGCACCAGCAGGGCCGCAGTGTGCCGGGTGAGCGCGGTGCGGGCAAGCCCGGCCGCGCAGCCGCCCAGGTCCATCACCAGCCCGGCGTCCAGCGTGCCGCTCTGCAATTGTGCACATACGGCGTCGTTGGAGAGCAATGTGGTTTCCAGCGGGATGCCCGGGTATTGCTGCCGGAACTGCTCCAGCACATCCCCCAGCATGGGCAGGTAGTTGGGCACCAACGCCACACTGATGCCCAGCCGCAGGGCGGGGGACCGGATATCCTGATACGCCTGCGCGCACATCCGGTCAAATTGCTCCACCACCGGCGCGGCCTGTGCCCGGAAGCGCTGGCCCTTCTCGGTCAGGGCAAGGTGATTGCGCACATTGATGAACAGCGGGCCGCAGAGCTCGTTTTCCAGCGCGGCAATGCTCAGCCGCAGCGCCTGCCGCGACAGATACAGCCGCCCGGCCGTGCGGGTATAGTTCAGGTCCTGACACAGGGCCAGAAAATAGCGCAGCTGCTGAATGGTCATGGGAGGTTCCTTTCCAGAAATAAAACGCAAGTTTTTCTTGATACCTACAGGGATATTATAACTTCTTTTTCTTTGGTTGTAAATGTGATACTTTTAACAAGAATGGCAAAGCATTTTTGCCACTCTGGAACAAAGCACGAAGAAAAAGAAGAGAAAGGAACCTTATTATGGAAAAGATCTCCCGCAAAGGCTTTCTGAAAATCGCTGCCGCTGCCGCCATGAGCAGCGTTACTGCTGCCGGTCTGGCTGCCTGCAATGCAGCCAGCAGCTCCACCGCTGCTGCATCTTCCGGTGCAGCCGGCATCTACACTCCCGGCACCTACACTGCCACCGCCAAGGGCATGAGCGAGATCACCGCCACGGTGACCTTTGACGCTGCCAGCATCACCAAGGTGGAGCTGGACCTGTCCGGCGAGACCGACAGCATCGGCCAGGCCGCCAAGGACAAGCTGATCGAGCAGGTGATGAACGCTCAGACCAGCCAGATCGACGGTGTGACCGGTGCCACCGTGACCAGCAAGGCTGTGCAGAACGCTGTGGCCGACTGCATCCGTCAGGCCAGCGGCGGTGCCATCAACCCCGCTGAGCAGACCACCGAGGAGACTGCCTCCACCGCCGACTGGCTGGGCGAGGAGCCGGAGATCGCCGAGAGCGACATCAAGCAGACCGTGGACTGCGAGGTCCTGGTGGTGGGTGCTGGTTCCTCTGGCAGCTTTGCCGCTGCCGCCGCGGCCGAGGCCGGTGCCAAGACCATCCTGATCGAAAAGTTCGGCCACGACATGGCCAGCGGCATCCGCGACACGCTGGCTGCCTGCGGCTCCAAGCAGCAGCAGGAGGACGGCGATGACGTGAACAAGAAGGACGCTGTGCGCTACCTGTGCAATTGGAGCCAGGGCTATACCCGCCGCAGCCTGGCACAGGTGTGGGCAGACCGCAGCGGTGAGACCATCGACTGGTTCACCGACGTACTGGCCGAGAGCGGCATCGACTTCCGCCACGAGATCGACGAAAAGCACGACAACGACAACTACGAGGTGCTGGACGTGGGCCACAGCACCCAGTACGGCGACGAGTACAGCGAGCAGCTGACCATGGACGCCGTGCTCAAGCACGCCGAGGCTGACGGTCTGGAAGTGCAGTACGAGATCACCATGGTCAAGCTGGAAAAGGACGGCAACCGCGTCACCGGCCTGATCGCCAAGAATGCCAACGACGAGTATGTGCGCTACAACGCATCCAAGGGCGTCATTCTGGCCTGCGGCGGCTACAGCGGCAATGAAACCATGATGAACGCCCTGCAGCCCCAGAGCGTGGAGCAGACCTGCATCAACTATTCCAAGCCCGGTGCCAAGGGCGACGGTATCAAGGCCTGCCTGTGGGCCGGTGCCATCATGGACCAGACCCACACCTCCATGATCTTTGACCGCGGTGCCATCAAGCCCGACCAGGTGGGGGAGTACGGCAAAGCCAACGACGGTGCCCTGTTCTGGATGGGCAGCCAGCCGTTCCTGAAGGTGAACCTGAACGGTGAGCGCTTCATGAACGAGTACATGCCTTACGATCTGGTGCTGCACGCTGCAGCCAGCCAGCCCTACCACACCTACTGCACTGTGTGGGACAGCAAGTACCCCGAGGATGTGGAGCGCTTTGCCACCCACGGCTGCAGCCGTCTGTACCCGCATGTGAACGGCACCGCTCCGGTGTTCCCCATTGAGTACATCGAGGGCATGAACGCCGATCTGCAGGACCAGGGTTACATCGTGCAGGCCGACACCGTGGAGGAGCTGGCCGACAAGCTGGGCCTGCCCAAGGACACCTTCACCGCAACGGTGGATCGTTACAACGAGCTGGCTGCCAAGGGCGAGGACGAGGATTACGGTAAGGAGGACTACCGTCTGTCCACCCTGAGCGAAGCTCCCTTCTACGGTGTGCGCCAGTCCGGCGGCTACCTCATCTGCACCATGGACGGCATCCAGATCGACGACAACATGCACGCACTGGACCACGACTTCAAGGCCATCCCAGGCCTGTACGTCATCGGCGACATGAGCGGCAACTACTTCTCCGGCAGCTATCCCTGCCTGATGGCCGGTGCCGCCGCAGGCCGCAGCGCCACCTTCGGCCGCTTTGCCGGTCAGAACGCTGCCGCCGGCATCTGATATTACAGAACCTGAAAAAATCCCCAGTCTGTGCCGATTCCAGGTGGCACAGACTGGGGATTTGCTTGTTGGGTAGCTTGAGCGAGCGACAACCACCAGCTCCGCTGGTGGAATAAAAACGGC